>Ga0098069_100317_pt1 | contig 23294 bp, 19 predicted proteins | sample 27_taG_FD_92584 | JGI IMG/M metagenome (GOLD analysis project Ga0098069, IMG submission 92584) | Marine viral communities from Cariaco Basin, Caribbean Sea - 27_WHOI_OMZ | ecosystem: Environmental > Aquatic > Marine > Oceanic | place: Caribbean Sea: Cariaco Basin | collected 2014-11-09
CAGGGGATAAAAAATCAAATACCTATTAACCGCTATTTAAAACAAGAAAGAAAAGCTGCTTAACAAATGAAAATTAGAACTTAATTTAGCAAATAAACGGTCCTAACAAATGGGGGTACTTCAATCGTAAAAGAGTGATTGCCAGCCAAATTCTAATTTTAACCAGTTTGCATGTTTGGTCACGGCCGATTTATATGAACCTACAATAGAGGAAATAGTATTTTTTCCCTGATTTTGAAACCGTTTTTGCCCGATGGTTTTTTCAGATTCCGGGGTGCTGGGTTCATCTATTAATCCATCGGTAAATTGTTGTGGTATTGATTGCGGGCTCAAGGCATGCCTTGAGCCCGCAGGCCTGTCATTACCATCCCTTTTCCAGGGTGGTTTATTCTCATTTAAAATAATAATTTCGTGAATATGATTGGGCATCACCATAAATTCCCCCAATTCCACATTTTTTGCATGGTGTAATATTTCACACCACAGCACATTGGCGATGGCACCCGCCGGTGACAATTTCATTTCTCGATCCTGCACCTCTCCAAAAAAATGTTTCCGGTCTTTGGTACAAATAGTAATAAAATATGCCGCATCCCATCCATAATCCCAATGCTGCAACCGGATGGATCCATTCCGAAATTTATTCCCCGAGTTTGCTGACATAAATATTGTGATTTGTTAGGGGAGGCCTTTTAAAGATACTCAAAAATGCCATTTTTGAAAGGTATTTTTTAAATGCCTTCCCTGTCTGCCCCTTCAGCAATAAAACCTTCAAAAAATCCCTATATTTAGCCCTCTTAAAATTTTCAAAATTCACTTATGATCCACAAACCCCTACTGGCATTACTCCTGCTAATGACCACCTCTGCCATTTTTGCGCAGGAAGATGAAAAGAAAGATGACAAAAAATGGGATGTCAACGATCCCTATACTTCCGACTGGAACATCAAGGAAGTTGCCCTCAACACCAATGAAGGAACCTGGATGAACCTCGATGTAAGCCCCGATGGGAAACAGATCGTTTTTGACCTTTTAGGGGATATTTATCTTATGCCTGCTACCGGAGGTAAAGCCACGGCACTTACCTCCGGTATGGCCTATGATGTGCAGCCGCGCTTTAGCCCTGACGGGAAAAGCATCTCCTTTACCAGCGATGCCGGGGGTGGCGACAACATCTGGATCATGAATGCCGATGGCAGCGATGCAAAACAGTTAACCAAAGAGAACTTCAGGCTGCTCAACAACGCGATGTGGATGCCCGATGGCAATGCCATTGTTGCCCGAAAGCACTTCACCTCGGGCCGTTCCCTGGGAGCCGGAGAGATGTGGATGTACCACATAGGTGCAGGCGCCGCGGGGATTCAGCTGGTAGAAAAAGCCAACGAGCAACAGGATATCAACGAACCCAGCATCTCGCCCGATGGCCGCTACCTGTACTACAGCCAGGATGTGTATCCGGGAGGGGCTTTTCAGTATAACAAAGACCCTAACAACCAGATCTACGTGATCAACCGCTATGACTTCGAAACAGGCGAGATCGACCGCGTTACCGGCGGACCTGGCGGTGCTGCGAGACCACTGGTGTCACCCGACGGGAAGAAGCTGGCTTTTGTAAAGCGCGTGCGCACCAGCTCGGTGCTTTACATCCACGACCTCGAAACAGGCGAGGAATGGCCGGTGAATGATCAATTGAGCAAAGATCAGCAGGAAGCCTGGGCCATCTTTGGTGTGTATCCCGGCTTTGGCTGGATGCCCAACAGCCAGGAGGTCGTTTTCTGGAGCCAGGGAAAGATCAAAAAAGCTAATATCGAAAACACCGGTGTTTCTGAAATTCCGTTCGAGGTAAACAACAGCATCAAAATCGCAGAGACGCATCACGTGAAGCACGAGGTATTTTCCGAAGAATTTAATCCGAAGGTAATTCGCCACGCCGTCACTTCCCCCGATGGAAAGACGCTTGTCTTCAATGCCGTGGGTTACCTGTGGAAGAAAAACCTTCCCAACGGAACTCCCGAAAGGATTACCAAAGCTGAAGAATTTGAATTTGAACCGGCTTTCTCCCCCGACGGAAAGAGCATCGTGTACGTGACCTGGAGCGACCATAATATGGGCGCTGTGAGAACAGTTGGCCTTAACGGAAGGAATGCCAAAAAACTGACTGCCGAAAAAGGCATTTTTCGGAACCCTTCTTTTTCAAGCGACGGCCGCATGATCGTCTTCAACAAGGAAGGTGGAAATTCTGACCTCGGAAGGACTTTTACAAAAAACCCCGGAATTTATTTGATGAACGCTTCCGGAGAAAACCTGAGAAAGATCAATGATGAGGGGGAATTCGCGATGTTCAACACCAATAATGACCGCATCCTGTTCCAAACAGGCGGATATTTATTCGGAAGTCTTACCAAGAAGCTGAAGAGTGTTGACCTCAACGGAAAAGACGAGCGCACCCACATAGAATCGAAATACGGCGGCCGACTCGTACCAAGCCCCGACAATAAATGGGTGGCCTTTAGCAACCTGCACAAAGCTTATGTGGCTCCGCTGTTAATGACAGGTAAAGCTGTGGAAATTGGGCCCGACTCCAAAACCGTTCCGGTGAGTCAGCTGGCGAAAGATGCAGGGATCAATATCCACTGGTCTAACGACAGCCAGAATGTACACTGGACCCTTGGTGACGAATATTTCACCAATAAAATTACCGAGCGTTTTACCTTTTTAGAGAACTCGGTAGATTCCATTCCGCCAATTACCGAACAGGGAACAAAGATTGGGTTAAAAGTAAAGACCGATGTACCTTCAGGACAGATCGCTTTCACCAATGCGCGTATTATCACCATGAACGGGGAGCAAGTGATCGAGAACGGAAGTATCGTGATCGAAGGGAACAAGATCGTGCAGCTAGGAAATGCTTCCGAAGTAAATGTGCCGAAAAATGCGAAGGTTTACGATGTGCAAGGCAAGACCATCATGCCCGGAATGGTAGATGCGCATGCTCACATTGGCGCTTTTAGATATGGATTAACGCCGCAGCAGCACTGGCCTGCATTTGCAAACCTAGCCTATGGGGTTACTACTGCGCATGACCCTTCGGCTTTGAGTGAAACTGTCTTTGGAATGGCCGAACTCATCAAAAGCGGTGACATGGTTGGCCCACGCCTCTACTCCACCGGGATCATTCTCTATGGTGCTGAAGGAGATTTCAAAGCCGAGATCAACAGCCTTGAAGACGCCAGATCTGCTTTGAGAAGAACCAAGGCTTTTGGGGCGACTTCGGTAAAAAGTTACAATCAGCCGCGCCGGGAGCAACGTCAGCAGGTGATGCAGGCCGCCAAAGAACTTGACATGAACGTGGTGCCTGAAGGCGGAAGCACTTTCTTTCACAACATGAACATGATCGTGGACGGGCATACGGGGATTGAACACAACATCCCAATCGCGCCGGTCTATAAAGACATCAAGACGCTTTGGGGCAACTCCAGCACCGGCTACACGCCAACGCTCATCGTAAATTACGGCGGGATCAACGGGGAATATTATTTCTATGACAAGCACAATGTTTGGGAGAATGAGAAACTACTGGAGTTCACTCCGTGTTCTGTGATCGACTCCCGTTCGCGACACCGCACCAAACTGCCCGATGAAGAATACAAAAACGGACCTATTCTGGTTTCAGAAACAGCAAAAGAACTTTCTGATGTCGGCGTAAAAGTGAACATGGGTGCGCACGGACAATTGCAAGGCCTTGGAGCACACTGGGAGCTATGGCTGACACAAATGGGAGGCATGAGCAACATGGAAGCTTTAAAGACTGCCACTATCAACTCGGCCGAATATCTTGGATTAGGTGACGAGATCGGAAGCCTGGAAGTCGGAAAACTCGCCGACCTGCTGGTACTGGAGGAGAATCCGCTGGAAGATATCCAGAACAGCAACAGCATTATCTACACGATGGTAAACGGAAGGCTGTACGATGCCAGCACCATGAACGAAATAGGAAACCATCCGAAGGAAAGACTGGAATTTTACTGGGAAAACAACAGGTATAATCCTTCTTTTGGATGGCACGAGGAAGGACATGCACATGGGTGTATGGCGCATTAAAAGGTATAATGTATATTGAATATTGAATAATGGATGATTAGACCGCTGCGCTGTTAGACATTAGACATGAGACGATAGATTTTAGAAAATGGATAAGCCGAAATCCTTTGGATTTCGGCTTTTTATTTAGACTAAAGCCTGGATTGTTTTTATTTTTTTGCTATCCTACCTTGCAAGTGCGGATCCTTTTGTCAGTTCGACCGGAGAGGGAAATCTCATCCTGCTGAAAGCTCAAAAGGGAGCCGGAATAAGAAAAAAGGGGATCTCTGTCTAAACCTCCATTCCCTCCATTTGGTCTGGGAAAAAGGAATGGGGTTTAGCGAGGTGTAAAAAATGGGATTTTAGAGAGGTTTTTTATCCAAATAGTTTAGAGCCGCCTTTTTAATATATGCCGTCCCTCAGGGATTCGGATTGGGCTAAAGCCCTCTTCCATTTATCTAATTAGTCCCCCACCTGAAGGTGGGGGCAATTGAAGAAATTTTGTTCTCTCCCACCCCCCCGGCGGCACCCCTCCGAAGGAGGGGACAAAAGTAGTCCACAGGAGCAATGAATAGCCTCCGGTTTTAGCCGGAGGATTAAAAGTGGAATGAAAAGGGCTTTAGCCCAACTATTTTGAAATATTAACTAAAACCCCATTTCCCCCTTTAGGACTGGGAAAAAGGAATGAGGTTTTAGCGGGGTGTCAAAAATGGGATTTTAGAGAGGTTTTTAAACTTCAGGATAAAAGTTCTGCGGGCTTTTTGGAGTGGATCTTTTGCTGCAACTTAAAAACAATCCGGGTTCCTTCAGGATTCCCTGCCTCGTCCTTTTTATCGATGATCTCAAAATCAATATGCCCCGAATAACTCTTATTGTAAAGCTCTACCCGCTCCTTCAGGAGCTTCATCCCCATGCTTTTATGCTCCTTTTCTGAAGACCTTTTTTCAGTAAAAGTCCTTCCTACCCCGTTATCATCAATTATGATCTTAACCTCCTCCCCTTCAGGAATAACTTCAAGCAGTAAGATCTTCACTTCTTTTTTACTGGGCAGGAGTCCGTGCCAAATGGCATTTTCTATAAGGGGCTGCAGGAGTAAAGGCGGGATCATGAACTTGGAAATTTCGGGAGCATCATCTCCTTTGATCTCAAAAGTAAAATCCTTTTCAAAACGGTTTTTTTCGAGGGTTAAATAATATTGGGTCAACTGCAGCTCTTCAGACAAAGGCACCACGTGTTTTTGCGAAGTTTCCAGCACCATCCTGGTATAACGACTAAAGACCACGAGGTACTTCATAGCCTTGGCGTTCTGCTGACTTTGTATCAAATAAGTGATCGCATTGAGGCTGTTAAAGATAAAATGAGGATTGATGCGCAGGCGCGTGACGAGGATCTCTGCCCGGGCAAGGTTGCGCTCGTAAATGGCCTTCATCTTCGCCTTCTCCTCTTCCAAAATGCGGGCATTCACCTTCTTTTTCATTTGATGGTTGCGATACTGCAACAGGAAAATCACCAGGATAAACAAAAGGCCCGTGCCAAGAAGGATCATTAGGATCCTGCGCCGTTCCAGTTTTTGTTGCTGATTGTCCAGAAGGGTTTGCTGCAAGGCCTTGTCTTTTTCGAGCAGCTGAATATGATCTTCCTTTTTCTCGATATCATATTGCCGGATGAGGGCCGCGATCTCAACATTTTGTTCTTCGAGTTTTATACTGTCCTCATAAGCCTTCCCCTGCTTAAGATATTGCAGGGCTGCAGAAGGCTGGTTTTGTCTTTCGAGGATCTCTGCCAGTCGATAGGAATTCTGCATGATCAACCCATGCTGACTAAGTTCTTTGGCAAGATCAAGGGATCTCTCATAATAATTGCGGGCTGCTGCCAATGCTCCCTGGTTAAAATGCACATCTCCCAGGCTCCCCAGGATCTGGGCCTGCTGGTGGGCATCTCCCAGGTTTTCAAACCTGTTTAGGGCATCTTCAAAATAGGTAGCAGCGCGTTCCATATCTTTCCCCTCCTCCAAATAGGATTTCCCGTAGAATTCATAAGTGATAGCAAGACCGTAATCATCATTCCTTTCCCGGTTGATCTTAAGAAGTTCATCCAGGTACTTCCGGGCAGTCGCGAATTCCCTCTTATTGATATAATGGTCACTAATGGAAAGATAGTTCATAGCGACTCCCAGGCTGTTATCCCTTTGCTTTTCGGCTTCCAGGGAACGCTCAAAATAGGCCAGAGCTTCATCCTGCCTCCCCGGAATATTCCCCAAAGTGTTACCTATCCCGTTGCCTGCAATAGCAATATTTTTGAGATCGTTCTCCTCTTCGGCTATTTTTAAAGCCTTCATGTAATAGGACACCGCCGTATCATATCTTTGATCGTACCTGCCTGCCACACCGGCATTATTTGCAAAGATCATTTTATAAACGGGATCTATATCCATATGCTCCACCAGGTTAAATGCCTTGATGTGCAGGGGTAAAGCCTGGTCATAATGCTGGTGGTACCGGTAAAGCAACCCGAGATTGTCCAGGGTTCTGGCGTATAAGAGTGAATCTCCTGTATTTAATGCATTTTCAATTATTTCCCGGGCGAGCGCGTATTCAGTTTCTTCCTCGTGCTCACTCCTATGCAATGCTCGTAAATACTGTAAGCCCTGGACTACTTTAAGGGAATCATTTGAGGAATTCTCAAAAGAAGTTTTCAGGCTGTCCAGCCCTGACTTGGAAAATCCGAAATTGAACTGCAGCAGAAGGAACAGGAAAGTGATGAAAAACTTACGGCTGCAGGATATTTCCGAAGTATTCTTAAATAGCTTCAGTATAGAGAATTCATGTTTTGAGATATCAGGCTGTTTTGGTGATTGCATCAAATAAATTAATGATAAGGTCCTTTTTACTTTTGCTTACCGGTATAGACTTCCCATCCTGCATCACAAGGTACCCGCCGTCATTGCGATAGTACTTTTTCATGTAATTTGGATTGATGAGAAAGGATTTATGAATGCGGATAAAGAAATACTTATCGAGGAGTTTTTCGAAATCCTTGAGGGTTTTGCTCAAAACTAGTTTCCGGTTATCTACAGTAAACAGGAGAGTGTAATTATTTTGGCTCTGGCAATATAGAATTTCATTGGTTTCAATGAATTCAAAACCTTCGGTCACCGGCACCGCAATCTTATTCTTCAGGATACCTTCCCGCTTCATGTGATCCAGCAGCTCGTTCATCTTTTCAGAAGGAAGGTTGTTCTTCATTTCCCTTTCCTGCTTCCATTGTAGCACAGCGGTTTCAAATTCGGTTTCATCAATGGGCTTAAGCAGGTAATTGACAGCCTTGGCCTTAAAAGCCTGTGCCGCATACTGGCTGTAGGCAGTTGTAAAAATGACATCAAAATTTTCTGAAGAAAGCTGGTCGAGCAATTCAAACCCATTCATTCCCGGCATCTCCACATCCAGAAATAAGAGGTCGGGCTTAACTTTAGGCAGAGTCAATAAGGCATCCTGCGGGCGGGTTCCCTTAAAGACAATTTCGGCTTCAGGAAACTTGCTCTTTATGTGCAGGACCATGCCCTCTACACAATGCACCTCATCATCTACAATTGCTACTCTCATTAGGGTTAAACTTCAAACAGTGAACTCTTTATCGTACTAAATGTAGGTTTTATAAATGATGTTTAAAAACCTAAGTTGGTAAAATGCTGTTATTCATTAGGCTAGGCAGGGTTTGAATTAGAGTGGTGGATGCTCCCCAGTTTTCCAACAAATTATACAACAGAATAATTCCCCGGCAGTACAAACTAATCCAAAAGCCCGCTACACTAGATTATCACCCGTGTAAGTAATTTATATTTAGACATTTACACCAGTCAATGAGAAATCGCAATCTCTGAAAGACCTTTAATAACTGACCTTAAAAACTTAAAACATGAAAACGAAACTACTTGTTATTACCGCCCTGTTTTTTATTGGAAGCTTTGTTACCACAGCCCAGAACGATACCCGTCTTGGTGCCATGCTTGCTTATGGAACCGAGATTGAAAACCTTGGGATTGGTGTTAATGCTGAATTCCCCGTTATGGAGAATCTTAATATTTCTCCCGGATTCACTTACTTTTTTCCGAAGGATGAATACGGGATCAATGTAAACTGGTGGGAAATAAATGGAAATGCAAATTACTATTTTACAGACAGGGAAGGCTTTGGATTTTATGGACTCGCCGGTCTCAATTACACCCATGTGAGCATAGATTATGATGATTCGCCTATAGGAGGCTCTATGGAAGCCAGTGACGGCAGGTTTGGACTGAATCTTGGCGCAGGTGCGAATTTCGATATAGGAAGCAGCATCACTCCTTTTGCTGAAGCTAAATATGTCATTATAGACGGAAGCCAGCTAGTGATCGCAGCCGGTATAAAATTCAATATCTAGAATTGAAATTTCCAACAGAAAGACCTTACTAACCAAGCATTTTTTGCCCGGCTGTTTTCCCTATGCAAGTCCGGCAGATCACCTTACACAATAAAAAGAATTTGAACTAAATCACACACGCTATGGAAACCGGAAATACACATGCTGAAACTAAAAAGGACAAAACAGAAGATATTACAATTGCAGTTATAGCCTATCTCACCATTATTGGCCTTGTTGTAGCCTTTGTAATGAACAATGAAAAAAAAGATGCTTTTGCAGCCTGGCACATTAGACAATCTATGGGCCTCACCGTTCTTGGAATCGCAGTTTTCGCCATAGGAATGGTCCCCATCCTGGGCTGGTTAATAAGTTTCTTTGGCTCTCTCTTCCTGTTATACCTGTGGATTATGGGCCTTATAAATGCCATTAACGGAAAAGTCAAACCTGTTCCTGTTTTGGGAAGCAAATTCGAAGAATGGTTTAAAAATATTTAAAACTTCTCCCTTTTTTAATCTCAAACTGAATTATTTAAAACCGAAATTATGAAAATCAACTCTTCAATATTATATATGATCATGCTCGTGGGCTTTTTAGGAATTCAGTCCTGTTCTGAAGACGATTCAAATAACTCCGATGATAATATAGCAGGCTGTAATAACTTTGAAGCCAATAGTGAACAATTTCAGGAAGCTTTAATCGCATACACCCAAAACCCGACTCCACAAACCTGCGAAGCCTATAAAGATGCTTTGCTCGATTTTTACGACAACTATAATGACTGTCCCTTTTGGAAAGATAATTACCAGGAATACTACGAGGAAATCGAGAATTACAATTGCAGTGAAGAAGCCGTAGATTAATATTAACCATTCTAAAGAAAAGGTCTAAAATCATTTGGGGGAGTGAATTTTAGATCTGGAAAATGGATGGACAGTGAAAACTGTCCATCCATTTCGCGTTTTATATATTTACGGTTCTTAATTGGATATTGAATATTGAATAGTGAATATTCAATATTGGAGTTTGAGTGATGAACACAGAACCTTGAATTTCTGAACCTTGAATTTTTGAACCTTGAACCTTAAACCCTTAACCCCTTGCTGCAAACACTAGTTCATTACTTCTTACACTTCATCTTCATTGGTGCCATCGCGTACTGGTACGACAAAACGAACTGGAAAAAATACTGGCTTATCCTGCTCGCCACCATGCTGGTAGACCTCGATCATTTGCTCGCCACTCCAATATTTCAGGCTGAGAGATGCAGCATCGGGTTTCACATTTTACATTCCGAATATATTGTCCCGCTCTACTTTCTTGGCGCCATTTTCATTAAAAATAAGATCATACGGCTGGTAATGATTGGCCTGGCCTTTCACATGATCACCGATTTCATCGATTGCCTCTGGATGCTGTCTAAATGCGGAAATTGTGCTGCTGCGGAAGTCTTCCGCGGAATATGACCCAAAAATGCCATTTTTGACAGGTAATTTCCGAAGTAATTAAAAATTCACCAATGGCTTTAGCAGTTAGCCATAAGCTTACTAAGCGTTCAAATTAACAAATTTACCTTGAGCAAATTGCTCATAAACCTTTCCCCTGTTAACCATTTTTAAATCCCCAATAACCAATTTTTATCTTTTATTAAAATATCTATTTCCATTATATTTACCACCTGAAGTTTTCACCACTCATCTATCAACAGCCAAATTCACTGAACATGCACGTAGCCATTGCGGGAAACATTGGGGCGGGAAAAACCACCCTTACCAAATCACTAGCAAAACATTTTAACTGGGAAGCTCAATATGAAGACGTACTGGAAAACCCCTACCTCGAAGACTTCTACAACAAAATGGAACGCTGGTCTTTTAACCTGCAAATCTACTTTTTGAACAGCCGCTTCCGCCAAATCCTTGAAATTAGGGAAAGCGGCAAAGCCATCATTCAGGATCGCACCATCTATGAAGATGCTCACATCTTTGCGCCCAACCTGCATGCCATGGGCCTTATGACCAACCGCGATTACGAAAATTACCGCTCGCTTTTTGACCTTATGGAAAGCGTGGTGCAGGGCCCCGACCTGTTGATCTACCTGCGCAGCAGCATTCCCAATCTGGTCTCGCAAATCCATAAACGCGGCAGGGATTATGAAAACTCCATTTCCATTGACTACCTAAGCCGCCTAAACGAACGCTACGAAGCCTGGGTACACAACTACAACAAAGGAAACCTGCTTATCATTGATGTTGACAACATCAACTTTGTAGACAACCCCGAAGACCTTGGGAATATCATCACCCGGGTTGATGGGGAACTCAATGGCCTTTTTAAATAATTGGTCTATAGTTCACATTTCTAAGTTTGAAACGTATTTTTTAAAGAGATTTCTTCGGAAGGCTTCTGCTCCAAAAAATTCGCAATTCATTATTCCTGAACTTTAAACCTCTGTTTCTGCAGCTGGTTTATTTCCCTCTTGACTTTTGAAGCCGAGTGCTTTAACTTAGTGAGAAAAATTTCTCACCTGGTTAAAATTATTGCTATGGAATCTCAAAAGCTCAAAAGGCCAAAACACAAAGGCTCCCCAAAACTCTTCAAAAACCCGATTTTAGAACGGCTTACCCACACGCATATTTCGGCACCTTTGATCATCTTTTTTGGGATCGCCTCCCTGCTCATCTACTACGGGATTATAGAGAAAGGTTTTAAAGTTCCGCAGATGATCCTGCTGTTCTTTGGCGGACTCTTCTTTTTTAGCCTGGTAGAATACCTGATGCACCGCTACCTCTACCACATTCCCGCCACCACGCAAAGGCGAAAGAATATCTCATACACCATGCACGGGGTGCACCACGATTACCCAAAAGACAAATCGCGCCTGGCCATGCCACCGGTGCTTAGCCTGCTCATTGCCACAATTCTGTTCATCGTTTACAGGGCTGTACTGGGAGATCTCGTCTTTGGGTTTTTAGCAGGTTTTCTTGTGGGTTACGCCGGTTATCTCGCCATACATTATTCGGTTCATGCCTTTAGGGTCCCAAAAAATTTCCTGAAGGTTTTGTGGCACCACCACGCCATTCACCACTACCGCGAGCCTGACCGCGCATTTGGCGTTTCCTCTCCTCTCTGGGATTATGTTTTCAGGACTATGCCCAGGAAAAGTCCGGTAGAGCGAAAAAGCGGGTATATTGATTAGCCTGTAGGGGGAAGGCTTTAGTCTGTAGACGGGATTTCGGAGTGGAGAGCATTTTAATTGTGGTTATTTGAGTGGGAAATAGCTAAATAAATCCGTGTTCTTTTGCATGTTCACGGGCCTGTTCTGAGGTTTCTACCAGGAGCACGGGAACGGTCTCAAAATTATCGACTATACTTCTTACCCTGCGCATTTGTCGGCGGTGCTTTACGCTTCTCAGGTAGATGGCCAGGATACGGTCGGGATATTGAGCAGCGATCTCGGTGTAAATGGCCGGGTCGTGTTCGCCGCTGTCGCCTATCAGGATAAAACTGAGGTGGGGATAGGTTTTCAGGATATTGATGATCTCCTTTTGCTTATGCGGTTTTTCGGGTTTGAGGGTTCTGTCAAAAGGAGTTCGAAAATCCCGCAACAGGATGGGACCTTTTGGAAAATCGTTGATTTGCAGGAACAACTTCAGGTATTGATACAGGTTCCAGGGGCTGTTGCTCAAGTAGATGACAGGGTTCTGTTCATCCCCTTTTTTCCCGGCGTGCAGGTCGCGATAAAACCCGGGCGCACCTTCCAGCGAGATCCTTTTGTGAGCATTCTTAAAAAGGGAATTTTTGATCACCCGCCATTTCAGGAAAGAAGTGACCCCGGTGTGCAAGATCGTATCGTCAATATCACTAATCACCCCGTAAGCTGACTTAACAGGCGGGATGAGCAGTTCAGCTTCAAAATTGTTGTTACTGGTAATGATGCTGTTGGGCACTTCATTTGAAAAGGAAGCCTTCAGCCTTAGCCAGCCCCCCTCATCGGCAAATTCTTTCAGGTTTATGGAAATCGTCCTGTCAAAGAGGAAATAGCCTTCAGCATTGGTCATAGCATTAAGCACAGTACCATCGGGAAGTTCCAGGGAAACTTCGGTGTTGGCAATTTCATAGCTGTCAAACTGCTTATAGGTGTTGGCCAGGGTTCTAAAAAAGCTCTGGTCTTCGTGCATCTTCAGCTTATCATCATCAATGGCGCGACCCAGCAGGTAAAGATGGCTGGCAGTGCCGTAACTGCGGTAATTGGCCAGTTTTACTTCGGGTTTTGCGGTAAGGTGTTTTTTGAGCCTGGAAAGAAGCTTCATAAAAGGGTTTTAAAAATGGCATTTTTGACACCTCTTTCAAGTTACATTTAAAAACAAAAATCCCCCGCAGTTGCAGGGGATTTTAAAAATACTTTAGCAAATATCTTCGGAAATCACTCTTTTTGGGAGGTGACTTCGGAAATATTCCCTTCTGAAGTTTTTTCTTCGGCAGCTTTTACAGCTTCAGCTATTTTATCAGCCTTGGCAAGGGTTTCAGATTTATCGACTGAAAATTCAGCAACAGCCTCGGTTTGCTCAGCCTGAATTAGAGTGACCTCATCAACTTCGGGTGTGGTGGCAACTTCCATATCCTGACCCAAAATAGGGGCGATCACCAGCCCGATAAGACAGGTAAGTTTAATAAGGATGTTCATGGAAGGCCCTGAAGTGTCTTTAAAAGGATCTCCAACCGTATCACCGGTCACGGCTGCTTTATGGGCTTCAGACCCTTTGTAGGTCATCTCGCCGTTGATCATCACCCCGGCTTCAAAAGATTTCTTGGCATTGTCCCAGGCACCGCCGGCATTGTTCTGGAAGATCGCCCAAAGCACCCCGCTCACGGTCACCCCGGCCATGTAGCCTCCAAGCATTTCGGCGATAAGGCGGTTCTCATATCCCAAAGCCATAGGAACAAGCACGATGATAATAGGGAAGCCAATGGTGAGAAGGCCAGGCAGGAGCATCTCGCGAAGCGCTGCTTTGGTAGAGATCTCCACACACTTGTCGTATTGGGGTTTCCCGGTGCCTTCCATAATTCCCGGAATGTCACGGAACTGGCGACGCACCTCGTTCACCATATCCATAGCTGCTTTTCCTACAGATTGCATGGCAAGGGCAGAGAACACCACGGGGATCATTCCTCCAATAAACAGCATGGCAAGCACAGGGGCCTTAAAAATGTTGATCCCGTCAATGCCCGTAAAGGTTACATAGGCGGCAAAAAGGGCAAGAGAAGTAAGGGCTGCCGAAGCGATCGCAAAACCTTTTCCGGTTGCAGCCGTGGTGTTTCCTACAGAATCGAGAATATCTGTTCTCTCCCTAACTTCGGAAGGCAGTTCACTCATTTCGGCAATACCTCCGGCGTTATCGGCGATTGGCCCAAAGGCATCAATGGCCAGCTGCATTGCAGTGGTAGCCATCATGGCCGAAGCTGCAAGGGCAACCCCGTAGAAACCAGCAAAGGCATAAGACGCCCAGATAGCGACTGCGAAAAGAAGTACAGAATAGAAGGTAGAGATCATCCCGGTAGAAAGGCCTGCAATAATGTTGGTCCCGGCACCGGTGCTGGAGTTTTGTACGATAGACAGCACAGGTTTTTTACCAAGGCCTGTATAATATTCGGTCACGGCAGAGATCACACCTCCAACTACAAGCCCCACCAAAGTAGCATAGAACACCCGCATTGAGGAGATAGTTTGCGCACCTTCGCCAAAGAATTCCATTTGCATGGTTTCGGGCAGCATCCAGGTTACCAGGAAGAATGACGAAACCGCCACCAGCGCGATCGAGATCCAGTTACCGCGGTTAAGCGCCGATTGTACTTCAGCTTCTTTAACCGAGTTACTGCTGATCTTTACCAGCAGGGTTCCTACTATAGAGAAAATAATCCCGAAACCGGCAATGGCCATTGGGAGAAGTACGGGCCCAATTCCGCCGAAACCTTCAGCAACAATATTACCGCCCATATCTTTGATCACATAGTTACCCAGTACCATGGCGGCAAGTACGGTAGCCACATAACTTCCGAAGAGGTCGGCACCCATCCCGGCTACGTCACCCACGTTATCGCCCACGTTATCGGCAATGGTGGCGGGGTTGCGCGGATCATCTTCGGGGATACCGGCTTCCACTTTTCCCACCAGGTCGGCACCCACATCGGCTGCCTTGGTGTAGATACCGCCACCCACACGGGCAAAAAGGGCGATAGATTCGGCCCCAAGCGAGAACCCGGCAAGGGTTTCAAGCACAATGGTCATTTGGTGAACATCGGTCCATTCGCCGCCCATAAAGACGTGGAAGAAGATGATGAAAAAAGTGGTCAACCCTAAAACGGCAAGCCCGGCCACACCAAGCCCCATAACGGTACCGCCTCCAAATGACACTTTTAAGGCCTGCGGCAGACTTGTTCTTGCTGCCTGGGTAGTTCTTACGTTAGACTGGGTTGCAATGCGCATCCCGATATTTCCGGCGAAAGCCGAAAAAATAGCCCCAAATATGAAGGCTACAACAATTAAAATATGAGTGGTTGGAACAATAAAAGAAATTCCTGCCAGCAGGATACTGGCTACAATAACAAAAATAGTAAGGATCTTGTATTCGGCGTTAAGAAAAGCAAGAGCTCCTTCATAAATGTGAGACGAAATATCCTTCATTTTTCCGTCTCCCGCGTCCTGCTTTAAAACCCAGGCGCGTTTTGCCCACATGAAAATGAGCCCTATGATTGCCAGGATAGCCGGCAACCAAATCATCAATGATTCCATAATTTTTTGTTAATTTTATTTATGCTGTTAAAGTTAGCAAAAGAGGGATAAATATGGCTTAATAAAAATGATCTTTCTCATAATCTTAAAGGAAATATTTACTTATTCTCAGCCATAACGGGAGATGGACGGGCAAAAATGCATTTTTGAAAGGAAATGCCCCGGAAGTTTAATTTCTTTTAAAATGAAAGCTTAAAATGCCATTTTGGAAGGAAATAAAATGAGGCCCATTAAAAAAAGGCTGCCCGGGAAAGCCTTCCATCCAATCTTTAGATTGCCGAAAATTGCTTTACCAGACAGCCTCCTGTCTTAGATTCAGAAGAAATTAAAGGATAGAGAAATTACCTTTTTCCCCCTTGCTATCTTTATATCTTTGAATACAATCTTTGATGATAGCGTTTGCTTCATTAACATCGCCCCAGCCTTCAACATCTACTTTCTTTTGCTCAAGGTCTTTGTAAACCTGGAAGAAATGCTCGATCTCCTTTATAAGGTGGCCATTCACATCGCCAAGGTCGTTAAGCCTGTTCCAGATAGGATCGGAAACCGGTACGCAGATCACTTTTTCATCGGGTCCTTTCTCATCGGCCATGTGGAATACACCAATGGGCTTTACTTCCATCACACAACCGGGAAAAGTGGGCTCTGTAACCAACACCAGTACATCTAGCGGGTCGCCGTCAAGGGCGAGGGTCTCGGGGATAAACCCGTAATCTGCAGGATACATCATAGAAGAGAAGATCATCCTGTCGTAACGCACCTTCTTTAGCTCAAAATCGTATTCATATTTATTTCGACTTCCCTTGGGGATTTCGATAAGAACATCAAATGTTTTACTCATTACTGTATTATATATTTAAGTCTGTTTTTGCCTTTAGGGGGCGGCAAATATAATACTTCATTCGGTTTTAAGCAGATATAAAACATTCAGAAGTTGCTCCTGAACAAAAAGTTTAGGTTTTTCTTCACAAAAGCGGAGCAAATTCCAAACAACAAATTCCAAATTCCAAGCACCAAATTTCAAGCTACAAATTCCAGACAACAAATTCCAGACAACAAATTACAAGTATCAAGTTCCAACACGAATCCAAATTTTAATTCGGAAGATTTAGGGGGTTAAAAAAAAGCCTCCCAAAAAGGAGGCTCTAAAAATGTCATTTTTGAAAGGTTTTAGTCCTTGTACATCACCTTCTTCACTGCTTTGATCACATCGTTGTGATTTGGCAGCCACTCTTCGAGCAGTGCCGGAGAATAAGGCGCAGGAGTATCGGCGGTATTGATCTTTACAATAGGTGCATCAAGGAAATCGAATGCCTGTGACTGTACCTGGTAAGTGATCTCTGTAGCTACGTTGCCAAATGGCCAGGCTTCTTCGACGATCACCAAACGATTGGTTTTCTTCACAGATTCCAGGATGGTCTCATGATCCATCGGGCGGATGGTACGCAAATCGATGATCTCACATGAAATTCCTTCTTTTTCAAGTTCTTCAGCTGCCTTGTAACAGATCTTGATGATCTTTCCGAAGGAAACAATGGTTACATCACTACCTTCTCTTTTAATATCGGCTTTCCCAATTGGCAATACATATTCTTCTTCGGGCACTTCTCCCTTATCTCCATACATTTGCTCAGATTCCATAAAGATCACAGGATCGTCATCGCGAATGGCGGCTTTTAGAAGCCCTTTTGCATCGTAAGGGTTAGAAGGCACAATTACTTTTAGCCCCGGTGTATTGGCATACCAGCTTTCAAAGGCCTGTGAGTGCGTCGCACCCAATTGACCTGCCGAAGCTGTTGGCCCGCGAAACACAATGGGGATATTGAACTGCCCGCCACTCATTTGGCGCATTTTGGCAGCGTTGTTTATAATCTGGTCAATTCCCACCAGGGAAAAGTTAAAGGTCATGAATTCTATGATGGGACGGTTTCCGTTCATGGCGCTACCAACACCTATCCCGGAAAAACCTAATTCGGAAATAGGGGTATCGATCACGCGATCTGGACCAAATTCATCCAACATCCCTTTAGATGCTTTATAGGCACCGTTATATTCAGCAACCTCTTCTCCCATAAGGTACACAGATTCATCCCTGCGCATTTCTTCGCTCATGGCCTGGGCAATTGCTTCCCTGAATTGGATTGTCTTCATTACACGTATTTGATTAAAATTTTCGAAACACAAAAATAGTAATTCAATCAAGGATTATGGCTAACTTAAGGACAAAAATTTCTTATGCATGCACAGTAATTTTCCTTAGGTTTTGTGTATCTTCGTAATCTATTTATAATTTTTATTTACAAAATTCTGAGAAATATGAAAATATTAGTGTGTATTAGTCACGTTCCTGATACCACCTCAAAGATTAATTTTTCTGAAGGTGATACAAAATTCGACACCGCGGGGGTTCAGTTCGTGATCAATCCAAATGATGAATTTGGCCTCACCAGGGCCATGTGGTTCAAAGAAAAACAAGGTGCAACAGTAGATGTTGTGAATGTGGGCGGCACCGAAACCGAACCTACATTGAGAAAAGCCCTGGCCATTGGCGCCGATAATGCCATACGTGTTAACACTCCCGCTACAGACGGGATCTACGTTGCAAAACAACTGGCAAAAGTAGCACAGGATGGCGGTTACGATCTTATTATTGCCGGGCGTGAATCTATTGATTACAACGGCGGAATGGTTCCCGGAATGGTAGCTGGTTTAATTGGGGCAAATTTCGTGAACACCTGTATAGGTTTGGAAGTAGAAGGAAATGAAGCTACGGTTACCCGCGAAATCGATGGAGGAAAAGAAACGCTGAAGACGCAACTTCCTTTAGTGGTTGGCGCCCAAAAGGGAATTGTTCAGGAAAGCGACCTTCGCATCCCCAACATGCGCGGAATTATGCAGGCACGAAAAAAGCCGCTTAACGTGGTTGAGCCTGTAGAGGCCGGAACTCATTCTGAAGCCGTTAAGTTTGAAAAACCCAAACCAAAAGGAGATATCAAATTAGTTGATGCAGACAACCTGGATGAATTAGTGAATTTACTCCACAATGAGGCGAAAGTAATTTAGAGTTCAGGGTTTAAAGTTTAAGGTTTAAGGTTTAAGGTTTGAACTAAAGGCTTTGGAATTTGGAATTTGTTAATTGGAATTTAAAGAAAAAAATATGTCAGTATTAGTATATACAGAATCTGAAGAAGGACAATTTAAGAAGACTGCCTTTGAGGTGGCTTCTTATGCCAAAGGGGTTGCCGACATGCTGGGGACAGAAGTTACAGCTGTTTCCTTCAATGCGCAAAGTGCAGGCGACCTGGGAAAATACGGGGTGAGCAAAGTATTAAAGATAAACGACGAGAAGCTTCAAAAATTTACCGCTAAAGCTTATGCCGATGCCATTAAACAGGCAGCTGAAAAAGAAGGGTCAAAAGTGATCATTTTAAGTCAGAGTGCCAATGCAAAGTATTTAGCGCCTTTACTGGCGGTACAACTAGAAGCCGGGTACGCTTCAAACGTGGTGGCATTGCCAGAAGGCACAGACCCGCTTCAGGTAAAAAGAACAGCGTTTACCAACAAGGCCTTTAACTTCACCAAATTATCTACAGATGTGAAGATCATTGGTCTTTCCAAAAATGCCTTCGGATTAAAAGAAAACCAGGCAGAAGCTACTGAAGAAGATTTCTCCCCTTCCCTTTCTGAAGGAGACTTTGCGGTAAATGTGGTTTCTGTAGACAAAGCAGCCGACAAGGTGACCATTGCCGATGCCGAAATAGTGGTATCTGGCGGAAGAGGGTTGAAAGGCCCTGAAAACTGGGGTATGCTTGAAGAACTCGCCGAAACCCTGGGAGCAGCAACAGCCTGTTCAAAACCCGTGAGCGACATGGGCTGGAGGCCTCACAGCGAACACGTAGGCCAAACCGGTAAGCCCGTTGCGGCCAATCTTTACATTGCCGTTGGAATCTCCGGGGCAATACAGCACCTGGCAGGAGTAAGTGCCTCAAAAACAAAGGTAGTGATCAATAACGACCCCGAAGCGCCTTTCTTTAAAGCTGCCGATTACGGGGTGGTGGGAGACGCCTTTGAAATAGTGCCTAAACTCACCGAAAAATTAAAGGAATTTAAGGCTGGTAACTCATAATTTTTTTAACTTGCAAGCCGTTAAAAGGGCTGTCTTAAATAGGTATTTTGCCCGTTGAGACAGCTTTTTTTGTATTTTTGAAGTATGAGTTTAGTGCGCCTTAACATTAAAGGAATTTCTTACAGCCAGACACAGAATGGGGCTTACGCCTTAATCCTGAGCGAGGTGGAAGGAGAACGCAAACTCCCTATAGTCATTGGAGCTTTTGAAGCCCAATCTATCGCCATCGCTCTTGAAAAAGAGATCAAACCTCCCCGCCCCCTCACCCACGACCTTTTCAAGAATTTTGCCGACAGGTTTGAGGTTGTTGTAAAACAGGTGATCATCCACAAGCTGGTAGACGGGGTTTTTTATTCCAGCCTCATTTGTGAACGCGATAAGATCGAGGAGATCATTGATGCCAGGACCAGCGACGCCATTGCACTGGCCCTGAGGTTTCAGGCCCCAATTTTCACCTATAAGAACATCCTGGACAAGGCCGGTATTTACCTCAAGGGAGATGCCGAAAAGGAAAAAGAAGAGCAGGAGAAAGAAGATATTATTGTAGATGAACTCTTTTCAAAAGAAATCGAGATAAAATCGGACCAACCCGATTATAGGAAACTATCACTCAACGAACTCAACAACATGTTAGACCAGGCCGTGAAAAGCGAAGATTATGAAAAAGCGGCCCGTATAAGAGATGAGATCTCCAAGCGAAAATAACCCCCATTCATAATGAATAAAATCTGGTGCTTCCTGTTCCTGATCTTCTTCGGAATTTCCCCATTATTTGCACAATCCATTTCTAAAACCTGGGACTTTGAAGCCGTTGAAGGCAGCCCCCAAAACACCATTTTTGACATCTCCCCCGGAAATGACTATCTGAAACTGGACAATGGGGATTTTCAACTCAGCCTTACCAATGAAGATTCTCCCAGCTCAAGCGGAAATTATGTCTTTCAAAATGATGTTTTAGTCCTTTTCTTTGACAACCCGGGCGACAGTATTCAAAACTTCAGGGTAAATACCCTAACCGATTCCACGCTGGTACTCAGCTCCCGAGATGTCACCTATTCCCTTAAAGAAGTTCCGCAGACCGTACAAGAAGTACTGCCGGTAGAAACGGCAAAGACCGTAATCCCCAACCAGGGCTTTACCTTTACAAGCTTCTGGAGAGGTGCATTGGGAATGGTCTCGCTAATCTTACTCGCCTTTATCTTCAGCAGCAATCGCAGGGCCATCAACTGGAAGACCATTCTGGTGGGGTTAAGCGCACAGCTTTTACTGGCTTTTGGGGTTTTAAAGATCACTATAGTTCAAAAAATATTTGAGACCGTAGGTTATTTTTTTGTGCTCATCCTCGATTTCACCGCGGCAGGGAGTGAATTTTTGCTCGGCGGACTGATGAGTGTAGAAAGTTACGGCTTTATCTTCCTGTTCCAGGTACTACCCACCATTGTATTCTTTTCGGCGCTTACCTCGGTACTTTTTTACCTGGGCGTGATTCAGATCGTGGTAAAGGGAATGGCCTGGGTACTTACAAAGTTATTGGGCATTTCGGGCCCTGAAAGTTTAAGTGTGGCCGGAAACATCTTTTTAGGCCAAACAGAAGCCCCGCTTATGATCAAGGCTTACCTCGAAAGAATGAGCCGGTCTGAGATCCTGCTGGTCATGATTGGCGGAATGGCTACCGTGGCAGGTGGAGTACTGGCTGCTTATATAGGCTTTTTGGGTGGCGATGATCCTGCTCTAAGAGTGGAATTTGCAAAGCACCTGCTGGCAGCATCGGTCATGGCAGCACCCGGAGCTATTGTGATTTCCAAGATCCTTTATCCGCAGCAGGACAAGATCACGACCGATGTAGAGGTCTCTTCCGACAAAATTGGATCTAATATCCTGGATGCCATTGCCAACGGTACTACCGAAGGTTTAAAGCTCGCAGCCAACGTTGCTGCAATGCTCCTCGTGTTCATTGCTTTTATAGCCATGATCAATTACGGCCTCGGAAAAATTGGAGACTGGACCAGCCTTAACGGTATTATGGCGGCAAACACCCCATATGCCAGGTTATCTCTGGAATCTCTCCTCGGAATTATTTTTGCTCCGCTCATGTGGCTTATCGGGGTAGCACAAGCCGATATGATGCTCATGGGGCAGTTGCTGGGAATAAAACTGGCAGCCAGTGAGTTCGTTGGCTACATTCAGCTGGCCGAACTTAAAAATCCGGTGAACGCGCTTAGCCTTACCTATGAAAAATCCATCATCATGGCTACGTACATGCTATGCGGATTTGCCAACTTCGCTTCTATCGGGATACAGATTGGCGGAATTGGATCCCTGGCACCCGGGCAGCGTAAAACCCTGTCTGAATTTGGAATGAAAGCTCTAATTGGCGGAACCCTCGCTTCTTTGCTTTCAGCAACGATTGCCGGGATGATCATTGGATAAACTTGAAGTTAGAAGTTAGAAGTTGAAGATATAGGAGGGCAAAGAGAAAAAAGGAAAGCAAGTACTTACGTAAATCCATCAGCAGTCCCCACAGTACAATTTTCAACAGCTTAGTTAATAAATAAAATAAAAAAAATGTAAGAACCGGTATTCCTGTAGTGCCGGTTTTTTATTTTAGCAGAGATTCAGCAGCCTGATCTGTTTCTGAGAATCAGGATAATGAGAAAGAAATAGACACAATTCAGCCATTTACACAGTGGCCGAGAAACCTAAAAAAAATGAAGCAATATCACGATCTTATAAAACACGTTCTTGAAAACGGAAACGAAAAAGGAGACCGCACGGGAACCGGTACCAAAAGCGTATTTGGTTACCAGATGCGGTTTGATTTGAGCGAAGGTTTCCCTATGGTCACCACCAAAAAGCTCCACCTTAAGTCTATTATCTACGAGTTGCTCTGGTTCCTCAACGGCGATACCAATATTAAATATTTACACGAAAACGGGGTGCGCATCTGGAACGAATGGGCCGACGAAAACGGAGACCTGGGCCCCATTTACGGTCACCAGTGGCGCAACTGGAACAGCGAAGATATAGACCAGATTAAAGAGGTCGTGGAAACTTTAAAGACCAACCCCAACAGCCGCCGCATGCTGGTTACTGCCTGGAACCCTTCGGTACTGCCGGATACTTCAATATCTTTTTCAGAAAATGTGGCGAATGGAAAAGCCGCGCTGCCTCCCTGCCATGCGTTTTTCCAGTTCTACGTTGCCAACGGCAAATTGTCCTGCCAGCTTTACCAGCGCAGTGCAGACATTTTTCTCGGCGTACCTTTCAATATTGCTTCCTATGCCCTGCTCACCATGATGATTGCGCAGGTATGTGGTTATGAAGCGGGAGACTTTATCCACACTTTTGGCGATGCACATATTTACAACAACCACCTGGAGCAGGTAAACCTGCAGCTATCGCGAGATACAAGGCCATTGCCCGTAATGAAACTGAACCCGGAAGTAAAAAATATTTTTGATTTTAAGTTTGAAGATTTTAAATTGGAAAATTACGATCCGCATCCTGCTATAAAAGGCCGGGTAGCGGTTTAATTTTTGTTCAATTTTAAATTTTTTAAACCTTATGAAGAAGTTATTGGTTATTGCATGTTTTTTCTTTGGAGGAATAGCAACTGCCCAGGCACAACAAACCTCTCCTGTATGGCCGGGCTGCGAAGACGCTGAAGACAAATCTGAATGTTTTAACGAAAAACTAAATGCCCATGTTCGGGAACATTACGAGTACCCAATGAAAGAGAACACCTACGTTAGGGGAGAGGTCAAAGTCTCTTTCGATATCAATGAAGAAGGAAAAGTTGTGGTAAAATCGGTAGAGGGCTCTGAGCCACTGGTGAATGAAGCCGCCAGGGAAATGCTCAAAAAGATTCCAGATATGAAGCCGGGGACTTTGAACGGC
>Ga0098069_100320_pt1 | contig 23194 bp, 19 predicted proteins | sample 27_taG_FD_92584 | JGI IMG/M metagenome (GOLD analysis project Ga0098069, IMG submission 92584) | Marine viral communities from Cariaco Basin, Caribbean Sea - 27_WHOI_OMZ | ecosystem: Environmental > Aquatic > Marine > Oceanic | place: Caribbean Sea: Cariaco Basin | collected 2014-11-09
CCGGCACTTCAACTGACGTCGCACCCGGCGAGACCGTTGCCATCACCATCACCGATGTGGACGGCACCGTGGTTAACACCACCGCCACCGTCGCCAATGACGGCTCTTACTCAGTCACTGACGTTGATGTCTCTGGCCTCGTCGACGGCACGCTGACCGTTGACGCCTCTGCTACTGATCGAAACGGTAACAATGTATCTGATTCCGAATCCGGCGTTCTGGATGCTGTAGCAGGCGATCTGACTCTGGCCATCGACAATGTCGACAACGCCAACGAAACCATCGACCTCTTCGGCACCACCTCCGACGTGGCCCCGGGGAACACCGTTGCCATCACCCTCACGGACGTTGATGGCACCGTGGTTAACACCACGGCCACCGTTGGCGCCGACGGCACCTACTCGGTCTCGGATGTCGATGTCTCTGGCCTGGTGAATGGCACCCTAACCGTTGACGCGTCAGCCACCGACCGAAATGGCAACGCCGTATCCGATATTGAAACGGCGACGCTTGATGTCAATTCCAATCCCGATGCCCAGAACGAGACATACAACGCCCTGCAGATCGACGGCCTGCTCGGTGAGTACTATGCCTATCAACAGGGCTCCGGATCTGATGGAAGCAACCTGTCCAATCTCGCTCAGGTAGAAAACTTTGTAAACTCAAACACCCCGGATGCGACCTTTGTGGGCACCAACGTGGACTACGGCTCAGTCGGCGGAAATCTGGGGAATGAAGGCCGCCTTCAGAGCTTCCTGGGGTCTGACGCATCGTCACTTTCAACAGATCCGGAGAACAGTTCCGACGCCATCATCCGGATGACCGGGGAGCTGAAGCTGTCGCCGGGCACCTACCAGTTCGAGGTGCGCGCCGACGATGGCTATCGTATCGAGGTAAACGGTGAGACCGTGGCCATTGCTGATCGCAATCAGTCGGCCACAACCAGAGCTGGCAGCGAGTTCACGCTATCTGGCGAAGGTCCTCACACGATCGAGATTGTCTATTGGGATCAGGGAGGCCAAGCCGAACTGGGCATAGATATTCGCCCCGCAGGCGGCACCTATGAGGTGTTCGGCAGCAACCACGTGTCTCATACTGGCGAAAATCCAGCGCTTGTCGTGGATGAGAACCAGCCTCTGGATATTGCCCCCAGCGTCTTGTTGGCCAACGACACCGATGCCGACGACGACACGTTGACCATCCAAAGCGTGCAGAATGCCACCAACGGCACAGTATCGATTGATGGCAGCGGCAATGTGGTGTTCACCCCGGATACGGGTTACACCGGGGAAGCCAGCTTCTCGTACACCGTCAGTGATGGGAATGGCGGCACCGATACCGCTACGGCAACCATTAACGTGATGCCAAGTGCCGATGCGCCGACGCTTTCGGTCGCGGATGCAAGCTCAACAAATGCGGGGGCAACGGTCATATCAACGGGCCTGCAGGACACTATCGTTGATCCTGATGATTTCGACTCCGGCGCAGGCCTTACCCAGGCTCAGCTGGAACAGGAACTGGGCGTCGCCAGCGGGTACCTGGACAACCGTTTCGACCCATCGGGACCGGAGGTGACCGATCCCGGCACCGTCGATGTGCTGGATGGCAAGATCACCGGCTCGACGCAGACGCTGTCCTCTGGCATGTCAGTCCAGTGGAGCTATGATTTCATTAACGGCGAAGATCAGACCGGTGAGGTGTCCAATGGATACAACGACCTGGTGGTGCTTGTGGTAACGGCGCCGTCGGGTTCCCGGGAAGCGATCCTGGTCGACTCGTCCGAAAACAAGCTGCCGAAGCAGGTGACCGAGGGCTCCTACAGCTACACCACAACGGAGTCTGGCACCTACCAGTTCCAGTGGATGGTGCTGAACGGCCGGGATGCAAACAAAGACTCATCGCTTGAACTGGGGACGCCCTCGTACACGGTTCCCGGCCTGGCCGGCACCTACGGCACTCCTGTCGCACTGGACATCAACGCCGCGCTTTCCGATCAGGACGGCTCGGAAACCCTGGATATTGTAATCTCGGGTATTCCGGCAGATGGCGCCTTGTCGGCAGGTACCAAAAACGCCGATGGCACCTGGTCACTGACTACCGGTGAGCTTGAGAACCTGTTCCTGCTGCCCGCAGAAGGCTACAGCGGTGACCTGGGCTTAAACGTTACTGCCACATCTACCGAAACCTCGAACGGATCTCAGGCATCGGTGACTGAAAACGTCACGGTAAGCGTTGACCAGACCGAAGAAACCGTCGGTGGCACCGGCTCGGATGACACCCTCGCTGGTGGCGCAACCGATGACCTGGTCCGGGGGTATGCGGGCAACGACAGCCTTGAGGGCAATGCAGGCAATGACGTGCTGCAGGGCGGCATTGGTAACGACACGCTGACCGGTGGCGAAGGCAGTGATGTGCTTACCGGTGGCTTCGGTGCCGATGTATTCCGTTGGGAGCTGGGCGACGAAGATGCGGCCGATGCTCCGCGCGATCTGGTGACTGACTTCACCATCGACGGCACCAACGGCTATACCGGTACCGGCGAAGGTGACCAACTGGCTCTGGACGATCTGCTTCAGGATGCCACGGCAGCAACCGTGACCGATTTCCTGATGGCCCAGGAGGAAAACGGCGACACGGTGTTGTATGTAAACAAGGATGGCGCGCTGGCAGACAGCGCAGACAATGCCCAGCAGTCCATTCTGCTAAGCGGCGTATCCATGGACGGGCAAACCTCAGAGCAGTTTATCGATACCCTGGTGAACAACGGGCAGATCAAGATCGAGTAAGTGCTGGGCGAACCAGTCACCGGAGCAGCAAGTGCCCCGGTGACTGCACTCATGCCGCGGGTTTCAGTCCGTCAGGCTGAGAACCACGAGGCGGTCACCTGGTTGCAGGTCCAGATACTCACGCCGTGGCGGATTCAAATGCAGGTGACGTCCCTGGGCGTCGGCCTGTTGCCGGAACACGCCCAGTGCAATTTCGCCCTCATCGGCCAGAATGCGTTCCAGCAAATGGAAATCGACGCTGCCCGGTAGCGGGTAATCCCCGGGATCTCTGAACTGGATTTCTGCGCCCCCCACCGTAAACAACTCATCCAGCACCACTCTCAGCTCACGGCGCAACGCGACCTGGGCCAGGATATGGCTGAGAATCATCGGACTGATCAGCATCTCGCTGCGGTGTTCGTACAACAATGGCCGATTGTCCGGGTCACTGAGTTCAAGAATAAGGTGCGGACGGCGTGCTTTCTCCATCAGAATATCTTCGAGCTGCAGGTAACCGACCATCGCCCGGGCATCGGCTTCCTCCCCTGAGGCCAGACGATCACTGCTCAACAGAATCACTGAATCGTAGGAAGACGGATCAAGCCGCCGCAGTTCTCCCTCCACCATATAATCCGCTTCTACATGATGGCAGTTCACCGTTGATTGATTGCCCACATAGCGGGAAATCGCCAATGACCGTTCCGCAGCGGGCACTACCGAGACCAGATCCAGCGAATAAGACTGATGGCTGTAACTTCCGAATTCCGCCACCAGACCGGGCACGCGCCGGTTCCAGCCAAGCACGAGCACCCGCTTTTCAAGGCCAGCACCGCTGCGAACAGCCACCCTGGGCTGAAGCCGATCGATCGGGGGCAATGACGGCCATTTCGCATTCGGTTCGGTTTCTGAATACTCCCTGGCCATCATAATCACCCGGTCATTCGCTTCGATCCGCGTGGCGGAAGGCACAATCAGCCGGACATCCCAGCCTTTACCAACCGGGCGCAGTAAACCCAGAACAACCACATTCGGCCGTTCCGACGCCAGTTCCGCCAGCGACAGGCCCGCAATCGATTCACCACCCCGAACATAGATGCTGTTGCCGTCTGAACCTGTCAGCAGTTCGTTGTAGACCTCCGACAACCCGGGGTGAATGATATTCTGAACAATCAGCGAGTTGATCGAGGCATCACCGGCAAACACTTCCACCTCACCGGGATACGCTCTCTCGATAACCGGCAGCTTGCGCACATCCTGAATTTCGGCCACCACATACGGCAAGGGGGACCGGTACTGACGAGCCTGGGCGGCAATGGACAGCAGCGCCTTGACCGTCTCCACGTCCGATGTGACCAGGCTGCCAGCTTCGTGGGCCGCGCTGGGCACGATAACCGCCGCTGCATCCAGGCAAGCCACCCGGTGCAGGGCATCCGGCTGGATTGCGGATCCCGATCGCAGGATGATCTGGCGGGCCCGGCGCCCGATACCAGGCTCGGTGCGCAACTCATGAACCTGGGCTGCAGACGCCTCCTCAGACAACACCACGAGGTTGAGCTTCTGGGCATCGTGCTTTTCCAGAAAACGGCGCACCCGGCCACTGGAGCCCAACAGCTCGGAGAGCAACGGGAGGGTCTGGCTGGTCCAGCCCAGCACCACCACATGATTCTTCAGCGTAACCGGCGTAAGGCCTCTCTCAAGATCCGCCATTTTAGCGATCAACCACCGTGTCAGGATCGCCACCAGAGTGCCCATGAACACCACATAGCCGCTAATAGTCAGCAGGGTCGAAACAAAGCGCTGCCAGGTGCCAACGTCGTCACCCAGGTAACCTGGATCGGTCAACCGAAGAAACGCCCACCAGATTGCAGAGCCCGGATCTTCGAAGTCGCCGCCCTGGGGAACCACAAGCAGGCCACCGATTAACGAGATCAGGCCAATGAAGACACCGACCACGAGAAGCTGAAATCCCGCGCCTTTGACGAGCTGGCGTTCCAGTATGAATTTGACTCGGTCGATCAGCCGGAAAGGCAGCATGGCAGTCCTCTTGAAGAGAGTATTTTCGTCGCGTCAGGGTAGACCATCCGGAAACGGATGGAATCAGGTTTTTATCCGGAAGCCCGATCAGTTTCAGACGCAGGGCAACTGATCAGACGCAAAGCTTCGTCCAGGGAGGAAGTATAGCAGCTAACGCCAGCGATCGGCGCAACCCCGGCACGAGCGAGGGTGCGCAAAGGCTGGAACTGAAGATCGGCAATCACAATCTGTGTACCGTCCCGTTCACAGGTAGCAATAAGCTTGTTCAAAGCGGACAGCCCGCCGGCATCGAGAATCGTCACGCCGTCCATGTACAGAATGAATCCGCGGGCGTTCCGGGCGAGCACTGCCAGTTCCCCGAAAATCCGGTCCGCAGCGGCAAAAAACAGGGGCCCGTTAATCTTGAACACCTGCCAGCCATCGGGCAGCCGGGATTCTGCAATCCGTTTGCTCTGGGTGATATCTGTAACCCGGGTCATCTGGGCCATTTCCCGCATGAACAGGACCGCCGCCAACAGGACGCCGGTGGTGATGGCAATCACCATGTCGAGCAATACCGTCAGTGAAAAGCAGGTAAGAAAAACCAGGATGTCGCTGCGCGGCGCAGTTTTCAGAAGATGCAGGGACTTGGGGGCCTCACTCATATTCCAGGCCACCATCACCAGCAGGGCGGCCATGGCCGGCATGGGAAGATACGCCAGCAGGCCCGCCAGCGAAACCAGCGCCAGCAGAACGACCAGCGAATGCACCATTGCGGAGACCGGCGACTCGGCGCCGGCCCGGTAGTTGGCCGCCGAGCGGGCGATGGCGGCCGTGGCGGTAATGCCGCCGAAAAACGGCGTGATGATGTTGCCAAGGCCCTGCCCCATGAGCTCGCTGTTGGCGCTGTGGCGTTTGCCGGTCATGCCATCAAGCACCACGGCGCACAGGAGGGACTCGATGGCCCCGAGCATGGCGATGGCAAAGGCTGCGGGCAGCAGATCCCGGACCAGCGACCATGACAGCCCGACGGGCTCGCCCGATGCCCCTGCCCGCTGCCACGGCCAGGCGAATTCCGGCAAGAACGGCGGAATACCCGCTCCCTCGGTGCCGTCCGGCAGGAGATAACTGAACCTTGAACCAATGGTATCGATAGCAGCACCCTGGGCATTCAACCAGAGCGCAAGCAGGCTTCCGATCACCACCGCTGGCAGATGCGGGGGCACCGGGGTTTTCAGGCGTGGCCAGAGCAACATGCAGGCAAGGGTGACACCGGCCACCAGGGTACTCATACCATCAAATTCCGGCAGCGCACCGGCCAGCAGGGCCAGCTTGTCCCAATAATGCTCGGGCATATCGCTAACCTGAAGGCCCAGAAAATCCCGGATCTGCAGGGTGGCAATCACCACGGCGATCCCCCCGGTAAACCCCAGGGTAACCGATTCTGGAATGTACTCGATAAAACGACCCAGTCGCATCAGAGCCATCAGAATCAGCAAAACGCCCGACATCAAGGTGGCCAAAAGCAGACCGCCCAGCCCATAGCTCTGGGCGATAGGGTACAGAATGACAACGAAAGCAGCGGTGGGGCCGGAGATGCTGAACCGGCTGCCACCGGTCAATGCGATCACAAACCCGGCAATAATGGCGGTGTAGAGGCCGTACTGGGGTGCAACACCACTGGCGATCGCCAATGCCATGGCCAGGGGTATGGCAATAATGCCCACCGTCAAACCCGCCATCACATCGCGCAGGAAACGGCGGCCCCGGTAGGGCTCATCAATACACGCTTCCCGGAATGCGTGGGCCATCCGGAGAGAAAAAAGGTGGGCACGATGCGGCATGAGTGACTCGTTAATTGCAACTTTTAACGACTAATTATATGCTCATTATATCCACATTCAATGTTAATACGGTTAACATCATCGAAAGCCACCCGAGGTAAAGAAAAACCCAATGGAAAACCGCACTGCCCGCCTGACGTTGCTGATCGATCCCGAGAAAAAGGCCGCCTTTGAAGAACTGTGCAAGCAGGAAGATGTGACGCCATCCCAGAAAGTGCGCCAGTTCATTCGGGAATACGTGGAAGAAAGACTGGGATCGGACTGGCGCGAAGATCGTAAAAAGAAATCCTGACGGGGTTCATTACGTAAAGACTATGATGAAACCTATCGCGCCAATCCTGCTGTTTGCCACTTTGTCTGTTATGAACGGATGCACTGCCATGCCTTCATCGAAAGCCCCCGACACGCTGAATTCGGCACCGCAAACCCAGTACGATGCCCTGCTCGTAAACCCGGCAAACAAGACCGCGCTGACTCCGGAAGAACTGGCGCAGCAACTAGCCGACGTCGATGTTGTGGTTGTCGGGGAATACCACGGGCACCATGGCTCACACCTTCTGCAATCCCGGCTTCAGAGCGCCCTGTTTCGGCTGCGGCCGGAGCAGATTCTCAGCATGGAGCAGTTCAACCTGGATCGTCAGGACGAACTGAACCGTTATCTGCGGGGAGAGACGGGCGAAACCGAAATGATCGAAGACGCCGAAGCCTGGGACAATTACCGTGCCTCCTATCGTCCATTGGTGGAGTTTGCACGCCGGCACGACCTTCCGGTGATCGCGTCCAATGCGCCGGCCGACGTGGTCCGCTGCGTTGGCCGCAAGGGCCCGGGCTATCTCGACCGTATTTCAGACACCTTGAGACAGAAATTACCCGCCAAACCCTTCATGGACACCCCGGAATACCGGGAAAAGTTCATGGCGGCCATCGGTGCAAGCCACCAGGCAGACGACACCATGAGCGAGCGGATGGACAACACCTACAAGGCCCAGTTGCTCAGGGACAACGCCATGGCAACACGTATTCTTCAGGCGCGGACAGAGCACCCGGAGCACCAGGTACTGCACGTGACTGGCACCTTTCACAGTGAAAATGGCCTGGGCACCGTGGCGCTTCTGAAACAGCGCGCGCCTGAAATCTCGGTCGCCATCGTAAGCCCGGCTTTCTGGCCTTGGGACGTCAACGAAGCGCCCCTGGAGAATAATCGCGCCAAGGGTGATTTCATCTACTTTATCCAGCCTCTGCCCGACGAATTCCGGGACGCCCAGCGGGAACGTGAGGCGATGACAGCCCGCTTTCGCCGCTCGACCGACAAAAGCTGTGACTGAAACGGCCGGCTACCGGCCTGACAGGCCCGATTCCAACTCAAGTGCCTGTTCAAACACCTTCCGGTCCTCGTCGCTGAACAGCACAAACCGGACAAGGCGAACAGAGTTGAGCTCCGCCAGCGTGTCAGACACCGCCTTCATGGCCACTGCCGCCGCATCCTGCAGTGGATAGCCGAAAACCCCGGTGGAGATGGCAGGAAAAGCGATGGACGTCAGCTTATGCCGATCTGCCAGCAACAGGGCATTTCTGAAACACTCAGCCAGCAAACGGTCGGATGGCTCGTCGACCCCGTAAACCGGCCCCAGACAGTGGATTACGTGTTGGTTTGGCAGCTCGTGAGCCGAGCTGATGACTGCCTGCCCCGGCCTGATCGGCGCCAGAGCCCGGCACTCCTCTGCCAGCCCCGGTCCGGCGGCGCTGTGTATGGCGCCTGCCACGCCACTCCCTGGCAAAAGTTCGGCGTTGGCGGCATTGACGATCACATCCATATCCTGCTGTTCAGCAATGTTTCCTCTGATGCACTCAACTTTCACAACCGTCATGTTTCCTTCCTTTTCGCTTGGGGCGTGAAACGCTAATCTTGACCATGACCTCAGGATAGCAGCCAGACACCGGACGCTTTCCGGAACATTCCGGTGACGTAATACAGGGACACCCCATGAAACTTTTTGCCTCAGTGATTCTCGGCGTCAGTGCCATCATTTCTGCCGCCCTGATTGGCAATGGCCTGACCGATCTGCGCACAGGCGACCGCTACGTGACCGTTAAAGGTGTGGCTGAACGGGAAGTGAATGCCGATCTGGCCCTGTGGCCGATCCGCTTTCTCGCCACCGGTGCGTCCCTGAGTGAAGCCCAGGAAAGGGCCAGAAGCAGCCGGGACGCGATCATGGCGTTCCTCAAACTGCAGGCCATTGACCAGAATGCGGTCGAACTCCAGCGCCTGGATGTTACCGATACCCGGGCCAACCCCTACCAGGCCAACAACGGAGAGCAGAAGTTCATCATCAGCCAGACGCTGATGGTGCGCAGTACTGACATCGACCGAATCCGGCAGGCAGCCCAGGGTGTCAGTGAACTGGTGGACTCCGGAGTGGTGCTGTCTTCGGACTACGGCCCGCCCGGCCCGACGTACGTATTTAACGGGCTCAACGACATCAAGCCGGAGATGATTGCCGAGGCAACGGCATCGGCCCGGGAAGCTGCCGACCAGTTCGCCCAGGATGCGAAAGCGGAACTCGGGGGGCTGCGACGCGCCAATCAGGGCGTTTTCCAGATTCTGGCCCGGGATCAGGCGCCGGGCATTATGGAGCAGCAACAGCCGGTAAAAACCGTCCGGGTAGTCTCAACCGTCGAATATTACCTTCGCTAGGCCAACCGCCTACTGCGTGGCCACCATCTCATCGGTCACCTGATATTCACCCGCCAGCCAGCGCAGAATCTCGTTGGCTGCAGGGTGGTCAAAGGCATCGTAGGTGTGCTGAAGGCTCTGGCGCTTTTCATCACTGATCCGGCCCAGGCCGGCGTCCTGCAGCACCAGTAAATCCGCATGCAGCTGCGCTGCCAACTCCCTGCCCAGCACCTCGCGGGCGACATGGCGGAATGCCTGGCCGTACTGATAGGAGGGCCCCAGGCGATAGGACTCCGCCAGCGTGATAGCCGGGATGGCCGTCAGCGTTGGCTGCAGGGCCGGATTGATACCATGGCCGGCAAGGTGCGCCGCGTTGGCCGCCGGTCGCCCGGTGAAGGCTCGCAGGTGCAGATGTTGCGACATCCGGTCGCCGTCGTTGACCGGGTAGTTGTCCCAGAGCACCGGCTTGCGGCCAAGCAGGTCTCCGACACGTTTCAGATGGCCGGGTGACACTTCCCGGGAACACACTTCCTCTCCGGTCCAGAACACGTTCACCGAGTGGTCCAGCTTGCGCCCGAGCGTCTCCAGATAATCCGCCGAACGCTCCCCGAACACGCGGTCGAGAACCGGATCATCGGAATAATAGCTGGGACAGACACTCAGCTGTTTGATTGAAGTACGGTCACGGACCCAGTGCACAATGTCCGTCTGGGTACCGGCAAGGTCCGGAGTGTCTGACCGCATGTCATCGAACAGAATCGCCAGCTCATCTATCCCGATGCGCTCCAGCAGGGCGAGTTTTTCTGCCAGCGACGCCCTGGCTTCGTCGTCAAACCGGTTGAACACCTCGAACGGACTCAGGCCGACACCAAAACGAACGCCTTCGTTACGGCAAAAGCGCGAGAAATCGGCCAGCTCCGCGGCCATCGCCGGCGGGTGCGGCTGCTGCCACTTCCGACGCAGAAAAACATCCGCCTTCGGGGCATAGAGATAAAATCCGTAACCATGGGGCGCCAGGGTGCGAACCAGTTGCCGCCGCTCCTGCCAGGTCCACATGGGGCCGTAAAATCCTTCAATGATGCCGAGTGTCGTTGCCATGGCCGATTTCCGCTCCGCTGGTTCCCGGGCCCGGTTCAGGTACCCTGTAACCTCCAAGTTTGACTAGACTTACCAGTAAAGCCAACTACAACCGAACTGCCCGACAAGGAGCAACTCAATGGAAATAAAAACGTTCGAGGATCTCATCGAATGGACGAGGCAACTGCACGCGCATCTTGCAAGGTGCCTGAAAGAGTCCGCCAAGCTCAACAACGACGAGCGAGCCAGCGCCCTCCTCGACTACCTGTCCAGCCACGAAACCATTCTCGAGAAAGCCGTACGGGAATTCGAGAAACAGGCTGATCCGAAGGCTCTCAATACCCGCATGTACGACTACCTGAACCACAAACCAATTAGGGCCAGTGCTGACTCCTACACGCACTACGCGTCAATGAGCTTTCAGGATATTGCCAGGGAAATCTTCCAGTTCCACGACCAGGTGATGGATCTCTACGATTCCCTGATTGGCAAGGCAGAGATTCCCGAGGCCAAGGCCTTGCTTGAGGATCTGCTTTCCCTCGAAGAGCACGAGGCCATGCGACTGTCGAGCCAGATCAGCCGCATGGACGACATCTGATCCGCCGTACGACCAAGGTCGTACACCAAGCGGTTTTTGATTTCGTTTGTTAACGATAATTGCTAACGTGAACTAGCATTAAGAGTGATTTTCCCCAAAAGGGGAGACGCTCGACCCACAAAAAAGATAAGAGGATAGAAGAGCAATGAAGATCCGTTCTGTTCTTTCCGCGGCTGTGCTGGCTGTGGCAACAACCTTTGCCTCCTCGCAGGCGCTCGCCCAAGATACCTTCACACTCCGCCTTGCAGAAACCTGGGGGCCAAACTTCCCGATTTTCGGTGACACCACCAAGCGTTTTGCCGAAACCGTCGAGAAAATGTCTGACGGACGCCTGAAAGTCCGCATCGATTCCGCCAACAAGCACAAAGCCCCGCTGGGCGTGTTTGATATGGTCAAGGCTGGTCAGTACGACATGGGCCATTCCGCATCCTACTACTGGAAAGGCAAGGTTCCAGAGACCCTGTTCTTCACCAGTATGCCGTTTGGCATGAACGCCATGGAACAGTACGCCTGGTTCTACCACGGCGGTGGCATGGAGCTGATGCAGGAAGTCTACGAGCCGCACAACATGCTGTCGTTCCCGGGCGGTAACACCGGCGTTCAGATGGGCGGCTGGTTTCGCAAGGAAATTAACTCGCTGGAAGACCTTCAGGGTCTGAAAATGCGCATCCCTGGCTTCGCTGGTGAAGTGTTCGCAGAAGTTGGCGTTAACCCGACCAACATCGCCCCGGGCGAGCTTTACACTGCTCTGGAACGCAACACCATCGATGCTGTTGAGTGGGTAGGTCCTGCCCTGGACTTGCGTCTCGGCTTCCAGCAGATCGCCGACTACTACTATACCGGCTGGCACGAGCCTGCGACCGAACTCCAGTTCCTTGTGAACAAGCGGGTTTGGGACAAGCTGCCAGCGGACCTGCAGGAGATCATGCGTGTTGCCATGCGCACTGCGTCCTACGACATGCTGGTTCACTCCCAGCACGCCAACGCAGAAGCTTGGGCTAATATTCGCGAAGAGTACCCGAATGTCCAGATCAAGCGTTTCCCAGACGAAATCTTTGACGCCATGTACGAAGCCAACAACAAGCTGCTGAAAGAAGCAGCTGCTGAAAGCGATATGGCTGCCAAGATTATCGACTCCCAGCAGAACTATCTTGAGCAGAGCCGCGCTTACACCAACATTTCTGAGCGCGCCTACCTCAACACTATGGCTGAAGTCGAGTAAGATATAGGCTTTAACGGAGCCGGGATCGCTCTCTGAGTGATCCCGGTTTTGTCGTTTATAGCAACGGATAAAAGCGCCAGTCCGTCTGGCGGGGGATCATCAATGCGGTGGATTATCAAACTGGACGACGGGCTTGCCCGGCTGTCCATCTTCTGTGGCTGGGTTGCCTGTGTCGCGATGATACTGATGGCAGCCAACGTCTTTTACGACGTAGTGGCCCGATACGCTTTTAACAACGTTTCAATCGGCATGCAGGAAATGGAGTGGCACCTCTATTCTGTGGTGTTCCTGCTGGGTATTCCCTACGCATTGCGCACGGATGGTCATGTTCGGGTCGACGTTTTCTACACCAAATGGAGCAACAAGGCCAAGGCCTGGGTCAACCTTGTTGGCGCCTTCATTTTCGTCATTCCCTTCGCTTATCTGATCGGCATTTACGGCTACGATTTCGCCCTCGACTCTTACAGCATGGGTGAAGGTAGCGGTGATCCGGGCGGGCTGCCGCACCGATGGATTATCAAATCCGTTATCCCTGTCAGTGCCGTCTTCATCGGTATTGCCGGCCTCAATATGGCGACTTACGCCGTACGAGTGATGGCGGGGGACAAGGAGTATGAAGGTGAACACAGCGGAGGAGGCCTCGCATGATCGGTATGATTATGTTCGGTGTGGCCCTGCTGATGCTGATGCTGGGCTTCCCGGTTGCATTCACCTTCGGTGGCGTTGCGCTGTTTTTCGGAATTTTCGCCGAGGGCATGGATCTCTTTGCCTTCATGCCCTATCGCATCATGAGCGTGATGCAGAACACCGTTCTGATGGCAGTACCGCTGTTTATCTTCATGGGCGTGGTGCTCCAACGCACCAGGCTGGCGGAACAACTTCTGACCTCCATGGGCCGTCTGTTCGGTGGCCTGCCCGGTGGCCTGGCTATCTCGACGATTCTGGTCGGTGCACTGCTGGCCGCCTCTACCGGTGTTGTAGGCGCCAGCGTGGTTGCCATGGGTCTGATCTCGCTGCCGGTCATGCTGGCGCATAAATACGACAAGAGACTGGCCACCGGTACCATCTGTGCGTCCGGCACCCTCGGTCAGATCGTGCCGCCATCCATCATCCTTATTATTCTGGGCGATGTCCTTGGCCTTCCGGTTGGGGATCTGTTCAAGGCCGCGGTCTGGCCCGGCGTTGTGTTGGTGGGGCTTTACATCATCTACATCCTGGTGCTGACCAGACTGAAACCTGAAACCGCGCCGGCCATGCCGGATGAGCCAGGCGTGTCCCGTAAAAAGGAAGTCTTCAATGCGCTGTTGGCGATCATCCCGCCGCTGGCACTGATTGTGGTGGTTCTGGGCTCGATCTTCACCGGCATTGCCACGCCAACCGAGTCATCCGCTCTTGGCGGGGTTGGCGCCGTGGTTCTGGCCATCATCTACCGCCAGTTTTCCTTCAAGATGGTATGGGATGCATCCAAGGATACTGTGAAGGTGACCGCCATGGTCTTCGCGATCCTGATCGGTGCAACAGCCTTCTCCATGGTGTTCAGCTACACCGGCGGCGACTATCTGCTGGAAGAGTGGCTGCTCCAGCTGCCCGGCGAGAAGTGGGGCTTCATCATTCTGGCCATGGTGGTCATTCTGGTACTGGGTTTCTTCATCGACTTCGTTGAAATCTCTTTCATCATCGTGCCGATCCTTGCCCCGGTGGCGGAAGCTCTGGGCATCAACATGCTCTGGTTCGCCATCCTGATCGCCATGAACCTGCAAACGAGCTTCCTTACGCCACCGTTCGGGTTCTCGTTGTTCTACCTCAAAGGCGTCGCACCGCCGGGAGTGCGAACGACCGATATTTATAAAGGCGTACTGCCCTTCATCCTGATACAGATGTTCGTGCTGGCGCTGATTGTGATTTTCCCTGAATGGTTTGGTATGAGCTCCTCATACTGACCCGAATAATGCCGGGCCCTGGGCCCGGCATTTTTTTATCCGCCTATTTTCGCTCTTCGCTATCCTTCCAATAGTTTTCCTCTATTTTCAGCCAACCTGACAAAATCTCACTGTTTTCTATACTGAACGGACAACCGGCGATTCTCAGACTGGTATTCGGGAACCCTGGCGCGCGCGCATCGACAAAAACATTGATGTTGAGGTTATCAAGGGAGAGCGGAGTCCATGAACCAGAGCACTGCCCAGAAAACCCGTGACAACGGGCAAGAATCCAAAAGCCATGTTCTGACCCTGCCACTGGAAAATACCCACGTGGACCGGTCACCGCACACTTACGAGCGCTGGCTGATCGCCAAGCTCATGCGGATGGCGGGATCACCGCCGCTGCGCTTCCGGCTCTGGAACGGCGATGTGATCGAACCGGAGGGCCAACACGCGCAGTTCACCCTGCATCTGACCGACCCCAAAGCCCTGTATGCGCTGGTAACCAATCCCAACCTGGCGTTCGGAGACCTCTACAGCGCCGGTCGCCTGGAGGTGGAAGGCGACCTGCCGGACCTGATGGAAACCCTTTACCGGTCCGTTCACCAGGCGCGTCAGAAGTGGCCGAAATGGCTGGAGGCCCTGTGGCGCAACCACAACCCCCGATCCACCGGCATCCCGGAAGCCAAGGAAAACATTCACCATCACTATGATCTGGGCAACGAGTTCTATCAGCTCTGGTTGGACAGCGCCGAAATGCAGTACACCTGCGCCTACTACGAGACGCTGGATCTGAGCCTTGAACAGGCCCAGCTAGCCAAACTCGAGCACGTTTGCCGCAAACTCCGGTTAAAGCCAGGCATGACGGTGGTCGAGGCCGGCTGCGGCTGGGGTGGCCTGGCCCGCTACATGGCCCGCAATTACGGCGTGAAGGTCCATTCCTACAACATCTCCAGGGAACAGCTCGCGTTTGCCCGAGAAGAAGCTCGCAAGCAGGAGCTCGATCATCTGGTGGAGTATATCGAGGACGATTACCGGAACATCAGCGGGCAATACGACGCCTTCGTATCCATCGGCATGCTCGAACACGTGGGCAAGGAGAATTACGAGGCCCTGTCCGAGTTGATCAAACGCAGCCTCAAGCCTGACGGTATTGCCCTGCTGCATAGCATTGGCCGCAACCGCCCGATGCTGATGAACGCATGGATCGAGAAACGCATCTTCCCGGGTGCCTATCCGCCGAGCATCGGCGAATTCATGCAGATCTGTGAGCACGGCGATTTTTCAGTCCTGGACGTCGAGAACCTGCGCCTGCATTACGCCCAGACCCTGAGTCACTGGATGGAGCGCTTCAACCAGAACGAGGACAAGGTCACTGCCATGTACGACGGCCACTTCACCCGGGCCTGGCGCATGTATCTGGCCGGTTCCATCGCCGCCTTCCGGGCAGGTTCTCTGCAGCTGTTCCAGGTGGTCTTCAGCCATGGCGACAATAACCAACTTCCCCGGAACAGACGGGATCTTTACGACTTTCCTGCGGCACCCGAGGAGGCCTGATGGACTACTACGACCTGATCATCGTTGGGGCCGGCCCTGCCGGATCCACCCTGGCCAGCGCCCTCGAAAACAGCGGCAAAAAAGTGCTGATCATTGATAAACAGAACTTCCCCAGGGACAAAACTTGCGCAGGCTGGGTTACGCCTGCCGTGATGGAGACCCTGAACATTGACCCGGAGGAATACTCCCGCGGGCGAACCCTGCAACCCATCCGGCGGTTTCGCATCGGGATGATGGGCCAGCCGGCCGTGGAGAACGATCACGGTGACGTAGTCAGCTATGGTATTCGCCGGTGTGAATTTGACGACTACCTGCTCAGCCGCGTCAACGCGCCAAAACAGCTGGCCACGCCGGTCAAATCCATCGTTCGTAAAGACGGCAACTGGGTCGTCAATGACACCTGGGAAGCGCCTCTTATTGTTGGTGCCGGCGGTCACTTCTGCCCGGTTGCGCGATTGTTGGGGGATGGCCCCGGTGGCCATGAAACCGTTGTGGCGGCCAAAGAGGTTGAATTTGAAATGACACCGGACCAGGCTTCAGCCTGCCTGGCCCGGGGCGATACGCCCGAACTCTGGTTCTGTCGGGACCTGAAGGGCTATGCCTGGGTGTTCCGTAAGGGCAATTTCCTGAATATTGGCCTGGGCCGGGAAGACAACCACAAGCTGACAGGGCATCTGGAAGCGTTTGTTGAGGAAATGAAATCCACCGGCCGGATTCCACAGGACCTGCCCGGACGCTTCAAGGGCCACGCCTATCTGCTCTACGCCCATGCTGACAGACCCCTGGTGGACGACGGTGTGATGCTGATTGGCGACGCCGCTGGCCTCGCCTACACCCAGAGTGGCGAGGGTATCCGGCCGGCGATCGAATCCGCCCTTCTGGCAGCCGATGTGATTGGCGAGGCCACCGACTACTCAGCCTCCTCCCTGCAGATTTACGGTGATGCCATTGCCGAACGCTTCGGCACTCGCGCCTCCGAGCCAGACCAGGGCTGGCAGGTTCCTGACTGGGTCAAGATGCCTCTGGCCAGCAGCCTGATGCGCTCCCACTGGTTTACCCGCAAGGTGGTTACAGAGAAGTGGTTCCTGCACCAGGAGGTGCCACCGTTGAAAGTTGCTGTCTGAGGCGAAAAGCAAAACCCGGGAGCACCTATCATGATGCTTCCGGGTTTCTTTCAGGGTCAGAACTCAGTTTGCAGTCAGTTCAATTACGTCGATGCTGTACAGCGTCGTGGTGCCGCTCACTTCGTTGCCAACCGCCAGCATTGGCTTACCGCTGGGGCTGTCATCCGCAGAAATGAACGCCAGGCCTTCCGGTCCAAGATCACCGGCCATACCCGCCTCCAGATCCGCCTGGGATACCGAAAAATCTCGATTATTCAGATATTGGACAAACTCCGGATTCTGGGGATTAGTAACGTTGTAGACCATGATGCCGCCAACTCGCTCCAATCCAATAAACGCGAAAGTCTGGCCATTGATTATGCCTACGGCCACCGCCTCCGGCTCAGGGCCCTTGTCGTCCGATCGATTGTCGAAGGAATTTTCGTCATTGTTGCCGTTGAAGTTGTCGGGGATCAGGCTAGCGGTGACTCGTTCGAATTCGCTGCCGCTGTCGAAAACACGCTGGCCGTCAGCGCTCCAGATACTGAATGAGCGTGCCCCATAGCTGTACAGGGTGTCGTATTCGCAGCTGTTTTCCACGTAGAACTTGACGTCGTCCACGTCCACATTGGTGTCACCGTTCAGGTCGCCGAGTTCAGCGGGCAGCTGTGATGGGTCGCAGCCGTTGCTGATGCCCATGGTGGAGGTGGTGTTGAGACGACCCAGGTTTTCGTCTTCCAACAGATTGGTTATGGCCGCCAGCTCACCGGCTGGGTTCAAGGTCAGGTCGCCCATGCGGAATTCTTCGGTCCAGCCATCGTAATCCCGCGAATCACCCTCGTTGGCGGTGATGTAGTAGGTTTTACCGTTGTAGCCGTAGCTTGCGATGGCGTCGGGCATGTACATGCCTTTCACTGGCCAGTTGCGAATGTTGATACCGCTGTCACGGTTGCTGGCGTCCAGTTCGTTGCCGATGATGCTGTGGTCCTTGAAGCCAAGCGGCACGATGGCCGTGATTTCACCGGCAGCGATGTCCAGTTCGGCAACGGCGTTATTTTCCTGCAGGGCCACCCAGGCTTTGGTGTTGTCGATGGATACGGCTATGTATTCCGGCTCCATGTCCTGGGCCAGTGTGGCGCCTGGGCCGAAGACCCGCAGGCCCGCGGTTACCAGGTCGGCCTGGTCAGCATTGAAACCGGTGAAATCGGCGGTGGTCACGGTGGCAGACGCTACGCCGTTGGACAGATCAATAATGCTGACTGAGCCTTCAGGATCGACGCTATAGTCGTCACTCGGCTCGCCTTCGTTGGCAACCAGCACTTTCATGCCATCACGCGTGAAGGTCACCATGTCGGGCAGCGCGCCAACCACAACTTCACCAACTTTGTTGAGGTCCGTGCTGTTGTAGAACACAACCTTGCCATTTGCCTGCTTGTTCTCGGCTTCAATGGCTACGGCGACAAGATCACCATAAACCGCGACGCTATTTGCAGCAGCACCCTCAGCTGTGGCGTCAATCGTGCTCAGTTTCACAGGCATCGCTGGATCATTGATATCGAGCACATCGATCGTACTGGCGAGGGCATTCACTACGAATAGTCGCTGATTCGAGGGGTCGTGGGCGACAATCTCGGCAGCACTCTCGTCAAAAACCTCTCCTTCCGCCTGATAGGAGCCCACCACATTCAGCTCAATGAGCGTCTGACTGGTGCCAGGTGCACCGTCTGTGCCGTCGTCGCCGTCACAGCCGGCAAGGCCGAGAACTGTTGCCAGTATGGCGGTACCAAGGAGGGATTTACGCAGTTCCATATTCGCCTCGTCTTTTAAAGTGTGTTGGTTCACGACACACGTTATTGAGGCAAGGTGACATAACTGCGTCAGACAGAAGACAATCTGATGACAAACGCATTGCAGCGACAAAAAAATGGCGACCCCGCAGGGTCGCCGTTCATTCAGCGCACTCGGCTCAGTGACCGAGGTAGCTGCGATACATCCACACCGTCTTCTCTTGCTGGGAGATATAGTCGCTCATCAGGGCAACGGTACCCTCGTCGTCCGCTTCACCGGCCAGACTGAGCAGTGTCCGCTGTTTGCCGATCAGCTTGGCAAAACTTTCGACAATGTTGTCCATCGCTTCCTTGCCGTCGGAAACATCTTTTCGCTCCGGCACTTCCGAACGCTCTATGTAGGTACTGTAGGCATGAGCCGGGCGATGGCCCAGCGTCAGAACCCGCTCTGCAATCTCGTCGATCTTGAGTAGCAGATCGTCGTAGAGCTCCTCGAACTTTACATGCAGCTCAAAGAAGTTGTCGCCTTTGATGTTCCAGTGGTAGCCGCGAACATTCATATAAAAGATCTGATAGTTGGACAGCAGATCATTCAGGGAATCAGCAAGCTTTGCCGTTTTCTCGGTATCAAGACCAATGAAATTCTTACCCATAACGCTTCTCCTTCGCGGTTATATAACAGGTTTATATATGAATATACGCCTGATCGGCGGACGTCAGGAAGTTTAGTTTGCTAATCTCGATGATAGGATTGATGAATGACACTATAGAAGAAGAAATAAAGATAGCCCTAACCTATCAATCATCTAAGTACATTTCATTTAACAATCATTCTCACCCGGCGTCTAATGATCGCATTAAAGAACGACACCGGAGACAATCATGAGCGCGTTAAAACTATTCGTACACAACCATGGCACGAATGGCGACCAGTCGCTGATAAAGACGGTAACGTTCGCCCTCACCCATTTTACCGTCGCTTTTACCGTGGCTTACCTGCTCACTGGTGACCTGCTCATCGGAAGCCTCATAGCCATGGTGGAACCGGCCATCAACACGGTTGCCTATTTCTTCCACGAAAAGATCTGGGCGCGGCGCCAGCGAAATGCAAGGGTTCCAGAGGGAACACTGAGCGAGGCGAGGCCTCATATCTGTTGATTCCTTTTAAGGGCCGGCTCAGACACCCGGCCCGCAATCGGTGCAACCCTCCTCTGGCGCCGGTCCGATGCTGAGGTTGCGGTTCAGGTCCTTGAGCGCGGTCCTCAGGCCTTCTTCGATAACCGGATGATAAAACGGCATTTCCAGCATCTCGGTGACGGTCAGCCTTCGCTGGGCAGACCATGCGAGCAGGTGGGCAATATGCTCCGCGGCCGGACCAAACATCTCTGCGCCCATGAACAGGCCGCTTCCATGCTCTCCATAAACTCTGAGTAGGCCCCGGTTCTTGCCGATAACCCGACTGCGGCCCTGATCCTCGAAGGACACCTCTCCAACGGCGAAACAGCCGCGGCAGCGCTCATCAACCTGGTGAATCGTCAGCCCCACCGTCGCAATCTGCGGATCGGTGAAGACCACGGCCAACGGCGTGCGGCGAAGCCCGGTTCGCACATCCGGGTATGACCCGGCGTTATCGCCCGCGATCCGGCCCTCGTCGGCTGCCTCATGCAACAGCGGCAGACTGTTATTGGCATCGCCTGCGATAAATATGTGGCTCTGGCCACAGCGCAGGGTATGGGGATCAAACAGGGGCCCTCCCTTTTTATCCAGCTCAATACCGGCGTTCTGGATATCCAGCCCGTCGACGTTAGGACGACGCCCGGTAGCCGCCAGCAGGTAATCGAAGGTTTCCGTCGTTGCACCGGCGTTGCCACTCTCAAAGGTAATGGCAACGCCCTCTTCAACACGTTCAACCTTCTTTACATCCGAATCCGGATCCAGAGGAAATTCTTCATTAAACGTTTTCAGCGCGTAATTCCGGATGGTTTCATCCTGGATAGGACCAACCGAACCGCCAACCCCGAACATACGGACACGCACACCCAGCCTGCTCAGGGCCTGGCCCAACTCCAGACCAATCACCCCCGGGCCAAAGACTGCCACCGAATCGGGAAGATCCTGCCATTCGAAGATATCGTCGTTTACAACCAGCCGATCCTTGGCATCTTTCAGGAACCCGGGAACATTGGGTCGGGAGCCAGTGGCGATGATGATACGCCCCGCCTCAACCTCGACATTGCCGTCGACGACCAGACGATTCGGGCTGGCAAACCGGGCGTGGCCTTCCATTCGATGCGCATCCGGAAACTTCTCGACCGAATCAATCACCGAAGCAACAAAGCGGTCCCGTTCGCTTCGCACCCTTTCCATCACCCGCTTTCCGTCGATCCTGATATCCCCGGCAGACACGCCGAAAAGCTCACCAAGCTGCATCTGATGAGCGTTGTCAGCGGCCGCGATCAACAACTTGCTCGGCATACACCCGACTCTGGCGCAGGTGGTTCCATAATGGCCGCCTTCGATCAGCACAACCTTGTCGGTTACTTTGCGCACGCGCTGGTAAGCCACCATACCGGCGGTTCCAGTTCCGATAATGGCAACGTCTACGGTTCGCTTTTCCATACAAGGGTCTCCTGACAGGCATTCCCGGAATCGGGAACAGGGAAGATTGGGACGGCTGTGCCCCCAGTATAGAAGCCGTGACAAGTTTCACCCACACGATGAAAAACGCACCGATTCCGCCTATGCTGTCAGACTTTTCAGGCAACGGACGTCTCAACGGAGGAATTGGGAAGATGCAGAGTTACTGGCCGGAATTTCTGACGGTAGCCTTTGTCCACCTGCTGGCCGTGGCCAGTCCCGGGCCGGACTTTGCCGTGATGCTCAGACAGGCTCTGTGCCAGACCCGGCGAAACGCGCTGCTAAGCGCCATTGGTATCGGCGGGGGCATTCTGGTGCATGTGTGTTATTCACTGCTGGGCATTGGCCTGCTGATCCAGCAATCGATCGTGCTCTTCAATGTTCTCAAGGTGCTGGGGGCACTTTACCTTGCCTGGATTGCCGTCCAGTGCCTGCGGGCAAGGGCCGGCGGCATTCATGTGGAACAGGATCCGACGGGTGGACAGTCCGGTATCGCAGCCCTGCGATTGGGCTTTCTGACCAACGCGTTGAACCCCAAGGCAACGCTGTTCTTTGTGTCCCTTTTCTCTGTTGTGATCAGCCCAGGCACACCCATTGTGCTCCAGGCCGGCTATGGCATTTACATGGCCCTGGCCACGGCACTCTGGTTCGCCATGGTTGCCATTTTCTTTACCCTGCCCCGCGTCCGCCGCGGGTTTAACCGGTTCGGGCACTGGCTCGACCGGCTGATGGGCGGCGTTCTCCTGTTGCTGGCCGGACAGCTACTGCTGTCTACAGTGAGCGGATCAGAGCCTCCGTCTGCGCCCATCCAAGACACGGATCGGTGATCGAACAGCCGTAGCGCAGATCTTCGCCGTCGTCCTGACGCCCCGGCTCCAGGAAGCTTTCCAGCATCAGACCCCGGATATGGTGGTTACCGGCGCGGCGCTGCGCCATCACGTCCTGGGCAATATCCAGCTGTCGTTCTGACTGCTTGCAGGCGTTGTCGTGACTGCAGTCCACCATGACGGCTGTGGACAATCCCGCCTCTGCCAGGGCGCCCACGGCCTGCTCAATGCTGGCCGCATCGTAATTGGTGATACCGCGGCCACCGCGCAACACCAGATGGGTGTCGGGGTTGCCCCGGGTGGTAATCATCACCGGCGCGCCTGTTGCCGAAACCCCAAGATGATGATGGGGATGGGACGCCGACTTCATGGCATTGGTAGCGACAGCGATACCACCATCGGTGCCATTCTTGAAGCCGGTCGGCATGGGTAGCCCACTGACTATCTCCCGATGCACCTGCGACTCGGTGGTTCGGGCACCAATAGCCGTCCAGCTCACCAGATCCCCGAGGTAATCCATGGCGAACGGGCTCAGGGCTTCGGTGGCCAGTGGCAGCCCCATGGCCGCCAGGTTCAGCAACAAGCGACGGGAACGAAGCAGCCCCTCATTCAGATCGCCTGCACCCGTGCGCTCGGGGTCGTACAACAGCCCTTTCCAACCCACCGTGGTCCGAGGCTTTTCCAGGTAGGCCCGCATAACGATAAGGAAGCGATCACTGACTTCATCCGCCAGGGCTTTCAGCTTTTCCCCGTATTCGAGTGCGGCCACCTCATCGTGGATGGAGCAGGGCCCCATGACGATCAGCGTTCTCGTGTCGCTGCCCTGCAGAATCCGCCGGATTGCCTGCCGGTGTTCATCGACCTGCCGGACAATGTCGTCGCTGGCCGGCATCTGAAGTTTGAGCTCCGCCGGCGTTGGCAGAACCACTTCTTCCCGGTGGGTGGCCGGTGATCCGACTACCTGGTGTGTCAGTTCAGTGTTCAAGGACATATTCATGTCAGTGCTTCCGTTTCCCTGCGTCAGAATCAAAAAAGCCCCGGCTGGTGGGCTACCAGTCGGGGCTTTTCGAGTCCGGTGGCAGCCTGGGTTTTCTGCCGGGCTGCCTTCCTCGTTATTCGTTCGATGAAGATCCTATGGGCGGCCCCGGCTCTGGCTAAAATAAAAGCC
>Ga0098069_100321_pt1 | contig 23160 bp, 28 predicted proteins | sample 27_taG_FD_92584 | JGI IMG/M metagenome (GOLD analysis project Ga0098069, IMG submission 92584) | Marine viral communities from Cariaco Basin, Caribbean Sea - 27_WHOI_OMZ | ecosystem: Environmental > Aquatic > Marine > Oceanic | place: Caribbean Sea: Cariaco Basin | collected 2014-11-09
CGACCAGCTGGTGCTGTTCTACGAAGGCGACACCTTCAACTGCACCGTGTACAAGGAAAGCTACGGCTTCGAGGAAATGGCCGGCGAAGGCAGCCTGGCCGCGCCCATGAACGGTGCCATCGTCGCCGTGCAGGCCAAAGTCGGCGACAAGGTCACCGCCGGCCAGAGCCTGGTGATCATGGAAGCCATGAAGATGGAGCACGCCATCAAGGCCCCGGCCGACGGCGTGGTCACCGAGATCTTCTTCGCCGAAGGCGACCAGGTTTCCGAAGGTGCCGAACTGATTGCCATTGAGGTGAACGACCCAGAAGCGAAACAAGAGGAGGCAGGCTAATGGCCTTTCCCAAACAGGTCCGCCTGGTTGAGATGAGCCCCCGGGACGGACTCCAGAACGAGCCCGGCCCGGTGATCGCCACCGCCATCAAAACCGGGCTGATCAACCGCCTGGCAGACAGCGGCCTGAGCCACATCGAGGCCGCCAGCTTCGTGTCCCCGAAATGGGTGCCACAAATGGGCGACGCCGCCGAGGTGATGGCCGGCATCAATCGCAAGGCTGGCGTTCGCTACTCCGCCCTCACCCCGAACCTGAAAGGGTTTGAGGGGGCACTGGCGGCGAAGGCCGACGAAGTGGCGGTGTTCGGCGCCGCGTCCGAATCCTTCACCAAAAAGAACATCAACTGCACCATCGCCGAAAGCCTCGAACGCTTCGCCCCGGTGGTGGAAGAAGCCCGCAAACACGGCATCCCAGTGCGTGGTTACGTTTCCACCGTCATGGGCTGCCCCTACGAAGGCGACATCGCCCCGGAACAGGTGGCCACCGTGGCCAAAGCCCTGTACGAAATGGGTTGCCACGAAATCTCTCTGGGCGACACCATCGGCGTGGGCACCCCGATCAAAGCCAAGCGAATGCTCGAAGCCGTCGCTGCCCACGTGCCCATGGAAAAGCTGGCGGCCCACTTCCACGACACCTATGGCCAGGCACTGGCCAACCTGTACGCGGTGCTGGAAGAAGGCGTCAGCGTCATCGATGCCTCCGTCGCCGGCCTCGGCGGCTGTCCCTACGCCAAAGGCGCCTCGGGCAACGTCGCCACCGAAGACGTGCTATACCTGCTTAACGGCCTTGGCATCAAAACCGGCGTCGATCTGGAAAAGCTTGTCGCCACAGGCGACTGGATATGCAGCCAACTGAATCGCCACAACGGCTCAAAAGTCGGCCAGGCACTAGGCGGCAACTGCCAATGATCAAATTGGCGGGTGGGAACAGCTTCCCAGGACTGTCTGCAGCATGGATGCTGCAGTCAAGCGTACACGGACGTATTCACAGCGTGTCCTGGGAAGCTGTTCCCGCCCGCCAAAGCACCAAACAGGAAGGCTAGGAGCCCAAGAATGAGCAACAAAAACGTAGTGGCCCTCGATCTCCCCATCCCGGAGATCAAAGACATGCCGGAAGACACCCAGAAGTACTTCCAGATCTGCCAGGAAAAACTGGGCATGATCCCGAACGTACTCACCGCCTACAGCCAGAACCTTAAACAGCTGGACGGTTTCACCCGCCTGTATAACGAGCTTATGCTCGGTGAGAGCGAACTCTCCAAACTGGAGCGGGAAATGGTCGCCGTGGTGGTTTCCTCCGAGAACAAATGCTTCTACTGCCTGGTTGCTCACGGCGCCGCCGTGCGGGTCCTGAGCGGCGATCCCCAGTTGGGTGAGCACATGGTGATGAACTACCGCAGCGCCAAACTCGACAAGCGCCAGCGGGCGATGCTGGATTTTGCATCCCACCTTACCCGCTCGCCGGCCACCGTAACCGAAGACGACATCCAGGCCCTGCGGGATGCCGGTCTGAGCGACCGCGGCATCTGGGATCTCAGTAACCTGATCGGCTTTTACAACATGTCCAACCGGGTGGCAATTGCCAGCGATATGCAACCGAATCCCGAATATCACAGTCAGAGTCGCTAGCAGGTAAACCACCCTGCTCGCCCTCGAATACAAAAACAATGGAGGCAGAGATATGAGCAAGACTCTACCAAGTTATACCAGCGGAACCGCGGAAGTGCCCCTGCTGGGCATGACCATCGGTGAAATGCTCGACCGCACCGCAGAGAAGTACCCGGACAACGAAGCCCTGGTGTGCCTGCACCAGGACATTCGCTGGACCTACAAAGAGTTTGTTGAAAAAGTCGACGAAGCCGCCCGCGCCTTCATGGCCATTGGCGTCAAACGCGGCGACCGCGTGGGCATCTGGTCCCCCAACCGCTACGAGTGGACCGTTACCCAGTTCGCCACCGCCAAAGTCGGCGCCATCCTGGTGAACATCAACCCGGCTTACGGTGTCCACGAACTGCAATACGCCCTCAACCTCGCTGGTATCACCACCCTGGTGACGGCTGACAGCTTCAAAGCCTCCAATTACCGCGAGATGATCTACGAGCTGGCCCCGGAGCTGAAGCGAAGCTCCCCCGGCAAGCTCAAGGCCGACCACGTTCCGGAACTGCGGGCTGTGATCAACGTGCACGAAGACAAGCACGACGGCATGTGGACCTGGAAGGAATTCCTCGGCTTCTCAAGCGACGTGTCCCAGGACGATCTGGTAAAACGCCAGGGCGAACTGCAGTTTGACGACCCCATCAACATTCAGTTCACCTCCGGCACCACCGGCAACCCGAAAGGCGCTACCCTCACCCACCACAACATCCTGAACAACGGGTACTTTGTGGGCGAGAGCCAGATCCTGACCGAGAAAGACCGCCTGGTGATCCCGGTGCCCCTGTACCACTGCTTCGGCATGGTCATGGGCAACCTGGGCTGTATCACCCACGGTTCTACCATGATTTATCCCGGCGAAGGCTTCGAGCCCAAGTCGGTTCTGCAGGCCGTGCACCAGGAAAAGGCCACCGCCCTGTACGGCGTGCCCACCATGTTCATTGCCGAACTGACCGAGCCGGAATTCGAGACCTATGACCTTTCCAGCCTGCGCACCGGCATCATGGCGGGGTCCATCTGCCCGGCAGAGGTCATGAAGAAGGTCAACGGCAAGATGAACATGAAAGAGGTTCAGATTGCCTACGGCATGACCGAAACCAGCCCGGTTTCCACCCAGACCAGCTCCCTGGATCCGTTCGAGAAGCAGGTCACCACCGTGGGCCGCACCCAGCCGCACCTGGAAACCAAGATCGTTGATCCGGGCACCGGCAACGTGGTTCCGCGTGGCGAGATCGGCGAGCTGTGCACCCGTGGCTACAGCGTGATGCTGAAGTACTGGAACAACGAAGAGAAAACCCGCGAAGCCATCGACAGCGCCGGATGGATGCATACCGGCGATCTGGCCACCATGGACGAAGAAGGCTATGTCCAGATCGTTGGCCGCATCAAGGATATGGTCATCCGCGGTGGCGAGAACATCTACCCGAAAGAAATCGAAGAGTTCCTCTACACTCACCCGGCCATCGAAGAAGTGCAGGTAACCGGCATTCCCGATGACAAGTACGGCGAAGAGCTGATTGCCTGGGTGAAGCTGGCTCCAGACGCGGCGCCAGTCACAGCCGAGGACCTGCAGGCCTTCTGCAAGGGCAAGATCGCTCACTTCAAGATCCCGAAGAACTACAAGTTCGTGGACGAATTCCCGATGACCGTCACCGGGAAGATCCAGAAATTCAAGATGCGGGAGATTTCAATCGAGGAGATGGGACTGAAGAAATAACCACGGTCCCTGCTTTGGTTGAACGGACAAACCCCGGCACTTGCCGGGGTTTGTCGTTTTCCGCTCCAGCAAATCAAGGCCGAATACGTGCTTGTCAGCGCTCCACCGCCATGCTTCACTTCTGTGATTAGCATGCAACCGGAGACGCCCCTATGCCCAGCCCCGCAACCGACTACTCGAAAACAAAAATCAGCCTTCAACGTGTCTGGGTGCTATTGCTCAGCGCGGTGCTCCTTGGCGGGTGCTCCACGGTGTACTACAAAACCATGGAAAAATTCGGGTATGAAAAGCGGGACATCCTGATGGATCGGGTTGAAGATGCCCGGGACAGCCAGAACGACGCCCAGGAAACCTTCCGTTCGTCGCTTGAGCGTTTCCAGAGTGTGGTGGACACGCCTGACACCGAGCTCAAGGAACAATATGCCGAAATCAGCGATGCCTACGAAGACAGCCTGTCGAGTGCCGAAGAGGTTAGAGACCGGATCGACAAGGTAGAAGAAGTCGCCGAGGACCTGTTCGATGAATGGGAAGACGAACTCAGCCTGTACGAGAGCGCATCACTGCGCCGCAGCAGCGAACAGCAGCTGAAAGAGACGCGCGTTCAGTACGGCCAGCTGATCAGCCGGATGCACGACGCCGAGGACAGAATGGAACCGGTGCTGCAGGCATTTGAGGATCAGGTGCTGTACCTTAAGCATAATCTGAATGCCCAGGCGATCGGTTCGCTGGAAAACGAACTGGTCAGCATCCGTCAGGATGTGGATTCCCTGATTCGCAATATGGAACAGTCAATCGCGGAATCTGAAGCTTTTATTCAACGCTTTCGCCAGGGCGGGTAATACCTCAAGGGAGCCAACGCTATGGAGCGCCAAGACGCAGATCCTGCGCTCAAGCCGGCATTGATGCAATTCGACATGGCGCTGGCAGAATTTGCCCGCGCCCGCAAATCGGACCCCAAAGCCTCAAGTCTCAGTCTCCTGGAGCGCACACGGATGCTGATGACGCTGCCGGGCGGCTTCGACGCCATCTACCGGCGCGTAAGGTCGCTCGAATCCGCTGGCATTTTCGGCACCAGCGACTGGGCCCGGCCAGCCCTGCTGCAACCGGCGCTCGCCAAACACTCGCTGAGGGAGGCGGGCGCCGTTACCACCATTGTCGAGGCGATCAGCGAACTGCGCATGCTGGCCGTCACCCGTGGCAAATACTTCCATCCCGGAATTTCTGCTGAGCAGGCACGCCACTTTCTCACCCAGGTGATGGCATTAAACCTGGACCTGCTGTCTGGCCAGCTCACCGAAGCCGATCGTGAAAGACCCAAGCAACTTGGCACCATCGTTCAGGAACTCTATCGGTACCTGATCTCCCACCTCGGTTATGAAAGCCTATTGGACAGCCTGGTGGCGGAAGTCTGGCGATTGCTGGACCAGGGGCCGGTGCAGGTCGACAGTATTCGGGAAATGATCGGGCAGATCGCCAAATGCCTTTACGACCCCGACATCAAAACCGGACGCAATGCCGATGCCACGCGGCTGGTGAAGGCCCTCTTTGCCCCCACACCTGCCAGCGCCGAGGACCCCGGCCTTGCCGTTTACGAGCAGCGTTTGAAAGACATGGACGACGTGGCGCTCTCCTCCGAAGCCACCTACTTTGCCCGCAGCATGTTCGACACCGGCCTTGCCTCTCCCTACCACGCGGTGATGCTCCGGTTCCTGCGCGCCAGCGGCCAGGACGATCTCATCCCCAACACACTGGGGCTGACCATGACCGGGCTGGACGATCTCTACTGTTACACCGATCTGGTCCATGCCCTGATTGACGAGGCCATCTACCCGGAAACCTGCCAGGCCGTCTATGGCCTGACCATGATGCTGGAGCGCGGATCGCTGTTTACACCCTCTGTGGCCCAGGCACTGTGGCGGCAAATCAAACTGAAGCCCTCTGCGGAAACCGATCAGGCTCTCAGAGAGGCGTTCGGCGATGCCCGGCCACCCCGGGTATTCCTGCTGGCCGGGGTTATCAACCTGCTGGGCCAGCCGCTGGGCGTTGGTCAGGGCAACAACCCCACCTGCCAGTCTGCCATTGGCCTCTCCATGTGGGCGTCAAACGAGGCGGATTACCTGTTGCAAGTCCTGGCCTGGGCAGCACGCGACAACGAAGTGCTGAGCCGCTTTGAAGGCCAGGAGGTTTCTTCCCGCGATCTGGAACCGTGCCTGGTTAAGGGAACGCCAGTGGATGTGGACCCGGTATCGCTCGTGCTCATCCCTCATCTCGATCGCCTCTACGGTGAGATGTGGCGCCGCTGTGAGACCCGGGACGACGACGCCCATCGCTGGATCAACCCGGAATTCTACGGCTGGTGGGTCAGCCACGGCTTCCGCGTGGTCGCCGACGTAAAAACCGGCGAGGTAAAGGACTACGAGGGATTTATCCGGCATTTCTACGCGAGCTATCACCCCTTCTACAACGGCAACATACCGGTCATTCACGCCCAGCCGGCAGGGATTGCTGTAACAGACAGCGCCGCCCGCTTTGTTGGCCGGCACGCCATCAATATCCTGCGGGTTGCCCTGAGCCCGAAGAACGAGATGCGGGTGTACTTTTTTAACCCCAACAACGACAGCGGCCAGAACTGGGGCCAGGGCATTACCTGCTCAACCCACGGCAATGGCGAGTTTCGCGGTGAAGCTTCCCTGCCCGTGGCCGAATTCACGTCTCGACTGTACGCCTTCCACTATGACCCGCTGGAACTGGGCGATCTATCGGCGATACCCGATGAGGAAGTCGCCCGGGTTATGGACCTGGGCTACACAAGCTGGGCGGCGCCGAGAGATACATCCGAGGAATAACACTCTCGGCTATCCGCCCTAATAGCTCTCGGTCTTACCGGTGACCGGCGACAGGGGCTCGCCCTCCTCGTTCTGCAGCTGATAGTCGTAGGCGGCCTGCAGACCGGTATCCTCTTCGGTCTCATCATCCGGTTCGTATTCCAGATGCCTTGGATAGAGCGGCGACAACATGGCCACGATAATGCCGATGGCGCAGAACATGGCAAAGGCATCGGCGTAACCCACCTTGCCAACAAGAATACCGACTATCGGCGAGCCAGCCGCCTGGCCCAGTGATACTGCCATGAAAGGCAGTACGGGGCCCATGGACAGCCGCCCCGGCAGCAGGCGAATGCCGGTCATCAGGTACAGCCCGGTCAGACTCATGTAGGCCAGACCAAACACCAGTGCTGAAAACGCCGAAATCATCAGGTTGTCGGGGCTGGCCGCCAACAACGCCAGGCTCGCGGCCAGTGTCATCAGCATCAGGGCCTGGGTAACCGGTGGGTTGTTCCGGTCAGCCAGATCGGCCACCACCGCGCCGCCAAGGCCGGCAATACCGACCCCCAGCCACAGCCATGCCGTGGCATCGGATGGCATGGATCCCAGATTAACCACGAGATCGGGTGCGAAAATCCAGTAGGCGGCGGAGACAAAGCCCATCATGAACGCGAACAGCGAGAGCCTGAGCAGTCGCCACCATTGATCCGCACTGATTGGCTGCGCCGGCGCAGCATTGGCGGGCACAACACGGGATACAGACGGAATGAAGAACCAGGTGGCAATCACGCCAATTACCGCCAGCACGGCAAAGGACGCGTAGGCATAGCGCCAGGCCCCGGCGAGGAACAGGATCGTCGGCACAGCAACGACGACACCGATACTGGTGCCCGCGTTCATCACCGAGCTTACCCGGCCGTGGAGCGAGCGTCTCACCAACGCCTGCATGGCGGCTGTGAGAGCCGGCATCATCAGGCCCGTGCAGATACCACAGAGAACAACACCCACCCCGAGGGAGACGGCCCCCACGGCCTGGCTGATCAGCGCCAGGCCAACAACACCAAAAATACCGGATGCCATGGCGGTATTGCGGGCACCAAGACGATTTGCCGAGAGCGGAGCCACCAGGGTAGCGAATACGAAACTGATCAGCGGCAGCGCACCGATCACACCGATCACATCCGGCGCCAGCCCCAGGTCATCCCGGATCGGGGGGACGAACAGACCGAACGCAAAGCGCGCCAGACCATAGCTGATCGCGATCAGTGCTGCGCCGAGGAGTGCAAATGACGTGCTCGAAGGAAACTTCATTCCGCTGTGCTCCTTGCGCTGTCCATCTTCGTCAGACTAGACATCAAAGCAGGATTTTTAAAGCAGCGGATGGCCTGCGCCAGCGATCAGCCTGCGGTCTGGGGCAGAAACCGGCGGTCCCAGACCCGCTCAGCGGCCTCGAACAGGCTGTCCACCGTCAGCGCGAGCATGCCAATCAGAATCGCGCCCTGCAACACGTAGGCTGTGTTGCCATTGACGAGACCGGCGATCACCGGATCCCCCAGGGTTCTGGCACCGATGGTTGAGCCAATGGCGGCCGTTGCAATGTTGATGGTTACCGAGGTCCGGATACCGGCCAGGATCACCCTGCCCGCCAGCGGCAACTCCACCTGCAACAGCACCTGAAAAGGCGACATGCCCATACCCAGCGCCGCCTGCCTCACTGTGGCATCGACACCCTCCAAGCCGGCCAGGGTATTGCGCAGAATGGGCAGCAATCCATACAGAATCAGCGCCACCAGAATCGGCGCCTCACCAAACCCGAGAACCGGCACCGCCAGGGCGAGAACCGCCACCGGCGGGAAGGTCTGGCCGATAGAGGCGATCTGGCTAACCAGCGGCAGAAAGTCGCGCCCAGCCGGGCGCGTGGCGAAGATTCCCCCGGCAACCGCAGCGACGGTTCCAACCAGGGCGGAAATCACCACCAGCATCAGATGGTTCTGGAGCAGAAAGAGAAAGCTCTCCCGCTCGTAGACCACATTCTGTTTATCCGGCTGCACCCACTCGAAAAGCGGTTCGAGAGTCGGCATGCCCGCGCTCAGGGCACAGAGGAGCACAGTCAGCAACACAGGCGGCAGCCAGACCCGCATCAGGCACCTTCCTGGATAATGCGTTCACGGGTGATGGTTCCGGTTTCCTGGCCATCGGCATTGAACACCGGCACCTGCCTCCAGTTCTGCCAGAGCATGATTGAAAGAGCCACTCGCAGGCTGTCGTCTTCCTTGAGACCGTCGGCGCCGGGTTCCGGCTCTCTGGGCTGAGGGTGAGCCTCCATCAGATCCCTCACGGTGTGCAGGCTCATCAGTTTCAAGCCGCGGTCCTGCTTGCCCACGAGGTTCTCTACAAAAACGGAGGCGGGTCGCCGGAGAATGTTCTCCGGCGTGTCGTGCTGGATAATCCGGCCCTGATCCATCACGGCAATGCGGGTCGCCAGCCGCAGGGCTTCGTCAATATCGTGGGTTACAAACACCGTGGTTTTCCGCAGCTGACTCTGGATACGCAGCATTTCCAGCTGCAGGTTCTCCCGGGTGATGGCATCCAGCGCACCGAAGGGTTCGTCCATCAGCAGAATATTGGGGTTGGCAGCCAACGCCCTGGCAACGCCCACCCTTTGAGCCTGCCCGCCGGACAATTGCTGGGGATATTTGTTGGCGTGGGTGGCCTGGTCCAGATCCAGCAGCGTCAGCAACTCATGCACGCTCTCGTCGATCCGCTCCCGTGGCCATTTCAGAAGCTGGGGTACCATGGCGATATTGCGGGCCACCGTCCAGTGTGGAAACAGCCCCGTGCCCTGAATCACATAACCCATGTTCAACCGCAGCTGCTCGGGGTTCATGGCGGTAACATCGTTACCATCCACCAGGATCTGGCCCTCACTGTGGGGCAGCAACTGGTTGATCATCCGCAGGGTAGTCGACTTGCCGCAGCCTGAGCTGCCCACCAGCACGCACACTTCGCCGGTTTCGACCGTGAGGTTTATCCGGTCCACCGCCACGGCATCTCCAAAGCGGCGGGTAACGTTTTTCAGTTCAATCATCCGGGCTTATCCCTCTCCTGTCAGGCCGTCGCCGGTGTCGGCTAGAGACTGGCCGCCAGCATGGTGAGCAGAGCATCCGCCAGCAGCGCGAGTGCAATGGTGGGCAGCGCACCAAGCAATACCAGATCCATCGCCGCCTGCCCCAGGCCCTGAAAGATAAAGCTGCCAAAACCGCCGGCGCCAATGAGCGCGGCAACCGCGGTCAGGCCAATGGCCTGGATGGTGGTAATGCGCACGCCTTCCACAATCACGGGAAGCGCCAGTGGCAACTTGAGTTTGAAGAACAGCTGTCGCTCGTTCATTCCCATACCCCGCCCGGCATCGGCGAGGCTTTCCGGCACCTCGGTAAGCGCGACGAAGGTGTTGCGCACCATGGGCAACAGACTGTAAGCCACCAAAGCCAGCAAGGCCGGAGCCCAGCCAATGCCACGAATCCCCATGGCCTGCAGTGCCGGAAAAGCGGCCGCCAGCGCACTGAGCGGTGCGATCAGTAACCCGAATACCGCCAGGCTGGGAATAGTCTGAAGAAAGCTGACCGCGCCAAGGATGGGACGGCGCCAGGCCACACTACGAATCATCTTCAGGGCCAGTAGAAAAGCCAGACCGGCGCTGATGCCGACCGCGCCAAAGGCCAGTGCCAGATGAGTCCACAGGGCCTGCTCGAACTTGTCCGGGCGGGCGTTGAATTCCCGAACCAGCGACAAACTCTCCAGCCCACCGCCTCGAAGGATCCACAGCCAGTTGCCAACGATGACGGCCAGTATCATCAGCTGCAGCCCTCGCCCGCTCCCGAGGCGCCCGAGGATTTCGATCAGCATCAGCGACAGCAAAAACAGCAAACACCAGAAACCGGCTCCGATGGACGACCGCGCATAAGGTGCGTCTTCCGGCAGGTGCCGGCCCGCAAAGACCTCGAGCAACAGGGGCAGCAGCGCCAGGGAGAGGCCTACCAGGCCCAGAAGCGGCAGGTACCGCCGGCGCAACGGCAGAAAAGACAGCAGAACGCAGCCAGCCAGAACCAGTGACACCAGGCCAGCCCAGGGCCCGCCAACGGCCGAAATGAGGCCGTGACCGGTACCCGGAACAATGCGGTTGGGTTGAATGACGCCCAGGTCCAAAAGCCAGACCAGCGCCAGGGCAAGACACCCCAGCACAGGCAGGACACGGTTCGGCATGGTGTTCGAGGCAACAGAGCTGTAAATCGACAAACCTCAGTCCTGGGCCAGGGAATCCAGGTAATCCCGGGCGACGGTATCCGCCGGTACCCCGTTCACGGCCACCTGGCCATTCAGGCGCTGCAGCGTTTCGAGATCCAGCGATTCGAAGATCGGCGTCAGCACTTCCCGGATCTGCGGATAGGCTTCCAGCACCTCGCCACGCACGATCGGCGCTGGCTGATACACCGGCTGAACGCCTGCGGTATCTTCCATTACCTTCAGATCCAGCGCATCCAGCCCGCCATCGGTGCCGTAGGTCATCGCACCGTTTACGTCGTTGTTATTCAGGGCCGCCGCGCGCAATGTCGCCGCCGTGTTGCCACCGGAAAGAATCAACAGCTGGTCGGATTCCAGCTTGAAGCCATAGGCCTCCTGGAACGCCGGCAAGGCACTGCCGGATTCCACAAACTCGGCGCTGGCCGCAAACTTGAAGGCACCGCCCTCATTGATGTAATTCGCATGATCTTCGAGTGTGGCCAGGTTATTTTCCCGCGCCAAATCGCCCCGCACGCTCATAGCCTAGGTGTTGTTTGCTTCGGCGGGTTCCAGCCAGACAATGTTATGTGCCTCTTTATCCAGGCGAGCAGCCTCCTGGTAGGCCTTATCCGCATCTTTCCAGATATCCCGATCCGCCTGATCGTGAAAGAACGCAGCATTGCCGGTGTACTCGGGGTAGATATCGATTTCGCCGGCCTTGATCGCATTGCGGACGATGCTGGTGCCACCCAACTGCAGTCTGTTTTCAACCGGAATACCCGCCCCCTCCAGGGACTGCAACACCATCTGCCCCAGTACCGAGCCCTCGGTGTCGATCTTGGAGGACACCACCACGGGATCAGCAGCCATTACCGATCCGGACATCACGAACGCTATCAATGCCGCTGTGCGGCGCAAACGGGATTTGGGAGTCACGGCCATTCCTCTCGGTTTTTGGTTACCACTATCAATCTAGAGGCCGCATCTACGAAGGCAAACGGGATTTGGTCTTGCCGGCACCGGCCCGCAGGAGGCCAGTTCCAAAATCGGGCGGAACGGACATCGTATTTGAAATCCGGAAACCCAACGGGTTAGGCTGTCTAAATAGCGAGCAGCATGGTAGTGAAGGTTATGGCACAGACCCTGGAAAAGACCCTCGAACCCACCTCCACCGTAGCGCCCCTGAACCCTGATAACGTGGCACTGCTCGAACAGGAAGGTTTAACCCTCAAGCCACTGGACCCTATCGGCGTTGAGATCTACGGATCCGACGTGCGCAACCAGCTGCCAGAGCCGGCTATCAAGGCCCTGGAAGAGGAAATGGCAAATCGCGGGTTCATCGTATTCAAGCACCAAGCCGGCCTTTCCCCCGATGAACTGATTGAAGCCTGCAAATGGTGGGGCGGGCGCGAGATCCATTCCACCCACGGCGTGCATCCCGCAACACCCGGCCGTAACCGGCACATTTTCCGCTGCTCTAACGATGGCCGCCAGGGCATTCTTGGCGTTGGCCCGCAATGGCACAACGATGGCAGTTTCGAAGCCGCCACCTTCTCCCACAGCGCCTACTACATGGCCCGTGCGCCAGAGAATGGCGGCGGCACCCACTTCGCGCACCAGGGTGCGGCCTTTGAAGCACTCCCTCCGGAGAAACAGGATTTCTGGGAAAGACTGGTGTCGGTAAACTCCGCATCCAGTGTGACCCACCCCGTGGTTCACACCCACCCGATTTCCGGTCGCAAGAGTGTCTGGCTGCATCTGGGCATGACCGGCGCCGTGCTGGAGCGCCTGCCGGAAGAAGGTCTGACGCTCGACCAGTTAAAGACTCTGCCTGCACCCGCGGACAGCTTCCACCTGCTGGACGACGCCGCCATGAAGGAACTGTTCAACGATTACAATGATCTGCTGAACGATTCCTTCGAGGGTGGCTACGGAATTCGCTACGAATACGAAACCGGCGATCTGTTATTTATCGATAACTGGGCCGTCGCCCACCGCGCCGCGCCAGAAGCGCATCTGCCGGCAGAGCAACAGGGACTGCGCATCATGGACCGGGTCACCATCAAGGCACCGAGAAACCTGTCGCCCCATTTCGGGCTGCCCCAATACATCAACATGGCCGGCCCCCACCCGTTCAACAAAGACGGCGTATGGCAGGCCGGTGGCGTGGGCTTCCGGTGGAAAGACGATATCCGCATGCAGAACTGATTCACCCGTTTTGCATGCGGCCGTGCGTCACTGCACCGGCTGACAACCGCGCACAGCGAGAGAGATATTCGTTGCCGCCTTTATCTGATCGTAGTATTTCGCGGCGGTTTTCACGCCCATATCCGCGTAGTTCCCGGCACTGGGGCTGATCAAGGTGCCCAGCTGGGCCCAAGCCGCCGCGGATTGCCGGTCACTCTCATAGGCTGAAAATGCCTGGTAGATTTCATTACAGGTAATGCCGTCTCCATCCATAGCTGCGGAAGAAACATGAGAGGACGTCTGACAGCCCGTCAAAGCGCCAACCGCCAACAAAAACCCAAGACTCTTGTACTTCATTGATCAGGTCTCCCAGGCCGTAATGGCCTCTTTTCGAAAGTATGGATAGCATGGTCTTATACATTCCAGCCCGATGCCAGACCTGCTGGTCTCAATGGAAAGATGCATTGAAAATTCCTCGCCACAAACTAAGCTATTCCTGTCTCTTCACTCTTTTGAGCATGCCCATGAAAGCGTGTCTTCATGCAGGTCTCACTCTCGCGCTATCCATTCTGCTTCTCTGGAGCCCAGCCCGAATTGGCCATGCGGAAACCGTCCTGCACGTTGCCTACGAAGATAAAACGCAATTCCCCTACTACATGGGCGACACCCAGGAGGTTCTGGAGAGACCCGGCGCAGCGGTGGAGCTGGTCAAATTGCTGGAAGAGCGGGTACCGGGGTTGCGGATCAAGTTCAGCCGATACCCCTGGAAACGATGCCTGGCCATGCTCGAAACCGGCCAGGTAGATGGTATTTTCAATGCTTCTTACAATGCTGCCCGCACCCGAATTGGCGAATACCCCTGGCGGGACGGTCAGGTTGACCCTACCCGCCGACTAACCACCATCAGCTACAATCTCTATGTCCTGCCAGATACAGAGCTGGGCTGGAGCGGCAAGGCTTTCGAAGACACGGACCTGTCAGTTGGCGCCCCATTGGGCTACTCAATCGTGAACGATCTGGAGAACCTGGGCGTTTCCGTAATCAAGGTTCGGAGTTCCAGGCAGAGCCTGCAGTTACTGACTGCCAGACGCGTTCATGCCGTTGCGCTCCAATCGGTCACCGCCGATTTTCTGTTACGCCAGAACGCCAGGCAGCTCCCGGGCATTGTCCGGATTGATCCCCCTCTCAAAACCAAGCCCTACTACCTGATGCTCTCACGGGAATTCAAAGCGGCAAACCCGGAGCTTGCAGAGCACATATGGAATGCCATCGGCGAACTCAGAGAAGAAAAGCTTGAGGCCCTGGCGCAGCCCTATCTATCCGAGTCCGGCTAGTCAGCTTTCCCACTTATTTGGCCTATTGAGAGTGAGTAAGCCCATAGTCGATGGCAGCACACACCGCCGCGGCCTGCGCGGCATTGCATTGCTCGGGGGTTACGCGGGGGCTGTCGGGGTAAACCTCGGTGGTGGTCCGGTAGGGCGCACTCGTAATACCGGCGCACAGGCCCCACTGCGTGAGCGGATACGCGATCACGCCCCGGGCGACCACCGGGGAGCCGAAGATCTCGCCGCTGTCATCGGCCGGCGCAATATGCGTCACCTGCTCCACCGCTCTGATCAATGCCTGCTGGAATTCAGGCTGTGGGTTCTCGCTGTCGTCGACCACGTAAAAGCCATCGGGAATCCCCGCCGGTTCGAACGGCTTGCCGTCGCGGGCAGCCAGCGCCGGGCGAAACTCCGATTCGTCGGTATCGGCAGTCTCGTGCAGGTCGATATGAATCAAGGCACTGTCACGAACAGGCGCTACCAATCGCATAAGGGCGGCTGACTCCTCCGCCCGACTGCCCTCGTGGAATGAACGGTTGGGATCAATCGCATTATAGTTCCAGCGATGAATGCGCTCATACGCCCAGGGACTGACACAGGGCGCAACCAGCAAGTTCACGCGGCCGGCATAATCCTCCGCGTGCTTATCCAGGAACTGCAGCGCGCCATGCACACCACTGGTTTCATACCCGTGAACGCCGCCGGTTATCAGCACCACCGGCAGATCGTTATTCCAGTCGCGGCTGCGAATCGCCATCAGCGGATAGTAATCCGGGCCGTAATCCAGAGCGCCGTACTCTTCCACATCAAAGCGCGAGCGCAGGCCCTCGATCACACTCAACACCTCCGCCTCGTAACTGCGCTGGCGGGTCTGCCGTGACAACCACTCGGCGCGTTCCGCATCGCCCCAGGGAGTGCCGGGAGTGCCAATTGGATAGGGTGTTGAAACTGTGTTCATAGCAGCGCTCCGTTAACGATTGCCCGTAACTCCTGACGGATGGGGTATGTTGATGAGGGAATCAGTTGCGTCATGAAGATCATCACCAGCTCCTCCACGGGATCGACGAAAAAGTTGGTGCTCGCAAGGCCACCCCAACCGTACTCACCGACCGATCCGTTGGTCTGGGATTTGGCGACGTCGGTTTTTACCGAAAAGCCCAGACCAAAGCCAGTGCCGGCATAAGGTGTCTCGCTGAAAGCACCGACAGACAGGCCCGGTAGGTCCTGATTGTAAGGCAGGTGGTTACGACACATGAATTCCAGAGTTTTTCGACCAATAATCCGCCGCCCGCGGAACTCGCCACCCTGGCACAGTGCCTGGGCGAAGTGGAAATAATCGTCGATGGTGGAAACCAGCCCGCCGCCGCCGGACACGAACTGAGGCTTGCGCCGGAAGGGAGACGTCTCGGGGTCATCCTGCAGCGTGAACTGATCACCGGCCTGGTACTGATAACAGGCAGCGAAGCGGTCAAGCTGATCATCCCGAACGTGGAAGCCGGTGTCACACATGTCCAGAGGCTCAAAGATATGCTCCCGCAGATACTCATCAAACGGCTTACCAGACAGCAACTGCACCAGATACCCAAGCACATCCGTGCTGACCGAATAGTTCCAGGCTGTGCCCGGGGAAAACTCCAGAGGCAGCTCTGCGAGGTGATCGACCAGGGCTTCCAGCGTCATACTCCGGCTGCCATCCAGCTTAAGCTCGCGATAGGCAGCATCAACGTTGGTGCGCTGCATAAATCCGTAAGTCAGGCCTGACATATGCGTGAACAGGTCGCGAATTGTCATGGTGCTGGATGCAGGCGTGGTCAGGAAGTTGGGGTAAACCCCGCTTTTATAAATCCGCCGGGTTCTCCAGGCAGGAATATACTTGTGTACGGGATCATCCAGTAAAAACCGCCCCTGCTCATAAAGCTGCATCATGGCGATAGATGTGATCGGCTTGGTCATGGAATAGATGCGGAACACCGTATCCCGGCGGACCGGCTTGTTGCGTTCCACGTCCATCAGTCCCTGGGCTTTCACATAGGCAATTTCCCCTTGCCGGGCGACCAGTGTCAGCGCGCCGGGTAACTTCCCGGGCTGGATGTAGCAACGGTCAAGGTGGCTTTCAATGTTTGAAAGATGATCCGTAGACAGGCCAGCAACCTGTGTGTGTTCCGTCATTGCACGGGTACCTCTTCAAGCGCCTCATCCCAGGCTGCCCTGCTCACCGTGAAAATATGCGCCGTTGGCTTTATGGAGACTTCGGTGTCCAGACACCCTGCTGGAACCACAAGCAAACCTTGAACCTGAGTGCCTGGCAGTGCGGAACCACACAGCTTACAAAAACTCTTGCTATGGCGAGTACCCGGAAGCGTGTAGGACGTCACAGCATCCTCACCGGCCAGCCACGTCAATTTGGCGGATTGCGAAAACAGATTGGCTGCATGGGCAGAACCCGTATCCTTTTGGCAGTGCTGGCAATGGCACAGGTAAAAGTTCTCGAAATCGCCTTCAATCTCGAATGTCACGGTGCCGCAAAGGCAGGAACCAGAATGAACAGTCATCGGTGTTTCTCTATCGCTGTTACCGAATAGCCAGGACATCCTCGATATCAACCGGCCTTGAGAGTAGGGATTTATACCAGATAAGATCCTCCTTCAGCATCAAGGGAAGCTCAAGGCCAAGTAAGTGCACGGTCTCGTATCGAGAAAAATCGATGTTTAGCGCAACCCAGGTTCTATTTTGCGCATCGAAGATTTGTGCACGGTCGGCGTTACCCACCTCCACTTTGACACCTTCATACTTGAACTGGACGTAGGTCAGATCCCAGCCTTCCTCCCGGCGGTGAGCGGCAGCTTTGGATATGAACTGATGTCCTGCCTGGACCACAGACGAAAAGTGCTCCCCAGGGACAAAGAGTGGCAAGCCCCCGATACAGTAGACGCCTGATAGCGTTACACTAAACGCAAATCTACAGGTGTTGGTAATGAGCGGAAAGCGATACTCCGAAGAATTCAAAATCGAGGCGGTCAAGCAAGTCACGGAGCGTGGCTACAAAGTGACTGATGTGTGCCGGAGACTGGGGATTACCTCGGCCAGCCTGCACAAATGGATCAAGCTATACGGCGATGCTGGAAGCCAACACCAACAAATCAGCGAGCAGCAGGAAGAGCTGCGCAAGCTCAGAGCGGAATTGCGCCGGGTCAGCGAGGAGCGCGACATACTAAAAAAGGCCGCAGCGTTCTTTGCCAAGGAGTCCAAGTAAAGTATCGCTTCATCAGGGCTCACCAGAGTGAATTTCGAGTCCGTGTCATGTGCCGAGTTCTAGGCGTTCACTTCAGTGGCTTCTATGCCTGGCTAAATGCACCAGAAAGCCCTCGCACCAAGGCCAACCGCCGCTTGGTGGGACTGATCAAACAAGCCTGGCTCGAAAGTGGTGGCGTGTATGGCTATCGGAACATCACCCTGGATCTCAAGGACCTCGGCGAGAGGTGCAGTAAAAATCGGGTATATCGATTGATGAAGGCCGAAGGTATCCGCGCTCAGCGCGGCTATAAACGCCACAAAGGCTACTACGGCGGGGAACCTGCTCACGTCGCGCCCAATCACCTGGATCGTGATTTTGAGGCTCAGAAGCCGAACGAACGTTGGGTGACTGACATCACCTACATTCGGACCCATGAGGGCTTTTTGTACCTTGCCACCGTTCTGGACCTGTTCTCCCGGCAAATTGTGGGCTGGTCCATGAAGCCACGGATGTCGACAGACCTCGTTATGGACGCCTTACTAATGGCTTCCTGGCGGCGAAGGCCGAAGCAGGAGGTTCTGATTCATTCAGATCAAGGCTCTCAATACACTAGCCGTGAATGGAGAGATTTCCTGAAGGACCACCGTTTGAAGCCCAGTATGAGCCGTCGCGGAAACTGTCACGACAATGCGGTTGCGGAAAGCTTCTTCTCATTACTCAAAAGTGAGCGAGTGAAGCGGAAAATCTACAAGGATCGGGAAACAGCCCGGCAGGATATCTTCGATTACATCGAGATGTTTTATAACCCTGTTCGCCGTCACGGCAACAACGGTGGCTTGTCGCCGGTGGACTTCGAAAAGCAGTACTTCACAAAGCTGTCAGGTGTCTAAGATATCGGGGGCTTGCCAGAGATCAATGTCATGCAGATCGCGTTGAGAGCCATATCCCCTTGCGGCGAGCCCGCCACAAATCAGGAAGGGAATGTTCCTTTCCCTCAGTTGCGACACAATCCACTTGGCGGCTGATTGATGCACGCTCTCTCCTTTCGTGATTAAAGCTGGACGATTGCCCTGGTGGGTAGGATGCTTCGATTCCGCCCAACGCATCTGATAGTGTAATCGACCTTTCAGTAACCGTTCATTGGAACTCTGGCATGGCCCCCTCCAAGCAGCACCCATGGCTTCCGCTACTCATATTCCTGGGCGCGACCTTTACCTTCAGCGTGACCATGATCGGCACCACCATGCCGACACCGCTCTACCCCATCTACCAGGACAGGTTCGGCTTTTCGGATCTGATGATCACCATCATCTTTGCCGCCTATGCCTTTGGTATGATCGCCGCGCTGGTAATGACGGGGCGCTGGTCCGATCAGATAGGCCGCCGGCCAATGCTGTTCGCGGGCCTTGCTTGTTCGATCATCAGCGACCTGGTGTTCTAGCAGGCCAATGGGCTGGGAATGATACTCACCGGCCGGGTGCTGTCCGGATTGTCTGCGGGGATCTTTACCGGCACCGCCACGGTGGCCGTGCTTGAATTGGCTCCGCCTCACTGGCGGGACAAGGCAACCTTCTTTGCCACGGCGGCGAACATGGGCGGGCTTGGCCTCGGCCCAATGCTTGCCGGCGCCCTTTCCGAGTATCTGCCCTGGCCACTGCACCTGACCTTTCTGGTGCACTCCGCCATGGCCCTGCTGGCCGTGTGCTGCATCTGGGCAGCCCCGGAGACCGTCTCAAAACCCGCTCGCCCAAAACTCACCATCCAGCGCCTGAGCGTGCCACCGGAAGTTCGCGGCGTATTCATTCCCGCCGCCATTGCCGGTTTCGCCGGCTTCGCCATGTGCGGCTTCTTCACATCCATCGCTCCGGCGATGATGGGCAAGGTCCTGGGCTATGACAACCGGTTGCTGATCGGTGTTGTTGCCGGAAGCATCTTCATCGCCTCAACCCTGGGCCAGTTCCTGCAAGGCGCCCTGCCGCTGCGGCTGCGCCTTCCCCTGGGCTGCGTGTCTCTGATGCTCGGGGTAATTCCGATAGCACTGGGCATCTATACCCAATCCCTCTCACTATTCATAACCGGGTAATCCCCCCGAAAAACAGCGGTGATCAAAAGTAGAATTTTCCGTAAGCTACACGCAGGGAGATTCTGCATGAAGAAGTCACGATTTTCCGACAGCCAGATCCTGTCGATCCTGAAACAAGCCGAGAACGGCGTACCGGTTCCGGAGCTGTGTCGTGAGCACGGCATGAGCAGTGCGTCGTTTTACAAATGGCGGGCCAAATTCGGTGGTATGGATGCGTCCATGATGGCCCGCTTGAAAGAGCTGGAGGATGAAAACCGCCGGCTTAAGAAGATGTATGCCGAAGAACGTTTGAAGGCTGACATCCTCAAGGAAGCCATCGAAAAAAAGTGGTGAAGCCGTCTCGTCGCCGTGAGATGGCGCAGAAAGCCGTCAATGAGAAGCGCATCAGCATTCGTCTGGCGTGCTGGATGTTCAGCATCAGTGAGACCTGCTACCGCTACCAGCCTAAACTCAGCAGCGAGAACGCTGAGATCGCGGACTGGCTGGTTCGGCTGACCCACAATCAGCGGAACTGGGGCTTTGGTCTGTGCTTCTTGCATCTGCGCAATGTGAAAGGCTTTACCTGGAACCACAAACGGGTCTATCGGATTTACCGGGAGCTGGAACTGAATCTACGCATCAAGCCCAAGAAGCGTCTGGTTCGTGAAAAGCCGGAACCATTGGCTGTGCCGGAAATGATCAACGACAGTTGGTCGATGGACTTCATGCACGACCAGCTCAACGACGGACGCAGTTACCGGCTGTTGAACGTGATCGATGACTTTAACCGCGAGGGGCTTGGCATCGAAGTGGACTTCTCGCTTCCGGCAGAGCGGGTGATCCGATCACTGGATCAGATCATTGAATGGCGGGGTAAACCGCGCTCTATCCGTTGTGACAACGGACCTGAGTACATCAGCGGCAAGCTGTCAGCCTGGGCCGAAAAACGAGAGATCAAGCTGGCGTTTATCCAGCCTGGTAAACCCCAGCAGAATGCTTATATAGAACGCTACAACCGAACGGTCCGTTACGATTGGCTGGCACAGTATCTGTTCCACAGCACCGAAGAAGTCCAGGATTATGCCACTCGCTGGCTCTGGCACTACAATCACGAACGACCCAATATGGGACTCGGAGGGATTACTCCTCAACAGAAGTTGGCCATGATGGCCTGAGGTCTACTTTTGAACCCCGCTAAAAATGGGGGGATTACCACCGGGGCCGTGATTGCCGGCATGGGCCAGGGTATTTCGTTCCGGGCCGGCATGGGCGCCATTGCCTCAGCCAGCCCGACGACGGAGAAGGCCGCCGTAACGTCCGCCTTCTTTGTTGTGGCCTATATCGCGATCTCGGTGCCGGTGATCGGCCTGGGCGTGATGGCAACCGTGACCAGCCTGACGACAACCGGGATCAGTTTCGCCGCTGTTATGGGGTCACTGGCGGCGCTGGCATTGGTACTGCTGATTCGACGGGAACGGGCAGAGGCGTGATAAGGCCAGAGAAAAGGCGCGTAATACTGCGACTGGTTATGAGTTGGCTCTGCAACCACCCACCTTCAAGACCCGCTTGGTTGACGCCGGATATTTACCAAGCAGTGACGCAGGGCGAATCGGACGGGGTGAGAAATTACCACCACAGTTGGGGCATTGGTTACCCAAAACACCCGAGGCGCACGATTGGCAGAACGTGCATTCGAATGTGCAGATGACTGCCTCACTGGAGTCCGGTGGCAAATCCTTGTCGCAGCACTCGCAATTGGGTCTTAATTCGAGCATAGAATTCTCCGTACTTCTTCATTTGTACTATTTCTAGACGCTCACATTTCTCGCCCTGTGGTGCAGAACACGCTGGCCTCGGTCACGACAAGCTGGGCCAAAATAAGCCGTTTGTCTGACTTATCCAAAGGCACCCAATTTTCCTCTGGTAGCGACAGCGATTCAGGATCAAGGGTTTCCGGATCACCAGCGATCTGGGCGCGACGATCAGCCTGTGTCTTGATGCAGTTGTACACCTTTTCACTGATGTTCGTCGCTTCTTTCATTCCCACCAAAAAATGGTTCAGCTCGGCGCTGGTAAGCTTGCCGTCTGCATCAAAAGGTGGGTCAGTGAACAGTTGATCACATGCACTGGTGAATAGTGCGATAGACGTTAACAAGAAAGCACGCCCAAATCTCAGACCTTTTTCCATGCATCTAGGTCCCATGCAATGGTGTTGAAACCATAAATTGGCTGCTAATCCAGTCTACTGCTCTATCGCCAAGTAAGCCTTCCTTAGCAAACGTTTTCCAGGCAGATTCCATGCTGCCAATAATGACTAAATCTGCAGCTAAGAAGATTAGCGCTTTTGTTTAGCTGCGGCCATGTAGCGCAGCTAAATGGGTGTCCGGTGGAGGATAGAAGGCCCGAAACAAACTACTATCACTTGTTACGCGTTACTCCTCGTCGCCCGACGGAAACCGCTCATAAGCCTTTAACGTGCCGAGGTGGGGCACCCAGGTTTGGCGCTCGGCCGTTTGGACCTGGACCCCGGGTGGTAGCGAGTTCGGGTTATCGAGAGTGGCGGTCTGCACGTCAATAAGACCTGGCAGAACATCGGCATTTCGGTAGAACAGCCCTGTGCCACACTCTGGACAGAACGAACGCATAGCAGCGCCGGATGAATTGATTGTCTTCGGCACACCCGCGATGACCTTGACCGATGATTCAGGAAACATAGCCCATGCAACGAGTGGTGCCCCAGCACTGCGTTGACAATCCCTGCAATGACAAACAGCCACTAAATTTGGACTGCCTGTAATGTCGTATTTAATCGATCCACACAAGCATTGACCAGTTTGTTTCATTGTCATTTCCTCGCGAGATGAACAGTGATGTTCTTCTTGTGCAGTGACGCATAACGCCAGCAATAAACGGCGCCCTGACAAGGCCGTAACGAATTTAATTGCCTTGTTATGAGTGCAGCCAACGTTGCACCCTCACTTTATCCTGACCAACGACCCGCTCGATTAATTCCGCCAAAAAATCCATGTTCTCGTAATGCTCGAGCCTTGTGCCCTGAAGCTCCGAACCTTTCAAGATAATGGAGTCGACTCGGGACCGCCTCTTGTTCAGCACGAGCTTATCAACTTTGCGGAGGTCGATCTCCGTCTTGTAAGCACTGCCTCGGCTTACGAGATTTTCGCCAATGATCTCCAGATGGTGATCTTTAGCATTATTGAGAAATCGCCTCGCTCCAAGCCAGTTAAGACCTGAACAGAAAACTACTAATAGGGCTACTATTGATACTCCCGCAACTAGTGATGCCCCGCTTGCGAAACATAAAAGACCTCCGATCAGAGCAATTAATGCAGCACTAACGAAAGGGCCTCGTCGCCGTTTTCGCAAATACTTTTCTGAAACATTGAACTTCATACGCTACTCATAATCGGGATAGGGAGGCACCTCACGATGCCCCTCCTCCCACATCACCGGGCATACGGATCACGTACCACGGCGATTCAGTGACTTGATTCAACCCGTTACCGCACTGCCAGTTCCGGCAG
>Ga0098069_100323_pt1 | contig 23069 bp, 17 predicted proteins | sample 27_taG_FD_92584 | JGI IMG/M metagenome (GOLD analysis project Ga0098069, IMG submission 92584) | Marine viral communities from Cariaco Basin, Caribbean Sea - 27_WHOI_OMZ | ecosystem: Environmental > Aquatic > Marine > Oceanic | place: Caribbean Sea: Cariaco Basin | collected 2014-11-09
CATCGTTAAATAAATCCTCTTTTTTCATACTGTGTAAAATTTAAAATTAGACAAAAAAATAACAGGGGTCGCGACCCCTGTTATTTTTCTATTTACACAGTTTATGAGATAGTCCTCTAAAAACCAATGAACTTAATTATGACCACATTTCCGCAAGAAGTCCGAGTTCCACTTCTCATCCCGAGATATTCGATCTAATTTCAAAAATGAAAGCTTTCTATAAAAAGGAGGCTGAAAACCCAATACTCGAATAAAATACTACAGCTAAAGACGGTTGAAAAATAGCTAAGGTTTAGCTTAAATTCTATAATTTAGAACTTTAATTTAAAACCGGTTAAGCCAACAAGTTAGCTCTTCCATTATGCTAAATTTCTTAACCATAAGGGTTAGCCCCAATACTTCAAAAATGACGAACAAAATTCTACTTTTATTTCTTATTACTATTTTATTTTCGTGTACTTCCCAAAAAGAATCTAATTATGCTGGCAAGTTAGCCGGGTGCCTCGATGAGAATGATATTAAAATTCTAAATGAAGCAACCTTAGTATTCAGGGGAGAATTGGCAGAGCACTACCATCAAAAAAATGAAAATAAAAATTTCAAATCCTATCTTGAAGCTCTAAGTGCTATACCTCCAAATTATGATTTCTCTCCGGATTTTTACGTAAATGAAAGAACTGTTGGCATACTCAAAAAACTAAAGGAAAACGGGACATTTCAGAAAATTTGGACAAAATATGAAGAGAATAATTCTGAAGACGAGATAGCTATAGTTTCACTTTCTGATGAGATAGAAGGAGAATCTGAACAAGAAGAATTGATTACATATATTTTAAACCCAGACGGAGATTATTTAAAATGTATAAATAGTAATTATACAAACGAGACTATCAAAGAAGTTTTAAATGCTCAAAAAAAATATGGTGATATTTCGCCTTCTATTATTGCTGGAGCAATGAATTCAAAATTAAAAGAAGAAGATTTTGAAAATGATATGACTAAGCTAGTAGTCACTATTGCTCTATATTATAATATGGTAAATCTTCTAAGAGATAATCCGATTAATTAAATACTGGAGCCGATGATGCAGCACAAGCGGCAGTCTTAAAAAGAAAATAGCTAAATTAGTTTCTATAACAAACAAGATCTTTAATTCGAAAAGGCTGCATACCTAAGTTCACCTCTTGTTGCCGATCGTAAATGTTCTTACTTTATAACAAGTGGTAGAATACTATGAAAAAGAAAACAGTGATTTTGATAATTAGAGTAATGTTGTTCGCTGCAACAATTGTATCCCTGTACTTTGTGCCCTGGCCTATAGTAAAAGCCTGGATAGTTCCATTACCTGATTCAATTCAAAAGCAGTTAGATAAAGCGGAGGATTATGGATTTGATGGTATAATTGTTTGTATTAACAAAAAAGGTAATGAATTGGAATTCTATACTTCTGGCTACAAAAACAGAGAAAATAAAATCCCCGCAGACCCGAATTCATTATTTAAAATTGCTAGCGTAAGTAAGTTGTATAATGCCTTAGCTGTGGCAAAACTGGTTAATGCTGGAAAATTATCATTAGAGAAAACACTCGCAGATTATTTACCGGAATTGAAAGGTAGAATAGAATATGCCGATAAAATTACCTTACGAATGTTGGTGCAGCATAGAAGTGGTATTCCAAATTTTACTGATACTTATATGTATTGGGCTGCTCCAAAGGAAACCACAGACGAACAACTTGCCCTGGTTTTAGATAAACCTGCCAATTTTAAACCCAATGAAGATTATGAATATTCCAATACCAATTACCTACTGCTGGGAAGGATAATGAACCGGGTTCTTGGATATAATAAATTCGAATACATTCAAAAAGAAATATTAGATCCTTTGAACCTAAAAAATACTTATAGTTCAATTCAGGATGTAAACATAGATGATGTGATGAGCGGTTACTATGTGGGCTACGATAAAGATTTAAAAACGGAAAATGTAGGTTCCATGTTGGCAACTGCAGAAGATTTGAGCAAATTTATTCGAGCCTTAAATGATGGTACTGTTTTTAGCAATGAAAAAGAACAAGAGATATATTCCTCCATTTATGAATATGAGCACACTGGTTTAATACCTGGGTATCAAACTATCGCCAAATATCATAAAGATTTAGATGTAGTAGTCATACAATTTACAAACACGGTAAATTTTGAAGGTTATAATTGGAATATGTCAGAAATAATGTACAATCGTATTTTGAAAATAGTGAAGAAAAAAGAATAGGTGAAAATTTAAAAAAATATATTAATTTTAGTGGGTAAGATGCTATACTGCAATAGCTTACTTTCTTTTCCCCATGCTAGACTTAGGAAGTTGTTAAAATTTAATATGTTGAAATGGAACCAAGAAAATTATCAATAATTACCGGTTTAAGTTATTGGATAATTTTTTTTGCAGCCATATTCGCCAATTTTTTTGTTCTTGAAGCCATCGTTGAATCACCTCTTGAAACCGTTCAGCGTAAGGCTTTAATAGTGAGATTTGGCATACTGGCATTTCTAATCACTGTTGTATTTGACGTCGTAGTTGCCTGGGGGCTTTACAAGTTATATCAAAGAAATCTCTGGACCGGTTTAAGTATATTTTTCAGGATGATGCATGCTGCCATTATGGGTGTAGCCATATTTGCGCTTCCATTTGCACTAAAATCTACCACAGAAACTGAAATTTTAAAACAAGTTGATATTTTTAATACCATCTGGCTAATTGGTTTATTCTTTTTCGGAATACACCTGATCCTTTTAGGCATAATTATCAGGAAACCATTGATTATTGCAATTTTTCTTACGCTTGCAGGAATTATGTATATGCTTGATACTACTGCACATTTTTTAATTTCTAATTATAGCGATTATCAATCCACATTTTTAATACTGGTCGCTATTCCCAGTATTATTGGCGAAATGTCGTTTGCCTTGTGGCTCATATTAAAAGGAGGTAAGAGTTCCACTGAAATGTAAAACGATGATAAGATTTTTCAGAAAGATCAGGTTGAATTTATTGTCAGAGAAAAAATTCACCAAATACCTTTTGTATGCCCTGGGAGAGATCATCCTGGTGGTAATTGGGATTTTGATAGCGCTGGCGATCAATAATGCTAATCAAAACCGAATAAACAAAAATTATGAACACACATATTTACTTGGTTTAGAACAAGAATTTGAAACCAGTAGAATGAAGTTAAAAGAATTGATCGCAGTAAATAAAAGCAATGCTAATAATTCCAGGAAAATATTGCAATACATAACCTATAAAAATGAAACTCCAACTGAAGTAGTGTTTTCAAATCTTTTGTATAATACTTTCTCTAATGATATCGCATTTAATCCAAATAATTCACTCTTGAATGAAATGATCAATTCCGGTAATCTTAAGAACCTTTCGAATACTGAATTAAGGAGGCAACTAACTAACTGGCTGTCTACCATGGAAGATATTTCAAGACAGGAGAAGGAATTAAGTGTTCAAAGGGAAAAGGTCCTGGACATGTTCAGAACAGATAAGAGCAGTCTTAGAACAATTTTAGAACAAACAAGCGTGTATGATCAGATCGGTTTACCTCAAAGTGAAAATGAGATTAGCAATTTACATTTATTAAACTCTACAGAATTTGAAAATAATATTTTGATGTTTATTTTCACTAGTTATGCGACCGAGCGGGCACATTACTTACCTACGATGCAAGACCTGGAATCTATTTTACATTTGATCAGAAAAGAAATAAAAGAATGAAAATCAATTCTGGTAATATTTTGTCTTAATTCGTATGCCCAGTATAGGATTGTATTCTTAGAATCAAAATATAGATTATTTTAGATGCTATTATTCCAGTTATAAAAAAAACCTAACACTCCCATATATGGAGTGTTAGGTTTTTTTAAAGTCTCATTTATTGAAGATTAATACTTAACCTGGCGAATAGAAACCTTCCTGAAAAACCAAACTGCTGTGCGCTTCGAGACCAATCGAACCTTCCGCTGCTACGGTTGTCAAAAGCAGGATCTGCTGCTTCAGGGTAGATATCAAAGATGTTATTAGATCCAAGTGTTAAGGTTAAGGCATCAGTTGCTTTAAACCCTACAGAAAGATCGGTTATCACTTTGCCATCAAAAACTTGTTGACGGGTTGGGTCTGAAACCGCTTCAGTCACTTTTCCGAAGTAAACATTTCTAAGGAAAAAATTGAATTTTCCAGCGATAAGACTATTGCTTAAGTTAAGTTTTGTTCTTGGCACCGCTTCTTCTAAATATATACGGCTGTCTTCTGGGAAATACGTATCTACTAAACCTGCTCGCTCCAATTCTGGAGAAGCCTGGATATCTCCAACTTGTTGTGTTTTAGAAAAAGTAGCAGCAAGATCTGATTTTAAACGAAGGTTTTCACCCAGAACAGTATTATGGGTAATAACCGCATCTATTCCCCTGGATTCGGTATCTATAGCGTTTGCAAAAAATGCAGCTGCTGTGGCATTAGCCTGGGATAGCAACTGGTCTAATTCTGTACCTGTCCCGGGACCCCTAAACTGGCCAGTATAAACAACCCTATCATCTATAGCTACAAAATAACCATCTACGGTAAAAGAGAGGTTTGCTTCAGGGATTTTTGCGGTTATCCCAACACTTACACTCCTGGAAGTTTCTTCTTTTAATTCTGGGATGCCCAACAATTGTGCTGCACGGCTATCGTTAGAGAATGTTCCCACTTCTACCGGAACACCTTCATCATTAAAAATGGTAGAGGTAGAATTAAAATTAAGTTGGTGTAGGGAAGGAGCTCTAAAACCAGTGTTAGCCGCAGCTCTAATATTTACATTCTCACTAAGTTTGTAGCGGGAGGCCAGCTTAAAATTTAAAGTAGAACCAAAATCTGAATAGTTCTCAAATCGGGAAGCAAAAGTTAATAGAAATTTATCGGTGAAATCGGCTTCTATATCAAAATAACCTGCGACACTGCTTCGCTCCCGGGAAACTTCGTTTTGCGGACTAAATCCAGGAAAAACCTGAGAACCTCCTGCCCTTGAATTTCCGAAGAAATCCTGTGCTGGAATTTGATCGGCACTTGTGATTACCTGGCCGTCTTCGGTATACTGCTCATAAGAGGCTCTTTCTCCTGCCGTGATCTCATATTTTTCCCAACGATGTTCTGCACCAAAAGCTATGTTAAGACCTTCAAATACATCTTCGTAAAATTGAGAAACATCGAGGTTGGTGGTGTTCTGGGCAAATGAAAATCCGCCGGCATCGAAGCTGGTTGCAGAAGCCCCTTCTAAAGAAGCATTGGAGGTATTTGAAATTAAATAATCAAACCTATTTTTTCCGAAAGTATTACTGAAATCAACACTCCAGTCACCAACCATTCCCTTAATTCCAACTGCTAGGGATTGATCTTTGATTTTTGAATTTATACGCGGAAGAAATCCATCAATATAAATAGGAGTATAGGTTCGGCTTTGATTAGGTAAACGGTAGAATCCTGCAGATTCTCCTCTTCTTGAACTAATTCCAGCAAAAGAATATAGTTCGGTTCCATTTTCATCTAGCGGAAGCGAAAGGTTAGCAAAAAAGCGTCCGCCACGAAGAGCCGATTGTCCAACCCGCATATTATAGTCACTTCGCTGCTGTCCACGTGCATCCAATTCAGCTTCGGTTACATCCATACCAAGTAGATCCTGTAAGGTAGACCTGTCTTCCGCTGCAGCGATCTGATTTTGAAATTCAGAATCAAAATAAGTAACCTGCTGTGCAAATTGCTGAATTTGGCTATTGCTTAAATTAGAAATATCTGCACCATTATTTAATCCTACGCGTTCTATGGCGTTATATGCATTAAAAATGGAACCTTCCCATTCGGCCATTCGGTTATAAGGCTCTCGATAATCAAAGTCCCCTGAGAAATTTATAAACCCTCCGTTATCACCAAGACCAATTCCATAGCTTGCTGCAACGTTTACAGTTTCGCCATCTATTCCACCTGTTTGTTTGTTAGCGTTTTTCGAGAAATTTGCTCCTGAAGTTACATTCAGGTTTAGCTCTCCTACTTCTTCGTTCAAAACTATGTTAATAACCCCGGCAATGGCATCAGATCCATATTGTGCAGCTGCACCATCTCTTAAAACCTCAATCCGTTGAATAGCCGCAGCGGGAATGGCATTTAGATCGGTTCCTACACTTCCACGACCAAAAGATCCATTTACATTTATTAAAGAAGAATTATGCCGCCTTTTGCCATTTATGAGCACTAATACCTGGTCTGGACCAAGACCTCTTAAAGAGGCAGGGTCAATATGGTCTGTTCCATCAGCAATAGTTTGTGTATTGGAAGAAAATGAAGGTGCTACATAATTAAGCATTTGGTTGAGATTAACCTGCGGTACTGCAGTTTGTATTTCCTGAATATCCAGCACATCTACCGGTACAGCAGATTCTGTTACGGTTCGGCTTCGGCTTCTGGAACCTACTAAAACCACTTCTCCCAAAGCGGTACCGGCAACCATTTGAACATCTATGGTCGTTTGATCTATTTTTACTTCCCGGGCATCAAAACCTACAAAAGTAAAAACTAATGTTTGCCCAAGGGAAGCATCAATGGAATACTTTCCATCAAAATCGGTAACCGTTCCCTGGTTAGTTCCTTTAATCGCAACCGATACGCCCGGTAAAGGTTGGGATTGATCATCTACTACTGTTCCGCTAATTTCCTGTTCTTGTGAAAAAGCAAGTGTTCCCAGAAATAGAAAACAGATTAGGAAGTAATATTTCATCATAATTCAATATTTTAGTTAATAAAGGTATGTAATTAGCCTTAAAAACTGATTAACAATGAATTACAATTCTGTATTTTAACACTTTCAATCGTTTTCGCTCAATAACCTTTAGCAGAATCGTCTCCTCTTTTATCAGCACCGCCTTCTAAACGACCATTAGGCAGAACTTTTATAGCGTCTACTTTTCCAATAATCCTGGATTCTCCTTCGTTTATATGATACCCTTTTTGTTCTAAGGAATCCAGGATGTGCGCTTCAAAACCTTTAGGTTCAAAAAGAATTTCATCAGGTAACCATTGGTGGTGAAAACGAGGGGCATCTACCGCTTCCTGCATACTCATCCCAAATTCTTTTACATTCAGAATGGTTTGTAAAACAGAAGTAATAATGGTAGAACCCCCCGGTGATCCGAGCGTGATCCATAATTCACCATTTTTCTCTACGATGGTAGGAGTCATAGAACTTAGCATTTTCTTTCCAGGTTCTATAGAATTAGCCTCTGCACCAATAAGCCCAAACATATTAGGTACCCCAGGTTTAGAGCTGAAATCGTTCATTTCATTATTCAGAAAGAAACCAAGTTCTTCTATATACATTTTAGATCCATAAGCTCCATTTAAAGTGGTGGTTACCGCAATGGCATTTCCAAATTGGTCTACTATGGAATAATGCGTGGTTTCATCACTTTCATAACCGGGAAGTTCGCCATAACTTATACTGGAAGAGGGAGTGGCCTGATCAAAACTAAAATCATCCATTCGGGAAGAAAGGTAAGCGTCACTTAGTAAAGTGTCAACAGGAATATCTACAAAATCTGGATCGCCCAGGTAAAAGCTTCTATCAGCATAAGCTCTTCGCTCAGCTTCAGTTAAAACCTGTATGCTTTCAACCGAATTATGGCCAAATTCATCTAAAGGATAAGGTTCCAGCATCTTTAAGATTTGACCTAATACAATTCCACCACTTGATGGCGGGGGCATAGAAATAATCGTTAAGTCTTTATAGTTTACTTCTATAGGATCACGCCAATGAGTTTGATATTCCTTTAGGTCTTTCATACTCATAATACCGCCTCTATCCTGAAGATATGCTATCATTTTCTTTCCGGTTTCTCCCCCGTAAAATTCTTCTTTTCCATTTTGCACAATACGCTCTAAGGTCTTAGCCAGCTGAAAATTTTTAATGGTATCACCGGCCTGATATGTTTTTGCAAATATGATAGTATCTTTATTTTCCTTTAGAAACTGTTCCCTGTAATTCGCCAGGGTATTTTTTTGATTTTCGGTAACCACAAAACCTTTTTTGGCTAAATCAATAACTGGTTCTAAAATTTCTTCTATCGGCATTGAACCAAATTTTTCATGAGTAGTAAAAATACCGGCCACAGTGCCGGGAACGCCAACTGCAAGAGACCCATACATACTTTTTTCTGGGATAACATTTCCGTCTTCATCCTGGTACATGGTTTTAGTTGCCATTAGTGGTGCTTTCTCCCGGTAATCTAATGAACCGGTTTCACCACCTGCCTTTCGGTAAACCATAAAACCGCCGCCTCCTAAATTTCCCGCAAAAGGATAGGAAACCGCTAAAGCCATTTCGGTAGCCACCATTGCATCAAAGGCATTCCCGCCTTTTCTTAAAATAGAAAGACCTATAGAAGAAGCTTCTTCACGGGCAGAAACCACCATGGCGCTATCGGCCGTAGGCCCTAGGTTGGGATTCGTATCATTTATTGGTTTTTCTGAATTCTTACATGAAAATATAAGAAGGGAAAATAAGAGTAGAAAGTATGCTTTCATAGAATATTGAATTTTAAGTAAGAGAAACAAAAGTAATCGACTTCTTTAAAAACGCAAGCCTTAACCATAATTAAGGACCACGAGTTAAGTATTGAATTCAAATTTTAAATCTGTATAGCTTAGGGAAGATAAAGCAGGTATTTATTATTTTTCTCCAACCAAGAGATTGATTTATTTTTAACAAACCACTTATAATATGATTTAATCTTAATTAAAGATATTTCTATTTCTCATACTTTCTTTTGCTCAACTTGATTGATTGGATAGGAATGAAAATGTTGTATTATTAGTAATAACACATCGCCACTATATTCTGTAAATTGGTTAATTTGAAAGACTTGCCTGAAAATAGGTAAACATAACTTCTAATAACTCTTATTCAATTCACTAATTCCCCTTTAAAAAGAGGCTTTATAGTCAGCAGCGAAGTCTGCCTAATTGGAATTCCAGGCTTTCATTTACTTCGGTTCCGGTTATTTTTCAATTTCAGTATTTCCATTTCCTTCCCAGCTGTTGCTATCCCTACCTTTTGTAATGCAAAATACTAATATTTAGAAGTTAGTCCAGGATGCATAAGCCAGTCGTCCCTCCGTTTTTAAAAACCTTCCCTAATTCTAAATATTAAAAAATATCAGCATCAAAAAAGAAATGCGCTCCGGATTTAATAACTCCAGTTTTTTAAATTTTTGAACTGTGATATTATCCACGTATGTAACTGGAAACAGTCATAAAAAAGGTCGCATATACTAAATAAAGGATAAGCATACCTTCAATTGATAATATAATTATATTTCTAAGTAAAAAAATAAAGGCCGCTAGCGATTCCTGCCAGCGACCTATTAATTTTAAGTTTCAAAAAAATTAAACGGGGATATCCATTACCTTTTTCTGCCTGTCCCAGTTTCTATGGGCGGCAACCTGTTTAATGAATTTGGCAGGTGTCTCATCAATGAGCACAGCCTTGTCATCTTTAAAGTCCTCCAGGTAGGTATTCTTAAGGAATTCCATTGCACCCGAATCGGCAGCAATAGCTTTGCAGTGCTTCAGTGTTTCATTAACTATCTTAGGGGCTTTAGGCGCCTTGTTCAGGGCTTCCACACTCTTACTGCCGCCCGGGACATATAATGCATCATAGAGTACACTTTCTGTGGTAAGGATAGCAGCATCAACTTTATGATCTTTTCCCTTATCACATTTCACCGTTCCACCGTGAGGGGCTACTATTTGTACCATAGCTCCTTTATCTTCCAGGGCCTTTTTCATTTTGGACATACTTTCCCCGTCAAAACCGTCACCTACCAGGAATGCAATTTTACGGGTAGCAATGCTATCCGATTGTAGATGAGTTAAACTTAAAGCTTCAGATTTATCCAAGTAGTTCCGCTTTTTCCCTGGTTGATGCTTCTTAACATCGTCATCGGCACCTATAGCCTGGTTTACAGGGCCATCTATCTTCTTCGGAATCTCCATTCCCAACCCTTCGGCTACTTTGGAAGCGAGGTCTTCATCAATATTATTAATGATGTACAGCATTCTTTCCTTAATATGATCATAAGTACATTTACCTAGTTCAAAGGTATACGCATCGGCAACGTGATCCTTCTCCCAGTCAGTAAGACTTCGATAGAATAAGGCAGGTTGCGAATAATGATCATTGAAACTTTCACTTCGTGCTCTCACTTTCTTAGCATCGATGCGCTCTTCATAAGAGGTGAACCCTCCCTCGGCCATTTTCGCAAGATGCGGGCAGCCTCCTCCGATGGAATTAGGGAAATAAGCTGTTTTTCCCTTATTAATAGTCATTCGCATATGCGCGTCCCGCTGATTATTATGAGTTTCGTTTATTGGACGGTTAATGGGGATCTCATGAAAGTTAGGGCTTCCCAGTCTTGACAATTGTGTATCGGTATATGAAAACAAACGTCCCTGTAATAGTGGGTCGTTTGTAAAATCGATTCCCGGAACTACATGTCCAGGGTGGAATGCCACCTGTTCAGTTTCAGCAAAGAAGTTATCAGGATTACGGTTCAGGGTCATTTTACCAACACGTTGTACAGGCACCATTTCCTCCGGAATAAGCTTGGTTGGATCAAGGATATCAAAATCGAACTTATGCTCGTCTTCTTCAGGCACTATTTGAAACCCAAGTTCCCATTCTGGATACTGCCCAGCATCGATCGCTTCCCAGAGGTCTCTACGGTGAAAATCTGTATCTGCACCATGGATTTTCACGGCTTCATCCCATGTAATAGAATGAGTTCCTAAAAGTGGCTTCCAGTGAAATTTTACAAAATGTGATTTCCCTTCAGCATTAACTAAACGGAAAGTATGGATCCCAAAACCTTCCATCATTCGGTAACTCCTGGGGATCGCCCTGTCGCTCATTACCCAGATATGATTATGAAGAGTTTCTGTAGTATGAGAAACGAAATCATAGAAAGTATCGTGAGCCGATGCTGCCTGGGGAATTTCGCGATCTGGTTCGGGTTTTACAGAATGGATAAGATCTGGAAACTTCATGGCATCTTGAATAAAGAAGATAGGCATGTTATTCCCTACAAGGTCAAAGATCCCTTCATCTGTATAAAACTTGGTAGCAAAACCCCGCACATCTCTTGCCAGATCTGCAGATCCTTTGGACCCAGCCACGGTAGAGAATCGCACAAATACAGGTGTTTTTCTACTGGTATCAGTAAATAATGGAGCCTTGGTATAATTCTCCATACTTTCATATAGCTCAAAATGGCCATGCGCCCCGCTCCCACGTGCATGTACGATCCTTTCCGGAATCCGTTCATGGTCAAAATGAGTGATCTTTTCCCTTAAAATAAAATCTTCCAGCAGGGAAGCGCCCCTTTCACCTGCTTTCAACGAATTATTGGTATCGTTTACCTTAACCCCCTGGTTGGTAGTCATTATTTTTCCATCATCATTCTTAAGGTTTTTCGACAGATCATTTTTTTTTGAATTTTTAGCCTTATTTCTTTCCATGTTATTATTTTTTCTAAATAATTTAATTGGTTAATTTCAACCTTTAATTTACTAAATTTCCAATTATAAATTCCAGTTCTTGTGCGGTTTTCAGATAACCATTAACGATATTGGGTATATTAATAAAAGTTTAACTATATGCATCCTAATTTAAGGGAATGTGTTAATAAAATAATATTTGCCAAAATTTACCTGAAGTAAAACATAAATACTAGAGCAAGTAAAAGGATTGTTGCTATCAATAGTATTTCAGGATTATCACCGGAAATTTCAAAATCTTTATGAACAAAAGTTTGGAGAATATTTAGTGAAAATTCCATCCAGATTTGGAAGGGGCTATATATCCGGTATCAACTTTCCTAATGGAGTTGGTCTATTCTAATTCGAGTTAAAATTCAAAGAAAAGGGTTTATTTCTGGGAGGTTGATGCTTTAAATTCTAAGTTGGGGGAAATATTATCCACACCACGGAGGAGTTCCGAAATCACAGTGTTTTTTATTTATTGTTCCGAAATACGAACTGGGAATTTTTATGATCACCAATCAAAGGGGAAAAGATCCAGCTCCTTGAAAAGGTTTCAGTTAAGCTTTATCAATAAAGGCGAAAGGAAAATCAATGCTAATGTTCTTCTAAATTGTTGGAAAGAAAGTATTCACCGAATCATTCAATAAACAGGGTAATATTAAGCCATATCGAATGAAATCATGAAAACAAAAAACCACAAAAAATCAATATATTACCAGTTTCCCTACTACCAACAGCGGAAGAGATTATTGAGCGTTATAAAGATCATCCTGAAATAAAGGACAAAAACTTAATTCTTCACGTTCCCAAAAATCTAAATTGTGATTATCCTCAGAATATCCGGTAATTTTCCACCATTCATCATTGAATATGAGGGGAAAATTCTTAAAATCAAACTCGAATAAAGCCGTATTTAAGCTAACAGTAAAATATTTAAATCTGTTATTTAATTTTAAGAGTTCATCGATTAAAGCTAGAAAAATTAATTGCTACGAAAATATCTCATCTTTCCGGTATTCATGGATAATTTTGGCTGGACCTTCTCGGATATTTCATCTTATGTAAATACCGATTCAAGACATTGTAATAAATAAGGATAGCTTCGAATCTGAAGACCAGGTCAAAAGAAAGATTAATATAATTTTTATAATTATTATTATGTTTAAATCGCTCTGTTCTCCACTTTTATTTACTTAATAAGCTATAAACTATGTATTATTTTGAAAGACATTATAAGTAATAGTAGTTTCCACAAGAATTAAAATTTCAAATTTTTGGTTTTGTTATAATAAACGGATTTTTTTGACAGAGTATTTATAATGATTCAATTGATAAGATTGGTACAATATTTCACCATTTTATAAATACCGATGGTATAGGTTAATAATTAATAAAAAGATTATAATATATCAGATCATTGCATTAATTAGAACAATTTAGGTTTGCTTAGTGTTAATTTTAATGGATTTAAATCGCCGATTAGTGATAAAGTAAAAGTACTTTAGTTGTTATTTATAGATAGTTTTTTATGCGGGCGGAAACAGAATTAAGAAGCAAAATCTCAAACAGTATTACTGAATCAATTGGTCAAACACCTCTTGTGAACATACAGGAACTTTTTCCACAAAGTAGAGTGAATATTTATGCTAAATTAGAAAGTTCCAATCCAGCAGGAAGTTTAAAGGACCGGACTTCGACATTTATAATTAAAAAAGCGCTAGAAACCGGTTTGGTTAAAGAAGGTGATATTATTGTGGAATCAAGTTCGGGCAATATGGCGTTGGGTTTGGCTCAGGCCTGTATTCACTATAACCTTAAGCTTATTGTAGTGGTGGACCCAAAACTTAATCCTCATACCGAAAAGCTTTTAAGGGCCTATGGGGCTACTATAGATTTGGTGAGCAAACCGCTAGCTAACGGTGGTTTTCTAGCCGCGCGTTTAAAAAGGGTTCAAGAACTGCTTAGGGAACATCCAAATAGTTATTGGACCAATCAATATGGAAATATCAATAACCCACTGGCCAATCAGGAAACTATAGAGGAAATAATGAATAGCTTAAATTATAAGGTAGATTATCTATTTGTAGCTACCAGTACCTGTGGTACCATAATGGGTTATGCTGATTTTATTACTAAAAACAATTTAAAAACCAAACTTGTTGCCGTAGATGCAAAAGGAAGTGTTCTTTTTGGGGGTAAATCAAAAAAACGCCTCATTCCAGGACACGGTGCAGGTGTTAACTCCCAGTTTTTGGATATCGCAAAAATATGGGATCACGTGGAAGTAAGCGATATGGATTGTATAGAGGGGTGTTGGTCCCTTCTAAAGTCAGAAGGCATACTTTGTGGCGGTTCTACGGGTGGAGTTGTTACAGCTATTAAAGATTACATAAAGCATTTGGAACCTTCGGCCAGTTGTGTTTTTCTACTCAGTGATCGTGGAGATCGCTATTTGGATACCATTTATAATCTGGATTGGATAAAGAAGGAATTTCCCGAATATCAATTCAGCGAAAAGTCTATAATTGGATGGTAAGTAAAGAATACAGTCATTTAGCCTTCAAAGCTCAATTTACCATAGGCATTGTAGGTTTTGGACCGAAAGGATTATATGCATTGGAAAGACTTTTGGCTCATCTAAAAACGTCAAGCATCAAAACTCCCATAGCTATTCATATTTTTAATCAGAATCATTTTTTTGGGGCTGGCAATGTATATCGTAGTGACCAGCCACCTTATTTAATTATGAACTATGCGAACGAAAATATTGATAGCTGGTACAGAGGTAAACCGGATGCAATTTTTCCAAAACCTTCGAATTTTTGCAAATGGCTCTCTGAAAAAACCGATAAACCTATTGAAGATTTTTCGAAAGAATTTGCCAGTAGAGCGATGGTGGGTAATTATTTGATGGAGTCATTCAAAATACTGAAGAGAAATGCTCCTTCCAATGTAAATATAATACCTCATTTAGCAACTGTACAGAAAATAACTAAGGACAACGCACGATTCAACTTACAAGGTAATAAAGAGGGACTTGATTTTTCATTAGCTTTTGATAATTTAATACTCACAACCGGACATGTAGGCAGTGGTTCCCATTTTCAACCTGCCAGTAACCCAAGTAATGTTATTGAGTTTATTTATCCTATTTCTCAAAAACTCAAACATATAGAGAAGCAATCAAATATTGCTGTAAAAGGATTTGGATTAACCGCTATTGACGCTATACTCGCTCTTACTGAAGGCCGGGGAGGAATTTTTGACTCAGATTTAAAAGGGGACTTATATTATAAAGCTTCTGGCCGGGAGCCCTATAAAATTTTTCCGTTTTCACGAACCGGATTGCCGATGTTTCCACGTGGTGTAAATAGCGATGATGATAGTCAACTTTACTTCTTTAGCGATGAAGTTGTTCGAAATCTTCAAACCATTCCAAATCTTTCTTTCCAGGAAGATATACTTCCTATAATCAAGAAGGAATTCAGGTTTAGCTACTACAAAATACTTTTCAGAAATTATGAGCAAGAATTGAAGTTTGATTCAAATGCAGCAATCATTGATCAACAAATAGAACAATTCCATAATACTCATTCTTCAGAAAAAAGGTTTTTTTGGAAAATCCTCACAGATCCTTTTTCCGACCAGGAAATTATACCACATGCTGAAATGCATACTTATATTAAATTTCTAATTCAAGAAGCTGAAAAAGGCACTGAGAAAAGTCCGATTATGGCAGCAGCCGGTATTTGGCGGAAAATTAGTCCTATTTTTAATGAGCTATATAGTTTTGCCGGTTTGGATGCTAATTCTCATCAACTTTTTGATACCTCTTTTTTTGGTTTCTTTAATCGTATCGCTTACGGGCCACCGGTTAAAAACATGAAAAAGATAATAGCATTGGCTGAAGCCGGTATAATCGATTTTAGTTTTGTTCGTAATTCTAAAATTTCCAATTCAACGGGGAATGATCAAGTCGATTATATATTGCAGAATAGCCAAAATAGTATAGATATTAATTATCTTATTAATGCCCGTATTCCCAGGAACAACTCCCGAAATTATTCGGAGCTATACACGAATCTTTTGAAGGAGGGGTTGGTAAGACCGTTTACTAATAATAATAGCGGTTTTTATAATCCAGGCAGTTTTGATATTGATAGTAAAGGGAGAGCTTATGCTCGTGGTGGTCCTATACAAGAAAATATCACGATGTATGGTACTCCAACCGAAGGTGTTACCTTTGATAATGATACGCTTTCGAGAAAACGTAATAATTTTGCGTCGCATTGGGCTCAAGATATTGCTGCCCTACTACTAAAAAAAGAACAAAAGAATAGGAAATAAAAAATGAAAAATAACACAAAGTACTTTAAAGGAAATCCTGAAGGCGGGTTAACCCCAATTACTTCGCCCTGGATGCATCAATTATTTGAGAACCAGAAATTGCTAAGTGAGTTATTCAGAAAATTTTCCTCACCTATTAATATTCATCATCTACCAACATTTGCCAGTACGATTTCTTCTTATAAAGAAGTTTTTGAATCGTATGATCTAAAATATCAGATTTTTTATGCTAGAAAGGCCAACAAATCAAAATCCTTAGTAAAGCAGGCTTTTGGGTCGGGAATTGGCGTAGATACTGCAAGCCTAAGAGAACTAGAACAAAGTATCGCTTTGGGCGGAAAGGGCGATAACTTAGTATTAACGGCTGCAATAAAAACCAAAGAACAATATAGTCTTGCTATCCAAAACGAAATACCGATAATACTGGATAATTTCGAGGAATTGGAACAAGCCAATAATATTGCCAAGCAGCTAAATAAAAAAGCAATTATAGGAATTCGCGTAAGTGGTTTTATAGTAGAAGAAAGTAAGCTTTATAGCCGTTTTGGTTTTGATATTGAAAAAGTGGAACAGTTTATCTCAAAAAAATTGGATTTGGGCTCACCTTATCAAAATTTAAAATTAAAGGGTCTGCACTTTCATTTAGATGGTTACTCAACGCAGCAAAGGGGTAAAGCTTTGTCTGATTGCTTAAACCTTATTAGGTCATTGAATGCGAAAGCTTTTGATATTTCTTTTATAGATATAGGAGGTGGAATTCTAATGAATTATTTGGAAAGTGAACAGGAGTGGACAGATTTCGAAACAAAACTGAAGAATGCTGTTCAGAATGATCGGAATCAGCTTACTTTTAATAATGATGGTTTGGGATATGAGATGGTTGATGGAAAATTACGTGGCAGTTTAAAGACATATCCCTATTTCAATAAAGTAAATGGTACGACCTTCATAAAGGAAGTCCTTGATTATTCCAATTTGCAGACAGGAAAAACAAATGCTCAAGAGTTAAAAGAATTACAATTAGAACTGCGTATAGAACCGGGTCGATCTCTGCTAAGCCTAACAGGAATAACCCTTGCCAAGGTTGCACATAGGAAACAGGATGCTAAAGGGCAATGGCTAGTGGGACTTGAAATGAACATGACACAAATGATGAGTTCAAGCAAAGACTTTTTACTAGACCCCTTTATTATATATAAAGATTCCCAAGAGTCTAACACTTCCGTAGATGTTTTCTTTACCGGGGCTTACTGTTTAGAAAGAGATGTGCTTCTTAAGAGAAAAATAAGTTTGCCAACTTTGCCAAAAATTGGAGATTTTGTAGCCTTTGTAAATACCGCCGGTTATATGATGCATTTTTTTGAAACTGAGGCGCATTTGTTTGATTTATCTACAAACCTATTTTTAAATAGTCAGGGAGATTTTACACTTACAGACTTCATCGATGATAATGCGATAAAATGACAAGAACAAAATCTATTATAGTTCGAAAAAAAAATCTATTAATATAGAAAGAATAGGGAATACTCAATTTTGTCTGATACCAACAGGCAGATAAGTCAAGTTGTGAGGACAATGTTTCAGGACAGTAACGGGAATTTATGGTTTGGAACTCAAAACGGAGCATTTAAACTTGAAAGTGATTCATTAATCCATATCGATAAAATCAATAGTGAATCGGGAAAAGGTGTGACAATAAAAGACATTATAGAAGGCATTGATGGAAAAATTTGGTTGGGGCATACGGATGGAGTAAGCAGTGTGGATGGAGAAATAGTAACAAATTATTACGAATCTGACGGATTAATTAGTAATGATGTTTGGTCAATTGCTGCCGATAAAAAAGGTAATATTTGGATTGGAAGCATAGATGGTGTTTGTGTTTTTAACGGTCATGAGTTCACTAATTTTATTCTTCCTGAAGGCAAAGTAGATTCTACTAGAGGTATTTCAAGTAGAAAAATGGTTCATAGTATATTCGAAGATAGTAACGGTACATTATGGTTTAGTTCAAATGCCGGCCTATTTTCATACGCTTGCGATTCACTTATAAATGTTTCTAAAAAAGCAGGAATTCAAACAAATTTTGTCAATGAAGTATTCGAGGATAAAAATGGTGGATTGTGGGTTTCAGCAAAAAACGGACTCTATAATTTAACAGGTAATAAGGCTGAAAATATTACTAAAGTTAAAATTGAAACAGGAAAAGGTATAGGCAGTTTAGCAGAAGATAAAGATGGTAATATTTGGTTTGTTGCAGACCAACATTTTTTATATACCTATAATGGCGAAAAGATTATTGAACATAAGAAAACAAAAAATAATAAAAGCCCGGTAGTTTTTAAGATTTTTAAGGACAGCGATAATAGGCTTTGGTTTGTTGGATTTGGAGGTGCTTATAGATTAGAAAACGTCCGGTTTGTTAATGTAACAAAGAATGGACCCTGGTAAAGGAAATAAAAAGCTTCAAAACAGTTCACCTCCATTAGACGATTGATTGAAAATAATTAACTTGAGCAACAAACGAATTTTAAGACGATAACTTTGCATGCTCACCCTGTCAACTTACTTTATTTTTATACACTAACCACTTATATGAAAAGAATATTACTTTTATCAATACTTATACTTAGTTTCCAAAATTCTCATTCTCAAGATACTGAGCTTTCAAAAAAGGATGAGAAGTCCATCAAAAAGATGATAAGAGAATTTGAAAGAAATTCCATTAATAAAGATTCAATAGACTGGAAGAATTTTGAAAAGAAAGTTTGGGAAAGCGCAGTATTTTCTAAGGATTCAGCCGTAATTACTGCATTAACTTTAAATGGTGAAAAACATTCAAGTTATTACGATCAAACTACAGAGACCTATTTATCTGCAAAGGGAAAGAAAGCTTATAGCTATAAAAAAATAGAAGCATTTGAAAATGAAGAGAACCTTGGTTATATCAATATTCTCCCCTTTATTGACTCCAGAAAAAGTCTTGACAAAACTCTAAAAAAAGGCGCAGAATATATTACTGAAAATCTGGAGAATATAAAAAAACAAGATGCTAAAAAATTAAAAGGTTGGGTCATTGATTTAAGAAAGAATAATGGAGGGAATATGTGGCCAATGCTCGTTTCACTAACCCCATTTTTAGAAAACGAAACTCTAGGTTATTTCTTAATCGAAGACAAATGGCACGAATGGAGCAAGCAAGAAAATCAAATATTTAATGGTGCATCGAATCAAACTAAAAAATTTATAGATGCTCCTCTTGATTATAAACTCACAAACAAGAATTTAAAAATTGCTGTTTTAATAAACGGAAATACCGCAAGTTCAGGTGAAGCAGCAGCTATTGCCTTAATGAGTAATCCAAACGTCAAATTTTTTGGCAACAGTACCGCGGGATACACAACGTCAAATAGCACTATTACGCTAAAAAATAATGATATTTTAATACTTACTTCTGGCGTGATGGCTGATTATACAAAAAAAGAATATTGGAATGGAGTGGAACCTAATTTCAAGATTTCTGGAACAGATGACTTAAAGAATGAAATTTTAGAATGGTTTAGCAAAAATACCGCTGTCAATAATGGTTAAGTGATGTCCATTTCAAAAAATAAGCTTAAATGAAATTGATAAAAAATAATATCAAGTCCAGTTTAATATTTTCCTTGGCGCTCTATCTTTTGGCTAACTTATTTATTGTTGGGCAGGAAAAGTATTATGAACAGCAATTAATAAATTACGATCTTAATGAAAACGGCTTTTTTGAAGAAAATGAGAGGACAGAAAAGCAACAGATCGTACAGGAAAAAGTCGCCAGTGATACAGCTCGAAATCTAGCTCCAATAACAACAATTCCTGTAATTAGCGTTTTTGGCTTTTTATTTTGGTCTACACTAAAAATTGTAGAAAGAAAGAAATTAACTTAGGCGTGACGGTTACTTGCAATAGCAATAATTACACTTCCGGAAAACGAACAGTAAAAATGGATTGATTTTCCTAAAACATTTTTTAATGCTTAACAGGTTTTTTAAAGTCTACCTGACGCAGTATGACACTATCATTTTGAACTTCGTCTACATCCAACATGAAAATCATAACATCTTCTTTCAAACTATCGTCTTCTTCAAAAGTTTCAACTATATTAATATAAGATGTTGTTCTGAAAAAATTAATATCTAATATATTTTGGTTCGCTAAAAATGAATTATGCTTTTTCATAATTTTAGGCGGTTTACCTCCAAAAGTTTTATAAGCTTTTTTCCTTTGATTAAAATGACTAAAACGAAATTTAGTAGCACCATAGGTATCCTTTTCCATTTGTCGGATAAAATACGTGATTGATTTTTCTAATTCTTCCTCGGGAGAGCCAGCTTGAACTTTTTCAGTAAAATCTACTTTTTCCATTTCATCATATTTCTGATCAAATCTAATATAAATAGTGTCTTTATATTGAGAAAATGATATCATTGGAATTAAATAGAATAGAACCAAAATGACTTTTTTCATATTAAACTATTTTCCTTTCTTTAAATTTGAAAAGATACTAATCAATTATAACTTTTGCCAATATAATTATAATTTGGAAGTCGAAATCCCAAAGATGCAATCCTAACCAGAATTTTTCCAACTAGAAATAAAAAATGGATTACCTAAAAATTACCATCACAATATTACTCTTTACGAATCTATGTTTATCACAAAACAACCAGACAAAAATGGAGTTAGAAAGAAAGATAATAGGAACCTGGTATCTGGAAGGTGATTCTATATCTAAATTTGTATTTGATGACAATTCTAAGGTCAAAAGATTCCATGGCGATAAATTGGCACGAATCAGTCATTACGCAATTGTAAAAACTTGTGGGAAAGAAAAATTATCAGAAAATGAGTTTTTTCTCAAAGAAATTTATCAAAATGGAGCTGAGGCGTGTTTTTACATTGAATCTTTAGATTATGATGGTAATGGCATTTTTTCAATGATGACAAAATCTCAAGGAAAGGTTGTTGTTCTCAAAAAGCAAAATCAAGAACTTAAAGAGCAATAAATCATCAAGGGCAGGAAATCGCGGTTATCGTAAAGTCGTTTTTTGTAATAGCACTAACTTATGATCTACAATAAACCAAAGCCTAACGCTGACAATTCTGCATTTATAACTTCTGAATTTTTTTGTTACTCGAGACTAATTTGGCAATACGCAAAAAAAGACAAACTTAATTTTACTAACCAATTAAAAGTAATAACTTTGTATTTACAAAATATAAAGTTATGGAAGCTTCAATTATTAAAATTGGCAACTCAAGAGGACTAAGATTGAATAAAACAATTCTAGAAAAGTATCACATAAAAGATAAAGTGGAACTGATCTTGGAAAAAGGACAAATCATACTTAGACCTATAGAATCTCCAAGAAAAAACTGGGAAGAAAAATTCAAGGAAATGTCAGCTAATAATGATGATGAACTTTTAATGAATGATGTTTTTGAGGATGAAAACTTAGATGAATGGAACTAGAACAATATTCAATTATTCTGGTAAATCTTGATCCAACTGTTGGAAGCGAAATTAAGAAAACGAGACCGTGTGTAATTATTTCACCAAATGAAATGAATAAATATTTGAGAACTATCGTAGTGGCTCCATTGACTACAAATCTCAAAAAATACCCGACTCGAATTGGGATAAAAACAAATAATAAAAAAGGAATGATAGCAATTGACCAAATTAGGACAATTGATAAACAAAGAATTATAAGGGTTTTTGATTCGTTATCGAAACCTGAGATTCAAAAATGTAAAGAAATACTTAAGGAAACATTTGTGGATTAAGTATTGGTTGTTAGGAATGGTAATGACTAAAAGTCAGCTGTTAATTATATCATTTTTAATAAGCCTGCTTAAGATTCATTAAAATGTAACAGATCTAAAAAATAACTGTCATTAAATAAAAGTAACTTAATGATCTTATCAAGACTAACCCTAATATGTTTAATTTTAATCTCCTCAAAAGTATACTCTCAAATTCCTGATAGATTAAAAAATACAAATTGGGAACAAGAAGGCTACGATAGAGTTTTAGCAATCAAGGATTCTAGATATTTTTACTACAATTTAAATGACTATACCTGTTCAATCCTGGCTGAAGGTGATTTTAAAGGACGTTTCGAAGTTATTGACATAAACAAGAATAACTTAATTTTAAATCCAGGCGGCATAGTAAATTATCGGTTTAAAAAAATTGACTCTGTACCTAGTAAATGTAAGGATGGCGCCTATACAGATGTGAACTATATAGTTAATTTTAAATCATTCTGGCAGACCTTTAAAGACAATTATGCCTTCTTCCACAAAAGAGAAATTAACTGGAATGAAATCTATAGAGAATACTTTTCAAAAATAAAAAAGGTTGAAACCGAACAGGAGTTCGCTTTACTCTTAAAAGAAATTATTTCCAAATTTGAAGATGGTCATATAAATCTGGAAATTCCTGAAACTATCTTTGAAAAAACTAAACCTTCCACTACTAAAAATACTGCCATTTCAAAGGAGCAGATTGAATCTGAAATAATTTATAAATATGTAGAAAACCCAAAATCTTATAATAATGGAGTTATTAAATGGGGAAAATTAAAAGATAAGAATATTGGCTATATTGGGATATCAGATATGAATGGTTTCGCTAATTATGTACCTAAAGAACTTGAGAATTCTGAAAAATTTGATAGTGTTTTCAATTCAGTAAGAAACCAAGTTGAACCCTTAAATTATTTCCGTGATGAAATTAATGGTGTAAATAAAATTCTACCAATTATTAAAGAAGACCTGAAAGAAACAAAAGCAATGATTGTAGACATAAGGTTTAATGGTGGAGGATACGAAACTGTAGCTTTAGAGTTATTAAGTTATTTTATTGATAAAGAAAAAGAAATTATCTCGATAAAGGCAAAAAAAGAAAATGGATTTACGGGTATTCAAAATATTAGAATAGATCCAAAAGAAAATTCGGTAAAGTCTTTACATCTTTTAATAAGTCCCTTTACTGCAAGCGCAGCAGAAATTTTTGCTCTTGGTGCGCTGTCTTATTCAAATATTGAAATATA
>Ga0098069_100327_pt1 | contig 22952 bp, 24 predicted proteins | sample 27_taG_FD_92584 | JGI IMG/M metagenome (GOLD analysis project Ga0098069, IMG submission 92584) | Marine viral communities from Cariaco Basin, Caribbean Sea - 27_WHOI_OMZ | ecosystem: Environmental > Aquatic > Marine > Oceanic | place: Caribbean Sea: Cariaco Basin | collected 2014-11-09
ACTTGCTGGGCTTTAATGTCGAAGCGTCGATTACCCGGTTTTTCAGGCCACCACTGCAGCGCAGTGGTCGCAAGCCGACGAGCCGGATTGACAACCGTTTGTCCGGAAATCGACTCCTGCCAGTAGGCGCCTATTACTGTATCCTTGCCAAAAAACGCGTCCACGCCCGGTTGCCAAGGCGCCCCGTCTGGCGCCAAAGCAAGGTGATTGCCCTGCCGGGCACCGGTACCGTTGGCGCCTCCCGAGGTTGCAGCCGCAGTGGCTCGCCGATTAACAGACCGAAGTGAATCACCGAAAATTAAATCAGGAGGCTGAATGGCCGGCAAGGTAACCCTCTATACGGATGGCGCCTGCAAAGGCAACCCCGGGCCCGGCGGCTGGGGCGTGGTTTTGCGCTATGGCGACAATCGAAAGACCCTGCACGGCGGGGAGGCGAATACCACGAACAACCGCATGGAATTAATGGCAGCCATCCGTGGTCTGGAGGCCCTGAAGCGCCCGTGCGAGGTGGAGCTGTTTACGGATTCGCAGTACGTGCGCAAAGGCATTACGGAATGGATGGCAGGCTGGAAGCGGAACGGCTGGAAGACCTCCGCGAAAAAGCCCGTGAAGAACGAAGATCTCTGGCGCGAGCTGGATGCCGAAGTGGCCCGGCACCAGATTAACTGGCACTGGGTAAAAGGGCACTCTGGTGTTCCTGACAATGAACTGGCGGATGAACTGGCCAATCGCGGTGTCGACGAGCTTTCCGGCGCATAGATTCAGAGCGCATAAATACAGTTAACCAGGTACAGGCAATGAGACAGATCGTACTGGATACAGAAACCACGGGTATCGACCCGGCAGAAGGTCACCGGATCATCGAGATCGGTTGTGTTGAATTGATGGAGCGCCAGCTCACCGGCCGCAACTACCATGTCTATATCAACCCGGACCGGGAAGTAGAGGCTGAGGCGATCACTGTTCACGGCATCACCAACGAGTTCCTTGCCGACAAACCCCGTTTCGCGGAAATCGCCGATGAGTTCTTCGAGTTCATCAAGGGCGCCGAGCTGGTTATCCATAACGCTGCGTTCGACGTCGGCTTCATGGACTCGGAATTCGCTCGTCTCAAGCCGGTACGGAAAACCGCGGACCACTGCGGAATCGTGGACTCGCTCGCTATCGCAAGGGCCCGTCACCCGGGGCAGAAGAACAACCTTGATGCGCTCTGCAAGCGCTACGGTGTGGACAACAGCAACCGTGACCTCCACGGCGCGTTGCTGGATGCGGAGATCCTGGCCGATGTTTACCTCCTGCTTACCGGTGGCCAGACCGCGCTGTCACTGGATGCCGGATCCGAGAACGGTGGCGGTAACGGCGGAATTCGAAGGCTGCCTGCTGACAGAGCGCCCCTGTCGGTGGTTCGTGCCTCCAGTTCAGAGGCCGAAGCCCACGAAGAGTTCATGTCCCTGCTCGAAAAACAGGCGGGCGAAACTGTGTGGGGTAAACTCCAGAGCCCGGAATGAGAACTGGGTCGGGCTGTACCAAATGTTACATTCCGCCTTTCTTGAGGTACTTGAGTTTTATGTTATAAGTAATGATAAGTTCGCCAGTTTTTTGCGAACTGGCTTTGGCCGGAAAAGGGGTTAGCCGGCCCAGAACAAAAAGGCCTGGTACGCGACAGCCGGACCAGTGACCACCAAAGAGGATGCGGTAGTCTCCGCAACATTAACGGGAAGCGTTTATGGTTCAGTCGTCTCTCGCGACGAAATCGCAGTCGTTTGATCTGGTCAAAAGTGAAATAGAGCAGACCATCAAGCAGGCAGAATCCAGCCTTGAACGCTTTCAGGAAAACCGCGAAAGGGGTGAGGATCTCCAGAACTGTGTTGATTTCATCAACCAGTTGCGGGGCATTTTTATTCTGGTGGAGCTGCGGGGCGGAACCCTGCTGTGCCAGGAAGCAGTAACTATGGCCAACGACGTTCCCGTTGGCGCTAATGACGACAAAAACATCCTCCTTACTACCCTCAATAGCGCTCTGTTCATTCTTCGGCGCTATGTCGAGTACTATCATCAGCAGCGCGAAGACCATCCCGAGCTGTTGCTTCCCGTGATCAATGACCTCCGAGAGGCCCGCCGGGAAAAACCCTATCCCGAATCCTGTTTTTTTGATGTCGATGTCAAAGAGAGGCCGGATTTTTGTGCCAGTTTGTCATTGCAGCCGTTTGAAGGCAATGAGGCGGATTACGAAGTCATGGCGCGTCGCATGCGCCTGACCTTCCAGGTTGCGCTTTTGGGAATTCTTCGCGACCGGAACGATGTGGTAAACAAGAAATTGATTGGCCGCGCTTCGAGAGGACTTGCCCGCCTTTGCCAGGGCGCACCTATGGGGCAGATGTGGTGCCTTGTCGGCATTGTTGCGGACACCATGCTTGATCGCGCTATGGTCTTTAACAAGGCCCGCAAGCGCATGTTCATGCGGATCGAGAAGTACGCCCGGGAAGTGGTGTACGTGGGCAAGGTTGCCACGGGTAAAGACGCGCCGGATTCGCTGATTCGGGATCTGGTCTATCTGCTGTACCGCAGCGGGTCTGCTAACCCTGAAGTTACCGAGGTGTTATCCGCTTACCATCTCGCGCCGGCGGATTTTCCGGATTCTATGCTGGAAGCCCATGCGCGCAGGTTGTACGGTCCTGGCAGTGATGTCCTTAAATCCCTGTCAGAAGCGCTGCAGGATGAACTGAACCAGTTGAAGGACAAGCTGGACATCATTGAACGCGGTATCGAGCCGGATCTGGCGGAGCTGTCTTCGATTGCCGATGCCCTCGAACGACTGGCCAACACTTTGGTGATGCTTGACCTGAACAAGCTGGCGGGCGTTTCAAGAGAAGAGGCGAGCAAGCTTCGGGGTTGGGAAGCAGAATCTCGCTTGCCAGGTGATGATGAACTGTATCGACTCGCCGATTCCGTCCTGGGAATCGAAGACGCCGTCATGCAGATCGTGACCCGCGGCATCACGTCGGAAACCGACGCGTTGGCCGGTGGTGAACGCAAGCGGGAGGAGTCTGTCTACCTCCGTGAGGCGCTCTATGTCGTGGCTGACGAAGCCCGTGGGGCATTGACCCTGGCAAAGCGTGCAATCACCGCTTTTATCGAATCCGACTACGACAAACTGCATCTTGCCAATCTGCCAGCAACCCTGCACAGCATCTGGGGTGGCCTGCAAATGGTGAATGATCCTGGAGCCGCCGGGGTTCTCGAGCGGGTTGCGGCTTCAATCCAGGAGCGCTTGCTGGATGCGAAGGAAGCGCCAGCCGCCCAGGTGCTCGAGGCGCTGGCGGACGCTCTGACTTCGCTGGAGTACTGCATCGAGAGTATTGGCAAAAGCGAAGACCGCAACGTAGATCTACTGAAACTGGCTGAATCGTCGCTGGACGATGTAGGTTTGTAGTTCCATGTCCCACACGCTCGCTATCATTGTACTGGCCGCTGCCGGCGCTGTGATGGTTATAGCGGGCCTGCTGTTTTTCAGGCACCCCCGATGGTTGCTCACCTGGATTAAAGGAACAGCGGTTTTCGGTGTCATTCTGGCCGGTTTATATGTCCTCGTGATTGCGGTAAATCTGAGCAGCTATCATTTACTGGTAGGCTTGCAGACCGCGGCAAGCATCTCCACCCAGAGACAGGCCGAACAGATCTGGCAGGTTTCCCTTCAGAGTCAGGATGGGTTGTCTGTGGTGAGAACGCTGCAGGGCGATCAATGGCAGATTGACGCCAGGATTCTCCGTTTTACCGGCCCCTTCCGTTGGCTTGATATCGCTCCCGGTTACCGGCTCGAGCAATTGAGTGGGCGTTACACGTCGCTTGAGCAGGAGAGGTCGGCTCCGAGGACTTCCATAGGCCTCGCTGAAGGCATCTGGCCTGATCTCTGGCAGTGGGACCGTCAATTCAACTTGCCGTTTGTGGAGGCCGTGGACGGAAGCATGACGTTCATGCCAATGCGGGATGGGGCTGTTTTCGAGGTAAAGCTACCCTCTTCGGGTCTGGTTGCTGTTCCGGTAAACGAGCAGGCGAGGGAAGCCGTGCAGTTCTGGAATCAATAGATTCTCGGGCATAAAAAAAGCCTGCGTCGAGACGCAGGCTTTTTTGTGCTTGACGGGGGGCAATCAGCCCATCTTGAACAGTTCGCCCAATTTGGTTGCCAGCATCATATCGCCTTCGGCGCGCAGTTGACCTGCCATGAATGCCTGCATGCCGTCGGTCTCGCCTGAAACGATGCCCTGCAGGGTTTCGGAGTTCATGATCAGGGTAACGGATGGATCGTCATGGGCGCCTTCGTGCATTTTGCAGGTGCCGTCATTAATAACGAGGTGGTAGGTCTTGTCGTCCTCGATGTCGAACTGGAATACCAGGTCCAGGCCTTGAGCTGCGTCTGCGTTGAAATTCTGTTCGAGTTGTTCAAATACCTGAGCTACAGACATTGTTTTACCCTTTTGATGGTTGTCTAGTCATGATCACGACGGCTTGATGTCCCTGGCTGCACGAGCCTGATCGGGTGCCCGGGTAGAGCCGACCTCGCAATCCGACTTTATGGTGAGTGGTCGGCCCTGTCAAGATCGATCGAACGCTTGTTTTAATTTTTTTGCTCTCCTTATCACCATAAATTCGGTAAGTTACACTCTTGTTCCCGCACACTGAGTTGGAGAAGCACTTTGGAGTTCCTGACAGAATACGGTTTGTTTTTGGCCAAGATCGTTACTTTCGTGGTGGCGGCCCTGGTAGTGATCTCTGTCATCATGTCCGCGGCCCAGAAGGATCGGGGCGATCATGAGGGCGAGGGAGAACTCAAGATCCGGAAACTCAACGAGAAATACGAAAAGCTGCGTGAATCGATTCAGTCACGGCTGATGTCTGATCACCAAAGAAAGGTGTTCCAGAAGGCCCGGAAAAAGGCTCAGAAGGCGGAGAAGAAAGCGGCCAAGGCCGCGAAGAATACCGATGAGCAGGATGACAGTCGTGGTCGCGTCTATGTTCTGGATTTCGACGGCGATATCAAAGCCAGCGACACAGATCCGCTTCGCAGGGCAATTACTGCGGTGCTGAGTATTGCCGATCCGGAAAAAGACGAAGTGGTTATCCGCCTCGAAAGCGGTGGTGGGCTGGTTCATTCCTATGGCCTTGCGGCCGCCCAGCTGGACCGGATTCGCAGCAAGGGTCTTCGCCTCACCGCCTGCGTTGACAAGGTGGCGGCCAGTGGAGGCTACATGATGGCCTGCGTCGCAGACAGGATCGTTGCTTCGCCCTTTGCCATCCTGGGCTCGATCGGTGTGGTTGCCCAGCTTCCGAATTTCCATCGTTTCCTCAAGAAGAACGACGTGGACTTCGAGGTGCTCACCGCTGGAGAGCACAAACGCACCATGACTATATTTGGTGAAAACACCGATAAAGGCCGACAGAAATTTCTGGAAGATCTTGAAGACACTCACGGTCTTTTCAAAGAGTATGTCAGCGAACGCCGGCCGGACCTGGACATTGCAGCCGTTGCCAATGGAGATATCTGGTTCGGCAAGCGAGCGCTCGAAGTGAAACTGATCGACGAGATCAAGACCTCCGACGAATATCTCATTGAAGCCTGCGACCGGGCAGACGTAGTCTCAGTGGCATATCAGCGCAAGCGGACCCTTCCGGAAAAACTCGGATTGGCCACCAGTTCGGCGCTTGAACACACTGTCTGGAAAGTCCTGGGCGCCTTCCGCAACCAGAAGTTCCAGTAGACCACCGAAAGCGGAGAAGAATGATGACCACCAATTCCGAATTCAAGGCCTGGCGCGTTGAAGAGCAGAACGGCGAGTATGTCGGTGCGGAGAAATCTTTGAGTACTGCCGACCTTCCTGATGGTGACGTCCTGATACGGGTAAGCCACTCTTCTCTCAACTACAAGGATGCGCTGTCGGCTTCCGGCAATAAGGGCGTTACCCGTTCCTTTCCCCATACCCCGGGTATTGATGCAGCAGGAGAGGTCGTCGATTCCGCCACTGGCAACCCTTCGAACGGCAGTCCGGTTATCGTGACCGGGTACGACCTGGGCATGAATACAGACGGCGGTTTTGGCGAATACATCCGCGTACCTGCCGCCTGGTGTGTTCCCATGCCGGAAGGATGGAACGCTCGTACCGCTATGATCTATGGCACCGCCGGCCTCACCGCCGGTCTCTGTGTTCAGAAGCTTCTGACTATGGGCGCCAAGCCGGAGCAGGGCAAAGTCGCTGTTTCAGGAGCCTCCGGTGCCGTTGGCACCGTTGCGGTGGAACTGCTTGCCAAACTTGGGTTCGACGTCGTCGCCATAAGCGGCAAGGCCGACCATGCAGACGATCTCAAAGCTCTTGGGGCTAAAGAAGTTGTGGGTCGTGAAACCCTGGCCGAGGATAAGAAACCCCTCGTTAAACCGGCATTTGCGAACGCTGTCGATACGGTGGGTGGTAGCCCATTGGCCGAACTGCTCAAGCAGATCAAGCCTGGTGGCTCAGTATCCTGTTGTGGTCTCGTAGCCGGTCCGGGCCTTCAGTCCACCGTGCTGCCGTTTATCCTGCGAGGCGTGAATCTGCTGGGTGTCGATTCGGTAGAGATTCCCCTGCCAGAGAAAGAAGCGGTATGGAAGAAATTCGCCGGGGAGTGGGCGTGTCCGAAGACCGAAGCGTCTGCCCGGGATATCGGTCGCAGTGAGCTGGATGGGGCGCTGAAGGCGTTCTTGAAAGGTGAATCAGCCGGCAAGATTGTCCTGGATCACTCTAAATAAGAAGCGACTCCAACCGATAAGATGGAATAGAAGAGAGGGAAAAGCCCCTCTCTTCGTACTCTAAAGCTTCATAACTAGGAGGCCCGACGCCGGAACAGCGGGATCTCCGTATCGGTCGCGGCCTGGTAGCCCTGGCTGAAGAAGTTCAGGCACCGCGCAGCTTTGTTGATGTCCTTGTCAGCCCGAAGGACATAAGCATCGAATCCGCAGCGCTTCATGAACTGCAGCTGATCCAGCAACACGTCTCCAATCGCCCGAAGCTCATTTTTGTAGCCGAAACGTTCACGCAGTAGCCGGCCAATGCTGTAACCACGCCCGTCACTGAACTTCCGAAAATTCACAGCAATTACCGGCAGTTCGTTCACCCGACCGTCCAGAATCTCCGGCTCGTCGTGGCTGTCGAACCACACGCCAATCTCCTGCCGTCCGGTAAAATGCTCATAGCCTGCCAGCCAGAGATCCGCAGGGATTAACGCCGGCTGGTCGGCCGGAATATCCAGCGATTCGCCCTCGGCGGGGCGGGGCACCACTACCCAGTTGTCCTGGCGGATGCTGCCATCCGGAGAAATAACGTTAGGCATAAACCCGCTCCTTGAATGGATCAATTCCTACGCGGCGATAGGTGTCGAGGAAGGTTTCCTCTTCCGTGCGCTTGTCCACGTAGACATCAATGATCTTTGAAATCACCTTGGGCATCTCATCCCGTGCAAAGGAAGGCCCCAGAATCTTGCCGATTGAGGCATCATGATGGGACGACCCGCCCAGACTGATTTGATAGAACTCCTGGCCTTTCTTGTCGACACCGAGAACACCAATGTTGCCGACGTGGTGGTGGCCGCAGGCATTCATGCAGCCGGAAATGTTCAGATCGATATTGCCCAGGTCGTACAGATAATCCAGATCATCGAACTGCCGCTGGATGGCCTCGGCCACCGGGATGGACTTGGCATTGGCCAGGGCGCAGTAATCACCGCCGGGGCAGCAGATAACATCAGTCAGGGTGTTCAGGTTCGCGGTACCGAAACCCATGGGCGTAATCGCCTGCCACAGTTCAAACAGCCGATCCTGGCGCACATCGGCCAGCACCACGTTCTGTTGGTGAGTGACCCGGATTTCACCGAAGCTGAACTCGTCTGCCAGATCGGCAATCTGTTCAAGCTGCTTGTCACTGACATCGCCAGGAGGAGTGCCGGTTTTCTTCATCGTCAGGGAGACGATGGCATAGCCTGCCTTCTTGTGGGTGTCCACGTTGTGGGTCAGCCACTGGTCAAAGCCCCGGTTCTCAAACCGCTGGCTGGCCAGCAGGTCCGTGGCATTGTCGATAGCTGCGTAATCCGGTTCGGTAAAGTAGCCCTGGATACGTTGAATCGCCTCGGGCGTCAGCCGGGTCGGGGATTCCTTGATATGCTGCCACTCTGCTTCCACCTTTTCAGCAAAGCCCTCAGGGGTCAGAGCCTTCACCAGAATCTTGATCCGGGCCTTGAACTTGTTGTCGCGCCGACCGTATCGGTTATAGACGCGAAGCACGGCCTCCAGGTAGGTCAACAGATCCAGTTCCGGCAGGAAATCGCGAATTACCGGCCCGACCATGGGCGTACGGCCAAGACCACCGCCCACGTGTACCCGGAAACCGAGATCGCCGGCCTCGTCGCGTACCATCTGAAGCCCGATGTCGTGCACCTGGATGGCGGCTCGATCGGTTTGCTCGGACGCGTTTACGGCAACCTTGAATTTCCGCGGCAGGAAGGCAAATTCCGGATGGAACGTGGACCACTGGCGAATGATTTCGCAGTAGGGCCGCGGATCCGCAATCTCGTCCGACTGAACACCGGAGAACTGGTCTGTGGTGGTATTACGAATGCAGTTGCCGCTGGTCTGGTTGGCGTGCATTTCCACTTCAGCGAGTTCTGCAAGAATGTCGGGAACGTCTTCCAGCGCCGGCCAGTTAAGCTGCACATTTTGGCGAGTGGTGAAGTGCGCATAGCCTTTGTCGTAGTCCCGGGTGATTCGCGCAAGCCGGCGAAGCTGGTCTGAGCGCATCATGCCGTAAGGAACACAGATCCTGAGCATGGGGGCAAGACGCTGAACGTACAGGCCGTTCTGCAGGCGAAGGGGAAGAAACTCGTCTTCAGCCAATTCTCCGGCCAGCGCTCTTTCTGTCTGGTCACGGAACTGGGCAACCCTCTCGGCAGCCATTTGCCGATCGTGTTCATCATATACGTACATAGTGGGAAGATCCTGCTTGAAAGCGACATATCCAGGCCGACGGCCTTATATCTGACGGGAAGGATAACAGCGGGTTTTTATTCTTAAAATGATTATTTCAAAATATGTTTATCGACTCAGGCGATAAGCAGAAGGAACAAGGGACTGGACGAATATCAATTAACTGCTTAACTTGGAGGATGACGTTAGCAGTGTGCGCTGCTGCCGTGATAACAAGAAAAACACGAGACAAAAACTCGGAAAGAGGAACAGACATGAAAAAGACCGCACGTTCTGACAGTCAGGCCGATGCCGTTGCCGCAGTTCTGCTGGTGGTTCTTGCCGTGGCTTTCGCGGTGGTCTGGGTAGCTGGCCAGTAGTCTACTGGCTCGCCAGGACCAGATTTACAATAACGATCAGGCCTACAACAAAGCTGGCTGTGAACAGAATGCCGGCGATGATGTAAGGCCAGGGGCTGTGGCTTGAAAAGTCCTCTTCCCGGCGCTTGTCGGACTGAACTCCGAACGCGCCGGCTAGTATGCTTTGCATGACTTTCAATACGCCAGGTCCACGCGGCTTTTTTTCGTCCCGTTTTTCCGCTTCTGAAGATTCAGTCATACATCCGCCCCTGATCTGTGCTTCACCCGAAGCTTACTCTGCCGGATCGTACGCCAGGCTTGGCGCAAGCCAGCGTTCTGCCTCGGCCTTGGAAATGCCTTTGCGTTCAGCATAGTCCTCAACCTGGTCAGCGCCAATTTTCCCTACCGCAAAATACTTGGATTCCGGATGCGCAAAGTACCAGCCGGAGACGGCAGCGGTCGGGAACATGGCAAAGTGCTCGGTCAACTCAATGCCTGCAGTATCAGTGGCCTCAAGCAAACTGAACAAGGTTGCCTTCTCCGTGTGGTCCGGGCACGCCGGGTAGCCGGGTGCCGGACGTATTCCGCGGTACCTTTCCTTGATCAGGTCATCGTTGGCCAGCTTTTCATCAGCGGCATAGCCCCAGAACTCCTGGCGAACCCGCTCGTGCATCCGCTCGGCGAAAGCTTCTGCCAGGCGGTCGGCCAACGCCTTCACCATAATCGCGTTATAGTCGTCGTTGGCATCTTTGAACTCTACCGAGAATTCTTCTGCACCAATGCCGGTGGTGACCGCGAAACCGCCCACGTAGTCCACGGTCCCGGAGCCTTCAGGCGCGACAAAATCCGACAGCGCCATCATGGGTTTGCCCGGTGCCTTTTCATCCTGCTGACGGAGGTGGTGCAGAGTAGTCAGCTCCTCGGTGCAGGATTCGTCCGTGTAAAGCACAACATCGTCACCGCGGCGGTTGGCTGGCCAGAAACCGATGACGCCACGGGCAGAGACCCGCTTTTCATCAATCATCCGGTGCAGAATCTTCTGGGCATCGTCAAAGAGGTGGCGGGCAGCCTCGCCACGCTTCGGGTCATCAAAAATGGCCGGGTACTTGCCAGAAATATCCCAGGACATGAAGAACGGCGTCCAGTCGATGTAGTCCACCAGCTCGTTGAGGTCATATTCCTCGAACACCCGGATGCCGGTGAAAGCCGGCTTTGGAGGCTGGTAGCCTTCGAAGGAGATGTCGGGGGCGCGATCACGAGCTTCCTTCAGGGAAACCAGCTTGGTGCGGTCACCCCGGTTCTTGCGGCGCTCGCGGATTTCGTCATATTCAGTTCGGGCGGCTTCCACAAACTCGGGCTTCGCATTCTTGCTCAGAAGCTGGGATGCGACGTTCACGCAGCGGGATGCGTCCGACACGTACAGCGCGATGTCGTTCTTGTACTGGGGCTCGATTTTTACCGCGGTATGCGCCTTGGAAGTTGTTGCGCCACCGATCATCAGCGGAATGTTGAAATCGAGTCGTTGCATCTCGCGAGCCACGTGGACCATTTCGTCCAGAGACGGTGTAATCAGACCGCTCAGACCAATAAGGTCGACATCGTGTTCTTTTGCAGCAGCGAGGATCTTGTCGCAGGGCACCATCACACCCAGGTCAATCACCTCATAGTTGTTGCATTGCAGGACCACTCCCACGATGTTCTTGCCGATATCATGGACATCGCCCTTTACCGTGGCCATCAGGATCTTGCCCTTGGCTTTCTGGTCTTCCGTTTTCTCCGCTTCGATGTAGGGAATCAGGTGTGCAACAGCCTGTTTCATGACGCGGGCGCTTTTGACCACCTGGGGCAGGAACATCTTGCCATCGCCGAAGAGGTCTCCGACCACGTTCATGCCATCCATCAATGGGCCTTCAATGACCTCAATGGGATGTGTGGCTCTCTGGCGGCAGGCTTCGGTATCGTCCACGATATAGGTGGTAATGCCTTTGACCAGTGCATGTTCCAGGCGCTTCTCCACCGGCCATTCACGCCAGGCCAGGTCTTCCTCCTGGGTTTTGCCGCCTTTGCCTTTGTAGCGTTCGGCGATCTCAAGGAGCCGGTCGGTGGAATCATCACGGCGGTTCAGGACAACATCTTCCACCAGCTCTTTGAGCTCCGGATCGATTTCATCGTAGATCACCAGTTGGCCGGGGTTCACGATGCCCATGTTCATCCCCGCCTTGATGGCGTGGTAGAGGAATACCGAGTGGATGGCTTCACGGACTACATCATTGCCGCGGAACGAGAAGGACACGTTGCTCACGCCGCCGGAAATTGAGGCGTGGGGCAGGTTTTCCCGAATCCAGCGGGTGGCGTTGATGAAATCCACCGCGTAGTTGTTGTGTTCCTCGATGCCTGTGGCAATGGCAAAGATGTTCGGATCAAAAATGATATCCGCCGGGTTGAAGCCGATGCCGGTCAACACGTCGTAAGAGCGCTTGCAGATCTCGGTCTTGCGCTCGTAGGTGTCTGCCTGGCCCTGTTCGTCAAAGGCCATTACCACCACGGCGGCGCCATAGCGCATGCAATCTCTGGCGCGCTTGACGAACTCCTCTTCGCCTTCCTTGAGACTGATGGAGTTCACAACCGCCTTGCCCTGGATGCAGCGCAATCCTGCTTCGATCACATCCCACTTGGAGGAGTCGATCATGATCGGCACCCGGGAGATATCCGGCTCGGAGGCGACGAGGTTCAGGAAGGTGACCATCACCTCTTTCGACTCCAGCATGCCCTCATCCATGTTGATGTCGATGATCTGGGCACCGTTTTCCACCTGATCACGGGCGACGCTGAGGGCCTCTTCGTATTGCTCTTCCTTGATCAGACGCAGGAAGCGCTTGGAGCCGGTGACGTTGGTCCGCTCACCCACGTTGATAAACAGAACATTGTCGTCGCCTGTGAATGGCTCAAGGCCAGAAAGACGCAACGCTTTCGGGCGTTCGGGAATCTTCCGGGGCGGGTACTTGGACACCGCCTGGGCGATGGCTTCGATGTGATCCGGCCGGGAGCCACAGCAGCCACCGATGATGTTCAGAAAACCGTCACGGGCGAAGCCTTCGATGATCTCGGCCATTTCCTCGGGTGTCTGATCGTATTCACCAAACTCGTTGGGAAGGCCGGCATTCGGGTGGGCGCTGACATAGGTTTCCGCCTTTGCAGACAGCTCTTCCACATAAGGTCGCAGGGCGTCGGCCCCCAGTGCGCAGTTCAGGCCAACGGATATGGGTTTGGCGTGGGCCACCGAATTCCAGAAAGCCTCGGTGGTCTGACCGGAAAGGGTTCGGCCGGAGGCATCGGTAATGGTGCCGGAAATCATGATCGGCAGGGTGATGCCGCTGTCCTCAAAATACTGCTGAGTGGCGTAGATCGCCGCTTTCGCGTTCAGCGTATCGAAAATGGTTTCAATCAGGATCAGGTCGCAGCCGCCTTCGACCAGGCCTCCTACCGCTTCGTAGTAGTTATCGACCAGGGTCTGGAAATCGACATTGCGGTAGCCCGGGTTATTGACATCCGGTGAGATGGAGGCGGTCCGCGATGTCGGCCCGACGGCACCGGCAACAAATCGCGGCTTTTCCGGGTTTTTCGCGGTGTACTCATCCGCGATCTGCCGGGCCAGTTCGGCTGCGGCCACGTTCAGTTCCCTGGCAATCGCTTCCAGCCCATAGTCCGCCTGGGAAAGCTGGGTGGAGTTAAAGGTGTTGGTCTCGATAATGTCTGCGCCGGCGTCCAGGTAGTCCGCGTGGATGTTGCGGAGCAGGGCGGGCTGGGTCAGGTTCAGCAGGTCATTATTGCCCTGAACTTCCCGCTCGTAGTCGGCAAACCGATCGCCACGGAACGCCTTCTCGTCCAGCTTGAGATTCTGGATCATGGTGCCCATGCCGCCATCAAGGATCACGATGCGTTCCTGCAGGGCCTTGTGGAGCTGGTCGAGACGGGTGGTGCGATCGGTCATAGGTTTACTTCCGGATGTCGTTAAAAACGCGGTATTAAAATCAATGGCGCGGGATCATAGCAAAATTGCCCGAGCCCGTCTTAGTACGAATGACGATTATCAATTGCCTACTGCAAATACCTGCCAATACGGGAAATTCATTACCTTCGTAAAGCCCGACTATTTTACTTGGTCTTTCATGTTCCCGCGAACTCCCTTAAAATGAATCCAAACTTTCAAACGGGTTGAAAACATGGCTCAGGTTACTGTGACAGATCCCGCTCGGGATTATCTTGCACAACTTATCGAAAAACAGGACGTGGAAGGCATGGGCGTACGTATCTTCGTGACCCAGCCCGGCACCAAAAACGCCGAAACCTGTCTGGCCTACTGCCCGCCTAACGAAGTAGTACCGACGGACGAGCAGGTAGATCTGGACAAGTTCATCCTGTATCTGGACCACAATTCCGTGCCCTTCCTCGAAGAGGCCTACGTGGATTACTCCAAGGACCAGATGGGTGGGCAGCTCACCATCAAGGCACCAAACGCAAAAGTGCCCAAGATTGATGACGACGCACCTCTGCCGGATCGGGTGAACTACATACTCGCTTCCGAGATCAATCCGAATCTGGCCGCCCATGGCGGCGAGGTGTCCCTTGTGGAGATCGTCGACGAATCCGTGGCCGTGCTGCGTTTCGGTGGCGGTTGCCAGGGTTGCTCGGCAGTCAGCCTGACCCTGAAGCAGGGCGTGGAATCAACCTTGAAAGAGCGGGTTCCGGAAATCACTGCAGTGCGTGATGTGACCGACCACTCCTACACCGAAAACGCCTACTACCAGTAAGTCCTTCCTGCCCGGTTTGCCGCGCCCTGCGGGGCGCGGCATCTATTCGGCCTGCCGCATTACCGCTTTCGCCATGGCTGCTCGGCCAATGTTGTGACATTTCAATTACTTCATCATTTGTCGCATACACAGCAACTGCAGGCAGGTACTATCCTGTCTGTCCGTTAACGGCATTATCACCGCCTAAAAACGGATTACACTCTTCTACCGGGGTCAAACTTGTTCGACGTTGCGCTTCTGTCAGTGCCTCTTATGGCGGCTGTTGTTGGTTGGCTGACCAACTGGCTGGCCATCCAGATGTCCTTCTATCCGGTGCAGTTCATCGGGGTGGGGCTGATAGGGTGGCAGGGCGTTATTCCCCGCAAAGCGGAAAAGATGGCGCATATCTGCATCGACAGGACGCTTCGGCAGTTCGGCGACCTCAACGCTGTCTACCAGAAGCTTGAACCGCAGCGCATCGTTGAGCAGGTGATTTCCCAGGTGACCCCGCGGATGGATGAGTACATCGATGAGGTTATGTACGAAATCCAGCCGGTCCTTTGGGACAACCTTCCGTTATTTGTCAGAAACCGGATTTATCAGTGGGCCCGTGAACAGCTGCCCTCCAGGGTAGAGGAGCTGGTGGAGGACTTTGGTGACGATCTGGACGAGTTGGTCGACCTCAAGGCTCTGCTCAGCCGCGAACTCGAAAAACATCCGGACATGATGAACCGGATTTTCCAGCAAGCCGGTGCGGTGGAGCTTCAGTCTGTGATCAACCGAGGTGCGGTTATCGGAGGCATTCTTGGCGCTCTCCTTGTGCCCTTATGGACCCGCTATCCGGAGCCCTGGCTGCTGCCGCTGGGCGGCTTCGTGGTCGGTTTCGTGACCAACTGGATTGCCATCAACCTGATTTTCGCGCCGCTCAAGCCCCGACGAATCCTGTTTTGGAAGGTTCAGGGTTTGTTTTTGCGCAGGCAGCCAGAAATCAGTGATGTCTGGGCCAGGCTGGTGGCGGAGGAACTGATTACTGTAGAGAAGGTTGCCGACGCCATGATCAACGGCAGCCACGGTGACAGAACCCGTGCGATTATCCAGAAACACCTTCGCCCCTTACTGGACAACTCTGTCATCATGAAGCTGACGGCGCAGGTCACCGTTGGTATGACGGGTTACACCGAGCTCAAGAAAGCCATGAACCAGAAGGCGGTACTGGCTACGCGTGACGTGTTCAGTGACCCGGCTTTTAACCGTGAGCGGGCACCTGTGGTAGCCGAAGTTCTGTCCGGCCAGATGAAAGCGCTGAAACCCGATGAATTCCAGGACATCCTGCGCCCTGCGTTCCGGGAAGAAGAGGTCCAGTTGATGATTGTGGGCGGTATTTTTGGTGCCCTGGCAGGGTTACTCCAGTTCGTTTCCCTGAACTATCTGAATTTCTAGCCGGAATGAATCCCGTTATCGGGAGTACAAGGAGGAAGGCCATGCCTTTTTGGCTAACACTGACAATCCAGATTCTTGCAACCGTTGGCGCCGTGCTTGTCACTCTCTGGGGGTTCTGGCGTTTCGTGGTCCGTCCATACCTCGATGCCAGGGTGGCGGAACTGATTGAGGCCGGCCGGGAAATCGAACCGGCGGTGACTCGCGGTGTAAAAAAGGGTGTGGCAGATACCATCCGGGAACTGCCAGAAAGCGCCCTTGACGGCACCGTTAAAGAATCGACCCGCCAGTTCCTGAAATTTGGCTCTGGCCTGTTTGAGAACGGCCTGAGCAGCTTCCTTGGCAGTGCAGCGGACCTGGAACGCAACAGGCAGAAGGACGGCGCTGCCTCAAAGGACTCTAAAGACAGTTAGTTGGCCTTGGCAGCCCCGCAATCCTGCAGGCGGTCTTTGCAGGGGTGCCGGGAAACAGCTGCATCAGGTAGATGCTGTTCCCCTTATCCTCGCCGAGCGCTTCTTTGACCGCCTTCACAAACAGGCGATTAGAGGGTGGCGACATTTCATGCTCTTTATAAAAAGATCTAAGAAACTTTATGATTTCCCAGTGTTTTTCTGTGAGATCCACGTCGTCCTCGGCAGCGATGGCCGTCGCGACACCTTCGGTCCACGTCTGGGCGTCTTCAAGAAAGCCTTCGTTGTTTCGTTGTGGCATTGCATTACTGACCATGGTTTACCAACTGATTACCCGTTGTGCCTGCAATGAAAGCGTTACCATCTCCGCAAAGTCCACAGAACTGACGTTGCCGCTCAGATCTCCCAGTCCGCGCGCCTCGACGTCCGGAATGAGCGCAAAGACCTTGCTGGCGCCCGGCAGAAGGTTCCCGCGTGCCAGCAACAGCACGCCGTTGCCGGTCAGAAGAAGGCCGTCTTCTGCAGACATCATTTCAACGCACCGCGCGGCCCGGGGATGATCGGGGGATTTGTTCAATATGTGCAATGTCTGGATGTCAGTCATCTGAGCTAACCTGCAAATGCGGTGTGGTCATAGTCAGTGAGGAGATCGGCATCAGCATCTACCAGTGTGACGCCTTCAATCAGCGAATGCTCATCGAGGCCGTAGGCAATACAGGCAGCCCGATCAGCCAGGATCGCGTCCATGCCGAATATCGGTGCTGCAGCGAGATTCTTCTCCACAGACTTCTGTTCAATGCCTCCGGCGTGCTGAGTCTGTCTCAGCCAGTTAACGCCAGGCCCGGTGAATAGCAGGGATGCCGACTGGTCGAAGGCTGCCAGCGAAAACGCCATATCCAGTGCTTCCCGTCCGGTCCACGCGCCGTAGGGAGGCTGGTCAATCATGATCAGTGTGGTCATGGTCAGTCTCCAGCGTGGAAATAAAGCGTGCGCGTGGATTTGATTCGCCCCTCGACCCATTCTCCGAGGCCAGCGATTTCAAACGGGGCCCGAAGATTGGCCGAAGGCAATTCATAGCGTTTCTGTTCGGTTTCGTTGACGAGGCCACGACGCAGCGCGGAGGCAATGCATGCCACACCGGGAATCTTGTGCTGAGTCAGAAACCGGGACCATTCGTCTGGCCAGTGGGTTTCGTCAGACGGCGGCGCGCAGAGCGCAGAGGCCAAATGGACCCCGTCACCGTAGAGGAACACCCGGTCAATCTGATGGCCAGCATCTACCGCTGCCTTCGCAAAGCCGAGAGCAGTCTGGGGCGCCTGAGACGAGTAGGGCGCGCCAGTAATTACCAGGGTAAAGGTTTCGGACATGGTTCCTGTTCGTTATAAGTCTGCAAGACAATGACTTTCAGTTTACCGAAAGCAAAAACCCCGGCAACTGCCGGGGTTTCGAAGCGGCTGATTCAGCCTGGTATCAATCTTCGCCACTGAACGCAGACAGCAGGTGCAGCAGGCTGACGAACAGGTTGTAGATGGATACATACAGACCAACAGTGGCGATGACGTAGTTACGCTCACCACCCTTGATGATCTGGCTGGTCTCGAACAGGATCATGATCGAAGCAAAGATCGTGAAGCCGGCGGACACTGCCAGATGCAGAACAGAGCTCTCCATCAGGAAGGCCAGAAGCATGGCACCGATCAGTACAAACGCACCAGCGGTCAGGAAGCTGGACATGAAGCTGAAGTCTTTCTTGGTGATGATGGCCGTGGCAGACAGACCAACAAACGCAACTGCGGTCAGTGTCAGCGCCTGGGCGACAATCGAGGAAGCGCCGGCAGCTACGAAGGCGCCAATGATCGGACCCAGGGTGTATCCCATGAACCCGGTCAGGGCGAAGGTAGTCACGATGCCCCAGGGGCTGTTTTTCAACTTATAGGTTGCGAACAGCAGCCCAATGTATCCCACGATGGTGATCAGGAAGCCCGGGTGGGTTCCGTTCATGTTCAGGAATGCTGTCAGCGCCGAAAAGGCGAGTGTCATGCCAAGCAGCATATAGGTGTTGCGCAACACCTTCATCGCATCATCGCTGATGCCTGTGGTCGCGCGCTCCGTCTGGGGAGTCGAATAGGCTCCCTGAGAGTTCTGAACGCCGAATCGTCTGTCTTCCATTGTCATCTCCGTTTATAACGACTGGATACTGGTTCCCATAATAGTGTCAGATACGCAACTTTCAATCATTTACGACAGGAAAACGTCTTCCGGATTCCATTAAAAACCGTTAATGTTGAAAAATGCGGCGGGTTTTATGCAGAGCGTTGACAGCACAGGCAATTCCGGTATCATGCTCACCGCTGTCGCAATGACGGCGAATGGAAAAACCGGTGGGCTGGCAGAGTGGCTGAATGCAGCGGTCTTGAAAACCGCCGAAGGTTAGTAGCCTTCCCGGGGTTCGAATCCCTGGCCCACCGCCATTTTTCCCTTCAAATCAAGTAGTTACCTCCCAGAATTTAATCTAGCCCTCATCGTGGCCCACATCCCCTGATTCGCTTGTTTTCTCCAAACAATCGAAAGGAATGTGACCATGAACAACTTCTCAAAAGAACTCATCGAAACCATTGCGGCGCTCTACTCCGGTGAGGCCATGAAAGGCGATCCTACTGAGATTAAGATTACCGGCCATGTTGTGTGGCTGGCCCAGCAGGCCAAAAAGGCAGCTGACGCGGGTAACTCGAAAGGGAACAAATTTTCAGACCGCCTGACTAATTGCCGTTCACGCTTGTTGGATGGTGAGGCAATTCTCCATCATCTGCACAAACCGGAAAACCTGGCTCATCTTCTGGAGGAGTGCTCACCAGAGGTTACGCTCGGCGCCATGATCGATAAAGCATGGAATCTGGTATCAGAGGCCAGCGGAGACTGTGAGGCCATGACAGAGGCCAGCGACGAGGATCTGAAGGCAGAGTTGCAGGAGACAGTGCAGGAGGTGCAGGGAGTTCAGGAGGAGGGCAATCCTCTGGTGAAATACTTCGACGCACTCGATGAGATCCACGCTCAAACAGATTCACTCCTGGCCATGTTCCTTCTGTACTTGAACCAGGCCCACGATGGCGGGGAAACCTTCAACGAGCATCTATTGGCCAACTATGTGTGGCAACTGCAGAGCAATATGAAACGGGCTCAGGAAGTGTCAGAGGAGCTTTACAAGAAAACGAAGTGAGCACCAGAGCCCCGGCTGGTCCGGGGCTTACGTTTTACTGCGGGATTGTCTGACAACCCGCTATGCGTCCAACTGCTCCAGATAGTCCTCCAGGGCGTGTTCCAGCGTCTCATCTGTGCGGGCGATAGCGTTCTGAGATTTCACCACCTGGCGCTTGATCGATTCAATGACTCCAGTCGGCAATTCTGGATGCCGGCGCCGAATGTCCAGCGGGAGACTGTCGAGAATCCCGGTAGCCTCTCCGGCAATCTTCGATAACACCAAACTGATGATTTCAATCGGCGCAGTCTTGCCCTTGGCCAGCTCGTTTTTAATCTCCTGGCCTTCTGCCTGTGCCCGGGTGAGCCGGAGCCGTTCGGCTTCCATATCGCCAGCGGTCAGGCTGTTGCCCTCGGCATGGCTCAGGCGATTGTCCAGCACGCTCCGCACATCGTAATAGACGTTTTTGCCGATTCTGGCCACGGGCTCAACCTTCCAACGGGCGAAGGCGTTAACCGTGATGCCCAGGCTCTCAGCCATCTGTACCTGATTTAGCCAGTGTTCTTGCTTCTTGGTCATACAACCACCGCCCTCAGAAATTTTCGTATGTAGCGAAGAATCGCGCCTCCACGCACCCACCAGGCGGGGTGCCTCGGGAGGACCCGCTCTTAGTGATGCACCTGGTCACGGTTCACCTGTCTGTGTGCTTCAGAGATAAACCAATCCCGTTCTTCTTCGGTCAGTTCCTTCTGGAAGTACAGCAGATCTGCGATGGTCAGCACCACGACATAAGCGGTCTGCCTGGTTTCCTCGTCGGGTGCGCCGGTTAGGTTTCGGAGACTGAACCCCAGCGGGTGAAAGGTGTAGCGTTCTGCAAGTGGGTGCGGCTTCATGTTTGGCACTCCGGTTGTGTTGCTGAAAAAGCGCGGCCACGAATGACCGCCAAGGAACCCCGCCATATCTAGTTATGAGGCAGTTTTTTTCGGATGGTCTGCCAACATCTGCCCCGGCTGGTATGACAGGGCTGCAGAGTTTTTTTGTCGGGTGTCTCTACCTTCACCAGCCCCATGCCTGAAGGGCTACAGCCTGGTTGCTGTCGTGGGCACATTGTCAGGGCCATGTGCCAGAGCCCATGCCTGCCCGGCGCATGAAGGAGGAAACCGGGCAGGGTATGCTCATGTTCTGCGGCCTTTCTTCAGCTGTTCCATGTGGGTTTCTCGCCGGAGTTGAGCGGCCACCTGTGGGCTGGCCTGCATTGGGTACTGTCTACCGCCAAGGTTCAGGTTTACGGGCGTTCCGGAAGATCCACCAGATGGGGCCTGCACTAATCCACCAGAAGCAAACCCGGGGAGGCGGCCCGTGTTCAGCCGGTTCAGGAAATCGAGCCCGTATTGCTTAACCGCGGCAGCTCTGAGCACATACTCGCCTTTCGAGAGGCGGGCCAGAATGCTGTCTGATGTAGCGGTGCCTGGTCCCTGAATGTAGCCACCACGGGCAAACCCGGGCGCCTCTGTCGAGCCTCCAAGGTTGTTGGTCGGCTTCAGGGTCACGGGTACAACGATGGGCTGTTTGCTCACCAGATCCTTGATTTGATCAATAACGCGCTTGGCTTCTGCCAGGGATTTTGTCTCGTCGAAACTGAACGAGATGGATTCGATCAGGTTAATCTGGCTTTGAATCTTCTGGAGGGCCTGTTCGGCTTTGGCCAGGGCGTCCGCTTCCTGCTGTTCAATCGCACCAGAGGCGGCTTGCTGTACCTCCAGCGCCTTTTTCAGCGTGCCGGAGAGCTGCGACTCGGTATACTTCCCGGTCTCCTGCAGAGCCAGTACAACGTCTTTTGCCTTGATGGCAGCCTCTACGGCGCCCTCGTTGTCTCCCTGGTCCAGTAGGCGGCGGGCCTGTGTGATTTCCTTGGAAAAGTCGATCAGGTTCGGATCTTCGTTTTCCTGATTACCGCCCCGGATTTGAGCGAAAGCCTCTTTGAACTCGTCGGCGGCCTTCTGAGCGTCTCGGGTGGCATTCTGCAGGGAACGGCGCCGGTCCTTCACAATGTCCTGTTGGGCTTTGAGAGCATCCTCCAGGGCGCCAATTTCCTCTTTGACCAGCTTGCCGATTTCCTTGTTGTACTTCTGGCGGTCCTGAATCAGCTGTGAGGTGATTTTGCCGGATGCGTCTGCAATGTCCTGCGTGCTCTGTTCGTAGGCCTCTGCGGCTTCCTGAATGCTTTTTTCGATGCTGTCGCCGGAATCGTCCACGGCGTCCACCAGCTTCTCGATCGCAATCTCTACCGCCAGGAAAGCCACACCCACGATGGAGGCAATTTTCAAACCTCTGAGTGCTATCCGGGTGGCGTTCAGGCCCTTGGCAGCGGCCAGTGATGCGGCGGCTACGCCATAGAGCCCCTGTACCATTGAAGCCAGCTTCACGGTCACGACGAGCTGTGCAACGTCCGCCAGGGCGCCAACGATGGAATCAAAGTTCTCAGCCACCAGAAGGGCGCCATTGGCGAGGCGGTCCAGTTGTGGCGCGAATTTGACCAGCGCGGCGGTCATCTTCACGGAGAGGGTCTTTTGAACAATGGTGAGCTGGTTGCTCAGTTCCTCGGCATTCTCGATCAATTCCTGTGGAATGATGAGGCCAAGCTCGCCGGCCTGGTCTTTCAGGCGGGCCAGGTTCTCGCCAAGTTGCACCAGCTTCACGCCTTCACTGTCGAACAGCTTTGCAGCCAGGGCGTTACGGAGCGTGACATCTTCCAGCTGTGACAGCTTCTGAATGGCCTCATCGAATACAACATTCGTGGGCCTGAGATTGCCTTGCACGTCCCGAATCGCAATACCCAGAGATTGCAGGGCGGGGCGGGCTTCACCGAATCCTTGCGCGGCTTCACCGAGTCGGCGGCCCAGACGCTGGAAAGCGGTGTTGAATTCGTTGGTTGAGATTCCGGAAACCTCAGCGGCGAATTGATACCGCTGCAGTTCATCGGTTGCCAGTCCCAATTTTTGGGCGGTCTTGCCGATCTCGTCGGCGGCTGCAATCGCATTGTTTGCGAGAGCGACCAGGCCACCACCACCGAGAGCAAAACCCCCAATGGCAGTGACTAGGCCTTTTACCTTCAGCTGTGCGCCATCGGCGGCACGACTGATGGACTGGTAGTCACGGGCAACGGCTTTCCCGCCCCGGCCAGAGGCCTGCTGCATCTTCTTGAACGAGCCTGAGAGCGTAGCCTCAGCACGGTTCACGACTCGATTAAAGTCGCCTGCATCGCCTCTTAGCCGGTACGTTACGTTACGGTCAACCATTGCCCGGACTCCTTACGCTGCGGGGTTCTTGACGAGGCCCCGGAAGTCTACCGGCACGGCGGCAAACTCCATCCGACACTTCACGCTCCAGCCGTCTACTTCCCAACCTTCGCGGGTTTCGTAGTAGGGGCGGGCGGCGCCGGCCAGGTAGGCCCGGGTGATGGTGTCCACCTGAGTCGGGCTGGCGGCCACATACCATTCAGTCTCGGAAACCTCATCGAGGCGGCTATCCACCACCAGTTCCAGGTTGCGGATAAACTGCATGTTGGGCGTGTCGTTGCTCTTGGTCGGGTCAACCATAGAGGCCAGCAATTGCTCTGCCTGGCTCTCCATAACAGCCGGGACAATCAGGTAACGCGGTTGCAGGTTGAGCGGCGCCTTACTGTTCAGGCCTCGCTGTTTGCGCATGATGGTGCGGGCGGCGCTCAGTGACGAGATGGAGAGGGCGGAAGGGGTCATAAGGTTTTTGTGGTCTGCA
>Ga0098069_100328_pt1 | contig 22876 bp, 19 predicted proteins | sample 27_taG_FD_92584 | JGI IMG/M metagenome (GOLD analysis project Ga0098069, IMG submission 92584) | Marine viral communities from Cariaco Basin, Caribbean Sea - 27_WHOI_OMZ | ecosystem: Environmental > Aquatic > Marine > Oceanic | place: Caribbean Sea: Cariaco Basin | collected 2014-11-09
GGAAGAGCAGGAACAAATAAAAGCCACCCTTTAACCTTTGCTTTAAAGCCTATTGAAGAACGCGACAAACAGCGTTTCAAAGGTTACCAGGAACTAAAGCAGGAATACGATCTTGTTAGCAGTCTAAACAAAAAGGAAAGGGAGGCGCAAGGTTATGACGAACCAGTACAGCCTATTTGGGAACAGCACCTAATAACTGACTTTACACCCGAAGCACTTACAGACGTTCATAAATTCAATAAAAGAGGTATTGGAGTTTATGCAGATGAACTTGCAAGCTGGTTTAAGAACTTCAACCGATACAACAAAGGGAGCGAAGAGCAATTTTGGTTAAGCGTATGGAGCGGAAAGCCTTTAAGGATTAACAGAAAAACAAGCGAGCCTATTTACATACCTGAACCCTTTATTTCTGTTGCAGGAACAATACAACCGGGCGTATTAAATGAACTGGCAAAAGACAGAACCGAAAACGGGTTTCTTGACAGGATTTTATTTGTTATTCCTGACGATCTCAAAAAGGAGTATTGGAGCGAAAACCAGTTGGATGAAGTGATAATTCAAAATTGGAACGCTGTTATAAATAACCTTTTGGATTTAGACCTTGAGCAAGATGAGAACCTGAACCCGAAACCCACCGTTTTAAATTTCACACCTGAAGCCAAACAATTATTATTTGACTGGCAAAGGATGGTAACGGACTTGAGCAATAAAGCAGATAACGAAGCCTTGAGCGGAATTTGCGCAAAGTTTGAACAATACGCCTTGCGACTGGCTTTAAACCTTGAGTTATTGCGTTATGCTTGTGGTGAAAGCAATAAACAGGCGGTTACCGTTGAAGCCGTAAAGGGAGCGTTAAAACTGGTTGAGTATTTTAAAAATTCAGCTTTAAAAGTACATACGATTTTAACTGATACAAGCCCCGTTGATAAATTACCGGGAAATAAAAGGGATTTCTACACCGCCTTACCTGAAGAGTTTACAACAAGTGAAGGGTTAGAGTTAGCAAAGGATTTTAATATTTCAAAAAGAACCTATTACCGTGAATTGGAGAAAAAGGAACTCTTTTTTAGGATAAGCACGGGCAATTACCAAAAGCTTTATTAACTATTTGGCATTTGTGGCACTTCTGACACAATGCAGTAATACAAGGGATTTTATAAGATTTTTAATGGCATAACGAATGGCACAAATGGCACAAGGGAAAAACAAAATGTCAATAGTGCCACTAACTGCCAACTTTAAAAACATCCTAAAGTCTTGCTATCAAAGGGAAGTGCCAAAAGTGCCACTTATGCCAACTATTTTAAAATTTATGAATGATTACAGATACACTTTAGAAAAAGGCACTAAAAAAGACTTTTGCCCGGAATGTAGTAAAAAACGTTTTGTTCATTATGTCGATACCGAAACAGGGGAATATTTGCCGAACCAGTACGGACGTTGCGACCGTGAAAGCAAATGCGGTTACCACCTGAACCCGTATAAAAACGGCTATTCTCAAATGATAAAAGAACAGGAACAGGGAACTTTTAACGGGAACTGGAAGCCTGAACCAGTACAAGCCCGGAAAAAGGCAGGAACACGCCCTAAACCTGCTTTTATTCCTGTTGAGGTACTTAAACAGACGTTAGAGCCTGAAAGGTATGAGCAGAATGTATTTATTCAGAACCTATTTAATAACGTTCCTTATCCTTTTGAGGTTTCAGATGTTACAAAAGCCGTTGAACTTTACAAGATAGGCACTATTAAAGCAGGTTACAGGAAAGGCGCGGTTACCTTTCCTTTTATTGATCTCAAAAGCAATATTAGAGCCGTACAGGTAAAACAATTTAATAAAAGCAACCACACCACAGGAACGGACTTTTTACACTCTATTATTGATAAGCACCACAATAAAAGAAATGAACCTTTGCCGAACTGGTTACAAGCGTATAATAAGAATGAATTAAAGGTTTCCTGCTTATTTGGGGAACATTTGTTAAGCAAGAACCCGTTAAACCCTGTTGCGTTAGTAGAAGCCCCTAAAACGGCTTTTTACGGTACGTTGTATTTTGGATTTCCTGAACAACCTGAAGACCTGATTTGGTTAGCGGTTTACAACAAGAGCAGTTTCAAATTTGATAAACTAAAGGTATTAAAAGGCAGAACAGTTTTAACCTTTCCTGACTTATCAAAAGACGGGCAAACCTTTAAGGAATGGAAGCAGAAAGCCACAGGAATAGAAAACAGGTTACCGGGAACACGTTTTATTTTTTCTGATCTACTGGAACAGTTAGCACCTGAAGCAGATAAAAAAGAGGGTAACGATATTGCAGACTATTTAATTAAGCTGGATTGGCAGAACTTTAGAAAAAGGAAACCTAAACAAGAACCACCCGAACCAGTACCCGAAGTTAAACAAGCTGTTACCGAAATTAGACTAATTAGGCAGCCTGAAAAGGAAACAGAACATTTTGAGTTTTCGGAAACCATAAAAAAAGAGCCTGAAGACTGGCAAACCGATATTTCAGAACTGGAAAACTATTTTGAAAAGTTGAGGTTACCACCTGAACCAGTACGGCTTAATCAATGCACGGTAATAACTAACGTTGCTCAATTCCTTAAAAGCCACCTGCAAACGGTTAAGAGCCACAACGGGAACAGTAGGTTTTTACCTTACCTGAACCGATTACAACAATTAAGAACCACGTTAAACTAACACAAAAATAACATTATGAGTTTTACAAGCGAAACAGCAAAAGAAGCCGGGAAAAGATCAACAAGAGCCGGGAAAAAGAACAGAACAACCGAAGAAACAAGGGAGCGTTTTAAAGACCTTTTAGAATCTAATTTTGATAAGATACAAGAAGACCTGGAACAGTTAGCACCCGATCAACGTATTAAAGCCCTTTTAGATTTGGCAAAGTTTGTATTACCTACTTTAAGATCAACTGAACTAAAGGCAAGCGAAAAAGATTTTCAACCTATTGTTATCAATTTAGGTAGTGGTATTAATCCTGAAGCAGATGAATAAAGAATTTAAAATTTCCACAGGTGAAGAGTTAATTAATTTAATGGAAACCGAAGACCTGAACAGTAAACAGATTTGCGAAATATTGCAAAGGGCGTTAATTCTCTTTGCAGATGAAACTAAACCACCTGAAGTATTAACTAAGGAATTTAGGGAGTACTGGGAGCGCTTTAAACATACAAAAGAACGCCCGTTATTTTTAGGACTGGACTTAAATGTAATTGAACAACCTTTTAAAAATTAGTACAAGGTTAGTACAAGGTTTTTTGGAAGTCTTTACGCGTGTTACAACCTCTATTGTTATTCGAACACTAAAAAAGGTATTGTTTCTCTAACGCATAAAAAGGAGTTTTCGGGAACCATAAAAAAGGGCAATGAGTAGAACCCGGTTTAATTGTTATTCCAACGCATAAAAAAGAATTATTATTAATTTGTTTGGACGAGGGTTAGGGAGCTGGCAGGACGAGTTAATAAAAGAGGTTATTTAAGATTTAGGGAATAAAGATGAAGTTTAAGTACCTTTATTGAACTAACCAAACTTTCCTAAAATGAAAAAGTACTTTTGTTTACTTATTTTGTTGTTTTTTACTTTGTTTACCTACTCACAAGAACTTAATGAAACAGCCCAAAAATTAAAAGATGCAAAAAGCTCTTCTTATCAATTAATAAAAGAGTTTGCAGTTGATAAGTGGAATGATGATCATACAATGATTGTTCATGAAATTAACCGGCAAGTTGAAGCCTATGAAAAAATTGCGTATGAATCTAAAAAAGAGGGTTACGACGAGTTAGAAATGGCAAAAGCGTTGAGAGAATGGAGTACAGGAGAACCAAATACACCTGAATTTAGAATTGATTTTATTATGGTATGGCATGAATACAACAAACAGATGAAAGCTAAAAAGGCTTATTAATTTTAAATTACATTATTAAGTACAAAAAAAAGGGCGAACCTCAACGGAACGCCCTTTTTCTGTTCAAATTATTAGCACGGCTAAATGCTAATAACAACAAAGATAAATTAAATTTTCCTTACCTGATCTGAAGTTAATTTTCAGTTACCGTACAGAAACCGTACAAATTAAAAAACAAAAAAGCCGAAAACCTCTAATAATAAAGGAAATACGGCTTTTAATAGTGGAGTCGGAGGGGTTCGAACCCTCGTCCAAACAAGCAATTCAGCTGCTTTCTACACGCTTAGTTTTCGCTTGGTTGTCGATGCAAAGCCGGCCGAAAACCACCAACTTTACACGTATCCTCAATTAAGCTTCAAAACTGCATCAAGGCCCTGCAGTTCCTATATTTACTTTGTCGGTGCCTCTGGTGCGGGCGCCGTAAATCAAGGCTCCCGCGAGACATCTCGGCTCCCTACCTTGTAGGGACTAAGCATATCCTACTATGATTCAGATTATGCAGCCAAGGCGTAGTTATTCTCGCCGTTTAAAAAGTATGAAAAATGAGATTTTCGAGCTATTTCCCAGCGCTCGACGTGCTTACAACTCAATTAGACTCGCTGTCAAAACCAAGTCGACCCCAATATGTAAAGAACTTCTGCAGTATTATTGCACTTTTCATGCCAAAACCAGTTCTGAAACAGGTTTTGCACAAGAGGAACAAAAATAGGAAAATTTGTGACATTACAAGCAAATCCGGTTTTTGATTCAGTGTGGTCCATTCAATAAAACAGGAGCTAAGGCCGCGAATACACAACTAATACAGTTGCTGAATAAATTTTGATCTCAATTTATAAAATAAGATTTTAAATCCCTGTTAATCAGTTTTCTGAGCAAATTTTTGACTCCATGTTCTTGCAGCCTGTTTGCCGTTAGGCAGGCGAAGCCATCTTGCCTCTTTCGACAAACAACAAAGTTTTTAATTCCTGGAGCACAGCCATCTCAAAGTCTTTTCAAAAATGGCATTTTTGACAGCCTTTATAATTCTTATATTTGAGAAAATCCAAACCCTTTAAAAAGCTGTTCTAGTATGATAAAATTTGCCCTTATAAAAGAGCGAAAAACTCCCCCAGATCGTCGTGTAGTATTCTCTCCTGAAGAACTCCGGGAAGCCGTAAAGCATTTTCCCGATGCCAGTTTTAAGATAGAAAGTTCAGATATCAGGATCTTTAGCGACGAGGAGTACAGGCAGGCAGGTTTTGAAGTGGTAGAAGATATTTCCGATTGTGACGTGATGCTCGGCGTGAAAGAAGTACCGCTGCCTCATCTTATTGCCGGTAAAAAGTATTTTTTCTTTTCCCATACCATAAAAAAACAGCCTTACAACCGAGATTTACTCAGGGAGATCCTTAAAAAAAATATTGAACTTTACGACCACGAGGTCATTATAAATGAAACTGGCGGCCGACTCATTGGCTTCGGAAGATATGCCGGAATTGTGGGCGCCTATAACGGATTTCGCGGAATAGGTCTCAAAAATGGCATTTTTGAACTCCCTAAAGCTGAAAACCTGCCCCACCTGAATGCCATTCAGCAGGAGCTCGATAAAATTTCAATCCCGCCTCTTAAGATCGTACTTTCCGGAAGCGGGAAAGTGAGCCAGGGAGCCAGGGAAATCCTCGATCACCTTAAAATTCAGAAAGTGGAGGTTGATGAGTTCCTGAACACTGAATTTGACCACCCGGTTTACTGCCAAATTGATGTGCTCGATTACAATAAACGCAAAGACGGCAGCAGGGGCAGCAACAGGGATTTTTACGATCACCCCGAACTTTATGAAGGCAACTTCAGGAGATTTGCCCGGGCTGCCGATTTTTTCATCGCCGGCCATTTCTACGGTGAGGGTGCCCCCGTTTTCTTTACTGCTGAAGATGCAAAATCTCCCGACTTCAGGATAAAATATATTTCTGATATTTCATGCGATATTGCAGGCCCTGTTGCCAGTACAATTCGTCCTTCAACAATTGCCGAACCTTTTTACGGTTATAATGCGCAGGAAGAAAGAGAGGTAGATTTCAGAAGTGAGCAGGCGATCCTGGTCATGGCGGTAGATAACCTGCCCTGTGAATTGCCACGGGATGCCAGTGAAGGTTTTGGCCAGATGTTCCTGGAAAACGTGCTGCCCGCTTTTTTTAATGGCGATAAAGACGGAATTTTACAAAGGGCACAAATGACCAAAAATGGCAGTTTGACTCCGCGGTTTAGATATCTCAAAGATTACGTAAAAAGAGAAGAATCAGAAATATGAAAAAATATACCATGAGCCTAATGATCCTGCTGTTCGCAGCAATCCCGGTACAAGCCCAGCTCCAGGTGATGAGCTATAATATTAAATATGCCAACGAAAATGATGGGGAGAACAGCTGGTCAAACAGAAAAGATGACCTGGCTGCCCAGCTCAGGTTCTACGAGCCGCATATCTTTGGGGTGCAGGAGGCATTGCAAAGCCAGCTGGAATTTCTGAAAAAGGAGCTCGATGATGAATACGAATTCTTCGGAAAGGGGCGTGACGATGGTGGCCAAAAAGGGGAATTTAGTGCCCTCTTTTTTAAAACTGAAGCGCTTCAGCTTTTGGAACAGGGAACTTTCTGGCTTTCATCAACCCCCGAAACTCCCGGTAAAGGCTGGGATGCGGCATATCCCAGGGTTTGCACTTACGGAAGGTTCAAAGTAAAGAATTCAGGAAAAGAATTCTGGGTCTTTAATACGCATTTTGATCACGTAGGGGAAGAGGCGAGGCGCCAGAGCGTTCGGTTGATCCACAATAAAATTTCAGAAGTAAACAAAGAAGAGCTTCCGGTGGTTTTAATGGGAGACCTCAATCTGGAACCAGATTCCGAAGAAGTGAAATACCTGGCTTCTCACTACCGGGATTCAAAAAAGCATGCAAAACACACTTTTGGGCCCCAAGGTACTTTTAATGCCTATGAATTTCATAAACCTGTCGCCACTCGGATAGATTACATTTTTACCGGTGGCGATGTGCAGGTGAACAAGTATGCTGTGCTGAGCGATTCACGGGATTTGCGTTATTTTTCAGATCACCTTCCGGTGATGGTTGAACTGGAATTGAAATAAGTTTTTCCAATCCAAAACAACAAAGAGGGCTCCATTAAAGCCCTCTTTTTGGTGGGTGAATATCATTTCTGAAAATTCCGAAGAAGCTTCTAAAATGACATTTTTGACAGGTACTGTCTTTTCTATGTCGGGTTGACAGGATCATTTGGCCCTGCGCCTGCCGGCCCGTTTTTATCGGGGTTCCTTGGAGGGTTGGGTTTTGAAGGATTGGCTGAAGTGTCACCAGAAGTTTTTGGAGTACTGGCATTTCCGGCACCGGTGCCTTTGGGAGGAAAATTCTTTCCTGTGCCCGAAACATCGGGATTATTCTTGTTAGGGTCTCGTGCATCGGCGGCTTCGCTCCTAAATTTCTGGATAATGTCCCTAAAATGCTCACCGGCGGCCTCCCGGCCACCAAGCCCGTAACTTAAGGCAACTGCAACCGCAATGGCTCCAAGGATCAACCCAAAGGCCAGTTCTACAATTTCATTGGCAATACCCATGGTTCGCAGGGCAATTGCAATGAAAAGGGCAAGAGAGGCCCAGCGAACAACGCCCGCAATAAAATGGTTCTTGCTGGAGCGGGTCATGGTGTTGTAAATGAGCAGCGAGATGTAATTTCCTATGGCAAGAATAACGAGCCCGAATAAAATTTGGCCGGTAACTTCAAGGATTTGATGCAGGATTTCAGTTAATCTTGAAAGCCCCAGAATTTCAACCGCTGTAATAATTCCGAAGAAAACCAGGAAGAAATAGATGAGGTTTGCCACGATCTTTGAAAGGGATTGGCCTGCGCCAATCATGTTGTGGATCTGGATTTTTTCGGCAGTACGATCAAGCCCCATGCTTTTAAAAAGGTCTTCCAGGAAGTTGGCCAGGTACCTTCCGCCCCAAACAAATACTAATAGTATGACTGCGGCAATGACAATTTCGCCGATGAGCTCGGTGAAGCCGTACAGTATGTCGTTAGCGGGTTCAGAAATGGCATCCAGGCGAAGGGTGTTGAAGGCCTGGATTAAAAACGGAATGAAAATAATGATAAATACCAGTTTGCGTAAGATATTCACCAGCTGGTCTGTGTCTTTAAATCCTGTTTTGTCAACCATTCTGTCAATGAGTCCGCCGCCAATATGAACAAGGTTGGCAACAAATTTTGCGAGCACATACCCAATAAACCCAATGAGCAGTGCGCCAATGAGGTTGGGAATAAACAGCAGGAACTCGTTGAGCATATTTTCCAGCGGGGCGAGCACTTCACTTATCCCCAACACTTCTAAGGCAATAAGCAGTACGATGATCATTATTAAATAATAGAAGATATTGCCGACAAATACGTTGGTGTCATCAACATTATCCCCGCCAAAAATGCGTTCATCCCAGGAGGTTTTTCTAAGCAGTTTTACCACCATTACTTTGATGCCTTTTGCAATTAACCAGCCAATGAGAAGTACCAGCAGCGCTCCCAGTAAGTTGGGCAGAAAATAGGCTATGCGGTCTCCTATGTTTTCTAATTGTGTTTCCATAATTTATTCTTTTTTTAAGATGGTTAGTACTTGAAGGTAGATCAAAAAGCGCTTATGCCACAGTTACTTAACAAGAGTTTAAAATAAATTTTAGTCTTATTGTTAATATTTTTTTATGTGAAAACTGAAGAAGAAAATGGGACAAAATTAGATGTGGCAAGGGCTGAAAGGAAATGCCAGATTTCAGAAAAAATCTCAAAAATTTTTTCAACAGTCTTTAGTTAATAAGAAAGCTGCCGGCCCTCTTTTAAAACTGATGAATTAAAATAACTTTACTCCTCTTTCAAGTTAAAACAAAAACAAACGGCCATGGTTGAAGAATTATTTAGTACCCAGACTTATATCTATGATGAGGTACTGCAAGCATGTTTAAAATATTTTAAAAATGACGAGCTTGCAGCCACTACCTGGATAAATAAGTATGCAGTAAAAGACAAAACAGGAAAATTTTTTGAATTGACCCCCGATGATATGCACAGGCGGATGGCGAGGGAATTTGCCCGAATGGAGGCAAAATATGCCGATCGTGCAGCGGGAAAGGAAAATCTTTCGGAATATGGAAAGACAAGGGAATTCCTGAGTGAAGAGCGAATTTTTCAGCTTTTTAAAGATTTTAAATACAGCATTCCGCAGGGTAGTGTCATGGCGGCCCTTGGGAATGACCAGATGATAGCATCTTTGTCTAACTGTGTTGTGGTGCCACCAGTCTATGATTCTTACGGCGGAATTCTACACACAGACCAGCAGCTGGTGCAATTATTCAAAAGGCGTTGTGGGGTAGGAGTTGACCTTTCTGGCCTGCGCCCCAAAAATGCACAGGTTTCAAATGCAGCCGGAACCACTACCGGGGCAGTTTCCTTTATGGAACGGTTCTCTAACACCACCAGGGAAGTAGCGCAAAATGGCCGTCGCGGAGCTTTGATGCTTACCATTGATGTGGCACACCCCGATGTTGAAGATTTCATCACCATTAAGCAGGATCTTAAAAAGGTAACCGGGGCAAACATTTCTCTAAGGCTTTCAGATGAATTCATGAAAGCAGTGACCGATGATGCCGATTTTACACTGCGCTGGCCAATTGACAGCCCAGATCCTAAATACACCAAAAAAGTAAGGGCCAAAGAACTTTGGGATACCATTATAAAATGTGCGCACAATACCGCCGAACCCGGATTGATCTTCTGGGATAAGCAGCACACTTATTCAACCTCGTCTTTTTATCCCGGCTTCAAGAACAGCTCTACAAACCCATGTTCAGAGATCGCTATGCAGGGAGGGGATTCCTGCCGATTGATCGCTGTGAACCTCTACAATTTTGTAGACAACCCATTTACAGAAAATGCTTCTTTCAATCATGAGAAGTTCTATAAAGTGATCTATGAAACCCAGCGTTTGATGGATGATCTAGTAGACCTTGAGCTGGAGGCCGTAGATAAAATTCTTGCGAAAATAAACCAGGATGAAGAGCCAGACTTTATCAAGAAGAATGAGATCGATACCTGGAAGTTACTTGCCGAAAATGGCAAAAACGGAAGGCGTACCGGCCTTGGCTTCACCGCCCTTGCCGATGCTGTTGCCGCCCTGGGCGTAAAATTCGATACCGATGAAGCCCTTGAAGTGGTTGACGAGATCATGCAAACAAAACTAAAAGGAGAGTTTGACAGTAGTATTGACATGGCAATCACCAGAGAACCCTTCAAAGTATTCGATCCTGCGGTTGAAGAGAAGTCAGATTTCATACAAATGATGAAGAGGGAATTCCCTGCGCAGTACAGCCGTATGATGCAGCATGGAAGAAGGAACATCTCCATTAGCACCGTGGCCCCAACAGGAAGTTTGAGTATGCTGGCGCAGACGTCTTCGGGAATCGAACCTGTTTTCATGCTGTCTTACAAAAGAAGAAGAAAAGTAAATGCTTCTGAAAACAAGGCGAAAGTTGCTTTTGTTGATGATACAGGAGATGCTTTTGAAGAATTCACGGTTTACCATCCAAAAGTGAAAACATGGATGGATGCTTCAGGAAAAGAAGCCATAGAGGAAAGCCCATATGCCGGTGCCACTGCTTCAGAAATTAACTGGCAAAAGCGTGTGGAGATGCAGGCGCTGGTTCAGAAATACACCACGCACTCCATTAGCTCGACCATCAACCTTCCTACCGATGTGAGTCAGGAGAAAGTGAGCGATATCTATATTGAATCATGGAGAAAAGGCCTTAAAGGAATCACGGTTTATCGCGACGGTTCCCGCAGCGGAATTTTAGTCTCTTCGGAAGATAAAAAAGATAAAAAATCGGATGTTCAAAATGTATTTGCTGAAACCTATGCACCAAAACGCCCGAAGAAACTTGAATCCAGGATCATTCGTTTCAATAACGAAAGTGAAAAATGGCTTGCCGTTGTCGGAATTCTGAATGATCGTCCTTACGAGATCTTCACCGGTAAAATGGAAGATGTTTTCAACCTGCCAAACTGGGTAGATAAAGGTTATGTGATCAAGAACAGGGATGAAGACGGGAATTCAAGATACGACTTCCAGTTCTGCGATAAGCATGGTTATAAAGTGACTATTGAAGGATTGTCAAGATCGTTTAATGAAGAATACTGGAACTACGCGAAGCTTATCTCGGGTGTGCTTCGCCACGGGATGCCAATCCCATATGTGGTAGATCTTATCAATAACCTGAACCTGCTCGATGAAAGCATCAACACCTGGAAAGCCGGTGTGGTTCGCGCCCTTAAACAGTTTGTACCCGACGGCACTCCTGCCGCCGATAAAGAATGTGCCGAGTGTGGAGATCCTGAAGGAATTATTTTTTCTGAAGGCTGCCTGGTTTGTAAGAGCTGTGGCTACTCCAAGTGTGGTTAAAATTTAATTTTGTCCCCCGGTAAATAGGAAAACCCCGCTTCTATAAAGGAGTGGGGTTTTTATTTTATAAATCCAAAGGTCTCCCCCGATGGCGCGGATTTGTAATCAGTGCCGACTTCATGTACTAAAGAATTGAAATCGCCCAATTCTTAATCGGGAAACCGAAAGAATAATAAGAGGTGTTAAATAAAAGACCTCTTAGATGGCGTGGAATTAATCCGCGACGAGATTAATCTTAAAAAGAATTTATAGTCTTTCTAATCGCTGTAAGGTTGCTTAATAATCTCTCTAAATACTGAATGTCCAGCATATTTGCCCCGTCACTCTTTGCGTTGGCAGGGTCGAAGTGGGTTTCGATAAAAATTCCGTCGGCTCCGGTAGCAATTCCAGCGCGGGCAATGGTTTCGATCATATCTGGCCTTCCGCCGGTAACACCGCTGCTCTGGTTGGGCTGTTGCAAAGAATGCGTTACATCAAGCACAGTTGGTGCGAACTGGCGCATGGTGGGAATTCCGCGGAAATCCACGATCATGTCCTGGTAGCCAAACATGGTTCCTCTGTCGGTCACCATCACCTGTTCGTTATTGCAATCCTCCACTTTATTTACCGCGTGTTTCATGCTTTCGGGGCTCATAAACTGGCCTTTCTTAAGGTTCACGACCTTTCCGGTTTCGGCGGCTGCCACCACCAAATCGGTTTGGCGGACTAAAAATGCGGGAATTTGAAGTACATCTACATATTCTGCCGCCAAAGTAGCATCTTCACGCTCGTGAATGTCGGTGACTGTGGGAACGCCAAAAGTTTCAGAAACCTTCCGAAGAATTTTTAAGGCCTTTTCATCTCCAATTCCGGTAAAGCTGTCAATCCGGCTGCGATTGGCTTTTTTAAAGGAACCTTTAAATATATAGGGGATTTGAAGTTTATCGGTAATGCCCACAATAGTTTCGGCAATACGCAAAGCCATATCTTCTCCTTCAATGGCGCAGGGGCCGGCGAGCAGGAAAAAATTCCCGGAGTCGCTGTGCTTTATCTGAGGTATCTTATCGAGTTGCATAGAAAAAATTTTAAAGCAAAGATACCTTTTTTGAAACGTTATGCCGAAATGCCTTTCTTAGGACCCATTTTTATTTTCGCCTGCTTCTGCGGAAGGATCTTCGTTCTCTTCTTCCTCAAATGGCGGCTGGATTTCATAACCCAGAGCCCTTATAATCCTGTTGTTGTCATAGTAGAAATGAGCCGCATCTACCTTATTTTCCTCGAATTTGAGTGCTACATGATATGGAAAGCTAATGGTTTCGCCATTTGGGTAGCTAAGGCTGTTGGTGCCCCAGTGCAAAACCCAGTTGCCTTTCCTGGCCCCTTCGGGAATAGCTACTCCCAGCCACACCCCGTCTTCAGCCAGTACAGGAGTAGCCGATTCCCGGCCTTTTTTCCAGTACTTTATGGTTTGGTCGAGCGTGAGGCTGTCATAGCTGCCCAGGTTGTGAAAAATGGCATTTTCAGTAGTGTTTTTCCGAAGGTTTTCCCAGTTCCCGGTTTTATAGGCTTTCACAGTCTCTTTGGCCGTCTTTATCAACTCGTCCTGCATTGGAAAGTCAAGGCTTGGCCTGCCATCTACCTGCCCCATGCTAAGCTGTGCATTGGCAATTCCCAAAAGAAAGCACAGGCACAACAGCAATCGCTTCTTCATTCTTAGGTTCGTTCTCATAGCTGTTATTTTAAGTTGAATTGTTTAATGCGCTGAATATTAATTACTTAAATTTAAGCATTTATAAGCGCAAAAGGAATTTCAGATTCTTAAAATATGAGAAAGCTCAGTTTTAAGGCAGGTTGCAGGTATTTGTTGAAGCTTTTTTGAACCATTTATTCACCTTTCAGGTTTAAATTATATGCTATCATTCTTAACTACAGGTACTTATGTTTATTTGAAATAAAAATTTTATTCAAAGTCTTGCTGTTTTAAATGGAAAAAATAAACGTACCTTTGCAGCCTTTAAAAATCAGGCGTTTATATGACAGCTATCAAGAATATCGCGATCATCGCACACGTTGACCATGGAAAAACTACCCTGGTGGACAAAATTATGTACCACTGCAGACTTTTCAGGGAAAACGAAAACACCGGAGACCTAATCCTCGACAACAATGACCTTGAAAGGGAACGGGGCATCACAATTACTTCCAAAAACGTATCTGTAGTTTACAAGGATACCAAAATCAACATTATTGACACTCCCGGTCACGCCGACTTTGGGGGAGAGGTTGAAAGGGTTTTGAACATGGCCGATGGGGTGCTGCTTTTGGTTGATGCCTTTGAAGGCCCTATGCCGCAAACCCGTTTTGTGCTTCAAAAAGCCATTGACCTTGGTTTAAAGCCATGTGTGGTAATTAATAAAGTTGACAAGGAAAACTGTACGCCCGAAGAAGTGCATGAAAAGGTATTTGATCTCATGTTTGAACTGGGTGCCGAAGAATGGCAGCTTGATTTTCCTTCAGTTTATGGCTCTGCCAAGAATAACTGGATGAGCGATGACTGGAAGAACCCAACCGATAGCATTGAACCGCTTCTCGATATGGTGATTGAACATATCCCGTCTCCAAAGATCGAAGCCGGTTCTCCGCAAATGTTGATCACTTCTCTTGACTTTTCTTCCTTTACCGGAAGGATCGCCATTGGCCGTCTTCAACGCGGAACTTTAAAAGAAGGCATGCCTGTTGCTTTGGTAAAAAGGGATGGGAGCGTCAAAAAAACAAGGATTAAAGAATTGCACACTTTTGAAGGCCTTGGCCGTAGAAAAGTGGAAGAGGTGCAGGCAGGAGATATTTGTGCTTTGGTAGGTCTTGAAGGATTTGAAATTGGAGACACTGTAGCCGATTTTGAAAACCCTGAAGGGCTTAAAACCATCGCCATTGATGAGCCAACAATGAGTATGCTCTTCACCATTAACGATTCCCCTTTCTTCGGAAAAGATGGAAAGTTTGTAACCTCAAGACATATTAAGGAGCGCCTTATGAAGGAGCTTGAAAAGAACCTTGCCCTTAGGGTAGAGGAGACCGATAGTGCCGATAAATTCATGGTTTTTGGCCGTGGTGTTCTTCACTTATCGGTGCTTATCGAGACCATGCGCCGCGAAGGTTACGAACTTCAAATTGGGCAGCCGCAGGTGATCATCAAAGAAATTGATGGTATGAAATGCGAGCCAGTTGAAGAGCTGACCATAGATCTTCCTGAAGAAGTTTCGGGAAAAGCAGTAGAGATGGTGACCATGAGAAAAGGGGAAATGTTGAGCATGGAAGGAAAAGGGGAAAGGATGACCATCCAGTTCCAGATCCCTTCCCGCGGAATCATTGGGCTAAGAAACCAGTTACTTACTGCTACGGCGGGAGAAGCCATTATGGCACACCGCTACAAGGAATATCAGCCGCTAAAAGGAGGAATTCCCGAGAGACAGAATGGTTCGTTGGTTTCTATGGAAACCGGGAAAGCCATTCCTTACTCTATAGATAAACTTCAGGACAGAGGGAAGTTCTTTGTTGATCCGGGAGAGGATATCTATGAAGGGCAGGTAATTGGAGAGAACTCGCGCCAGGATGACCTGGTAGTGAACATCACCAAGACCAAAAAGCTTTCAAACGTACGCTCTTCGGGAGCCGATGATAAGGCGAAGATCGTTCCGGCAATAAAATTCTCTCTGGAAGAAGCTTTGGAATATATCCAGAAAGACGAATATGTTGAGGTAACTCCAAAGCACCTGCGCCTTAGAAAGATCTACCTTACCGAAAATGATCGCAAAAGGAATAAGATCGTTTAAGCTGAAATAAATTTATATCTTAAGGGCTGTCAAAAAAACAATTTTTGACAGCCCTTTTTTTTGAAAAACCTTCAACTTAAACTTCCTTCAGAAATGGAAATATTAGGAATATCATATATTGAATGGGTTGGGTATCTGGCATCATTCTTCCTGCTGCTGTCCTTCCTCATGAGAAATATAACCACCCTTAGGTACATCAACAGCCTTGGATGTTTGTTCTTCGTTGCCTACGGAATTTTACTGAATTCCTGGCCGCTCATCATAACTAATGGTGCTATTGTTCTTATTAACATCTATTATCTTTTTATTAAACCGAAGGAAAGTTAGAAGCACGAATTACGAAGGACGAAATTAGACTTACGAAGTGCGATTTTAGAAGTGTCAATTTATATTCCCTCTTAAAATGGCATTTTTGGAAGGTGTTAAATCATCATAATCTGAAGCATTTATAATAAGTAAATAACAAAAGTGGTAACTTTAGTATAAAATAATAAGCTATGACTTCAGGAGATTTGAGAAATAAGGTAAGAGAATATGTTGACACAGCAGATGTAAGGCTTCTAAAAATGCTTGAAGCTATAGCGGAAACATATGAAAATGAAGCAAATGAGCCCATTCTTGACGAGGGTGAATATCAAATTTTAGATTCACGAAGAGAGGCGCATCTAAAAGGCGAAAGTAAGTCCCTTACCTGGGAAGAAGTAAAGCGAAAAATTAAGTCAGCTAATTCCTAAATGGAGTTTCATTTAGAAATAAAAGAAGAAGCAGCACTTGAAATAGCGAAAGTTTATCTGTACTATCAGGAAAAACGATATGGCTTGGGGGAAGAATTTTTAGATCATTTAAATATTTATTTCAATAGAATTGCTTCTCACCCTGAACATTTTCCGCAGAAAAGAAAGCCCTATAGGGAAGCTTTCCTGAAACGATTTCCATTTTTGGTTGTTTACGAAATTATTGAGGACAGGATAATTGTATATTCTGTTTTTAATACCTGGCAGGATCCCAGAAAAAAGAGGAAATAAAAACGAGGTGAATTAAAAATGCACCATAAGGTTCAAAGTAGAAGGATTACTACAGTCGCTCTACGTACGCCATAACAATTATGAACAGGTTTAGGTTGTATTATTCAAAAATCTTAAACCTTGAATTATACAGTTTTTTGAACCACCTCGAATACTTTTTGTCCGTCGCATTTCAGGGTTTTTGAAGGGTACTTCAGCAGGAGGGCGTAATCATGGGTGGCCATGAGAATGGTCTTCCCGTTTTTGGAGATTTGTTGCAGTACTTCCATGACTTCCACAGAAGTTTGTGGGTCGAGGTTTCCCGTAGGCTCATCGGCCAGGATGAGTTCGGGATCATTGAGGAGGGCACGGGCAATGGCGATGCGTTGCTGCTCCCCACCCGATAACTGGTAGGGGTTTTTAAAACCTTTGGTGCCCATTCCCACCTTTTTGAGCACTTCCTCAATTTTCGCATCCATGGCGGCTTTGTCTTTCCAGCCTGTAGCTTTGAGCACAAAAAGTAAATTGTCATTCACATTGCGGTCATTCAGCAGCTTAAAATCCTGGAACACTACTCCGAGTTTTCTTCGGAGAAAGGGGATATCTTTTTCGCGCAGGGTACGCAGGTCGTAATCTACAATGTTTCCTTCCCCTTCGGTAAGGGGCAGGTCGCCATACAGGGTTTTCATGAAGCTACTTTTTCCTGTGCCGGTCTTACCAATAAGGTAAACAAATTCCCCTTTTTCAATCTCGATGTTGACTTCAGAAAGAATAAGGGTCTCCCGTTGATAGATGGCAGCGTCTTTAAGATACAAAACAGTATTTGACATGAAAAATCACATTTTAGAGAGGTAAAAGTAAGAAAGAGAACGTAAATATGAGAGCCTGAGTTGCTTTTCTTCTGCTGAATTTTTTTCAACCAAATTTTAGGTTTCATTTAACTATAACGCATAATTTATCTTAGCTCAAAGGCGTTATTACCTTAGACTTTCTTATATCTTTGAATCATCAACAAAATAAACTCTACGAATGAAACATTGCAAAATCTGCCTTTTTGTTGTTTTTGTTTTCTTTTCAGTTTCCGGTTTTTCTCAACAATCTGCCATTCAAACAAATGCTCTGGCCGATTATAACCGTGCGCTGGAATTATACAACAACGGGCAATACCTTGCCGCACAAACCCTATTTGATGAAGTACAGGATGAAGTGGAAGATGAAAGGGTTAAAGCCAATGCCGCTTATTATATCGCCAATGCCGCGATTCGCCTGAACCAGCCTGGGGCCGATGCGCTCATGGAAGATTTTGTGCAGCGATATCCTACCAGCACCAAAACAAATGCTGCCTACCTCGATGTTGCCGATTACTATTTTGAAACAGGAAAATATTCTCTTGCCCGCAAGTGGTACGACACTGTAGACCAGAGAAACCTGAGCAAAGCCGAAAAAGAACGATTTAACTTCAATAACGGCTACGCCTATTTTAGGGCTAACCAGTATGATGAGGCCAGAGATTACCTGAACAGGGTTAAAGAATCGAGGAAATACGGAAGTCAAGCAAAATATTACCTGGGCTTCATGGCTTATGAAGGTGATGATTATGAGCAGGCAAATGCCCTTTTTGAAGAGGTGGAAGATACCGAACGCTATGAAGAAGACCTGTCTTACTTTCAGGCCGATATGAATTTTAAGCAGGGGAATTTTGAAAAGGCCATTGAGCTTGGGCTGGAACAATTGCCCCGCGCCGACCGCCGCGACAGGTCTGAACTCAATAAGATCATAGGGGAGAGCTACTTCAACCTGGGGCAGTATGATAAAGCTATTCCTTATTTAAAGGAGTACCAGGGCGAAAGAGGTAAGTGGAATAATACCGATTACTATCAGTTGGGTTACGCTTATTTTCAGCAGGGAGATTATGAATCTGCCATTTCCGAATTCAACAAGATCATAGACGGGAAAAATGCCGTGGCGCAAAATGCTTATTATCATCTGGCCCAGTCTTATTTAAAGACCGATAAGAAACAACAGGCCCTCAATGCATTTAAAAATGCAAGTGAGATGGATTTCAATGCCGAAATAAAAGCCGACGCTGCCCTTAATTATGCCAAATTAAGCTATGAGATTGGAAACAGCTATGCCAGCACACCGCAGGTTTTGATGAATTACCTGGAGGCCTACCCTAATTCGCCGGCCAGAGATGAGATCAATGAACTGCTTATCAATTCTTTCATTACCTCAAAAAATTACGAGGAAGCGATGCGCTTGCTTAAAGGGAATCGCAATTTCCAGAATAACGTGGTCTACCAGCAGGTGGCTTTCTACCGCGGACTCGAATTATACAAAGAAGGAAATTACCGGGAAGCCGAAGAGTATTTTGACCTGGCTCTAAGTGAAAGACGCGACCCGCGATTTACTGCTCTGGCCACTTTCTGGAAAGCCGAAAGTGATTTCAACCTTCGCAACTTCCAGGATGCACTTGTAGGTTACCGCGAATTTGCGGGCATGAGCGGGGCGCAGGGAGCTTCAGAAAAGGAGAATTTAGATTATAATATTGGTTATGCTTATTTTAAGCAACGCGATTACGACCGAGCGATAGAATATTTTAAGCGTTACGCCAACAATACAGCCCATGACAGGGCAAGAAGGAATGATGCTTTTGTGCGTTTGGGAGACAGCTACTTTGTAAACAGCACTTACTGGCCGGCTATGGAGGCCTATAATTCGGCCATTGCTTTAAACGGAAGCGAGAATGATTATGCCGCTTTTCAAAAAGCCATCAGCTACGGTTTTGTTCAGAGAAATGAGACCAAAGTGGAGGCGTTGAACGAATTTCTTCGGAAGTATCCGCGTTCCTCTTATCGTGACGATGCTGCTTACGAGCTGGGGAATACGTATGTTGCCATGCAGAATACCAGCCAGGGAATGCAGGCTTATGACAGGCTTATTAGGGATGTTCCCGGGAGTGCTTTTGTTCCGCAGGCTTTACTGAAGCAGGGTTTGATCTATTACAACAATGACCAGTCGGCACAGGCTTTGGAGAAAATGAAAAAAGTGGTAGCCGATTATCCTAATTCGCCTGAAGCAATTCAGGCGGTAAGTACTGCGCGTCTTATCTATGTGGATATGGGCAGGACCGATGAATACGCCAACTGGGTGAAAGACCTCGATTTTGTTGAAGTGACCGATGTAGACCTTGACAATACCACCTTTGAGTCGGCTGAGAAGCAGTATCAGAACAACAATACTTCCGCAGCCATTACAGCTCTTGAGAAATATCTCAGTTCTTTCCCTAACGGAATTCATGCCGTGCAGGCGAATTTCTACCTGGGGCAGCTACATTTCCGTGAAGGAAATAAGCAGAAGAGTATTCCGTATTACAAGTACGTGGTTCAGAGATCGGCTTCAGAATATCTTGAGCAGTCATTGGCAAGGCTTTCTGAAATCTATTTGGAGAACAGGAATTATTCCGAAGCAATACCGCTGTTAAAGCGATTGGAGGCTGAGGCATCCTTTGCTCAAAACACCATTTTTGCCCAGTCTAACCTGATGAAGTCTTACCTGGAAGAAGGCAGTTACAGCGAAGCAGTAGCCTATGCCGAAAAGGTATTGTCAAATCCTGATGCAGAGACCGATGCAAAGAATGATGCGCAGGTAATCATAGCCCGTGCGGCCATGCGCACAGGAAATGAGGAGCGTGCCAAACGCGCTTATGCCGAGGTACAGAAATCGGCCACCGGGGAACTGGCTGCCGAAGCGCTCTATTATGATGCTTATTTTAAAAATAAAGCAGGAAACTATCAGGCTTCTAATGACGTGGTTCAAAGGCTGGCCAGAGATTATTCGGGTTATAAATTATATGGTGCTAAGGGGCTGGTGCTCATGGCCAGGAACTTTTACGCCCTGGGTGACGCTTACCAGGCAACCTATATCCTGGATAACGTGATCAACAATTTTGCGCAGTTCCCCGAAGTTGTAAAAGAGGCCAGGCAGGAACTTGCCCGTATTAAAGCAGAGGAGGCTAAAACAAATGCTTCTGTAGAAACCAACAATTAAAATATTACATAAAAACCTTCCCATGAAAATTAAATCGTTAGGTGTTTTTATCATGTTTCTGGTTTTCACCGGCTTTTCGTATGCCCAGGACCTTGGGAGCGAGATGGTAGAAGTGGTAAAACCCTATACCCCCACAGTTAGTGACGCTTTTAAGATAAAAGAGACGCCAAAGATCTCAGATTCTGTAAACCTGCAGAAGAGGCCTGTACAGTACAGCATTTTTTCGGTGCCTGTGGCTTCTACTTTTACACCTGCAAAAGGCAGGGCAACAACGGTAGAACGTCAGCGCCCGCCCAAGTTGTACGACAATTACATCACCCTTGGCTTTGGAACCTATACCAGTGCCCTCGCAGAATTTTACAGCAATATCGAAGTTACCCGCAGCGATAATTTTGGGATTTTTCTAACCCATAATTCGGCACAGGGAGGGATTGACGGTGTAGAACTCGATGACCACTACTACGATACCGAATTAAACCTTAACTATTCTTCCCGAAAGAGAAACCTTGTCTGGAACACAGATTTTGGTGTGGAGCACAGGTTGTTCAACTGGTATGGAGTTGCCAGCGATGAAGTGAGCCAGGAGGTTATAAATAATCTCGACCCTCAACACAACTATTACCGCGTATATGCCGGCGGGGAAATTAACTGGGAAAAGTCCTTTTTTGACAGGGCAGAGGCTAAGTACAGGTATTTTGGAGACGATTTTGAATCTGTCGAGCACCGCCTTACTTTTAAGCCTACTCTTGAAATTCCTATTGGGGGAGAGTTGTTCCATACCAATATTATTTTTGATTACCTCAAGGGGTCTTTTGCTCCCTATTATGAAGAAGGCGAAGATCTCAATTACAGCTACATGAACTTAGGTTTGGCGTCTGGCCTTGTTATTTTACGCGATGACCTTACTCTTAACCTTGGTGCGGCAATTTACTACAGCTATGATTCAGAGAACAGTGACAGCGGAATTTACGTCTATCCTCAGGTAACGGCCAGCTACCGTGCTGCGGGCGATTATTTTATCGCCTATGCAGGGCTGGAAGGCGAGTTGCGACAAAATTCTTATTACCAATTTACCAAAGAGAACCCTTTTTTGTCACCCGCAGTGAACATAGCCCCTACAGACCAGCAGTACAATGCATATGTTGGTGCCAAAGGGAAATTGTCATCTAATATGGGGTACAATACCCGGCTTAAATATATGGTTGAAGATTATAAACCCCTTTTCAGGTCTAACCCTGTAGAAGTGACAGAGCAGGTGCAACCCGTATATGCCTATGGGAATTCCTTCGGAATTGTGTACGACCACGTGAGTACTATCTCTGTGTTTGGGGAGCTTGATTTTGATGTTAACAGCGCCTTCAATTTGAGGGTCAACGGAGAGTTTTTCGTTTATGATACCAGTGATGAGGAGGAAGCCTGGAACCTGCCGGCCTTTAGAGCCAATTTAATTGGAGATTACCAGATCACCGAAAAGTGGTTTGCCGGGGCAAATATTTACTTTGTGGGCGAGCGTAAAGATTTGGGCATATACCAGACAAGTGATGTAATCAATTCGGTAAGAACAGAAATAGTGAGCCTGGATAATTACTTTGACCTGAACCTGAATGTTGGGTACAGGTTTAACGACAAACTTTCCATCTTTGCCAGGGGGCACAACCTTTTGGGAGATAATTACGAGAGATGGGTAGATTATCCTGTCTTCGGAATGCAGGTAATGGCAGGTGCTACTTACAAATTTGACTTCGGAAGATAAATTGATCAAAAATCATAATGTCCTAAAAAGCCGGTTTTTTGACCGGCTTTTTTTTATGAAAAGGATCTCATCAATTTTAAACAATCTTAACAATTAGATAACATTGGAATAAAAAGAGGTCTTTTGGAAGTGTATAATTTTGCAGCGCAAAAAAATGTTGAAAAAGAGGTTTTATTCGCATTTTTTGGCAATTTTTGAAAATCTATAATTATCAAATGGCAAAAACTAAATTTAAAAGGATAAAAAGGAATCGACCGTACCTTAACGTGCTCGATTTTATGGTACAGGAAAAGACTTTTCTTGCCATAGTAATAGTAGGGCTTGTCCTGGCGGGAATCCTCACCGGTTATGGGCAGGCAGGCATGTGGCTCGGGTTCTTTTTCGCTGCCTATGCTACAGTGGCAAATGACAGTATACAGTCACTTGGTACCTTTATTGAAAGTAATAAAAACAGGAAATGGTGGGTAATGTGGATTTTCATCGGCAGTATCTTCCTGGCGGTGGTCACCTTTAGCTGGATCTATTTTGACGGGGATGTGACCTATCAACGCCTTCTAAACCCCGATGGCACCACAAAATATCCGCACCCCGAGAATTTCAGCTTTTTCCAGATCATTGCGCCCCTTGTGCTTCTTATCCTTACCCGTTTAAGAATGCCTGTCTCTACCACCTTTCTTATTCTGAGTGTATTTAGTGCCGATACTTCGGGGATTACTTCCGTGGTCTGGAAATCCTGGACCGGCTACATCATGGCTTTTATCCTGTCATTCCTGGTGTGGTACCTGTCATACAACACCATTAAAAAGTACTTTAAGAGCCGAAAGTTCAACAAGAGCTGGAACATAGTAC
>Ga0098069_100330_pt1 | contig 22790 bp, 23 predicted proteins | sample 27_taG_FD_92584 | JGI IMG/M metagenome (GOLD analysis project Ga0098069, IMG submission 92584) | Marine viral communities from Cariaco Basin, Caribbean Sea - 27_WHOI_OMZ | ecosystem: Environmental > Aquatic > Marine > Oceanic | place: Caribbean Sea: Cariaco Basin | collected 2014-11-09
CATCAGATCGAGCGCGCGCTGGAATTCCGGTTCGACATCGGGATCGAGCTCGATCTTCGGTTCGAGCCGCCAGAAGAGGTCGGGAGCAATGGCGAGATAGCCGTCTTCGGCGAGACGATCGCATTTACGGCGGATCCCCGCATTCACGCCGAAAATTTCCTGGATCACGACGATCGCGGCCTTGGGGGAGCCGGCCGGCCGCGCAACATAGGCGGTGAACTCTTCGTCGCCGGACAGGGCGGTGATAGTGACGGTTTCGCTCATGGTGGTTTGGCTCCCTCGCTTCGTTTGGTGTCTTACGCTTGCATGACGCGTGATGCGGACCCAGATAGGCTCCTGCAAGCCATAACGGAGAAATCGCGATGAAGGTCCATATCGAAATCGACTGTTCGCCCGAAGAGGCGCGGACCTTCATGGGCCTGCCGGATGTCGGCAAGGCAAACGATGTCTACGTCGACATGATGTCCAAGGCGATGAAGGGTGTGAACAACACCGAACAACTTCAAGAATATGCCAAGCAATTGGCTCCTATGGGCCAGGCGGGGTTCAAGCTGTTCCAGAGCTTTATGGAAGGGGCCAATGCGGCGCGCAGTTCCTCCGCAAAGAAGCCGTCGGACGACAGCTGAGCCATTCTTTGCATGGATGACACGATCTTCGCGCTGTCGAGCGGGGCTCCGCCGGCGGCCATCGGTATTATCCGTATAAGCGGCCCGCGATCGGGCGCGGCATTGGCCGAACTGGCAGGAAAGCTGCCTCCGGCGCGGTCCCCGCGGGTGCAGACGCTGCGTGATCGGACCGGGTCCGTCCTGGATACGACACTGGTTCTCTGGTTTCCCGGACCGCAGACCGCGACCGGCGAGGATCTTGCCGAAATTCACTGTCATGGGGGCAGGGCGGTAATCGCCGCGATCTCCCGCTCACTTGCTGACATGGAAGGATTGCGCGCCGCCGAACCCGGCGAATTCACCCGCCGCGCCTTTGCGAACGGTCGGATGGACCTCGCCGAGGCCGAGGGTCTTGCGGATTTGCTTGCAGCTGAAACCGAATTGCAGCGGCGGGGCGCCCTTCTTTCCGCTGGCGGCAGCCTGTCAGAGCGCATCGAGGAATGGCGCAGCCGGATCCTCGGGTTGGCTGCTGCCGTCGAAGCTGTCATCGATTTCGCAGACGAGGATGATGTCGCAGGCCTTCCGCCAGGTTTCACCGATGAAACTGCAGATCTCGTTGCGGAAATCCGCCGGGTCGCCGGGCGGCCCGAGGCGGAGCGTTTGCGGGATGGTGTCCGAGTGATACTCGCAGGCCCGCCCAATGCAGGGAAATCTTCGCTTTTCAACGCGCTGCTCGCCGATGATGCGGCGATCGTGACACCCGAAGCCGGAACGACCCGCGATGTGCTGGAGCGCTCCGTTGGTATTGCGGGAGTGCCATTCGTGCTGGTCGATACTGCGGGCATGCGCAAGGAAGGCGCGGGCGTGATCGAGGAGATGGGCATCGAACGCGCACGCCGGGCCGTCGAATCGGGTCAGATCGTTCTATGGCTGGGCGATCCGGTGGAGGCGCCTGATGAGGCGATCATTGTCGCATCGAAAAGCGACCTTGGATCCGCCGACCAGGGGCCGGCCGATGTGAAAGTTTCTTCTGTAACGGGGCAGGGCATGGACCTCTTGGTCGACATGATCGTCGAGCGGGGTAAGGCCGCGCTGCCCCCGATGGACCGGATTGCCTTGAACCGCAGGCACAAGGAATGCGCGCTCGCGGCCGCTGACAATCTAGCGCAGCTCGACATATCGGGTGATCTCCTGATTGGGGCGGAACGGCTGCGCAGCGCCCGGCGCGCGCTAGATCGGCTGGTTGGGCGCGATTCGACCGAGGAAATGCTCGACGCGTTGTTTGGGCGGTTCTGTATCGGCAAATAGTGTTTCACGTGAAACACGGCTTTTTGACGCGTGAGGCGGCGCCGGTTAAAGGGCCCGTCTGATGCACGAATTCGATGTCCTTGTTGTCGGCGGCGGCCACGCCGGAGTGGAGGCGGCCTGCGCAGCTGCCCGGATGGGTGCGCGAACGGGGCTGGTGAGCCTCGATCCCCACAAGATCGGCGCGATGAGCTGCAATCCGGCGATCGGCGGGCTGGGCAAGGGGCATCTCGTCCGCGAAGTCGATGCGCTCGATGGCGTGATCGCGCGAGCGGCCGATGCGGCAGCAATCCACTACCGGATGCTCAATAGATCGAAGGGCAGCGCGGTCTGGGGGCCACGTGTGCAGGCGGACCGCTCGTTGTTCCGCACCCAGGTCCAGGCCATCGTCGCCGAAGAGGCATTGCTGACCGTGATCGCCGGAGAAGCGGCGGCCCTGCTGCTATCGGGCGGCGCCGTTTCGGGTCTCACACTTGCGGACGGGACAAAGCTTGTCGCGCCCGCCGTCGTCCTTTGCACTGGCACTTTTCTTGGTGGTGTTCTCTACCGGGGGGAGGAACGGTTCGAGGGGGGCAGGATAGGTGAGGGCGCAGCGCACCAGCTCGCCGAGCAGCTGCGTGCCGCCGATCTGCCCATGGGCCGGCTCAAGACCGGCACCCCGCCGCGGCTCGATGGGCGCACCATCGATTGGGCAAGCCTCGAAGAGCAAGCGTCGGATGGTGACAACTGGACGATGAGCGCCTTGTCCGGCGCGCGCGTGAACCCTCAGGTGTTTTGTGCCATCACACGCACGAACGAGCGGGCACACGATATCATCCGCGCAAATCTCGACCGGTCACCCCTGTTTTCGGGCGCCATCGGCGCTGCGGGGCCGCGCTATTGCCCGTCGATCGAAGACAAGATTCATCGATTTGCCGATCGCGACGGGCATCAGGTGTTTCTCGAACCGGAGGGGCTCGATACCCACCTTGTCTATCCCAACGGCATCTCCACCTCGCTTCCCGTTGACGTGCAACTCGGCATGTTGCGCGAAATGGACGGACTGGCACGCGTTGAGATGGCGGTGCCCGGATATGCCGTCGAATACGATCATATCGACCCCCGCGCGCTCCGGTCTACACTCGAACTGCATGCGATTCCCGGTCTGTACTGTGCCGGCCAAATCAATGGCACCACGGGATATGAAGAGGCGGCAGCACAGGGTGTGGCGGCCGGCATGGGCGCGGCGTCCGCGGTTCTCGGCAAACGACCGGCAGCGCTCGATCGGGCAAATTCCTATATCGCCGTAATGGTCGACGACCTCACGCTCCAGGGGATTACCGAACCCTACAGGATGCTGACTTCTCGCGCGGAGTACCGGTTACGGCTGCGGGCAAGCAACGCCGATACGCGGCTCACGCCCCTTGGAATCGAATGCGGCGTCGTTGGAGAGCGGCGCGCAGATTGGTACCGGCAACGCGAACAGAGACGCGCGGAGTATGAGGAAAGGTTCGCCACCCAGATACACTCACGCGATCTTGTCGAGGCGGGGTTTCACGTGAAACAGGACGCGGGACCGCGTTCGGCGTCGGAATGGCTGGCTGCAGGCCATATCGACTTAGGCGAAGCAGCGCGCTGGATTGCGGTGGATCCGGTCGATCCGCTTGCAGTAGAAATGGCGGAGGACGCTTTCTACGCACCTTATCTGGCGCGCCAACAGGCCGAACTCAGCGATTTGCGCAGGAGCGAGACTCAGGTTCTTGCGCCCGATTTTCCCTTCGCCAGCGTGCCAGGGCTTTCGAATGAGATGGTCGAACGATTGTCTCTCGCCAAACCCGAGACGCTCGCCGCGGCTGGGCGGATACGCGGCATAACGCCTGCAGCGCTTGCCGCTCTGCTCGTTCATGCGCGCAAGCTGGACCGTGCAGCGTGAACGTCATTGCTGATGAAAGCGAGGCGAGGGCCTATGTCGCTTCCCTGTGTGACGGCATCGCCATGGACCGACTGGCAAAGTTGAACGATCTGCTGATCGCGGAGAATGCTTCGCAGAACCTGGTGGCCAAGGCCACTATTCCAATTGTCTGGCAAAGGCATATTGCCGACTCGGCACAGCTCGTCGAACTTGTCCCGGCCACGCAGGCACCATGGCTCGACCTCGGGAGTGGAGCGGGTTTCCCGGGCCTAGTTATTGCCGCAATGCGGCCCGATCTCGAAGTAAGATTGGTGGAATCGCGCAAGCGCCGAGTGGATTGGCTCGAACGTGCCAGAGAGGGGTTGGCTCTCGAAAACTGCCGCGTCGCAGGCTGCAGGCTCGAGGACGTCGAACGGTTCGATGCCGGGACGATCTCTGCTCGCGCCTTTGCGCCACTCGACCGCTTGTTGGACTTGGCCGGGCGCTTCTCCACAAAGACAACCGATTGGGTGTTGCCCAAAGGGCGTTCGGCAGCGCAAGAAGTGCAGGGACTGCCGAAGAATCGCCGCAAGATGTTTCACGTGGAACAGTCTCGGACCGATCCCGACGCAGGCGTCGTCGTAGGACGCGGCCAGTGGAGCGCTAAACCATGATCACCATTGCAATTGCCAATCAGAAGGGCGGGGTGGGGAAGACCACCACTGCGATCAACATTGCTACGGCGATGGCAGCGACCGGATGGAAAACGCTGCTGATCGATCTCGACCCGCAGGGCAATGCATCAACCGGTCTGGGCGTTGCGGGCGCCGACCGCGAATACACGAGCTACGATCTGCTGCTCGATCAGGGTACATTGACGGAATGCGCGCAGCCTACCGACATTCCCGGGCTCGACATCGTACCGGCGACGCAGGATCTATCCGGAGCCGAGGTCGAACTGGTTTCGGTCGATGATCGCACCGCGCGCTTGAGGAAGGCGCTGGATACGCAGGGATACGATGTGTGTTTCATCGACTGCCCACCCTCGCTGGGATTGCTGACGCTCAACGCGCTCTGCGCGGCCGATTCACTCCTTGTCCCTCTGCAATGCGAATTCTTCGCACTCGAGGGGCTCAGCCAGCTCCTCCAGACGGTCGAACGGGTCCAGCAGGGCTTCAATTCCGACCTCGGCATCATCGGGGTCGTCCTGACCATGTTCGACCGCCGCAACCGGCTGACCGATCAGGTTGCCGACGATGTGCGCGATTGCCTGGGCAAGCTGGTTTTCGAGAACGTGATCCCGCGCAACGTCCGGCTCAGCGAAGCGCCCAGTCACGGGATGCCGGCGCTGGTCTATGACCACAATTGCTCGGGCAGTCGCGCGTATATCGGGCTAGCGCGCGAATTGATCGGGCGTCTCCCGCAGAAAAGGAAAGCGGCATGAGCGAATCTTCCGCAGGCACCGGCCCTCGCCAGATCGATCGCAAGAAGAAGCTCGGCAAGGGCCTTGGCGCGCTACTGGGCGAAACCCGTCGCGAAGAGCCGCTGGTCCGCTCGGATATCGGCCAGAACCAGAGTGATGGGCAGGCGCAGTCGTCCGCAACGACGGCGGAACCGGCGGCGAACGGCCTTGCCTCGATTCCCGTTGCGAATATCGAGCCGCTGCCCGGTCAGCCGCGTACGCATTTCGACGAGGAAAGCCTCGACTCGCTGGCTTCCTCGATCGCCACGCGTGGTGTGATTCAACCGATCATCGTCTCGCCGCTGGGCAATGGACGCTATCGGCTGGTTGCGGGTGAACGCCGGTGGCGCGCCGCGCAGCGCGCCCGGCTGCACGAAATTCCTGCGCTTGTGCGGGATCTCGATCAGCGCGAGGTGATGGCGCTGGCGCTGATCGAGAACCTCCAACGCGAAGACCTCAATCCGGTGGAAGAAGCGCGCGCGTACCAGAAGCTGTCCGAAGACGATGGAATGACGCAGGCCGAAATCGCCAAGCTGGTCGACAAGTCGCGCAGCCATGTGGCCAATTTCCAGCGGCTGCTCGCCTTGCCCGACACGGTTCTGGCGCTGGTGGCCGATGGTGCGCTGTCGATGGGCCATGCACGAGCGCTGATCGGGCGCGAGGAAGCCAGCGAACTGGCGCAGAAGGCCGTGTCCGAAGGACTGTCTGTGCGTCAGATGGAAGCGTTGACCCGCAAGCCGCGCACGCGCCAACCATCATCCTTGGCCGGCACCACGCATGGCGACGCCGGCGATGATGCCGATATCGCAGCGGTGCAGGGTCATTTGGAGGAGTTCCTCGGCATGCCCGTCAAGATCACCACCGATACGACGCCCAACAGCGGCGCGGTCACCATCCGCTTCCGCACGCTGGATCAATTAGACCTTATTTGTCAGCGCCTTACCGGCGGTGATATCTAGGCAGCCCATTCGCCGAACGCTTTCGCGCGAACTGACTACGGGCTGCGAAACCGTGATCAGTTGGCGGGCGTCCCGTCACGGTAGACGCTCATCTGCGGCACTTCGACGGTAACCGGCACCAGCATGTACTGGCCCGGCTGATTGTACTGCGTTGCGCCGGCATCGGCCGTGGCCCGCTGCATGTAATCGTCGAGATAGGCCTGACACTGGCTGCGGCTGTCGCTGCGGCGACGCGAGCCGTCCTCGATCGCATCGCCGGCGGCCATGCCGGCCAGCGCGCCTGCGCCTGCGCCGATCAACGTGCCGGCGGTGCGATTGCCGCTTCCCGCGATGCGGTTGCCGAGCAAACCGCCCGCTGCCCCGCCAAGCAGGGCGCCGATGATTTCGCCCCGTTCGCTGTCGTTTTCATAGGTGTCGAGCCGCGCCCGGCATTCCTCGATCCAGGCGTTGCGATCGAAATCGACGACCTGCGATCCGGCAGGCAGATAAACCGAGGTAGCGTTTGGCGCCGGCTGGTAGCCCCCGGCATATTGCGGCTGGGCGCCGCCCGCGGACCCCTCGCGGTAGATGACGCGCGAAGCGCCGCCCGCAGCCTGCGTCACCATGCCTTGCTGTGCCGGATAGACATAGACCACCTGCGGTGGTTGCTGGATGTAAACATAGGTCGGCTGGGCTTGCTGCACTGCAGGCACGGCGCTGCGATTCTCAATCGAACGCACGGCCGGTGCGGGTTGCGCCTCGGTTTGCTCAAACACGTAGTATTCGGGCTGCGAGGGATCGATCGGCTGGATCGTCGGGGACCGGACGAATACGGGCGTCTCGGCGCGTGCGGGAATGCTGCGCGCTGCGCCAACGGGCTGGTCCGCAGCTGCGGCTTCAATCGTTTCGGTGACGACGTCGTCGTCCAGTTCGGGCAGCGCCTGCGCATACTCATACTCCCCGGTCTCGTAGGAGATCGTGTTCTGCGCCGAAACATGCGCCGGTTGCAGCGCGATCGTCAGCGCGATCAGGGGAAGGGTAGTGCGGACAGTCATGATGCGTGTTCCTTTGAGCGACTCGATCACGATCGATGCCGAAACCATGCCTGCACGTTAGCATTGCCCCGCATGCACGCCAAAGTGCGCTGCCGGGGTGTTCCGCTATGGGGCAGCCGGTTCAGATGCGATCGGCGAGCATCGCTGCGAGCGCTTCGATTCCGGCAGCGTCGTGCTGGTCGAAGCGGCCCTTCTCGGGGCTGTCGAGATCGATCACCGCAATAGCCTTCCCATCCCGCAGGACGGGCACCACCAGTTCCGAATTGGTCACCGAATCGCAGGCGATGTGACCGGGGAAGGCGTGAACGTCTTCCACCAGCTGAGTCGTCGCTTCGCTCGCGGCAGTCCCGCAGACGCCCTTGCCCAGCGGGATGCGGATGCAGGCCGGGCGGCCCATGAAGGGGCCGAGCACGAGTTCGCCATCGACCATGCGGTAGAATCCCGCCCAGTTCAGCTGGGGCAGGAAGTCCCATAGCAGCGCCGCGACATTGGCCATGTTGGCCACCGCATCGCGCTCGCCCGCAGTAAGCGCCCCCGCCGCGTCGAGCAGCTGGCGATAGGCTTCGGGTTTGGGCGTGCCCGCATCGGGTCGGAAATCGAACATGGTGGGCGATGTAGCGCGGCGCGCCCCGGCTTCAAGCCCCATTGCCCGCGGCACGCGGCTCGCTTATCCCAGCGCCATGGGTATCCTCAAGAAACTGGGCATCGCGCTCCTCGTCATTGTGCTGGTCGCTGTGGTCGCCGGCTATTTCCTCACCCGCGGCGACACCGCCGATGTCGCCTTCGACGAGACGGTGGGCACCGACCCGACGCTCGACGAACCCGAAGAAGAAAGCATTCCAACGGTCGCTATTGCCGAGCCGGTCGGCTGGGCTGACGATGAACTGCCGACCGCTGCCGAGGGACTGGCAGTCACCCGGTTTGCCGACGGGCTCGATCATCCGCGCACGCTGCAGGCTCTGCCGAATGGCGATATCCTGGTCTCGCTGACCCGAGCGCCCAAGATCGATAGCGGCGAAAGCAACTTCTTCCGCGATCTCGTTGCCGGTTTCCTGTTCCGCAAGGCCGGGGCCGGGGGGGAAAGCGCAAACCAGGTCGTGCTGCTGCGCGATAGCGATGGCGACGGTGTCGCGGAACGCCGGTTCGTCCTGCGGGAGGATCTCGATTCGCCGTCCGGCCTCGCCTGGGGGGATGGCACGCTGTACATCGCCAATCACGACGAGGTGCTCGCCTTCGATTACGAACTTGGCGCAACGCGCCTTGCCGGTGAAGGGCGCAAGATCGCCGATCTTGCCGAGGGCACGGGACACTGGATGCGCAATCTCGCGCTCCATCCCGATGGCGACCGGCTCTATGCTGCAGTGGGTTCGAAATCGAATATCGCCGAAGACGGTCTCGAAATCGAGGAAGGCCGTGCGCTGATCTGGGAGATCAATCTCGAAAGCGGGCGCCAGCGCGTCTTCGGGGTTGGCCTGCGCAACGCCAACGGGCTCGATTTCAGCCCGTGGTCGGGCGAATTATGGACCACGGTCAACGAACGCGACATGCTCGGCTCTGACCTCGTGCCCGATTACCTCACCAATGTCCCGGTGGGCGTTCATTATGGCTGGCCGTGGATCTATTTCGGCGACAATTTCGACCGTCGCGTCAAATATCCCATTCCGCAGGCGCTCAGCTACGTTCGCACGCCCGAATACGCTCTTGGTCCGCATGTCGCGGCGCTCGGTTTCGTGTTCAGCGAAGGCGGCGCGAAAATGGGTCCCGATTTCGCCAGCGGCGCCTTTGTCGCACGGCACGGCTCGTGGAACCGCAAGCCGCCTTCGGGCTATGACGTGGTCTATGTCGCCTTCGACGAACGCGGCAATCCCATCGGCAAGCCGCAACCGGTACTGACCGGCTTCCTGCAGGATGATGGTACCACGCGGGGCCGGCCGACCTGGGTCGAATGGGCTGCCGACGGATCGCTGCTGGTTTCGGATGACACCGCCGGGATCATCTGGCGGGTTCATGCCCCGGGCGCCGAGGCGCAGGACGTGATCGAACGGGTTACCGGCGACCGGCTGCCCGCGCAGCGTGAGCTACGCGGGCAGGAAGCGAGTTTCGGCGAAGACGATTTCGCGCGTCGCGTGACCGCCGAATAGATCAGCCGACGAACTGTTCGGCCGTAAGCGCGTAGAGCGGTTCGGCCCCCGCCGTCGCTGCGGCCCGGAGCCCGCTGGCCTCGGGCACGATACGGTCGAGGAAGAAACGCACCGTCGCTGTCTTGGTCGTAGCCTGCGCGCTGTCGCTGTCGCCAATCGCCCGGCGCTGGCACAGCAATTGCCACCCCGCCACGGCGACAGCGAACATGGTGCAGAACGGCACTGATCCGGCAAGGCGATCGTCAAGGCTCGCGTCCTCACGCATCCATCCCGCGACGGCTTCGCAATCCGCTGCCAGTGCGGCAAGCGCGGGTTCGTCGCCAGCATCGCGCGCGATATCCGCGATCAATCCCGACAGCGCCTGGCCGCCGCCCATCCCAAGCTTGCGGGTGACGAGGTCGGCGGCCTGGATGCCGTTGGTGCCTTCATAGATCGGAGCGATGCGCGAATCGCGCCAATGCTGCGCCGCGCCGGTTTCCTCGACGAAGCCCATGCCGCCATGCACCTGCACCCCAAGGCTGGCGACTTCGATGCCGATATCGGTGCCCCATGCCTTGATCAGCGGGGTGAGCACTTCGCCGCGCGCCTTGGCATCGTCATTGCCCAGCGTCCCGCGGTCGACCTGGCCTGCGGTGTAATAGAGCAGTGCGCGAGCGCCCTCGGTCAGCGCCTTCATTCGCAGCAGCATGCGGCGCACGTCGGGATGTTCGAGAATGGCGACGGGGGCCTTGTCGGGCGAACCGGCCCGCGCGGACTGGATCCGCTCGCGTGCGTACATCTGCGCCTGCTGGGTGGCACGCTCGCCGATCTGCACGCCCTGATTGCCGACATTGATGCGCGCGTTGTTCATCATCGTGAACATCGCCATGAGCCCGCGGTTCTCCGCGCCGACCAGTTCGCCGATGCATTCGCCTTCGTCGCCATAGGACATCACGCAGGTGGGCGAGGCGTTGATGCCGAGCTTGTGTTCGATGCTGACACAGCGAACATCGTTGCGCTTGCCGAGCGAACCGTCGGCTTCGACATGGTATTTGGGCACGATGAACAGCGAGATGCCCCGGCTTCCTTCCGGCGCATCGGGCACGCGGGCGAGGACCAGGTGAATGATGTTTTTCGCCAGCTCGTGCTCACCCCAGGTGATGTAGATCTTCTGGCCCTTGATGCGGTACTTGCCCGCATGTTCGCCGTCCTTGATCGGGTGGGCGGTGGTGCGCAGCGCGCCGACATCGGAGCCTGCCTGCGGTTCGGTGAGGTTCATCGTCCCCGACCATTCGCCGCTGACCAGCTTGGGCAGGTACTTTTCCTGCAGCTCTTTCGACCCGTGGTGTTCGAGCGATTCCATCGCGCCGACGCTGAGCATGGGCAGCAGGTTGAACGCCATGTTGGCCGTGCCGAGATTCTCGAGCACGTTACACGACAGCGTGAAGGGCAGGCCCTGGCCGCCAAATTCGACGGGGCCGGCGATCGCATTCCAGCCCTGCTCGACGTAATGTTCGTAAGCTTCGGCAAAGCCATCCGGCAAGTGGACCGTGCCATTTTCGAGCCTGGCGCCTTCGAGGTCGCCCACCCGGTTGAGCGGGGCCCATTCGCCGGCAGCGAATTCGCCAATGCCGCTTACGATCGCTTCGACCATATCGGGCTCGGCGGCAGCAAATCGTTCGGATTGCGCCAGCTCTTCGATCCCGGCGTTTACGCGGATGGCGAGCAGCTGGTCCTGGGTGGCGGGGGTATAGGTCACTTCGGTTCCTCTTGGCTTTGGCTGGCGTGCAGATATAGCGCGCACGCATGAGGGGCAAATACGTTACGGAAACGCTTCGGGTCGAGGAAAGTGGCATTGCACGTGCCGCAGAAACTCTGCGTGCCGGAGGCCTGGTCGCTGTCCCCACCGAAACGGTCTATGGTCTTGCTGCCCGGGCGGACAGCGAAGCCGCCGTGGCCGACATCTATGCGGCCAAGGGGCGACCGAGCTTCAATCCGCTGATCGTGCATGTCGCCAGCCTCGACGCGGCGCGCGAATTCGCCGACTTCTCGCCGCAGGCCGAAGCACTGGCGCAGGCATACTGGCCCGGCCCGCTCACTCTCGTTCTCCCGCGCAAGCCCGAAGCGGGCCTCGCTGCCGCAGTGACTGCCGGGCTCGACACGATCGCGCTGCGCATGCCGGCCCATCCGGTCATGCGCCGAGTGCTGGAGGAGACCGGCCTGCCGCTCGCCGCGCCTTCGGCCAATCGCAGCGGCTATATCAGCCCGACTTCGGCCGCGCATGTGCTGGCATCGCTCGATGGCCGGATCCAAGCGGTGCTCGATGGCGGCGAATGCGAACGCGGCCTCGAATCGACGATCGCAGCCGTGCGCGGCGACGGGACGGTCGAAATCCTGCGCCCCGGGCCCGTCGAACTGGACGCGGGCAAGGGCGCGGGCGGGGGTATCGAGGCACCCGGCCAGCTCGCCAGCCATTACGCGCCGGGCAAGCCGGTCCGCCTGATGGCGACGCAAGTTGCGCCAGACGACTTCGTGATCGGGTTCGGCGACATCGCCGGGGACTGTTCGCTGTCCGAGAGCGGCGACCTGGCCGAAGCGGCAGCGCGGCTCTATACGTGTCTTCACCTAGGTGCGCGATCGCCCAAACCGCGTATCGCGGTTGCGCCGATCCCCGCAGAAGGCATCGGCATCGCGATCAACGACCGTTTGCAGCGCGCGGCGACGCCGCCCGATCAGTCGTCTTCGGGCTCGTAGGGGATCGAGGGGATGATCTGCTGCATTTCGGCATAGGTATCGCGGGCGTCATCGCACGCCCGGCGATCGCCATCCTCGCAATCGTCGAGCTGCTTCTCATACTCGCGCTCGAGCTTGGCGAGACGTTCCTCGCGCCGCCGGATTTCGCGGCCGCGCTTTTCATCAGCCTCGGACTGGCTGGTGGTGGCAAGATCCACACCCTTGCTGACGACCTTGACCGGCGCCGTCGCGACGTCGACCACTGCCTTGGCGAGGCACCCCCCCAGCATGAGCGTGGCGGGCAAGAGCAGGATGAGAGCTTGGCGGCGCATGCGAATTCCTTTCGCTGCGCCGCCTAGCCGATAATCGCCTGGCCGTCGATCAACTCAGGCCTGCGGCTCGGTTTCCGCCTCGGGCTCGTCGTTCGGAGTCGCCGTGCTGGCTGCGCGGCAGTTGAGCTTGCCCGAACCCATCGAGGAGACGGTGCAATCGGCGCGTCCGTTCACCGTGACCGAGCCCGAACCCATGATCGAGGCTTCGACCCTGCCGTCGGAAGCGAATTCGGCATCGCCCGATCCGGCAACGGTGATGTCGGCGCCGCCTGCCTGCAGGCCGGCCATATCGGCCTTGCCCGAACCGGCGATCGTCAGGTCGAGCTGGTCGACCCTGCCCGATGCCTCGAAATTGCCCGATCCGGCAATGGTGAGGTCGAGCGATTTGGCATCGAGATCGGCAATCCGGGCCTTGCCCGAACCGGCGATGGTGACCGCGCTGTCTGCCGCCGATTGCATCGATGCCACCTCGACGTCGCCCGATCCGGCGAGCACCAGCGTGCTGATATCGGGCGTGGTCACGCGAATGGTCGCGATACCCGTACCGCCCCAGTCGCTGCTTTCGCGGCTGATACCGAGCGCATCGTCGTCGAGCGAAAAGCGCAGCTCGGCGATTGCATCCTCATCGCCCGATACGTCGATGTCGAGCGTGTCGCCCTTGGTGACGATAACCTTGTCGGGGCCGGCAAACACCAGTTCGCTGGGCGGCGCGCCGGTCATGTCGAGTTCGGCCAGCGGGACACCATCGGAATCGCCAATCTGGATGTCCACCCCATCGCATGCCGATACCAGCATCGCTCCTGCAAGCGTTGCCAATGGGGCGAAGCCTTTGAGCAGTCGATGTATCATTGCGATGGATCCTCCTAAACCGGTTGCTGCGTGTTGCTGATATAATACAGCATGGCCAAAGCTTCAAGTCATGTGGGGGGAACGGGCAAAGCAGATCACCGCGTGCAGGTAAGACGGCCCGATCCCATGCGGTTCTGCGTGCAATCGCGCGTGCCGGTGACTGCGGCATTGCCGCTACCGACGATACTGGCGGAAACGCGTCCGCTGGCTTGCAGCCTGGTATCGCCGGACCCGGCGATCGCCAGCTCCGCGTCGGTCACCTGCATCGCTTCGCCGGAAAGATCGCCGCTGCCGGCGATCTGTACCTGCATGGATGCCGCGCGCCCGGCCAGCCGCATGTCGCCCGAGCCTGCGATCTTTGCTACCAACCTGCCCACGTGGACCCGTTCGATCGCGAGTTCGCCCCGGATGCGCCAGCGATCCCCTTGCGAGACCACGACGTCGTCTGCCCCCGACAGCACGACCTCGTCGAATGCCTCGGTGGGGGACCATGCGGCTGGTATCGGCATCGCCTCGTCAAGCCGCGAGGAACCGGGCTGCGGGAAAGCGGGCACTGCGGCGAACAGCAGGAGCGCGGCCAGACCGCGCGAATAAGGGGAAAGAAGGCGGGTCATCGGTGATCTCCAGAATGCGGATCACCAGGCTCGCGCTATCGCAGCAGTTTGTCGACCGCGTTCGTCGACAACTGTAATCGCTTGGCAGAGATGCTTTGCCAATTGCGATGCCGAACGAAAAAGGGGCGCTGGTGAGCGCCCCTTTTCCCAATGATTGCGAATGCGCTTACGCGTCTTCGGTGTTCTCGTAATATTGCGGCGCATGTTCGCGCAGCACGTCGAGGATCTTCTCGAGCGCGGTCGGCTCGTCGGTCTTTTCCATCGCGGCGAGTTCGCGCGCGAGGCGGCTCGAGGCGGCTTCGAAGATCTGGCGTTCCGAATAGCTCTGCTCGGGCTGGTCATCCGGGCGGAACAGGTCGCGCGTGACCTCGGCGATCAGGACGATTTCGCCCGAATTGATCTTCGCCTCATATTCCTGCGCACGGCGGCTCCACATGGTCCGCTTGACCTTGGGCTTGCCCTTGAGCGTTTCCATCGCTTCCTTGAGCGTCTTGTCGCTCGACAGCTTGCGCATGCCGATCGATTCGACCTTGTTGACCGGAACGCGCAGCGTCATGCGTTCCTTCTCGAAGCGAAGAACATAAAGATCGAGCTGCATGCCGGCGATTTCCTCGCTCTGCAGTTCGATGACACGGCCAACACCGTGCTTGGGGTAAACAACGTAATCGCCAACGTCGAAGGCATCAGCCTTGCTTGCCATGCAATCTTTCCTTTCGTCCGAGCAGCCTACGGCCAGCAACGGCATGACCGAAGCCTCTGGCCGCAGCCCTTGGCGGGATGCGGTCGGGCGCCGGTGGTGACGTTGCTGGTGACCTGCCCTTTCAATTCTCACACCTGGCCGGGAGCAAACCGGCGCAGTTGTTGCATTATATAGCACAGCTTGTGGTAAATTGCGAGTCCGGCGGAAAGCACCCGGCGGGTGTCAGCTGCGCCGGTTGCGAAGTGCGGTCAGTTCGCCGCCCAGCAGCAACAGGAAGCCGGTGGCCCAGAACCACGTGATCAGCGCAACCACCGCGCCGAGCGCGCCATAGGTCGCGTTGTAGCTGCCGAAATTCGCGGCATAGAAGCCGAAGGCGGCGGTTGCCGCGAGCCAGGTCACCGCAAAGAAGCACGCGCCCGGCCCGATCGCGGCCCAGGCGGGGGCGGGGGCATGGGGAGCGAAGCGATAGAGCAGACCAGCGGCAAGCGCTGCGGCGCCAAGCAGGAGAAGAAAGCTGGCGATACTGCCGAACATGCCGGCGATATTGGCGAGCGCCGCGCTGGCTGCCGCGGTCAGCACCAAGCCGGCAATGCCAGCCGCAGTGATAGCAAGAGCCATCAGATTGCCCCCAAGGAATCCGCGCGGGCCGTCGACGCCGAAGGCGATGTTCAGCCCGGTCATCAGCGAGCGGGCGCCATTGCGGGCCCCGAACAGCGCAATCGCCAGCGCGACCAGCAAACCGGCGCCTTGGGCACCGCTCGACCCCTGCGCCACGCTTTCCAGCTGGTCGGTGATGAGCTCGGCCGCGGAAGGTGGCAGCTGCGCGGAAATCAGCGTGATATGCGAAGCCACCGTCGCGGCATCGGCGAACAGGCCGTAGGCCAGCACCAGCGACCCCAGCGCGGGAACGAGCGCAAGCAGCGCGTAATGCGCAATGCCCGCGGCCACGATCCCGATATTGTCTGCGCTGCCGGCCTGCCAGGCCGCTTTCAGGTCAGCCAGCACGCGGCGCGGCAATCAGTCGCCTTCGCCGGGTTCGGGCGAGAAGAACTTCTCGAATTTGCCCTCTTCACCCTTGTGCTCGTCGGCATCTGCGGGCGGTTCCTTCGACTGGGTGATGTTCGGCCATTCGGCGCTGAACTTGGTGTTCAGCTCGAGCCATTTTTCGAGATTGTCCTCGGTGTCGGGAAGGATCGCTTCCGCCGGGCACTCGGGCTCGCATACGCCGCAGTCGATGCATTCGCTCGGGTTGATGACGAGCATGTTCTCGCCTTCGTAGAAACAATCGACCGGACAGACCTCGACGCAGTCGGTGTACTTGCACTTGATGCAGTCATCGGTGACGACATAGGTCATGAGTAGCGTAATCCCTCGAAAATCATTCCAGACCGCGCTGCTAGGGGGAATTATCCGCCCGGGTCAAGCTCCCGATAACACGCCCGGGCCTCGCGCGGCGCACCGCGCCGTTCGGGAAGCGCGATGATCTCGACCAGCCTGACCGAATTGCCGAGCGGCAGTGTCAGCACGTCCCCTTCGAGGATATCGCGCGAGGCGCGGGTGACGCGTTCGCCATTGCGGCGGATGTGCCCTTCGTCGACCAGCCGGTGTGCAGCGCTGCGCGTGCGTACGAAGCGCAGGTAGCACAGCAGCCGGTCGATTCTCATTCAGCGGTCGCCATCAGCGGACCAGATCGGCCAGCGCGGCGAAGGCATTGCCTTCGCTGGGCCGGGCGGGTTTCGTGCGTTCCTGTTTGCGGCGCGAGGGGCGCCATTCCCAGCGATCGGGGCGGGGCGGTCCGAACTGCCCTTCGGCCTGCGGCTGGGCCCGCTGCACGCGGAAGCCCGCATTGCCAAGCAGCCGCGCGATATTGCCTTCCTCGAGCCCGATCGAAACCGGCAGCGCGTAATCGAGCACGAACTTGCGGCGGCGATCCTTGGCCTGCACCTTCGCACGCGTTTCGTGGGCGGCGCGCAGGATTTTCTCTGCCAGATCGATCCGGATCGCCTGCGTCCCCGCATGGCGGTAGCCGGACGGCAGTTTCCTGATCTCGCCCAGTACTGGCAGCATCGCTTCCTGCAGTGGCCGGCGATCGCGGCCCAGCGCATGCAGCAATTGCCGCGGTGCCGGCTTGAGCAGGGCGGGGGCAAAAATGTCGAGCGCGCCGAAGGTCACGCCGATCTTGCGCAGGAAGGGCCGCATCTCCTTGGGCAGATGCTCCAGCCCGGCCTGTTCGCGGGTGACGTAGCCATGCCCCGCGATCAGGTTGAGCAGCAGCGCCCGCGCCTGCGACCCCGCATCGGGGTTGCTTGCCGCGTGATGCATTTTCTCGAGCGCTTCGAGCGGGGCCAACTTGCCGGCCAGCCAGCTCTCCAGCGCGGCCACCAGCTTCGCCTGCGCCGCTTCGGGCAGAGCGGTAATTTCGCGTGCGGGCTTGATCAACGGGTACACCGTGCCCTCGCGCTGCTCCAGCTGCGCCAGGACCTGTCCCCTCCAGCGGATCGCGCCGCGCGCCAGCTCCAGCTCGGTCATGTCCGATGCGGCCAGCGCTTCGGCGCGTTCGCCCAGCAGCTTGGGCAAGCCCTTTTCGGCAGCGGCAAGCAGCATCCGGCGATCCTCGTGGCGTGCGGCCGGATCGACGCTGAACCGCAGTCCCTCGAGCTGGCCGAGCGCCTCGCCCTCGATGGTCACGGCGCCATCCTCGCCAATTTCGATCGGCAAAATGCCGGCATCCTGGCCCAATGATTTCATCAGGATTGCGGTCCTCCGGTTTACGAATCGTTCGGTCAGCCGCGCATGCAACGCGTCGGACAATTTGGCTTCGACAGCGCGCGCACGCGCGGCCATCTCGTCTCGCGCCAGCACCCAGTCGGGTCGCTGGCAGATATAGGCCCAGCTGCGAATCGCAGCGATACGGCCCTGCAGCGTATCGATGTCTCCGGACATATTGTCGAGTTCGCTGATCCGCGCCGCGACGTAATCCGCGCCGATATAGCCGCGACCGAGATCCTGCCATAGCCGCGCGACGAACCGCGCATGCACATCGGGACCCCGCTGGCGGAAATCGGGCAGCGAGCAGGCCTCCCAGAACCGGCGCACCATGCCCGGTCCGCGCACCGCGGCGGCCGCCGGTTCGTCGGCGAGCCGCTTGAGCGTGGCCAGGTCGATCGCCTCGGGCGCAAGCCGCAGCACCGGGTCGTCGGGCGGCGTCTCGAGATCGGCGATCAGCGCAGCCAGCGAATCGAAGCGCGGTTCGGGATCGCGCCAGAAAAGATGGGTCAGCGGGGCGAAGCGATGCTCCTCGATCGCATAGACCTCTTCCTCGGTAAACTCGGGCGCCGCGCCATGCTTCGACATGCCCGACAGCGTGCCGAAAGTGCCGTCGCGCTGGTGCCGGCCCGCACGTCCGGCGATCTGCGCCATCTCGGCAGGCAGCAGACGGCGCATGCGGACGCCGTCGAACTTGGTCAGCCCGGCAAAGGCGACGTGATTGACATCGAGATTGAGCCCCATGCCGATCGCGTCGGTCGCGACGATGTAGTCGACCTCGCCGCTCTGGAAGAGCGCGACCTGCTTGTTGCGGGTTTCGGGACTGAGTGCTCCCATCACCACTGCCGCCCCGCCGCGAAACCGCCGCAGCATCTCGGCGACGGCGTAGACCTGGTCGGTGCTGAAGGCCACGATCGCGCTGCGCGGCGGCAGGCGCGAGAGCTTGCGCGGCCCGATATGCGTCAAGGTGGAAAACCGCGGCCGGTCCGATATCTCCGCTTCGGGGATCAGCTGGCGGACCAGCGGTTCGAGCGTGGCCGCGCCGAGCAGCATCGTTTCCTCACGGCCGCGGGTGTTCAGCAGCCGGTCGGTAAAGATATGGCCGCGCTCGCGATCGGCACCGATCTGCGCTTCGTCGAGCGCCACGAATGCCGCCCCGGCTCCGTCGCGCGGCATGGCTTCGGCGGTGCAGCACATATAGCGCGCATTCTTGGGTTCGATCCGTTCCTCGCCCGTGATCAGCGCGACGGCATCGTCGCCCTTGATCGCCCGGACCCGGTCGTAGACCTCGCGCGCCAGCAGCCGCAGCGGAAAGCCCATGCAGCCGCTCGAATGCGCGACCATGCGCTCGATCGCGAGATGCGTCTTGCCGGTGTTCGTGGGCCCGAGGACCGCCTTGATCGCGCTGCGCTGCACGCGCCCTAGGTGGCAGTCCGCGCCGCAGCGCGCAACCACCCGGCCGGTGCTGTGCTCGGCTCGTCGCAAGCTCGACTCGCATGGCCGCAAGTTAAGGCTGCCTTTACTTTGTTTTGCCAAGCAAAGCGGGCAGACGAGCACCAATTCAGGCCGTGCGCGCGCGGTAGCGCCGGATCTCCGGACAGAAGGGACACAGCACGTGTACAGGTCCCCAGCGGACACCGATGATGGACAGGCTTTGCCGTCACCCGCCGCGCAGCGCCCCCACGCAGCCGCGCTGGCGCATCACCAGATTCTGGCCGACGAACCGCGCGCCGCCACTTCGTGGACGACGGTGCGCGATCACCTGTCCGTACGACTGGCCGGGCTGGACCTTGCGCCCGATCTCGGCAGCGATATCGGCAGCCGGCGCTGGGTGCGCGGGGTAGGGACGTTCGTTGGGCTGACCGCCGTCGCACTCGCCTTCTGGCCCAGTTTTGCCCCGCTCGAGGCGGCGCCATCGGCCCATGTCGACGATGCCGTGCGCGACGAATACCGCAGCCAGATGATCCTGCCGCTTGCGCTTGGCGCCGATAGCGGGCGGCGCATGGGCGCGACCACGCTGGCTGCTCCGCTCGCGGCGGCGCCCGAACGCCCTACGCTCGAACTGGTGACCACGCTCGCACGCGGCGACAACCTCGAACGCATGCTACGGCGTGCCGGGGTGGGCCGCGACGACACTGCAAGAGTCGCCCAATTGGTGGGCGGCGCGGTCCCGCTTGAGGAAATCCAGCCGGGGACTACCTTTGGAATCACGCTGGGCCGCCGTACGGCACCGGGCGCGCCGCGCCCGCTCGAGGCGCTCGATTTCCGCGCCCGGTTCGACCTCGCGCTCGAAATTGGCCGCTTCACCGAGGGGGCCGATTTGGCGCTGACCAAGAAGGCCATCCGCGTCGACGAGACCCCGCTGCGGATCCGCGGCACGGTAGGCGACAGCCTCTATCGTTCGGCGCGCGCGGCCGGCGCCCCCGCCAGCGCGGTGCAATCCTATCTCAAGACGCTGGGCCAATATGTGAATCTCGACCGCGATATCCGCGCGGGCGACACGTTCGATTTCATCGTCGCACACCGGCGCGCCGCGACCGGCGATCGGCAGGCGGGCCAGCTGCTCTATGCCGGGCTCGAGCGCGACGACACGCCGCGCGTCCAGCTGATGCGCTGGGGCGAGGACGGCGAATTCTACGAAGCCTCGGGCGTGGGCGAACAGCGCGGCGGGCTGATGGCGCCGGTACCGGGGCGGACGACCTCGGCCTTCGGCATGCGCCGCCACCCGATCCTCGGCTATCGCCGGATGCATGCGGGGCTCGACTTCAAGGCACGGCACGGCACGCCGATCGTCGCGGTCACCGATGGCCGCGTCACCGGCGCGGGCCGCATGGGCGGCTGCGGCAATGCCGTGCGCCTGCGTCACGATGGCGGGATCGACACGCGCTATTGCCACATGAGCCGCATCGCGGTGAATCGCGGCCAGGCCGTGCGCCGCGGGCAGGTGATCGGCTATGTCGGTTCGACGGGCCTGTCGACCGGGCCGCACCTCCATTACGAAATGTACCGCGGCGGCCGCGCGATCGACCCGGCATCGGTGCAATATGTCACGCGCGCACAGCTGGCCGGCGCCGATCTGCGGCGCTTCAGGGAAGCGCTGGCGCGAATCAAGACGGTCGAACCCGGCGCCGCGCTTGCCGCGCTCGAGCAGACTGCGGCCGAAGTCGCGGCGCAGGAACCGATCCGTGAGATCGACAAGCTCGGCCCGCCCAAGAAGGGCTGAGATTGCACCGCGCGTCCGCATGCGGCATTGCCGCGCGATGACCCAAGCAAGCTACCCCGCCACCCGCCTGCGCCGCACACGCGCCAGCGGCTGGAGCCGCGCCATGCACCGCGAAACCGTGCTGACGCCCGCCGATCTGATCTGGCCGCTGTTCGTCACCGATGGTTCCGGGGTCGAGGAACCCGTTACCAGCCTGCCGGGCGTGTCGCGCTGGTCGGTCGACCACATCGCCAAACGCGCGAAGGAGGCGGTCGATCTGGGCATCCCCTGCATCGCGCTGTTTCCCAACACGCAGCCCGATCGCCGCAGCGACGACGGGGCCGAGGCGCTCAATCCCGACAATCTGATGTGCCGCGCGATCAAGGCGGTCCGCGATGCCTGCGGAAGCGATATCGGCATCCTCACCGATGTCGCGCTCGACCCCTATACCAGCCACGGCCAGGACGGGCTGCTCGACGAGGCCGGCTATGTCGTCAATGACGATACGGTAGCAGTGCTGGTCGACCAGGCGGTCAACCAGGCCGCTGCAGGGGCCGATATCATCGCCCCGTCGGACATGATGGACGGCCGCGTGAAGGCGATCCGCCTGGCGCTGGAAATGAACCAGCATCCCAACGTCCAGATCATGGCCTATGCGGCCAAATACGCATCGGCCTTCTACGGCCCGTTCCGCGACGCGGTGGGCTCGGGCGGCCTGCTCAAGGGCGACAAGAAAAGTTACCAGATGGACCCCGCCAATGGCGACGAGGCGCTGCGCGAAATCGCTTTCGACATCGCCGAGGGCGCCGACAGCGTGATGGTCAAGCCGGGCCTCGCCTATCTCGACATCATCTGGCGCGCCAAGCAGGAATTCGGCGTGCCCGTCTTCGCCTATCAGGTCAGCGGCGAATATGCGCTGATCGAGGTCGGCGCGGCCGCCGGGGTGGGCGACCGCGATGCGCTGCTGATGGAAAAGCTGCTGGCCTTCAAGCGCGCCGGGTGCAGCGGGGTGCTGACTTATCACGCGCCGCGCGCCGCCCAATTGCTCAATGGCTGAGTTTCGCCACGAGACCGACCGGTTGATCCTGCGCGATTGGCGTGAGGAAGACTGGCCGTTCTTCTGGGAGGGGACCAATACGCCCGGCGTAATGCGTTGGCTGGGCGGGGTTTGCGATGGCGCGAAGCGCGATGCGGCGCAGCAGCGTCTGCTTTCCTACGAACGCGAACATGGCCACACCTTCTGGTGCGTCGAGCGCCGCAGCGATGGCGCGATCCTCGGTTTCTGCGGTCTCAAGCGTTCGAATCAGGCGGGCGGCCCGCTCGGCATGATGGAAGTGGGCTGGCGGCTGCGCGAAGACGCCTGGGGCAGGGGCTATGCGAAAGAGACCGCTACCGCCTCGCTCGATCTTGCCTTCGACCGGTTCGATGCGGAAGAGGTGATCGCCATGACCGTTCAGCGCAACACGGCCAGCTGGGGGTTGATGCAGCGGCTGGGAATGCGCCGCCGCGACGATCTCGATTTCGGCAATGCGGAGTTCGACAAGGACGACCCGGTCATCATCGTCTATTCGGTCGATCGCGCATCCTGGACAGCCCATCGTGGCTGATATCATCGCCGAAACCGACCGGCTGATCCTGCGCACGATCGAGGAATGCGACGCCGCCCGACAGGACCGCCTGCTCAACACGCCGGCGGTCATGGCGCGGCTCGGCGGGGTCAAGGAACTGCACGAAATCGAGGCGAAGCACGCCAAGGCGATGGCGATGTATGCGCGCGAGGGCTTCAGCTTTCTGTTCATGATCGAAAAGGCTAGCGGCGAGATGGTCGGGCATTGCGGGATCAAGCGCGTGGACAATCCGCTGGCGCCCAATGTCGGCGATCACGAGATCGGCTGGCTGGTGCGCGAGGATCGCTGGCGGCGCGGCTATGCCGAAGAGGCGATGCGCGCTGTGCTCGACTGGGCCTTCACACGCATCACGGCGCCGCACGTCGTGGCGCTGACCAGCCACGCCAATGCCGGAAGCTGGAAACTGATGCAAAAGCTCGGCATGGTCCGCCGCGAAGATCTCGATTTCGCGGACCCGGCCTTCCCGGCCGAGGACAATCCGACGATCCAGTATTCGCTCACGCAAGAGCAATGGGAGAGCGCGAAGTGACTGCAAGCCGCCCCGGCGTAACCATCATCCCGATCCACGGCCACACGCCGCGCATCCACGACAGCGCCTTCATCGCGCCCGG
>Ga0098069_100331_pt1 | contig 22753 bp, 21 predicted proteins | sample 27_taG_FD_92584 | JGI IMG/M metagenome (GOLD analysis project Ga0098069, IMG submission 92584) | Marine viral communities from Cariaco Basin, Caribbean Sea - 27_WHOI_OMZ | ecosystem: Environmental > Aquatic > Marine > Oceanic | place: Caribbean Sea: Cariaco Basin | collected 2014-11-09
AGGTTACTCTTACCACGTCACCCTCTTCAACATTTTCAAGAGTAAAATTCCCGTCAAAGTCGGTTACATCATAAATTTCTTTGTCAGTTACCTTTACTTCGGCTCCCGGTAAAGGCATTTCACTTTGGTCCGTTATTACACCTGAAATTGTTTTGGTTTCCTGAGCGAATCCAAAACCAGATAAAAGGACCATACAAATCGAGAATAATTTTAATTTCATACGGTTGAATTTTTACTGAATTTTAACAGAAAGATACAACTAAGGCATGTTTTTACGCAAACGATGTAGTACACTACTGCTACATCAAAAATATTAAGAACATAAACATATGATTAACAGTTGTTTAAATATATTTTGAAGTAAAATTTTAACAGTGATTTAAACCGGTGACGTAGTAATGATGTATTGTTTTTTTGTTAAAATCAGAGGTTTAAATTAACAACCTAGTAATTTTTGATGAGAAAATTTGTCAAATTCTCCTTCTTATTTAGCCCCATTTTCTTTCGTAATCTATAGCGGTGAACTTCCACTCCCCGAACAGAAATACCCATTAATGGAGCAATCTCTTTAGATGTAAGATTCATTTTTAAATAAGAACAAAGTTTTAAATCTTTGCTGGTGAGTTTGGGATAGTTTTTTAGAATGTCTTTAAAAAAGTCTTCGTGTAATTCATTAAAATTTGTTTCAAAAACTTCCCACTCATCTTTGTTTTTAATCGCTCTGTTTATCTTATTTAGAATGTGCTTCATCTTAAATTCATTAGAGAAACTATTCTTATCCTTACTTAATTCATTTTGAATCTCCATGAGCATTTCATTCTTTTTCGCCGCAACCATTGTGGTATTGGCAAGCTCCTTACGTTTTAAGTTTATTTGACTCACAAGTCGCTCTTTTTCCAAATTATTAATCCGCTCCTGGTGTTCTTTTTCAAACTTTTCTTCAAGCAATAATTGATGCTTTTTAAGCTTTAACTGATTAAACCAATAAACCAGGCCTATAAGTGCAAGAAAGACTAAAATATAAACCAGTTTCATTAAATTAGAAAGATACCAGGGCGGTTTAATACTAAAACCAAAACTGCTTTTTTCGGCAATATTAGCCTGTGGGCCGATCGCTAAGAGTTCTAACTCATAATTACCATGATCGAGATTTTGCAGGTTTATCATCCCATTATTTACCTCGCCACTTAATGTATCTTCACCTCTTAACCTATACCTTAAACCCATAGCCCCGGAAATAGGGAAGGAAGTATAAATATTTAGATCTCTTGAGCTTTTATAAGGTACCACAGGTTTATTTTCCAGACTAAATCGACCATCTAAATCAAAGAAACCTTTCACCTGTGGTTTGCTTACGTGAATATTTTCTAGATCATTGATATATTTATTCAGGTCAATACGAGCAAAACCATCATTTAAAGCTACGTAGTATAATGAGTCTCCATTTTTAAGAATTCTCTCGTAATTTTTTACAAGTCTATTTCCTAAACTTCCGGGAGCAACTACTATGGTCTTGTTAAAATCGGTGAATTTTAAAGAATTATTTTCGGTATTACTAAACCAATAAGAATTCACATCCTTAAGCAACATTTTATGCTTTCGGAAAGGCTTCATCTCTTCAAAGATCTCTAAAGAATCTTTGAAGGAATTATATTTAAACCAGTGATCTCCATTAAATATGGCCAACTGATTATTGATCTCAAAAATATTCGTATTGATGCTATTCCCGCCATCTGGGATAGCGATTTTCTCCACAAAGCTGGTTTTTGTAAAATTACCGGTAAATCCAGATCTATAAAGCCCTTCGTAAGGATGGGCGGCCCATAGTGTATTCTCATCCTCAAAAACCACGTTCTTCACCGGAAAATTTAAACTATCTATTTCATAGATACTGTCACTAGAATGACTGAATTTTCTAATCCCGGTGTAACTGCTAATCAAATACTCCTTATTAGCATACGGAAGCTCACTAATTTTGAAACTACCGGTGGCTGTTTCTACCGGTATCAAACTATTTCCATCTACATAATAGGTCCCCGTATTATGATTTACAAATAAAGTATCATTTAAAATCTCCAGATTCCAGGTATGACCCTCAGCCCCATCTATAATTTGCAACTCATCATCTACAAAATTGTAAACTCCGGTATTACTTGCAAGGAACATTTTATTGTTGTGAAATGCTAGATCGTAAACTGCCCCCAACTCACCGGTATCATCGGTATAAAATTTAACCGGCGAATCAATTTCAATTCGATCAATTCCATTGTCAAGACTTAACCAAATATTCCCATATTTCTCTACAAATCCTAAAACGGTATTATTCTGCAGTCCGTTATTTCTATTAAGAACTGTATAGGTTTTTTCCCGGCTATCGTAGTTTATCACGCCATTTTTTACAGTACCAAGTAATACCCTATCGTCACCAAATGACATTATATGATTTAACTCAGAGCGCTTTAATTCTTCGAGTAAATTACTGTCCTCATAAAGCGAGAACGTTTCACCATTATATTTATAAAGCCTTTCACGCGTGCCAATTATCAGATCCTGTCCCTGAGTGGCCATATCAATAATCATCTCCTCTTCTAAAAGTTCCTGGTTTGGTAACTTCTCCAATTCATTATTAGCATCTAGAAAATAAAGTCCTTTTTTTCTTAATGCCAGTAAAAGTCGATCTTTATAAACTATCATTTTATTGCTCACCACATTTTGAACAGGTTCAATAATATTATGATCATACTTATAAATGGCACCAAAAGACCTGAAATAAATATCTCCCTTAAATTCAAGAATTTCCCAGAATTCTTCGCTATGCATAGCATATTTACCAAGTTTTGGAATTAAAGAAGTATAAAACATTTTCCCTGTTTCATCCTTTTTCCAATACCCAAATTCTTTATACGAACCGGTAAAGATTTTATCTTCATACACAAAAACTGAACGTATAATGCTACCGTTAGGTAAAGGAAGAAGCTCCCAGGATTGCCCATCATAACTTAATAAGCCCTGATTATTGGCCACGTAAATAACACCTTCTTCATTTACATCAATATCCCAGTTTTGGCTTGCAGCATTATAGCTTGTAGAAGAATAATTATGTATAGGTGGAGTAAGTTGCTGAGAAAAAAGACTAGTATACTGAAATACAAAGATAAACAAAGCTATTATTTTAGGGATAAAGAGCTTCATAAATTCAATTTGAGCAGTTTTTGTATAGTTCTAATTTACGGCAAAAATACATACTTTTTGTACTTTAGGGCTTTCTCAATTACATAAACAACTTTTTATGAAATCTAAAAACGCACTTCCTTTAATTCTTAGCTTTCTTTTTCTGGCTATTTCTCTTATTTCCTGTAAAAATAATTCCGAAGAAAAAGAATTAGATAAAGACCAAAAGAAGAAGCGTCCCAACATAGTTTTCATAATGACCGACGATCACGCAGCCCAGGCAATTAGTGCTTACGGGCATCCAGTAAGTAAATTAGCACCTACTCCCAATATTGACCGCATTGCCAACAATGGAGTTAAGTTCAATAATAATTTTTGTACAAATTCTATTTGCGGCCCCAGCCGTGCCGTTATTCTAACCGGGAAGCACAGCCATTTAAATGGTTTTAGAATGAATGGGGAAACCTTTGATGGTTCACAACCTACACTTCCAAAATATCTAAAGGAAGCAGGTTATCAAACAGCACTATTTGGTAAATGGCATTTACACGGTTCTCCCCAGGGTTTTGATGATTGGAAAATTCTTGTGGACCAGGGAAATTATTATAATCCCGATTTTATAAAAAATAAAGATACTACCAGAATTGAAGGCTATGCCACAGATATAATCACCGAAATGGGATTAAACTGGCTAAAAAATAACCGAGAGAAAGAAAAACCCTTTATGCTAATGGTCCAGCACAAAGCCCCTCACAGAAACTGGATGCCGGCATTAAGACATATTAATAAATACGATTCTATTGAATTCCCATTACCCAAAAGTTATTTTTCAGATCATAAAGGGCAGGTAGCTGCGCAAGAGCAGTTACAAACCATTTATAAAGATATGTACGAAGGGCACGATCTAAAAATGACCGTGGCCAAAGGAAGCGATTCTTTGAGGCATAATCCGTGGAATACAGATTTTGAAAGAATGACGAAGGCACAACGAGAAGCCTGGAATAAAGCATACCGACCTAAAAATGATGCTTTTCACGACGCAAATTTATCGGGCAACGAGCTTGATAAATGGAAAGGCCAACGCTATCTAAGAGATTATCTTGCTACCGTAGCCGCAGTAGATGAAGGTGTGGGAAAAATTTTAGATTATCTCGAAGAATCAGGTTTAGCTGAAAACACTTTAATTGTTTACACCACAGACCAGGGCTTCTATTTAGGAGAAAAAGGATTTTTTGACAAACGCTTTATGTACGAAGAGTCTTTAGCCATGCCTATGCTGATGCAATATCCCGGTGTTATTGAAGCGGGTAGCGAGATTGATGCGCTTACCCAAAACCTGGATTTTGCGCCAACTTTCCTAGATTTTGCCAATGCTGAAATCCCTGAAGAAATGCAGGGTAGATCTCTGCGGTCATTGATGAATAATTCAATCTCCGATGAAGATTTTAGAAATGCCATTTATTATCATTACTATGATTTTCCAGCCTTTCATATGGTAAAAAGACACTACGGCATTAGAACCGATCGGTTTAAGTTAATGCACTTTTATGACGATATTGATATATGGGAAATGTACGATCTACAAAAAGATCCTCGAGAAATGAATAATATCTACAATCATCCAGATTATGCCGAGGTTAGAAAAGAACTACATTCCAGTTTGGATTCCCTTCAGAAAAAATATAATGTTACCGAAGAAGAATTTGCTACCACTCCAGAAACTAAGGTAAATCAAGCCTATAGGAACTTTGCACGAATGGCAGGAGAAGACCCGGAAAATTATCCCGGATACGAAAATGAATAGTTTTCATAACTAAATTAAGATAGATTAGTAATTATTCCTATTTGTTGGATTTTTTCCTATTTTTGATTCAAATTTCAGAATTATGATGTTTGAACGAATTAAGGAAAAACTCGAAATTCTTGCTGATGCAGCAAAATACGATGTCTCCTGCTCCAGCAGCGGCAGTAAACGTAGTAATAAGAATAAAGGTTTGGGAAATTCAGATGGGATGGGAATTTGCCATTCCTACACCCAGGACGGGCGCTGCGTATCATTACTAAAGATCTTACTTACCAATCATTGCATATTTGACTGTGCCTATTGCGTTACCCGACGAAGTAACGATATTAAAAGAGCTGCTTTTAAAGTTCAGGAAGTGGTAGATCTAACCATTAATTTCTACCGAAGAAATTATATTGAAGGCCTGTTTTTGAGTTCAGGGATTTTCAAGGATGCCGATTTCACTATGGAGCGACTAATACGGGTGGCAAAAAAACTAAGACTTGAAGAGAACTTTAATGGCTACATTCATTTAAAATCTATTCCCGGCGCTAGTGACGAACTTATGCGCGAGGCCGGTCTCTATGCCGACAGGTTAAGTGTAAATATTGAAATTCCAACAATCTCCGGTTTAAAAAAACTGGCACCGGAGAAAAATCATTCTGATTTCATTAAACCAATGAATAAAGTGAAGAATGAAATTATACAATATAATTCTGAAAAAAAATTAATTAAGAGCACACCAAAATATGCACCTGCCGGCCAAAGCACCCAGATGATAGTTGGAGCCTCTGGAGAAAGCGATAGGGAAATCATGCTTTCGGCAAATTATTACTATAAAAATTACAATATGAAACGGGTGTATTACTCGGGCTATGTCCCAATAAGTAATGATCCCCGATTACCATCCCTTGGCTCTCAAGTACCCATGCTAAGAGAAAACCGCCTTTATCAAACCGACTGGCTCATGCGTTTCTATGGTTTTGATGTAAACGAATTATTAAACCAGCAATTTCCAAATTTAGATGTAGAGGTAGATCCCAAACTAAGCTGGGCTCTAAGAAATCAGCATCAGTTTCCGGTAGATGTAAATAGCGCCGAAAAAGAAATGCTTTTAAGAATTCCGGGGGTTGGTTTAAAATCTGCTCATAAAATAGTCCGGGCCAGAAGGTTTAGAAAACTCAATTTCGATCATCTAAAAGCAATAGGCGTGGCTTTAAACCGCGCTCGCTATTTTATTATTTGTGACTCCCGAGGTTGGGAAAAGCGAGATCTGGCTCCGTCAAAAATAAAATCTTTAATCCTTCGGAATTCCGTTGGAAAATTTAGGAAAGAATACAGCAGTCAACTAAGTTTATTTTAGAATGAAACCATCTACCTGTCTTATTTATGATGGCACCTTCCATGGTTTACTAACCTGCGTTTATACCGTATTCGAAGAAAAATTAGTGGTTAATAATATTCTCCCGCCGGGCACACCTCAAACGGACATGTTTGCAGAAAATATAGAGGTTTTTACCAATGAAGCTAAAGCTAAACGGGTTTGGCAGGGATTTCAAAAATATGCAACTCCCCGGGGCCAAAATGCGATCTATTACGCCTACCTGAGTGAACTTCCTAAGATTGAACTCGATATTTTAAGGTATTTTCAGCATACCTTTAAATTTAAAACAAGTGTTGACGGTGATTTCGCGAATAATCATATATTAAAAATTGCGCAAACTGCTAAAAAAGTGGGAAGAGAAAAGCATAGAATGGAAGCATTTGTAAGGTTTCAACTTACTAAAGACAATATCTACTTTTCTAATATTGAACCAGATTTTAATGTACTTCCAATAATCGAAAAGCATTTTACGTCTCGTTATAGCGATCAACAATGGATTATTTATGATCTAAAACGAAAGTTCGGGTTATATTACGACTTACAGGAAACGAGAGTAATTCATATCGATTTTTCCAAAAACTTATCCTCACTAGAAGAAAAAGAGCATTTATTTGATGCTTCAGAAATTGAATTTCAGCAATTATGGAAGAAATATTTCGAGGCAACCACCATCAAATCCCGCATAAACACAAGGCTTCACCACCAACATGTACCCAAACGATATTGGAAATATTTGAGTGAAAAGAATCCCTTGCATAATTAAAAAATAGTTTAAATTTGCTACTTCAACTAATTAAACATATTCTAAAATGAAAAAATTATTTCTACTTTTTGCTGTTGCAACAATGTCTCTTTCTATCTACTCTTGTAGAGAAACTACTGAAGAAAAAACTGAAGACGCTATGGAGTCTGCAGGTGAAGATATAGAAAACGCAGCTGAAGAAGCAGGAAACGAAATGGAAGAAGCTGGAAACGAAATGGAAGCTGAAGCCGAAGAAACTGAAGCTGAAATGGAGCAAGAAATGGAAGAAGAAATGAACGAAGACGATAACATGTAATCGTTTTATTCTTGAAAAATTCCAAAAGCTGCTTTCTTCACGGGAAGCAGCTTTTTTAATTAAAATTAAAATGTAAATATGAAGAAGTCAGTTTTAATATTAGGTGCCATTTTCGCCCTAAGCTTATATTCATGCCGCGAAACCACTCAGGAAAAAACGGAAGATGCTGTAGAAGCCATTGGCGAAGACATTGAAGACAATGTAAATAAAGCAGGAGACAAAGTTAAAGAAGGTGCTGAAAAAGTAGAAAAAGGTGCCGAAAAGATAGAAAAAGAGATCGATGAAGAGATACACGAAGACGATCATTAATCGGTAACAGGACAATACATAAAGCTGTTTTGGTAAGTAACTTCCGAACAGCTTTATTTTTTACGCTCTATCACGTAATTTACCATAAGCTCTAAAGAATCACGATAAGCTGAGGCAGGATATTCTTCCAAAATCACTAAAGCCTCCTGCTGAAATTCTTCCATACGCTTTACGGCATAATCGAGGCCTCCTTTATCCTTAACAAACTGGATTACCTCATTGACCCGCTTCTTATCCTTGTTGTGATTTTTAACCGAATTAATCACCCAGCCTTTCTCTTTCTTAGTTGAATTATTTAAAGCATAGATAAGCGGCAAAGTCATTTTTTGTTCTTTTATATCGATGCCCGTAGGTTTTCCTATTTTTTCATCACCGTAGTCAAAAAGATCATCTTTTATCTGAAAGGCCATCCCTATTAACTCCCCAAATTTCCGCATTTTTTCAACCGTATCAGAATCTGGTTTCACTGAAGCAGCACCCAGACTACAGCAAGCCGCAATAAGCGTAGCAGTTTTTTGGCGAATAATATCGTAATAAACTTCCTCGGTAATATCCAGTCTTCTGGCTTTTTCAATTTGCAGCAATTCACCTTCGCTCATCTCTCTTACAGCAACCGAGATAATTTTTAATAGATCGAAATCATTGTTATCTATAGAAAGTAGCAAGCCTTTAGAAAGTAAATAATCTCCAACCAGAACTGCAATTTTATTTTTCCACAAAGCATTAATGCTGAAGAATCCACGGCGGCGGTTAGAGTCATCTACCACATCATCGTGAACTAAAGTAGCGGTGTGTATAAGTTCTATAACTGAAGCTCCCCGATAAGTACGCTCGTTCACGTTGCCTTCAGAAACCATTTTGGCGACCAGGAATACAAACATAGGCCGCATCTGCTTTCCTTTGCGGTTAACGATATAATGAGTGATCCTGTTAAGAAGGGCAACCTTAGAAGACATGGCTTCCAGGAACTTTCTTTCAAAAAGTTCCATTTCTTTCTCGACCGGAAGTTTTATTTGGGAAATTACTTTCATTAAGCCACCAAAGATAATTATTTATAGAGAATATTCAGCGGTGGTTTTTCTTTCAAAATCAAGAATATTAGGCAGGTTTGAGAGATTCTTAAAGTTATTTTATAATTCAGGGGCAAGCTGTGGCAAATTCAGTCCTCCAACAGGCTTTTAAGCCGATTTATTCGCTAATTGTCCACAAGCAGCATCGATGTCTTTTCCGCGAGAACGTCTTACAGTTACCGTAATCCCATTACGCTCTAAAATTTGCTGATACATATCTGTCGCTTTAGAAGAAGCTTGCTGGAAGTTCCCATCGTCAATAGGGTTATATTCAATTAAATTCACTTTACAAGGTACATAATTACAAAAACGTACCAGAGCTTCAGCATCCTTAAGGGTATCGTTAATATCTTTCCAAACAATGTACTCGTAAGTAATTCGGCTTTTGGTTTTAGAATACCAGTATTCTAAAGATTCTCTTAGATCATCTAAAGGAAAAGTTTCATTAAAAGGCATTATCTGAGTCCTAACCTCATCGGTTGCGGCGTGAAGAGAAACGGCAAGTTTTATCTTAGCTTCGTCATCAGCCAGCTTTTTAATCATTTTAGGCACTCCAGAGGTAGAAATAGTAATACGCTTGGGAGACATTCCCAAACCTTCGGGAGAAGTGATCTTTTCAACCGCTTTCATTACGTTCTTATAGTTCATAAGCGGCTCGCCCATTCCCATAAAAACAATATTGCTCAAAGGCCTGTCAAAATACAAACGACTTTCATTGTCTATAGCAACTACCTGATCGTAAATTTCATCTGGATTAAGGTTTCGCATTCTTTTTAGGCGGGCGGTTGCGCAAAACTGGCAATCTAAACTACAACCTACCTGAGAAGAAACACAAGCCGTAGTTCTGGTAGCTGTAGGAATTAAAACCGATTCCACAGTAAGTTGATCGTGTAGCTTCACGGCATTTTTAATGGTACCGTCGCTACTACGCTGCATCCGGTCTACCCGAATATGGTTTATCACAAAATTCTCGTCCAGCATTTCACGGGTAGCTTTAGAGATATTGGTCATGGCCTCAAAACTGTGTGCTCCCTTATTCCAAAGCCATTCATAAACCTGGCTTCCGCGGAAAGATTTATCGTCATTTGCTACAAAAAATTCCTGCAGTTGTGCTTTGGTAAGTGCCCGTATGTCTTTCTTCTTATTTTTCACGATGCAAAAGTACTAAGAATTAAAGGATTTTTAAGTTAAGCCTAAGCTAAGTGTTTTAATTTGTGAACTTAAGCTAAACAAAAAGCCACAACTTAATTTTATAAGCTGTGGCTTTTTAATATAATTTCTTTTTAGAAACTAGATAATCAACATCGCATCTCCATAAGTATAGAAACGATATTTCTCTTTTACGGCTTCCTCGTAAGCTCGTTTCATAAAATCGTGACCAGCGAAGGCCGAGATCATCATAAGCAGTGTAGATTTTGGCGTATGGAAGTTGGTGATCATGCAGTTCGCAATACTAAAATCGTAAGGAGGAAAAATAAATTTATTGGTCCAACCACTAAATTCATTTAAAGTATGGTTTGAAGAAACTGCACTTTCCATAACACGCATTACCGTGGTACCTACTGCACAAACTTTCCTATTTTCGAGTTTCGCTTTGTTTATAGTTTCAGTCGCTTTCTTTTCAATAAAAGCTTCTTCGCTATCCATTTTATGTTTGCTAAGATCTTCTACCTCAACCGGGCTAAAAGTTCCTAAACCAACGTGTAAAGTAACTTCAGCAAAATCTACTCCTTTAATTTCCAGTCGCTTTAAAAGATGTTTTGAAAAGTGAAGCCCCGCAGTTGGTGCTGCCACAGCTCCTTCTTCTTTAGCGTAAATAGTTTGATAACGCTCCTGATCTTCAGGCTGCACGTCACGCTTTATATATTTTGGAAGTGGAGTTTCCCCAAGTTCCTTTAATTTCTTTCTGAAATCTTCATAAGAACCGTCATAAAGAAAACGAAGTGTTCTTCCGCGAGATGTAGTGTTATCTATAACTTCAGCCACTAAACTTTCGTCATCCCCAAAGTAAAGTTTATTCCCGATTCTAATTTTTCTTGCAGGATCTACAAGTACATCCCAAAGTTTGGTTTCAGGATTTAATTCTCTTAATAGGAATACTTCAATCCGTGCACCGGTTTTCTCTTTATTTCCATATAAACGAGCAGGAAAAACCTTGGTATTGTTCAATACCATAACATCTTCTGGCTCGAAGTAATCTAGAATATCTTTAAATTGTTTGTGCTCAATTGTTTGTTCTTTTCGGTTAAGAACCATAAGCCTTGCTTCATCCCTGTTCTCTGAAGGATACTCGGCCAAAAGTTCATCCGGAAGTTCAAAATTGAAGTGTGAAAGTTTCATTCCCATAATTGAATTTTTAGAAGCGGCAAATATACAATCTCAAGATAGGGGTTGTCAAGTATTTAACGGTTTATTTAAAAAATGCTTTTAAATTAAGGTTTTTTCAACTTCGAAATTGAGTTTTTGAAAATCTTCCCAAAACCCTGGATAAGATTTAGAAACTACGTCGGCATCTTTAATTTCAAAAGGAACTTTTAGCCCTAAAGGAGCAAAGGCCATTGCCATACGATGATCGTTATAAGTAGCTACCGAAACATTCTTTGAAAAATTTTCCTGTGGGAAAAGTTCCAAACTATCCTGAGTAACCTCAACTCTACTACCAAATTTTTCAATTTCGGTTTTTAGAGCTACCAGCCTATCGGTTTCTTTAATTTTTAGCGTATGTAAACCGGTAAGGTGGCAGGGTACATTTAAAGCCAAACAGGTTACTGCAATTGTCTGGGCGATATCTGGCGAATTTTGAAGGTTTTCTTCAATATGTTTTGGTTTAGTACCAGGACGTTTTTCTAAAATAATATGATCATTTTCAAACCTGGTGGTTACACCAAATTGCTTATAAATTTTAGCCAGGCAGGAATCTCCCTGTAAACTGGTTTTTCTATAAGTGCTTAATTTAAGATCGGCAGATTCACTTATAGCGGCCAAACTATAATAGTAAGAAGCCGAACTCCAATCTGACTCTACGGCTAAGGTTTGCCTATCTACTTCTTGCGTAGGTTCAATTTTAATAGTATTTCCTTTAAAAGTTCCGGTTATACCGGCCCTTTGCAAGATCTCTAAGGTCATCTTGATATAAGGTGTAGAAGTAATCTTACCTTCTAAATTAATTTCCAGCCCATTGGGTAAGGAAGGTGCAATTAGCATCAAAGCTGAAATATACTGGCTACTAATATTGGCTTCCAGGCCTACCGTTTTAGCTTCTAATTTCTTCCCTTTAATTCTAATTGGCGGATAACCTTCGTTCTTTTCATAAGAAATATCGGCTCCCATTTTTTTAAGCGCATCCACCAATAATTTAACCGGCCGCTCCGTCATTCGTTTACTTCCGGTTAAAACCACGTCTCTTCCATCTAAAGCAGAAAAATAAGCAGTTAAAAACCGCATAGCGGTACCAGCGTGATGAATATCTATTAATTCATCTTCACTCTCCAGGGCCTTTTGCAAATAGTGTGAATCATCACTATTAGAAAGGTTGCTGATCTTTAAACCAGGATATAAAGCCTGTAGAATTAACAACCGGTTCGATTCACTTTTTGAGCCGGTAATTTTAAAATTTCCGGAGAGATGCTTTTTGGTATTTGAGATCTTTAAATTCATTATCTGCCTGTATTAATTTTCAGCATCTTTCTTATTTTTTCCTCTAAATTGTCCAAACGAGATTATAAAACCATAAGCAAAGGCAGCAAGAAACTGGCCTATAAGAAAGCGAAATAATTTACCATCTTCGGTACGTTCAGTAAAATAGGCTTCAAAATGAAATCCGCCGTATTCAAACAGCATACTTACAACATCATAAACAATAAGGAAGCCTAATCCAAGTAATAAAACCGATTTCCAGAAGGCTTTTTTCGAAATCATTTCTTTGAACTTCATTATTTTAACTTTTCGTTATTATGATGCCTGTCGTGATCTCTTTTTGTTTTTATATCCAGTTTTTTATCAAAAGCTTCCTGGAGGTTAACCCCGGTTTGATTGGCTAGACAAAGCACTACAAACATCACATCTGCAAGCTCTTCTCCTAAATCTTTTTCTTTGTCTGTTTCCTTTTCACTTTGCTCTCCATAACGGCGCGCAATAATTCGGGCAACTTCACCTACTTCTTCGGTAAGTTGCGCCATATTGGTAAGCTCGTTAAAATATCGAACTCCGTGTTCATTTATCCAGTCGTCTACAGCTTTTTGAGCGTTTTCTATGTTCATTTTTATTCCCGTTGTTTTGAATCTACAATTATCGTTACCGGGCCATCATTAATTAGCTCCACCTTCATATCGGCACCAAATTTCCCACTTCCCACCGGCTTTCCTAAAGTTTCCTCTAGTTTTTCTAGGAATTTTTCATAAAGCGGAACCGCAACATCCGGCTTTGCCGCTTTTATAAAACTTGGGCGATTTCCCTTTTTGGTAGAAGCGTGCAAAGTAAACTGACTTACCACAATGGCATCGCCGTCTACATCTAGCAAAGACAAGTTCATGGCATCGTTCTCATCATTAAAAATGCGCATTTTCACGATCTTATTACAAAGCCAGTCTATATCTTCCTGACCATCCTCGGCTTCAATTCCCAGTAAAATTAAAAGCCCATGCTGCATCACTGCATTAATTTCGTGATGCACTTGCACTGAAGCTTTAGAAACGCGCTGTAATACTACTCTCATTTTTTTGGATAAATATCTGTTCTATAATTGTCTTCTTCCCCTTCCAAAATTTGCAAATAACTCTTATAACGGCTCCAGGCGATCTCGCCTTCCTCCAAAGCATCTTTTACGGCACATTTTGGTTCCTCCAGATGTAAACAATTGTGGAATTTACAATCTTGTTTTAGTTCAAAAAATTCAGGAAAATAATCTCCCAATTCTTCACGTTCAATTTCTACTACTCCAAAACCTTTAATTCCAGGGGTATCAATAATTCTTGCATCAAAACTAAGATCAAACATTTCTGCAAAAGTAGTGGTATGTTGCCCCTGTTTATGCTGATCAGAGATCTGGGAAGTTTTTAAGTTTAAACCGGGTTCTATAGCATTGATCAAGGTAGATTTTCCAGTACCACTATGGCCGGCAAACATACTTGTTTTACCCAGCATCATCTCCTTCACTTTATCTACATTTTTGCCGGTAGTTGCTGAAATTCCTATACATTCATAACCTGCATTTCTATATATCGCTGCTAGATATTTCACCTCCACCAATTCGTCTTCATTATAGCTATCAACTTTATTGAAAAGTAAAACCGCCTTTACATGGTAAGCTTCCGCAGTCACTAAAAAACGATCTATAAAAGTGGTAAGTGTTGGCGGATTATTAAGCGTAACCAGTAAAAATACCTGGTCTATATTTGAGGCGATAATATGGGTTTGCTTAGAAAGATTAACCGATTTTCGTATAATATAATTCTCCCGCTTTTCAATTTTTTTGATCACTCCCTGCTCTGCACCTTCCTTATCTTCAATATCAAATTCTACGCGGTCACCCACAGCAACAGGATTGGTACTTTTAATACCTTTAATCCTGAATTTTCCTTTAATTCGGCAATCATAAAACGTTCCCGCTTCACTTTTTACCTGGTACCAGCTTCCCGTAGACTTATAAACGGTTCCTTTCATTCACATTATGGTTTTTTAAGTGGCTGTTTGAAAGTTTTAATCCTCGTCAAGCTGACTTGTTTCAGCTTCTAATTTGATAACAACCTAGATCCTGAAACAAGTTCAGGATGACGTTTTAAAAAAATCAAACAACCACTTTGCTAAAATAGCAAATGCAACATTCACTACTTGCCTTTAAACCAAAAATCATGGAAAACAAGATTTTTAAGCTTTCATAATTTTCTCCTGGTGGTTAATGGATTCCTGGTGAACCGCCTTAAACAAACGCAGAATAAATTCTTCACTTAATCCATGTTGCTCTCCTTCCAAAACCATATTTCCAAGAATTTCGTTCCATCTTTTGGTTTGTAAAACCGAAACGTTCTGTGCTTTTTTCACCTGGCCAATTTCATCTGAAATTTTCATTCTCTTAGATAGCAGCTCGATGAGTTGATTATCGGCCACATCAATTTTAGCTCTCAAAGTGCTTAATTTATTCTGAAATTCTTCACTTTCTGAAACCTCTTTTCTAATCTTCAAATCTTTCATAATCTGAACTAGTGTTGCGGGGGTGATTTGCTGTGCAGCGTCACTCCAGGCATCATCGGGAGTGTGGTGGGTCTCAACCATTAGTCCGTCGTAATTAAGGTCTAAAGCGGTTTGGCAAAGATCAAAAATTATATCTCTACGCCCTGCGATATGCGAAGGATCTAAAATTAGTGGAAGATCTGGAAATTTATTCTGAAGCTCAATAGCGATCTGCCACTCAGGGTTATTTCTGTATTTCGTTTTTTCGTAAGCTGAAAATCCACGGTGAATTACTCCTAAATTTTTGATATCGGCAGTATGAAAACGTTCTACAGCTCCTAACCAAAGTGAAAGATCTGGATTTACCGGGTTTTTCACCAATACCGTCTTATCAGTCCCCTTAAGTGCATCAGCGATATCCTGAACAATAAACGGCGAAACCGTTGTTCTGGCGCCAATCCAAAGAATATCAACGTCGTTTTCTAAAGCAAGATCTACGTGGTGGGCATTCGCAACTTCGGTAGTGGTTAGCATTCCGGTTTCTTCTTTGGCCTTTTTCAACCATTTTAAACCTAGCGCTCCAACTCCTTCAAAATTTCCCGGTCTGGTTCTGGGTTTCCAAATTCCGGCGCGTAAAACCGTGGCGTCGGTATCTTTTAACTGGTGAGCGATCTTTAAAACCTGTTCTTCGGTTTCAGCGCTGCAAGGTCCTGCGATTACTAGCGGATGATCTAATCCGAAATCGTCAAGCCATTTTCTTTGTTCTTTGTTGTTTTCCATAATTTAAAATTTAATCCTGATTTTTAATTTATTCCGTTTAAAATTGTTTTGATATGATTGGTGCGCTGCATTTCATTATAAACTTCCTGAAAATCATCATTTTCCAGTAAGTCTTTAAAATGCGTAAGGTTATTAATATATTCAGTTAAAGTTTCCAGCACATTCTCTTTATTTTCCCTGAATATTGGCGACCACATCGCCGGGGAACTTTTGGCAAGTCTCACCGTAGAAGCAAATCCACTGCCCGCCAAATCAAAAATATCACGCTCGTTACGTTCTTTTTCCAATACTGTTTTTCCCAGCATAAATGAACTTATATGCGATAAATGCGAAACATATGCGATATGCCTATCGTGGGAAACCGGATCCATATATCGAATACGCATTCCCAATTTCTGAAATATGTTTAGCGCTCTTTCCTGAAGTTTAAAAGCTGTTTTTTCAACTTCACAAATTATATTTGTTTTATTCCTATATAGATTAGGAATTGCTGCTTCGGGGCCGGAAAACTCGGTTCCTGCAATAGGATGAGCCGCTAAAAAGTTCCTCCTGTTTTGATGATTTGCAATTTCTTTACAAAGCCCCGACTTGGTAGAACCGGCATCAAAAACCAGGGTGTTTTCACCGGCCAAATCTAAAACTTCAATCACTACTTTATTGGCAACATCTACCGGAACGGCCACCAAAACCACATCGGCGTGTTGTACATCTTCCATTTTTGAAAAATGATCTATAATCCCAAGTTCTTTCGCCTTTTTTAAGTTTTGCTCATCGGCATCACTTCCAAAGATTTCCGCCTCCGGAAAAGCCGATTTAATATCCAGCGCGAAAGAGCCGCCTATAAGTCCTATTCCTATTATTTGAACTTTCATCTAATTTAATTTTATATCCCCACTTGGGATTTTTCTAAAGCTTTAGGTTCATAACCTGTTCTTTTTCCTTTTGCGTCCAGCATCATGCTGGTTTTATTCTTTTAATTGCCCGGTTGATGTTTTCCTCGGTTGCGCAAAGTGAAAATCGAATATATCCTTCGCCATTACTTCCAAAAATAAAACCCGGCGCGGTAAAAATGTGATATTTATTTAGCAGAAAATCTACAAAAGCTTCTGCGTTTGTTCCCTTCGGAACCTTTGCCCAAACAAACATTCCGGTTTGATCTTTTTCAGGTTCACATTGCAAAGCTTCAGCCAATTTCAATACTCTTTCTTTTCTGCTTTGATAAATCTCATTTTGGGCAGAAAACCAATCTCCGTTTAAACGTAAAGCAGCTGCCGCTCCAGCCTGAAGCGGATAAAACATTCCGCTATCCATATTGGTTTTTACTTTTAGAACCGTGTCTAGATTTTTCTCGCTTCCGCAAAGCATTCCTATTCTCCAGCCGGCCATATTAAAACTTTTGCTCAAAGAGTTCAGTTCTAAAACTACATCTTTGGCGCCCTCCGCTTTTAAAATACTTTTTGGATTGTCGTTAAGGATAAAACTGTATGGATTATCGTTCACAATGAGGATGTTATTTTCTTTTCCAAACTTTACCAAATCAGCAAAAAGCTTTTCGTTTGCTGAAGCTCCGGTTGGCATATGCGGATAATTAACCCACATTAATTTCACTTTACTCAAATCTTTCTTTGCCAATTCTTTTAAATTCGGCAACCAGTTTCCTTCAGCATTTAAATCGTAATAAACGGCTTTTGCGCCAACAAGTTCTGTAACCGAAGAATACGTTGGATACCCGGGATTTGGAATTAACACCTCATCGCCTTCATTTAAAAAAGCCATAGAAATATGAGTAATTCCTTCTTTGCTCCCCATAAGCGGAAGAATTTCAGTTTCAGCATCCAGAGAAACCTGGTAATGATTTTGATAAAATTCAGCGATGGCATTTCTAAAATCGGGTGTGCCTTTATAAGGCTGATATTGGTGCGCACCGGTATTTACCAAAGCTTCGTTTAAAGCTGAGATAACTTGCTGAGGTGGCGCCAAATCTGGGCTACCAATACCAAGATTAATAATATCTTTCCCGGCAGCTGCCATGGCACGCACTTCTCTTAACTTTGAAGAAAAGTAGTACTCTTTTACATGATCCAACCTTTTGGCCTGCTCTATCATTACAAACTATTTTTGTAGGTTCCTAAAATTGTTAATCGCTCAGTCATTACTTCTAAAATATCCATCGCCTTCTGGAATTCAGCATAATCTTCAAAGATCACATCGATAAAAAATGAATATTTCCACGGAAATTCTATAATGGGCATACTCTGTATTTTCGTCATATCAAGGTTAAAATCCCTCAAAATATTCAATACCGAAACCAGGCTGCCTCGCTTACTTTCCAGTTCAAACTTTAAAGAAGCTTTATCTATTTTATCGCCATTTGGCTCTTTTTTCTTAGTACTGATAATTAAAAAACGAGTGGCATTGCTTTTCTTGGTATGAATACTTTCTGCAAGAATTTCAAGTCCGAATAATTGTGCCGCTGCTTTACTCGCCACCGCCGCAACTTTTGTGTTTCCTTTTTCTGAAATTCTTCGGGCTACTTCGGCGGTATCACTGTCTTCAATTAACTTAATATGCGGATGTTTTTTAAAGAATTCTTTGCACTGCAACAGGGCCATAGGATGCGAATAGACTTTTTTAATGTTCTCTATTTTTTGTCCCGGCATAGCCATAAAATTCATATCTATTGGGATGTAATGCTCGCCTACTACTTTTAGATTATTTTCATCTATCAAAGCGTAATTCGGTAAAATTGAACCGGCGATAGAGTTTTCTATAGCCATCACGCCTTCGTTAGCTTCACCTTTTATTAGACTTTTGGTAAGCTCAGCAAAAGACATGCATTCCAAAACTTCAACCTCCTGGTGATAATATTCCTGGGCCACCAAATGGTGAAATGAGCCCTGTACTCCCTGAATTGCAATAATTTTATCCATTAATCTCAATATTGAGTAAAAAAAAAGTCCCGATGTTTATCGGGACTTTTTTATATAATTTCTTACTTAATTACATAGCATTCCCGTTCCTATCTCTGAAATAGAAATAAAAAAAGTAAAATGCGTTCCAGCTAATTAAGTGATTCATTGTTTCGTTGTTATGGGGCTAAAGTAGAATATTATTACCTAAACAAAAACCCTTTTTTAGCTTTTTTTAAGCTTCTAAGAGCTTTTTACAAACTTGATTTTTTTTCTAAAGAATCATCGAAAGATTTATAATAGCTTTTAAAATAACCACTTAGTAATTCCGAAATCCCTAACAAGATGACTTTACTAAAACCCGATATATCTATTTTCGAACTATTATTAGCGCGTTAAAAATCCTTACTTTTGAAAAAATGCTTGCTATGTCTATTCATGTTGAAGGAATTTCAAAATTTTATGGCGAACAAAAAGCGCTGGATTCTGTTTCTTTTAAGCTGAACAAAGGAGAAATTGTTGGGTTTTTAGGACCTAACGGCGCCGGAAAATCTACTTTAATGAAAATCCTTACCGGTTATTTAACTGCTTCAGAAGGAAAAGCAGAAGTAAATGGAATTTCCCTTGAAGACGATTTACATAAAATTCAGCAGCAAATTGGGTATTTACCGGAACACAATCCATTATATACTGAAATGTACGTTCGGGAATATCTGGTATTTAATTCCAGGATCTATAAGACCGATAAATCACGAATTGAAGAAGTTATTGAGCTTACAGGACTAAAACCCGAAGCCAATAAAAAAATAGAGCAGCTCTCTAAAGGCTATCGCCAACGTGTGGGACTAGCTACTGCCCTGCTGCACGATCCCCAGGTTTTAATATTAGATGAGCCAACCACAGGCTTAGATCCTAATCAATTAGTAGAAATCAGGAATCTTATTAAAAATATTGGAAAGGAAAAATCGGGAAAAACAATATTTCTTTCTACTCATATTATGCAGGAAGTTGAAGCCGTTTGTGACCGTGTAATTATTATCAACAAAGGAAAGGTAGTTGCCGATAAAAACTTAAAAGATTTAAGGGAAGAAAATGAACAGGTAATTTTAGTGGAATTCGATTACCGGGTGGAACAAGTTGCGCTTCAGAAATTACCGCATCTTATTTCAGCAAAAAATGTTGGCGGATTTGCCTATGAACTCACCTTTGACACCAAAAAAGATATGCGCCCTGCAGTATTCGATTTTGCCCACGATAACGGATTGAAAACTTTACAGTTGAATCAAAAAACAAAGAATTTAGAAAGTCTTTTCGCGGAACTTACAGCCCCCCAACAAGCCCCCTAGCCCCCAAAGGGGGAACTCTAAGCGTTGCGTAAAATACCTCGCCAACTCGACTGAATTTATTTTGAACAAATAATAAAATCAAAGAATCAGCAACTAAACTCCCCCTTCGGGGGCCAGGGGGCTCTTCCCCCCTTCGGGGGTTAGGGGGCTTCAAATATAAGTCGGCCGGTGTAATGTTCTTCAATATCGACCTCCGGTGGACGGTTTTTTGAGATTATATCTCCAAACCCAAAAATATCACCTTTTAAAGACTGCTGCGGATTGATAATTAATTTATTGGTGCCCCGGTGTAAAATATCGTAATGCTGAACGATAAAATCTCCAGCTTCCAGCCTACCGTCACCATTTGCAAAAAATAGATTTACATTTTCGGCATTTCCGCTTAGGAAATAATTAGAAATATTATCGTTGGTAATTCTTAGATTTTCAACCTCAAGATCAAGGATAAAATCACCATTGGTATGAATATCGGGATCACGTTCCTGGTTGAAGGACCGCAACCAAATTTCAGGAAAATTAAGCGTTCCAACACTTTCAATCGCGCTGCCGCTGCTATTCTGTAACCAGTTTAAAGTTGGGGTAGTGACATAGATTTTTGTGATCTCGTAATCCCGAAAAAGATTACAGGAATTTTCATTTCTCAGTTCAAGTCGGTTATCTACAACTTCAGCATAAACACCTTCTCGAAGGTTTTCCCCGGTTTCGATCCTCACTTTATATTCATCACCCTGTTCAATAAAAAGTTTCACACGTTCATAAACGATAATTTCTTCAAAAACTTCAACGCTAATTTCTTCAGTAATAATTTCCCCGGAAGTCTTTACACAAGTCGGCGCTTCTTCAGAATCACATCCAAAAAGGACAAAAATCAATATCGCTAATCCTAAAACCTGCTTTTTCATAAACGATAGCCAATTGAAAATTCTACAGCTTCGGCATTCGCATAATGAGAGCGAACGGTAAGCGATGCCCAAAGATCTTCGGTGATTTTTCTTTGCAGACCAACCCTGTTATATAATTGATCTACAAAATGTTCGTAAGGATAATACGCATAATAACCTAAATGCGTGATTACCGATAATTTATTGAAGTTTAGCTGATGTCCAACAAAAACTCCTACTCGTTTGGAGTCTTCATCCCCGGTGGTATTTCCGGAAGGAAAAGCTACCGACTGGTAATAAATTCGTTCTTCCATAGCTTTTGAAAAGAAAACTTCGGTTCCCGCCTGCAATGTACTTTTATGATTAAGCACCTTATCGGCATAAGCTGAAAAAGTTAAAAACGGATACTGTTTAGAACCAATAATTCCCATAGTATTTACGCCGCTTCGCAACACAAAATTAAAATGAATGGGTTCTGTATATTTTTCTCGTGGCCCTTTCGGAATATAATTAGGGAGGTTTTGATGATCCAGAACGTAATTTACTCCCAGGTTAAAAGTGATGGTATTTGTACTGGCATTGGGTGATTTAAAATCGGCGTTGGAATAATGAATTAGAGAAAGCCCGGCCTGTAGTCCCAAACCTTCAAAAATGTTTTCTTTTTTGTAATTCGTCATTAAGTAAGTAGAACTAAGCAAGCGCGAACCGTAGGCATTGTTTTTATAATTATCATCTGGATGATATGGGTTGGAAGCATACGCCAGCCCCTGCCCTATTCTAAACATTAAATTTCTTTTGAAAAGATAGAAATTCATATGCGCATAGAGTCCGTAATTCTCGCCTAAACTGGGATTTTTCATATCCTGGTAGGTAAAAGAAGCGCCAACATCGGGATAATTATAGCGCTTTTCCCAATCTTCAAATCCGAAACTTTTTTTATTAAAACCAAGAATTAAACCCGTTGGATGCCCGGTAATTAAATGGGCAATATCAGGGTTATGTTCGGCGATGGTTCCGTAGAAATAACTGGCATCAAAAGAATAATAGTTCTTCCCAAACTCCTGGGCAGAACTATTAAAAATGCTGAAAAGAAAAATAAGGGCGGTAATTTTCTTCATTACCGGCAAATGTAGGAGAAATTTTAATTAAACAGATTATCTTCAAAATTTACCTGCGCTTTGGTTTGAACAAACCTACAAGGTATTCTAAACCTTGCAGGTTGGAAGATTTGGATTTAAAAAACCGCTTTCGCAATTTTTTGAATATTGGTGCTTTTTCCCATGGAATAATAATGCAAAACCGGAACTCCCGCTTTTACCAGCTCTTTACTTTGCTGAATCCCCCACTCTATACCAACCTGGCGAACTTCTTTGTTACCCTTACATTTTTCAACTTCGCTGATAAGATCTTCGGGCATATCTACGTGAAATCTATGCGGAATTATACTTAGTTGCCGTTTTGTAGCCAAAGGTTTCAATCCTGGAATTATGGGAACGCTAATTCCGCTCTCGCGACACTTATCTACGAATTCAAAATATTTACTATTATCAAAAAACATTTGCGTCACCACATATTCAGCGCCAGCTTCAATTTTTTCCTTCAGCCTACAAATATCCTTATCAAGACTTGGGGCTTCCATATGTTTTTCGGTATAACCTGCAACGCCCACGCAAAAGTTGGTATTATGACCTTTTTCAATCACCTCATCCTGATAATTCCCTTTATTCATTTGCATAATTTGTTCCACCAGGTCTTTGGCAAATTTATTGCCTTTTGGTTCCGGGGTAAAATAGGTTTCACTCTTAATGGCATCACCTCGCAAGGCCACAACATTTTGAATCCCCAGGAAATCTAGATCGATAAGGAAATTCTCGGTGTCTTCTTTGCTAAAACC
>Ga0098069_100332_pt1 | contig 22655 bp, 20 predicted proteins | sample 27_taG_FD_92584 | JGI IMG/M metagenome (GOLD analysis project Ga0098069, IMG submission 92584) | Marine viral communities from Cariaco Basin, Caribbean Sea - 27_WHOI_OMZ | ecosystem: Environmental > Aquatic > Marine > Oceanic | place: Caribbean Sea: Cariaco Basin | collected 2014-11-09
ACCGTATTCACCAGACTGAATTGGATAACATTAAAGACGAGGAAGAACGTTATAAAAGGCTTGTTGAGTTAAACGTACAGGAACAATGTATAAACGTGATAAAAACCGCAGAGGTGCAAAGAGCATTTTTAGATAGAGGTATAACTGTACATGGTTGGGTTTTTGATATTCATTCCGGTAAGCTGATAGACCTGGATATCGATTTTTCAGAAATTTTGAAAAACGTAATGAAAATTTATCATTTAGATAGTTAAAAATGACTCAAATCAATAGAGCACTAGAAGCCTTAGCTAGATAACGTATGTGCTTTTTTATTTTGAAAAAATACTAGAATTTGAGAGGCTGTTTAAAAATTGTTTTTAGACAGCCTTTATTAGTTATTATTTTTTCTTGCCTCAAAAATCTTTAAATATAAATGGGAAGACATTTTACGAGCGTTGTTTTTAGCCCGGTTGGCTAATTCGCCCTCAAACAATTCGTCTATAGTTTCAAACCATAGATTTAGCCATATTCCAAAATGATAGGAAGAAATTTCCTGGTGGTTTTCCTGATCTACCTTAACATGAACTTTTTGCGGGTTCCCTTTGTAAAGTGCTTTAAAAAAGAGGTTGCTTTCCCAAAAATCGGTTAGCTTATCGAGATGTGCATCCCAATCTTGTATAACCTCATTAAAAAAATGGCCAATTTCAGGGTTTTGCCTTACTTTTTTATAGAACCCGGAAACAAGTAAAAAAACATCTTCCCGGGTTTTAATATCACCAGACATAAAAAATATTTAAAAAATGTTTATAAAAATAAAGGTAGTAGAAATAGCAAGGCTTAGTAACAGAGTATTAAAAACAACTTTAGATTTGAATTGAGCTAAAATTACCGTGTTAAAACCCATACAGGCTACCACTACAATAAATAGTTGAAACATATCTAAAAAGCTGTGTCCGTTCATTAAAATTAGCATAGCCGCTACAGATCCTAAACAACTGGAAGCTATAATTCCCATTGCTGAATATCCCAAGCTCATCTCTTCAAAATCGACTAGTAAATTCTTGTAAAGTTTCATGATTTTTAATTTTTAATTCTGGCGTAAAATTAAAGTGACAACAGAAGTTTTCTTATGAGTAAAATCATAAGGAGCAAAAAAAGCCTGAAGAAAATTGAGTTTATTCAGGCTTTAAAATCATTAAAAAGATTTCTTTATCTAAACTGGGTGTATGATTCTTTTTCCAGTTGTTCCCTATGATCTGGATGCGCTATAGAAATAAGTTCTTTGGCTCTTTGCCTAAGGTTTTTTCCATAGAGATTTACCACGCCGTATTCTGTAGCTATGTAATGCACGTGCGCCCTGGTGGTGGTTACACCTGCGCCTTCTTTTAGAAAAGGAACTATTTTTGAAACCCCGTTTTTGGTGATGGAAGGCATAGCGATAATAGGTTTGCCACCTTCAGAAAGAGCTGCACCTCTTATAAAATCCATTTGCCCGCCAACTCCAGAGAATTGATATTTCCCAATGGTATCGGCGCAAACCTGGCCGGTTAGATCTATTTCTATAGCCGAGTTTATTGCGGTCACCTTAGGGTTCCTCCGAATAATTGCGGTATCATTTGTATATGCAGCTTCTTTAAAATGGACTATTGGATTGTCATCTATAAAGTCATATAATTCAGGCGCACCTATAGCAAAACAAGTGACCAGTTTTCCGGTTTTTATCTCTTTGTTTTTCCCGGTTATTACTCCAGATTTAACAAGCGGTAAAATGCCATCAGAAAACATTTCGGTATGTATTCCCAGGTTTTTATGGTTTTTTAAATTGTTTAAAACCACGTTCGGGATTCCGCCAATGCCCATTTGCAGGGTGGCGCCGTCTTCAATTAAGCTGGCTACGTGTTTTCCAATTTCCTGTTCAATTTGTGTAGGAGTGGCTATTGAGGTAGCAAAAATAGGTTCATCTACTTCTATGGCTGCATCAATTTGGCTAATGTGAATGATTCCATCTCCGTGAGTTCTTGGAACTTTTGGGTTTATTTGGGTAATTACTTTTTTCGCCGTTTGAATAGCGGGTAAAGTTATATCTACCGATGTTCCAAGTGAGCAATAGCCGTGTTTATCTGGTGGTGACACCTGGATGAATGCAACATCTAATGGAAGAAGATTTCTTCGGAAAAGATTATGAATTTCACTTAAGAAAATTGGGATATAGGCTCCTTTATTAGAATTAACTGCGCTTCTTACATTGCCTGCAACAAAGCAAGAGTTTATGTTAAAAGCTTTCGAATAAGGTTCTTCAGTATATTTAGCGTTACCTTCAGTATGAATTTGAAGAATTTCTACATCTGCTAACTCATTATATCGCTCACATAAGGCATCAATTAATTTAATAGGGGTCATTGCTGCACCCTGAATAAAAATACGATTACCGGAATTTACGCTAGCAACGGCTTGTTGTGCGGATAATATTTTTGGATTTTTCACTATGCTAAGTTTGAATATTCAGATTAAAATCGATCTCAATCTCTTCATCAATTACAATTAGGCCAAAAATTTTGGTAGGTGCTTCTAAATTAAAATCTTTGATGTTTAGATCTAATTTTCCTTTAAAACGAACCTGGTTCTCCCAGGTTATTTCAATTGGAAAGCGGTAATCGTTTTCAATTCCCGCAATGGTAAAACTTAGTGTTACTGTGGCCTCTTCCTCTCGGTTTAGGTCTATTTTTTTTATTTTTAAAAAAATCTCCGGGTATTTTTCAGTTTTAAGAAGCTTATGAAAATCATTATTGATTTTTCTATGTCCGCAGTCAAAATTTTGATTTTCAAGGGTAAGAATACTGTTTTTAAATATGAGGCTACGTGCTTTATCAATATAATGAACTTTAAAGCTTTCGTTTTTGAAGTAGAGCGGATTAAAGTCACATTCAAAGTCATTGATATTGGTAGTCCCAGAAATACTAAGATTACTGTTGGGTAGAATTGTAATTTCCCTGGTTTCAAAATCAGTTTGGGCTATCCCTGGAATGGTAAAAAACAGCGTCAAGAATAATAGAAAGTAAGTTTTCATACTGATTGAATTAGGGTGTTATTATAATATATGCAATACAATTTTCACATAAAAATTACAGAAAATAGGAAATAAAAAGCCCCGGCGAATCTCTTAGAGATAACATCCGGGGCTCAACATTCAACTTAAAAACTAATCGCTGCTTCTAGCGTAATTCCGTTGAATTGCCCTCCATTGTTTATGTCCCCTACAGGATAGTCGTTATATTCCTGGTTAACATATTCTAATTTTGCAAGGATGTTTTTGGTCAGAAACCAACCTGCACCTAACTGGAAGCGGTTAACGCTAATATCAGTGCTACTATCAAGTTCACCATCCACAGTACTGTAACGAGCTCCCAGGTAGAAGTCTTCTGTAGCCCCGAACCTATAAAGGAGTTCACCTGCCAGGTGGTTGTAGGTTCTTGAATCTGTATCGTTTGCATCCTGCCCACTGATAGTTTCAATGATTCCGAAGAATTCAAGTCCACCATACTTAATGAATGGGTTGATCATTACAGATGTCATCTCATTTTTGAAAGATGGATTGATACGTCCAGCTCTAAAACCAGGTCCGTTTCCATCAACATCAGTCATTACGTTATAGTAACGAGTACCGGCACGGTCACCTGTGTATAGGTAGTTACCACGGCCATAGTTTTTTCCACTATAAAGAAGAGATCCAGTTAATCTAAATCTAAAGTCTTCATTAAATTGATTGTCATATCCTAATTTAGCAAGGAAAGAAGGATCTGTCTCACCGTCACCGGCAGTAGACTGGTTTAGTTTACCGTTGGTAAATCCTACCATTCCTAACCAGGGACCGTTGAACATATATACTTCAGCACCAACTTCTGTAGTAAAGCTATCCATTAAATAATTTCCTACGAATGGGTTGTACATGGCTTGTGCGTTGTCTGTTCTTCTAAAGTGCGCGTCACCATAGTTATTTTCCATGTGACCAATCTTGATTCTCATGTGGTCCATAAGGCCTTCAGCGAAACCTTCACTTATAAAATCTAATTTATCGATCTGTATATATCCACCTTTTACCCAGGTATCTTCGTGGTTTTGAGAAGAAAGATAGGTTCTCAAGTGCATTCTCACACCATCATAAAGTAATACATCAAGGTCTAGGTTAGCAGTAGCCAGGTTAAAGTTTCCTTCAAGGTTTTGAAGTTCGGCTGCATCAGATTCGTGATCTAAAGACTGGAACTGGATGGTAGATGCGCCACCAACCCTTACCTGTACTCCGTCAAACTCAGTATCAGTTTCTTTTTTAGCTTCAAAATCATTGATGCCGCGTTGGTCTGGTGCCCTAAAGTTGGGAAGGTCCCTGTCCCATATAGTTTTTCCTTCTTCAGCGTGTACTTCTGTGTCTTGTGCCTGTACCTGAAAGCCTGCGGCCATCATAAGGGCAATTCCGAAATATTTGATTGAATTTCTCATTTTGATCATTTTTTTGGGTTGAAAAGTTATTTAGTAAATGTTGATTTGAATTTAATAGTTAATTCTTCTCCTGTGGTAATTGTTCCAAACATAGCAGTAGGAGGGTCTACTTTGTAGTGGGTCATGTTGATGTCTTGTTTGCCATTAATTTGTAATTTATTTCCATTAAGTTTTACTGTGAATTCTGTTGGAACCTGTTTAGAAACCCCAGAAATTTTTAAGGTGGCCAGGGCGTTCACTTTGTAAGAATCACTTCCCTGGGCTTGAATCTTTTTAACTTCGTCCAGTTTAAATTCTATATTCTTGTGTTCCTTGGTGTCAAGGGCTTTGTACGCATTTTTATCCATACCACCTTTTCCGCTATCTAAACTTTCGGCAGGAACGGTAACCTGTAGGCTGGAGATCCCTGTAAGCTTACCATCTTCGGTAGTGATTGTGGCGCCACCTTTTTTAGAGTTTGCCTTCATTTCCCAATCGTGGATATTAGAAGTTCCTTCAACAATAATTTCTGAAGAATTATCCATTCTAAAACTTTGGCCAAGCATATTGCCAGCGGTAAGTAGCATAAAGAATATGCCTGTAAAGATTAATTGATATGATTTTAAAACTTTCATGATATAGGTTTTTAAGTTTGATACAAAGATGGGGTAGAAATGCAACTGATTTTATGACGAAAATCAGGTTTGGGCAGATTTACGTAAAGATTTTCTTAAGTAAAAAATATCGTAAACACCTTGTTTTTTAAGGCTTTGGTGCTTCTAAAACGTTTTCGGAAAGACTTTTAGGGTATTTCTTTTGCAAAAAAAACAGCAAAATAACCTAAGGATTATGGGCGTGGTTTGACTTATAATCATAGTAATCTGGAAATTTTCTATTTTAAGTTTCCAAACGTCAAACTGATCCTGTCGAAGTTCTTAAGGTATTGAATTTCAATAGGATTTCGACAAGCCTGTACTGAGTATATCGAAGTGCTGCCATTGACGTCTTTAAACCATTTTTTTAAGTTTTGACATACGCTTATAAACCCCACTTAATGACCTTAAATTAGAAGTGTGGAACCTTTAAACGTGAAAATTTTTTCTCTATAATCTGATATTAATAAACCACATTGGAAAATTTTATGACTTTGCAAGACTGCCATACGGGCATCAGCACTATTAAACGCCGAGCACCAAGTTCACCAACAATATTTTCCAACGACCATGCTATCAAACAGGTATTTCAGCACTATACGAATACCGGCCAAGGTGTGGTTTTAGTTTATAATATGAATTTACGTCAATTTTCCCACCATTAAAAATTTTAAAAGGGTCTATTATTGACGGGATTTTTTTTAAGTTATTGACTTAATGACGATTAAAAATAAAAAAGCCACGAATCCACTAATCATAGATAATATTCGTGTATTGGTGGCAACTTTTTTTAAGCTTTAAATCTTAATCCAATACGTCAAAATCATCGTTTTTCAAATTTTTTTTTGAATGGGGTCTCAATCTGACGACCATTTAATCTCTGAAACATAAAAAATAACAATAAAAATAATATAATTACTTAAAAGTCAAATACATATATATTTAAACCACCTATTTATCCTTTACTTTCGGATAGTTGTGATTTATAATTAATAGTGTAATTGAACAGTTCGGAAAAAGAGGGTGCCAAAATCTGAGGGGAATTTGAAGTCATTTCAAAATTAAAGGCTTTAAGCCTCCATTCGTAGAATCCCATCCCAAGGGTTTACCTGTTGTATTCTATTTGGGAACTACATTAAAGTTAGGATCAACTGTGGTTAAGTGTTGATTTCTGAAAATTCAGAAAGGTAAAAAATGTTTAAAACGGACAGGGATAGTTATTGCTTCCAATAATTATTTAAAGTGTGTGGGAAACACTAATAATAAAGTTCATCGGTTTTTAGATTTAAAAATCTTGAAGTGGCGAAAAAAGTACTTAGCCAGGTAATTAATATGCCCAAAAGAAATATTCCTATAAAAAGCCCTGCAAGTAGTTTTACATTTGATGTTAGGGCAAGTTGGGGAAAACTATTGTTAAGGTAATACAGGGCACCGGCCATTCCAATAAGGGCAATTATGGCACCAATTATTCCTAGTTTTACACTTTGCCAAATAAATGGCCTGCGAATAAAACCTTTGGTAGCACCTACCATTTGCATGGTTTTTATAATAAATCGTTTGGAATAAACCGAAAGTCTAATGGAACTGTTGATAAGCAATACCGCAATAAATGTGAAAACCCCACTGGCAATAAGTACCCAAAAGCTAATTTTTTTTACGTTTTCGTTTAAAAGTGCGATAAGGGGTTTATCATAAACCACTTCATCCACAAAGTTTTTTTCGGTGAGATTGGTTGCAATTTCATCTACCTGCTCGCCAGAGACAAAATCGGCATTCATATAAACATCTATAGAATTCTGTAACGGGTTATAGCCTAAAAAATTCATAAAATCCTCGCCTATTTCCTTGCTGTGCGCCTCGGCTGCTTCTTCTTTAGAAACATAGGTGGTAGATTTGGTATAATCTGCCATCGCCAGGCTCTTTTTGAGTTGTTCTATTTCCACCTCTTTGGCGGTATCTTTTAAATATACGGTAAGCGCAATTTGCTCTTTAAAATGATCGGCTACTTTCTTGGTGTTTAAAACCAGCAATCCCAACATTCCCAATAAAAAAAGTACTAAAGCAATGCTAATTACAACCGAAAAATAAGAAGATATTAAGCGGCGTTTCTGGTATTTTTCAAAGGATGTGCTCATAGGGCGATCTCAGATTTTTTGTAAAAATAAAAAAGATAAGCTTGCAATATCTTTAAAACGTTTAAAGTTTAAAAAAATTAGCGAAGTATTAAATTTTTTATTTCGGAATGAAAAACTACTATAAGATGTCTGCGAAAAATTATTCGTCTAGCTGTCCCGACGCTTCGGGATGTTTCAGCTTCTAATATGTTCATTAACTTAGAGGTTATGATAAGTTTAGAATCCAGGCTTATTAAAAGAGACCAAATTTTACATCCTGCAAGGTTTGTGCAACCTTGTAGGTTTGGGAACTTTTTCAAACCTACGAGGTGTAAAAAAACCTTGTAGGAAGATGTGTTAATTTTTATATAGCAACGAAAAAACACAAATAATATGAATATTTTAATCTTTGGAATTGGAGGTATAGGTGGTTATTTTGGTGGAAAACTCGCCCAGTCGGGTTTTGATGTTACTATGCTTGCCCGCGGGGAACACCTGGAAATGATTAAAAAAAACGGAATTGAAGTTGAAAGTATTAACGGTAATTTTAAAGTAAAACCCAATCTTGCAACTGATAAATTAACCGAAGTTCCTACTCCAGATTTGGTGATTTTAGGCGTTAAATCTTGGCAAATCCAGGAAGTGGCGAAGCAAATAAAACCAATTCTTTCTGCTGAAACAATGGTTTTGCCTTTACAGAATGGTGCAAATAATGTGGAGAAACTACAGGAAGTCCTTAATAAGAAAAATATACTTGCTGGCCTTTGCCATCTTGTGAGTTTTGTAGAAAAACCGGGAAAGATAAAACACATTTCCTTTGACCCGCATATCACTTTTGGGGAGATTGATAATTCAAATTCAGAAAGAATTAAACAATTGAAATCGATTTTTGATAAAGCTGAAATTAGCAATTTTAACCCGAAAAATATTCAACTTGAAATATGGAAGAAATTTTTGTTTATCGCCACCATAAGTGGTCTGGGCGGGTTAACACGGGTTTCCATAGATAAAATAAGGGAAAGCGAATATTTATATGAACTTTTACAAAAAACCGCGCAGGAAATTAAGTTAGTTGCTAATGCTAAAGGAATTCCGGTAGCAGACGAACACCTGGAAAAAGCTTTTGAAATTATTCAAAATCAACCACCGGGAACAACAGCTTCCACGCAACGTGATATTATGGCAGGCCGGCCTTCAGAATTAGAAAATTTCAACGGATTTATAGTAAAAGAAGCCGAAAAATTAGGCCTTGTAACACCCGTAAATAAAATGATCTACGAGTGTTTACTGCCTATGGAAATGGAAGCGCGAAATAATTAGTTATTCCCCGTTTTCTCCATTGAAATCTAATTCTGTAAAGTTTTCATCAATAATCATTGTGAGACACCCGTTAACCTGTAAATGCTCCAAAGATTTGGTTTCATTATCCAGCTGAATCGTTTTTATTTCAAACGGTAACCCGTGGATTTTTAATTTGAAATTTTTACAATCGCTTTCAAAAGAGCCTTCTTTATGCTGCTGAATAATTAACCGGTTTTTCCTTCCGGTAAGTTTAAAACTTCTTAAGCAGAAACGCCCTTTCGTATAATCGTATCCATCGTGCGCATCTTCAAAGAATTGAGAATCTTCCTTGCCTTTTTTGTAATAAACTTCAAGAGTTATTTCTTCTATTTTTTTCTCTGATACATACTGTTGAACAGGATATTTGGGAATAATAGCACCTTCTTTAATAAAAACAGGCATGCTATCTATATCGGCATCTACCCACATTTCCTTGCCACCTTTTATCGATTCGTCGGTCCAGTAGTTATACCAATTTCCGCGGGGTACATACATACGTCTTCCTTTGGCATTTGGCTCTATTACGGGACAGGCAAGAATGCTATCGCCAAAAATAAATTCATCTATTCTATAGTGCGTGTTCACATCTTCCTGGTCAAACATCACCAAAGATTTTATCAACGGAACGCCTTTTTCGGTATAATCCCAGAACGCGGTGTAGAGATAAGGAAGTAATTGGTACCGCAATTCAATAAATTTGCGCACTATATTGGTAATATCTTCATCAAAAGTCCAGGGTTCCTGGTCGCCGTGATCTCCGGAAGAATGCACTCTGAAAAATGGGTGAAAGGTTGCTAATTGAATCCATCTTGTGAAAAGTTCACCGTGAGGTTGTTCTGCGAAACCGCCAATATCACTTCCTGCAAAAGAAAATCCGGACATTGCCAGGCGCTGTACCTGCACGTTAGCAATCCACAAATGTTCCCAGTTGGCGATATTATCTCCGGTCCAGGTTGAGGTATATCTTTGCGTCCCCGAATATGCCGCTCTGGTAATTACAAAGGGGCGTTTAGGATGCGAGAATTTCTTTACACCGTGGTAGGTTGCCCGGGCCATTTGCATCCCGTAAATATTATGGGCTTTTCTGTGGCTGCAGGGATTTGCATCATAATCGTGCCTTACATCGTGCGGAAAAGTCTTATTTGGTACTTTCATCACCGCGGGCTCGTTCATATCGTTCCAGATGCCTTTTACTCCAATATCTTCAATTAACTCCTTGAAAAGCCCTGACCACCATTCCCTAACTTTAGGATTGGTGAAATCGGGGAAGTAACACTCTCCCGGCCAAACTTTTCCTTTTATATAAGGGCCATCGGCGCGTTTACAAAAATAATCGTTTTCCAATCCCTCTTTATAAACCCAGTAATTTTTATCAATTTTAATCCCGGGATCTATAATCGCCACGGTTTTAAAACCATCGGCTTCAAGTTCCTTTACCATTCGTTTCGGATCTGGAAAATATTCTTTGTTCCAGGTAAAGCAGCGGAAACCTTCCATATAATCAATATCCAGGTAAATAGCATCGCAGGGAATTTGCAATTCCCTGAATTTAGAAGTGATTTCTTTTACTTTACTTTCGGGATAATAGCTCCATTTGCATTGATGAAAACCAAGTGCCCAAAGTGGTGGTAAATCTGGTTTTCCGGTAAGATCGGTGTAGTATTCTACAACATCGGTCATTTTTGGGCCGTAGATAAAATAATAATTCATCTCGCCTCCCTGTGCCCAAAAGCTGGTTACAAAACGCCGTTCCTGCGCAAAATCAAAATAAGACCTAAAGGTGTTGTCAAAGAAAATTCCGTAGGCCTTTTTATTATGAAGCCCGGTGTAGAAAGGAATGGTTTTGTAAATAGGATCGGTATCTTTTCCGTAAGCATAAGAATCGGTTACCCAATTTTCAAAGCGCTTTCCTTTTAAATTAAGATGTCCCGGTTTATCGCCAAGTCCAAAATAGCTTTCTCCATCGTGAGAAACTTTACTCATTTTTACGATGTCACCCCCAAATTCGTAACTTTCTTCCCAATGGAAGCCCAGCTCATCTTCATTGATTAATGTACCGTCTGCCCGATCATAAATCTTAACTCTTAAACCCTTTTTTGAAACTTCACAAATAATTTTGGTAGTGGTAATGCTATAATTATCCTCCTTTTCTTCAATATCTAATTGATTATAGCCTATGCTTGCGTGTTTGGTAATTGCATAAGAAAAATCTTTAGCAAACATCCCGGTGGTAGAATATCTAAAGCGAAGCAAGCCATCCCGAAGGATAGTAATTTGCAATGCAACATCATTTTCTGTGGTAAAATAAAGTGTATCCACATCTTTACGGAAGGAAACTACACTAGATGGAAAAGCATTTCCTTTTTGTTCTAACTCGGTATTGGTGATCATATTTTATAATGGATTACTGGGCAATAAAAGAACTGAATTTTTTTGATATATAAGTTAGTATTCACAAAATATTTATGAGCGTTTATTAACTATATCGTTGTTTTTCATTTAACTAAGCCAAATACTTAAAAGCAAGCATCGCCAGTGGTGGAAGTTTGATAGTGGCAGAATGTTTTTTACCCTGCCATTCTTTTGAGGTTACGGTTTTCCTTGGATTCTTATATTTCCCTGTACCGTGATATTCTTTTTTATCGCTGTTGAAGATTTCCTCAAGTTCACCTGCTTCAGGTAAGCCAATTTGATAATTTTCCCGCGGAATTGGGGTTAGATTACAAACAATAATCAAATAATCTTTAGGCTCGTTTCCTTTTCTAATAAAGCTAATCACAGAATTTTCGGCATCATTGTAATCTATCCATTCAAAACCATCGGGTACAAATTGATTTTCATATAAAGCAGGCTCAGATCGATAGAATTCATTTAAAGCTTTAATTACCTCCTGAATTCCTTTATGTGGCGCATAATCCAGTAAATGCCAGTCTAAACTATTCTGGAAATTCCATTCTTCACTTTGCCCAAATTCACACCCCTGGAACAGTAATTTTGTTCCCGGATGCATAAACATATACGCATACAGCAAGCGTAAATTGGCAAAACGTTGCCATTCATCTCCCGGCATTCTTCCTAAAATTGAATGTTTACCGTACACCACTTCATCGTGAGATAGCGGAAGCATAAAATTTTCGGTAAATGCATAAGTAAGGGAAAAAGTAATGTTGTTTTGGTGATGTTTTCTGTAAATGGGTTCTTTCGCAAAATACTGAAGTGTATCATGCATCCAGCCCATCATCCATTTCATCCCAAAACCGAGTCCGCCGAGAAATACCGGTTTTGAAACTCCGCTATAAGCAGTAGATTCTTCGGCAATAGTTTGTACGTCTGGATAAGAGGCGTAAACTTCTTTGTTTAATTCTTCTAAAAACGATATCGCCTCCAGGTTTTGATTTCCTCCATATTGATTGGGTTCCCATTCGCCTTCTTCCCGGGAATAATCCAGGTACAAGATAGAAGCTACGGCATCTACCCGAATCCCGTCAATATGAAATTGCTCTAGCCAGTATAAAGCGTTACTAATTAAAAATGCTCTTACTTCGTTTCGGTTATAGTTAAAAATTAAACTTTTCCAATCGGGATGGTAGCCTCTTTTTGGATCTGGATGTTCATAGAGATGTGTTCCATCAAAATAACCGAGTCCGTGACTGTCTTCCGGAAAATGAGAAGGTACCCAATCCAGGATCACTCCAATATCATTTTCGTGAAGTTTATCTACCAGATATTTAAATTCATCTGGGTAGCCAAATCGCGAGGTTGGGGCAAAGTAACCGGTAATTTGATATCCCCAACTTGGGTCGTATGGATATTCCATAATAGGCATAAACTCTACGTGAGTAAACCCCATTTCTTTTACATACGAAACTAAATCGGTGGCGAGTTCCCAGTAAGAAAGTGACCGATTTACTTCAGTTTTTTTCTTCCAGGAAGATAAATGCACTTCATAAACCGAAAAAGGAGCATTTAATGAATTATGTTTTTTTCGTTTTTCAAGCCAGGATTTATCTTTCCACTCATAACTGTCTTCCCAAACTACCGAAGCTGTATTTGGCGGGTGTTCACAGCGCCTGGCATAAGGATCGGCTTTTTCGGTAATAATGCTATTATGGTGACTATGGATTTTATATTTATATAAATTCCCTTTATCAACATTAGGAATAAAACCTTCCCAAATACCGCTACCGTCCCAACGCACGTTTAGTAGATGTTCGCCATCTTTCCAGGAATTAAAATCGCCAATTACCGAAACCTGTTTGGCGCCTGGTGCCCAAACCGAAAAATAAGTTCCTTTGTTATTATTGAGCGTGATGGGATGCGAACCAAATTTCTCGTACAGGCGAAAATGTTTGCCCGATTTAAAAAGGTTAATATCAAATTCTGAAAATAAACTGTGCGTTATAACTTTTGTCATATTATCCTATGGTTGTTCCGGGGGGAAGCACTGCTTCTTTTTTAAGCACTACAATTCCTTCTTTTATTACGTAAGCATGGGTTTCGTCATCTTCTAAATGTGAACCACCGTTTATAGTCGTATTGTCTCCAATTCTACAATTTTTATCAATTATGGCATTTTGAATGTTACAATTTTCCCCTATTCCGGCGAGGATTTCAATATTATTTCCTTCAATTTCCTCTAAAGATTCATAAAAATCGGTTCCCATCATATAACAGTTTTTTATAACTGAACCTTTTCCAATCCTGGATCTCACACCAATTACCGAAGATTCAATTTCCCTGGCGTGAATAATACAGCCTTCAGTAATAACCGCTTTTTTCAAATTAGTGCCAGAAATTTTTGAAGTGGGAAGAATCCGTGCTCGCGTATAAACCCTGTTTTCCATATCATATAGATTGAATTTAGGGATATCGTCCGTCAGGCCAATATTTGCTTCAAAAAACGATTCTATATTTCCAATATCGGTCCAGTAACCTTCAAATTGATAACCGCAAACCTTTTTATTTCCTATAGCCTGCGGAATTATTTCTTTACCAAAATCTACCGTACTCTCATCGTCCATTAATTTTACCAACAATTCCCGGTTAAACACGTAAATACCCATAGAGCCCAGGTAATTTCTGCCTTCAGCTTCCATTTCGGCCCCTACAGGGGAAGTCCAGTCGGGTAAAAGTTCAGATTTCGGTTTTTCTATAAATGAAGTAATATTGTTATCCTGGTCGGTTTTCATAATCCCGAAGCTCGGGGCTTCTTTTGCATTTACGGGTACAGTGCCAATAGTAATATCTGCGCCGGTATCTATATGCTGCTGAACCATTAGATTATAATCCATATGATATAATTGATCTCCTGAAAGAATAAGAAAATAATCGAATTTGTGTTTTTTAAAATGATGCATTCCCTGTCTAACAGCATCTGCAGTTCCCTGGTACCAGGTTTTGTTATTCGGGGTTTGCTCTGCCGCCAGAACATCTACAAAAGCCGAACTAAAAAAGCTAAAGTGAAAGGTATTTTTAATGTGCTTATTGAGGGAAGCCGAATTGAACTGCGTCAACACATACATTCTTTTAAGGTTCGAATTAATACAGTTGGAAATCGGAATATCTACCAGTCTGTATTTTCCTGCAATAGGAACGGCAGGCTTAGACCTGCTTTCTGTTAACGGATGAAGCCTGGTGCCCTGACCGCCTCCTAGAATAACCGATAATACTTTGTCGTTTAGCATGATTAGTCGCTTTTTAGTGAGTTATACAAATCGATATATTTTTGCGCCGAAACATTCCAGGAATGATCAATGCCCATAATATGTTTTCTGGTTTTTTTAAATGCTGGTTTATCATTATAAAATGCTATAGCCCTGTTCAAAGTTTGAAGAATATCATCTCCTGAAGCTTCCTGGTGTGAAAACCCAAAACCGCCATCTTCAACATCTATAACGGTATCTTTTAAACCGCCAATACTTCGCACAACCGGGATGGTCCCGTATCGAAGGGAATATAATTGATTAAGGCCGCAAGGTTCCACGCGGGAAGGCATTAATAAGAAATCTGCCCCGGCATAGATAAGGTGCGAGAGTTTTTCATCATAACCAATAAAAGTGTTATATACTCCCTTATGTTTTTTCTTTAAACCTTTTAAGCTATCTTCTACTTCAGGGTTTCCAGAACCTAAAACGAGAATATTGCATTCTTTTTTTGAAAGAATTTCATCAAAAACTTCCGGGAGTAAATCGGCGCCTTTTTCGTAAACCAGTCTGCCGATAAAAGCGAACAAAGGTTTGGAAGCTGAAAAGCCAAACTCTTTACACAGCCACTTTTTATTAGCGGTTTTCCCGGTTTGGATATTTTTTGCCGAATAATTTTTCACGATAAAATCATCGGTTTCGGGATTCCAGACTTCGGAATCTATCCCGTTTAGAATTCCTACACACTTTTGATTTTCGTGAGCCAGCAAACCCTCCAATCCGTTTGCAGCCTGTTGTAATTCTTCCATATAACTCGGGGAAACAGTGGTCACTCGCCAGGCACATTTTATTCCCGCTGCTAAAGGATTTATCACGCCATTCCAATCCAATAAACCGATATGATTTATATCAAAAGCAGGTAAATAATGCACTTTATCGTGAGAAAACCAGCCCTGATATTGCGCGTTGTGAATGGTTAAAATTGTAGGGATTTCATTTAGCGACTCATATTTAAAACATTCCTGCGCCATAAAGGGAATTAATCCGGTATGATGATCGTGGCAATGAATTATAGAAGGTTTTTCTTTTAAAGTAAGCAGCCAATCCATTACCGCAATTTGAAAAGCCGTAAAGCGCTTTGTATCATCTTCTGAATACACATAATCTTTAAATAAAAGTTCAGGAATATCTACAAATAGAATATTGAGGTCTAAAACATCTTCTTTTAATTCGAGGATTTTATAAGGATATGTTTCTTCTCCTAAAACCAAATTTGATTCGTAAACACTTTTAAATTTCTGTGCCGCGGTGAATTTATTATCATAAAACGGCATCAACACTTTAGCCCTAATTCCGGCCTCTTGCTGATATTTTGGTAAGGAACCAACTACATCTCCCAGGCCACCAACTTTTGCGATTGGGTAACATTCAGCGCTTACGTGTATCACGTTCATATAGAAATTTTAAAGTAATAGATTTAATCGGGTTGTTTTATTGCGAATATTAAGACTGGGTTTTTAAAGAATTTAAAAATGCGGAGTCTGTTTATCGGCAATTCCCCATAAATTTAGTAAAATAATAGCAGAAGTAAGCTTTTAATAACAATAATCCCCGTTGGAAAAATCTAAGCTAACTTATCTTTCAATCCCTTGATCCTAAATTCCCATAAGTGGTTTAAAATTGTAAATTTGCAGCCAATAATGTGGAGCCGCGTTGCGCATAATAAGCAGCTAAGAAAAAAAGGACAATGAGTTACAACTTTAACGATATTGAAGCCAAATGGCAAAAGTACTGGTCGGAAAATCAAACTTTTCGCGCCAGCAATTCATCAGATAAACCAAAGTATTACGTGCTGGATATGTTCCCTTATCCTTCGGGCGCCGGCCTTCACGTGGGGCATCCGCTGGGTTATATTGCCAGTGATATTTACGCGCGCTATAAACGTCACAAAGGCTTTAATGTTTTGCACCCACAGGGTTATGATAGTTTTGGGCTGCCAGCCGAGCAATATGCGATTCAAACCGGGCAACATCCCGCGCTTACCACAGCTAAGAATATTAAAAGATATCGGGAGCAGCTCGATAAAATAGGTTTTTCTTTTGATTGGAGCAGGGAAGTGCGTACCAGCGATCCCGAATATTATAAATGGACGCAGTGGATCTTTATTCAGCTTTTTGAGAGTTGGTATGATTTGGAAGCTGAAAAGTCAAGAGATATTTCAGAGCTTGAAGAAATCTTTGCTGCGGAAGGGAATTCTCGTTTAAATGCCGCTTGTGATGATGAGGTAGAGGAATTTTCAGCTGATGTCTGGAATGCTTTTTCTACGGAAGAAAAACAAGAAATATTACTTAAATACAGGCTTACCTATTTAGCTGAAACAGAAGTGAACTGGTGCCCACAACTGGGAACCGTTTTGGCGAACGACGAGATTGTAAACGGTGTTTCCGAACGTGGCGGCTATCCCGTGGTTCGTAAAAAAATGACGCAATGGAGTATGCGAATTTCGGCATTCTCAGAACGTTTATTGCAAGGTTTGGATCAACTGGACTGGACCGAGAGTTTAAAGGAAAGTCAGCGTAACTGGATTGGGAAATCGGTAGGCGCACACGTAGATTTTAATGTTCAGGATTCAGACGATAAAATTGGTGTTTTCACCACCAGGCCCGATACTATTTTCGGAGTGACTTTTATGACTTTGGCTCCGGAACACGAACTGGTTAAAAAGATAACCACGCCTCAACAAAAAGAAGAAATTGAAGCCTATGTTGCCGCCAGTGCAAAACGCAGCGAACGCGAACGTATGGCCGATGTGAAAAGTATTACCGGGGTGTTTACCGGCGCTTATGCCGAACATCCTTTTACCGGCGAGTCAATACCTATCTGGATTGGCGATTATGTGCTTGCAGGTTATGGAACCGGTGCCGTAATGGCTGTGCCTTGCGGAGACCAGCGGGACTATGATTTTGCCAGACATTTCGATATTCCGATTAAAAATATCTTTGAAAACGCTGATATTTCTGAAGCTGCTTTCTCCGGAAAAGAAGGAACGGTAATCGCAAATTCCGATTTCCTTAGCGGGCTAGAATATAAGGAAGCACTTCAAAAAGTGATTTTAGAATTGGAAAAAACCGGTCACGGTTATGGGAAAACCAATTATAGGTTGCGTGATGCGGTTTTTAGTCGCCAGCGTTATTGGGGTGAGCCATTCCCGGTGTATTACGTAAAGGGAATGCCGCAAATGATAGATGCGCAACATTTGCCCTTGCATCTTCCTGAAGTAGAAAAATACCTTCCTACTGAAAGCGGGGAACCACCATTAGGAAATGCTACCGATTGGGCCTGGGATACAAAATCTAACGAGGTAGTGAGTAATGAGAATATTGACGATGAAACGGTATTCCCATTAGAGTTGAACACCATGCCGGGTTGGGCAGGAAGTAGCTGGTATCTTTTCCGTTATATGGACTCAGGGAATAATGAAGAATTTGTTTCGAAAGAGGCGCAAAACTACTGGAAAAATGTAGATCTGTACATAGGCGGAAGCGAGCACGCTACCGGTCATCTATTATATTCCCGTTTCTGGACAAAATTTCTTCACGACCGTGGATATCTATCGGTAGAAGAGCCTTTTAAAAAACTCATCAACCAGGGAATGATTTTAGGGCAGAGTGCATTTGTTTATAGGTTAGAAGGAGAAAATGTTTTTGTCTCTAAAAATCTGATTGGAAAAAATAATGTACAGCCAATTCACGCCGATGTTTCTTTGGTGAATCATTCCGATGAATTGGATATTGAAGGTTTTAAAAACTGGCGTCCTGAGTTTAAGGATGCGAAATTTTTAACCGAAAAAGAGGGCGCATACATAGTAGGACGCGAAGTTGAAAAAATGTCGAAATCTAAATACAATGTGGTGAACCCCGATGATATTTGTGAAGATTACGGCGCCGATACGTTGAGAATGTACGAGATGTTCCTCGGGCCTTTAGAGCAGGCAAAACCCTGGAATACCGCTGGAATTACCGGAGTGCATAATTTCCTTAAAAAGCTTTGGAAGTTATATCACAACGGTGAGCAATTTGAAGTTTCAGATGAAAAAGCCTCAGCCGATTCTTTAAAAAGTCTGCATAAAACCATTAAAAAGGTTACTGAAGATATCGAGGAATTCAGTTTTAATACTTCGGTTTCCACCTTTATGATCTGTGTAAATGAGCTTTCAGCGCAAAAATGCAATAGCAGGGAAGTGCTTGAGCCACTTGTTGTTTTGATAGCACCTTACGCACCACACATAGCCGAGGAGCTTTGGAGTAAGTTGGGGCATTCAGAATCTGTAGTGACAGCAGAATACCCGGTTTTTGAAGAAAAATTCCTGGTAGAAAGCACTAAAAATTACCCGGTTTCTTTCAATGGTAAAATGCGTTTTACAATGGAGTTACCACTGGATATGCCAAAAGACGAAATTGAAAAAACCGTAATGGCAGATGAACGAACTCAAAAACAATTAGACGGTAGAACACCTAAGAAAGTAATTGTGGTACCCGGAAAGATTGTGAATATTGTAGGGTAATTGAACTATAAATTATAATTTGAAGATTTCAAAATCCGTTTCCTCATTTGGGAACGGATTTTTTATTGGAGTGATTTGTCACTTATCGTCACCCTGAATTTATTTCAGGGTCTAAGTTGCGCTATATATTTATTGTAAAAATGATTATATTTAATAGAAATTTCTCATCATGACAAAGCAAGCTATTCTAAAAAAAACAATGCAGGATATATCAAGGCTTCCTGAATGGAGGATTCGGGAGGTATCAGATTTTGTTGAATTCCTGCTGCAAAAAAATGAAGAGAAGGAATTGGTTAATGAGTTTCAAAGCAACGCATCCAAATCTAAATCTTTTCATTTTTTGGAGGAAGAGGAAGAGTTGTATAATGATGAAGATCTAACTGAAAAATTTTGATGAATAAAGGAGATATTGTTTTAGTTTCTTTTCCTTTTACCAATTTAAAGGGGAGCAAACGAAGACCTGCGGTAATTCTTTATATTGGAGAAATGGATGTTGTTGCAGCTTTTATAACTTCCCGAATCGCTAAAATATCCTCTCTTGAGTTATTAATAAATCCTTCTGAAGCTAATAGATTAAAAAAGCCTTCACTTATAAAAACTACGAAAATTTGTACGCTAGATAAGAATTTGATTGTTGGAAAATTAGGAGAGTTAACTGAAAGGGAAAAAGAGCAATTAAATACAAAATTAAAAGAAGCCTTTGCTTTTTGAAATATTGAATCACCTCTCTTTGCCAACTAAAAACTGCTACCCAAGATACAGCTCCACCAAACCTTCTGGAGTAGTCAGATAAATGGTGTTATTTTCCTTATCTATTTTATCTATAAACTCATCGTTCATTGGGATAAGGATTTGCTTTTCGTCTTTCTGAATTTCAAACAGCGCTTGCGCAGTACTGTCATTTATAGAAGTGATCTTGCCAATATTGCCATGAGTGGCATCTATTACGTCAAAACCTATAATTTCGTGAAAATAGAATTGGTCGTCTTCCAGTTCTGGAAGCATGGTAAGTGGAAGATAAGTAAGAGCGCCCACAAGGTCTTCGACGTCTTCTTCAGTCTCAATATCTTCAAATTTAACGCGTAGTAAGGTGCTTTTTTGCAACGAACTGCGCTCAATAAAAAATGGAACCAGGTTCTCATTATATTCAATGAGCACTGATTCCATTTCTAAATACATTTCAGGAACGTCGGTGTCTAATTTAATAAGCACCTCGCCCTTAAAGCTAAATTTACCAACGATTTTACCTAAAAAGAAGCATTCGTCTTTAGTCATCGCCAGTTAAGGTTTTAGCCTTTTTTTTCTTCGGTTTTTGCTTCTTCGGCAGTCTCTTGATCAACTTCCTTTTCCACATTAGCCTCTGGTTCACCTTCTTCGGTTACTGCAGCACCTTCAGCTTCAGCAGCAGCTGCCGCTTCGGCTTCTTTTGCTTCAGCTTCACGCTTAGCGCTAACCTCTTTTTCAGCATCAAGAGCTTTCTTTCTTGCTTCTTGTTCTTCTTTAGTTAGGTTGTCTTTCTTAGCAGCGATCTTAGCTTCTTTTTCTTCCAACCAGGCTTCGAATTTTTTCTCAGCTTCTTCTTCAGTTAAAGCACCTTTTTTAACGCCACCGGCAAGGTGTTTTTTAAGTAAAACTCCCTTGTAAGAAAGAATAGCACGAGCAGTATCTGTAGGCTGCGCACCATTTTCTAACCATTTTACCGCTCCGTCTACATCTAATTCGATAGTAGCTGGGTTGGTGTTTGGATTGTAGATTCCTAGCTTATCTAAGAATTTACCATCTCTTTTTGAGCGCGCATCTGCGGCTACGATCCAGAAAAAAGGTTTTCCTTTTTTACCGTGTCTTTGTAATCTTAATTTTACTGGCATAAAAATTAAATTGTGGGGTTCCCGACCCCGGTTATTAATAAGGCTGCAAAGATACTACATTTTTCTAATTCACAAGGAGTTGGCTGCAAATAAATTTAGCCTCTTAAAGAAGGCTAAAACAGTAAAAATTAGGAAGTTTTTATGTAAAAAAAGACTGCTGCTGTTAAAAGCAGTTAATTAGTGCTAAACCCTGTTAAACAGCTTGTTGCTGTGTTTCTTAGGTTATATCTTTAAACATCAAATTAAGTAAAAGTGAGATGCAATGAATTACTCTGAGAAGGTTTCTGGTAAACTAAATGCCTTATTAGAAAAGAATAATGATGCCGAGAAAGGTTATAAATATGCTGCTGAAAATGCTAAAGATCCGCAATTGAAAGCTTTTTTTTCTGAGAGGGCTCAAGAACGATACGATTTTAGCCACGAGCTTGAAACTGAAATCCGCGATTTCGGGGAAAACCCCGATAAAGGTTCCAGTTTGGCCGGAGACGCTCATCGTACCTGGATGAATCTTAAAAGCAGCCTTTCTTCAAATAAAGATGAAGCTGCAATGGAAGAAGCAGTAAGAGGGGAACAGGTGGCTGCAGATGAATATGAAGATGTATTAAAAGATCCCAATATTCCGCCAACCACGGCAAATTTGTTGTTAAAACAGAAAAATGGAATTGTAGCTGCGCTTAATAAATTGAAATCCATGGAAATTTAAGTTTAGCTACAATTTAAAACCAATTTAAGTATGAGAACAAAAGAAGAAATGGGCGAAAAGCTCAATGAAATTCTGGAAAAGAGTTACGACGCTAAAGAAGGATTTCACGCTGCCTCAAAAAATGCCAAAAATAAAAAGTTGCAGGAATACTTCAGGCAAAAAGCGGAAGAACGAGATATGTTTATTCAGGAATTGAGAGAAGAAATTAAAGGTTATGGACAGGAGCCAAAAGAAGATGGAAGTGTAAAAGGAAATATGCATCGCACCTGGATGAATTTAAAATCTTCTGTAAGCGATAATGATGAAGCTATGCTGGAAGAAAGCCTTCGTGGAGAAAAAGCAGCGCTGGAAGATTATAAAGATATAACCAAAGAAAAAGATTTGCCGCCCACACTTAGTTCTAAGCTTAACCGGCAGCAGCAAAATATACAAAGCAGCATTAATAACGTAAAAGTGTACGAACAGATGTTTGATTGAAGTAGTAGTTTTTAGTGTTCGTATAGGTCTCACAGCTTACCGGAAACGGTGTTTGTGAGGCTTTTTTTATTTCTAAAGGTTAAAAATGGCCTAAGTACAAGGAACACAAACCGTTAATAAATCCTCAAAAATTAACTTGAGGCTGCGCTAAATAATATGTAATTTTAGCCTCAGATTAGATGGTTTTTCTTCTGAAATAACCGCCTGATATTCAGCTTAATTACTAATATTAGCCGCACATGTACCTTATTTTTGATACCGAAACTACCGGTCTTCCCAAACGTTGGGATGCTCCTTTAACCGATTCTGATAACTGGCCAAGATGTATACAAATTGCCTGGCAGTTACATGATGAAATGGGAAGACTGGTAGAAAGTCAGGATTACCTGGTAAAGCCCGAAGGTTTTAATATTCCATACGATGCTGAAAAAGTACACGGAATTTCTACCGAGCTTGCGGCCGAAGAGGGGATTTCCTTAACTGAAATGCTACAGAAGTTTCAGGAGGCGCTGAATAAAACCAAATTTGTAGTAGGGCAAAATGTAGGTTTTGACCTGAATATTATGGGAGCCGAGTTCCATAGGGAAGCGATGGAAAATAACCTGCAGGAGTTACCGGTTTTGGATACCTGTACCGAGGTTACTGCCCAAATGTGTAAAATTCCCGGTGGGCGTGGCGGTAAATTTAAACTGCCTACACTAACCGAATTACACGAATTCTTATTCGATGAGCCTTTTGGTGAAGCCCACAACGCTACTGCCGATGTGGAGGCGACTACCCGGTGTTTTTTAGAATTGGTGCGCCAAAGAGCCTTTACAAAGGAGCAGCTAGATGTGCC
>Ga0098069_100337_pt1 | contig 22433 bp, 22 predicted proteins | sample 27_taG_FD_92584 | JGI IMG/M metagenome (GOLD analysis project Ga0098069, IMG submission 92584) | Marine viral communities from Cariaco Basin, Caribbean Sea - 27_WHOI_OMZ | ecosystem: Environmental > Aquatic > Marine > Oceanic | place: Caribbean Sea: Cariaco Basin | collected 2014-11-09
CAGGGTAAAAACTCTTAAAGCTGCCAACGCCTTGCTGGGCAGTAATGATTATAAAAAAGAAACCAAGCTTAAAATAAATAGCTTGATCAGGGAAATAGATCAATGTATTGTTCACCTCTCTGAATAGAAGAATAAAAAAATGTCGAATCAGCTTAAAATAAAGATCTCTATTGCAGACAGGGTTTACCCCATGACCATTCTTCCAGAGCAGGCAGAGGGGCTTAGAAAGGCTGCGAAAAAAATAGAGTTCATGATTAAGCAATTTGAACAGAGTTATGCCGTTAGGGATAAGCAGGATGTTTTGGCAATGTGCGCTTTACAGTTTGCTGCCCAAACCGAGCAAAAATCAATTGACCGCAGCAGTGAAGTACTTCTTGCTGAAGATAAATTGAAAGCGCTCAATGACCTGCTAGACAAACACTTGGTTTAACTGTTCTTTGAATTATAAAATAAAGGTTACTGCCTGTATTAGTTAATTTATTTTGATAAACTCAACACCAATTCTTTAAAAAGGGTGAGTTTAAGTTGTAAAAGCAAGCCGCCTTTGAGCGGATCCTTGATCAGCTTGTTAGCCCTAAACTTGATTTAAAGAGTTTATGCAAATCAACGACTAATACAGGCTTTTTTTTTTACATAAAAACTAACTAATGGATACACTAACTATAGCGATCACTATTATTTCACTTGTCCTGGGGCTTGCAATTGGATTTGGCCTGGCAAAATACCTGGAGAAGAAGAACGCTTCCAAGATCATTCAAAGAGCTAAAAAATCGGCAGCCGGGATTTTAAAAGAAGCCAAACAGGAAGCTGAAGGCATTAAAAAGGATAAGATCCTTCAGGCTAAAGAGAAATTTATTGAATTAAAGTCTGAACACGAAAAGGTTATCTTATCCCGTGATAAGAAAATTGCCGATGCCGAAAAGAGGGTAAGGGATAAAGAATCCCAGGTCTCCAGTGAACTTGCCAAAAACAAGAACCTGAACAGGGATCTCGAAGAAAAGATTGCCGATTATAACCACCGCAACGATGTTCTTGAGAAAAAGCAGGAAGAGATAGATAAGCTGCACGCAAGCAAGGTACAGCAACTTGAAGTAATTTCGGGGCTTTCTGCGGAAGATGCTCGGGCGCAACTCGTAGAATCTTTAAAAGATACTGCAAAAGCCGATGCCATGGCCCTTGTGCAGGATACCATTGAAGAAGCGAAGCTTACTGCACAGCAGGAGGCGAAAAAGATCATAGTAAATACCATTCAGCGTATTGGTACCGAAGAAGCCATAGACAACTGCGTTTCGGTTTTCAACCTGGAAAGCGATGATGTAAAAGGCCGGATTATTGGTAGGGAAGGGCGAAATATTCGCGCCATAGAAGCTGCCACAGGCGTCGAGATCATTGTAGATGATACTCCTGAAGCTATCATACTTTCGTGTTTTGATTCGGTGAGAAGGGAAGTTGCCCGCCTCTCGCTTCACAAGCTGGTGACCGACGGAAGGATTCACCCGGCACGTATTGAAGAAGTGGTGAAAAAGACCACCAAACAAATAGAAGAAGAGATCATAGAAGTAGGAAAAAGAACCGTGATCGACCTTGGAATCCACGGCCTGCACCCCGAATTGATCAGGATCGTAGGACGTATGAAGTACCGTTCTTCTTACGGTCAAAACCTGTTGCAACACTCAAGAGAGGTTGCGAAGTTATGTGGTGTCATGGCTGCAGAACTGGGCTTAAATGCAAAACTGGCCAAACGCGCAGGATTACTTCACGATATTGGTAAAGTACCCGATGCAGAGACCGAAGTTCCGCACGCGATCCTTGGTATGCAATGGGCTGAGAAATACGGTGAAAAGCCCGAAGTGTGTAACGCCATTGGTGCCCACCATGACGAAATTGAAATGACTTCACTGCTATCTCCAATTGTGCAGGTTTGTGACGCCATTAGCGGTGCGAGACCGGGCGCGAGAAGGCAGGTGCTCGACTCTTATATTCAGAGGTTAAAAGATCTTGAAGATATCGCCTTTGGTTTTGGCGGCGTGAAAAAAGCCTATGCCATCCAGGCCGGTAGGGAGTTGAGGGTGATTGTGGAAAGCGAAAAGGTGAGCGACGAAAAAGCAGCTAACCTCTCGTTCGAGATCTCCCAAAAGATCCAGACAGACATGACTTATCCGGGGCAGGTGAAGATTACCGTAATTCGTGAGACCCGTGCGGTGAACATCGCAAAGTAGAATAAACAAGAATCCTATTTCAGAAACTCCCGGCTCCAAAAAAGAGTCGGGAGTTTTTTATTGAGTATAATTATCTTTTTGTACCTTAAAACTACCAACCTAAGACCTGTTATGAAAAAGAAAAATATACTGAAATTCCTTTTTCTGGTTATTCTGCTATATCCTCTCTTTAGCCTTTTTAGTGCAGTTGGAGATATAGGGGAGGTTGGGCTGCAGGAAGCCCGCAAAGCTATTTCGCATTACCAGGTAAGCATCTGGGTGAGTTGGCTGGTATTGGTGTCGGCTTCTGTTTACTTTAAGTGGACAAAACAGAAAAACTTCTTTTTCTGTTTTACCTATGCTTTTTTAGTGGTGGCTTTTGGCTTTTTGGGCTACCTGGCGCAGGAGCTGGTGGCCCGGTATGAGCTACCGAATAAATTCGGGGATGCTTACTCATTTGGGGTGCTGCATGCGTTGCAGCATATTATCAGCTCATTGGTACTCACCGGTTTCCTGCAGGCTGCCGTATGGTGGTTCACCCGAAAGTGGCACTGTCGTTAGTTATGAGTTAAGAGTTATAAATTATGGGTGTCAAAAATGTTATTTTCAGAGTGCTTTTGAGTGAATAATTCTTCCGCCTTTCCCAATAATATCTTCTCTAATCTTATCAAATGCTTCCGGGAGCAGGGGTACGGCAGCGTCTTCAATAAGCGTGGCGTTAAAACCTTCTTTCAGGGCATCCAGCAGGGAAAAATATACACAAATATCCGCAGCAAGTCCGCAGAAGTAGAGGTCAACAGCACCTCTTTCCTTTAAATATCCGCCAAGGCCGGTGATCTTCTTATGTCCGTTATCAAAAAAGCCACTATAGCTGTCTATTTCAGGGTCCATTCCTTTTCTGAAAATGGCTTCTATAGGCTTTATTTCGAGATTGGGGTGAAAATCGGCTCCTTTGGTGCCCTGCACGCAATGTACAGGCCACAGTTTTTGTTCCAGGCCGTTGAGGTCAATTTGTTCAAATTCCTTTTTACCGGGATGATTCACTGCAAAGCTTTTATGTTCTTTTGGATGCCAGTCTTGCGTGGCCACCACGAGTTCAAACTCAGGTAAGATCTGGTTGATCACCGGTACTATGCTGTCACCGTTTTTTACCTCGAGTGCCCCGCCCGGCATAAAATCTACCTGTGCATCTACAATAACAAGTGTTTTCATGACCTTTTATTTTTGTGTTCTTCAATCAGTGAGTTTCTTTCATCCCTGAGTTTTCCGCTTATCCCAACTTTGTAGATATGCGGATTAAAGAACCTCTTGTATTCCGTAGGAAGTTGTTCCAGGCGCTTTTTGCTGAATTCTTTAATTTCTTTGATGCTGGTTTTTTTGTGAACCCTCTTTTGATCTTCCATCACCAGGCTCAAAAGTTCTTCCTTTTCAACATCCCCAACGAACCTGAATTTTAGCGGGTCGTAAGGGTGATACATCATTTCAGGATTTTTTTCGCCTTCCACACACACAACATCCGAACCAAGAAAAGTACCCGAATCATCAAGCAATCTGTAAACCTGCTTGCGATGTGGAAGTGTGACCTTGGCAATAGTTTCTGAAAGTTTGATCCTGGGCCTGTTCTTAAAATAAGAAAGTTTGTAGACCCCGTCGAGAGCGGCATTGGGTTTTCCGGTAACTAGGCTTGTTCCCACTCCAAAGATATCTATGGGCGCTTCCTGATCCAGCAAACTCTTGATTAGGTGTTCATCCAGCTGATTGGAAACCGAGATCTTCACATAATCCAGCCCGGCTTTGTCTAGCATTTCCCTCGATTTTCTTGAAAGATATGCAAGGTCGCCGCTATCAAGCCTTATTCCTTTGAGCTTATGGCCACGGCTTTCCATTTCTTTTCCTACCTTAATTGCGTTGGGAAGCCCGCTTTTTAAGGTGTCGTAAGTATCTACCAGTAAAATGGCATTTTTGGGATGAATTTCAGCAAAATCCCTGAAGGCATCGAGCTCGTTCTCATAACTCTGAATGAAGGAATGCGCCATGGTTCCTGATACAGGAATGTGAAAATCCCTTCCTGCGCGGGTGTTGCTCGTAGCTTCAAAACCGCCGATAACTGCTGCCCGGCTGGCGTGATAGCCCCCAAAACCCTGGGCCCTTCTCAACCCAAAATCTATGAGCATCCTGCCTTTTGCCTGGATGGCCATTCTTGCTGCCTTTGTGGCTATAAGCGTCTGGAAATTCAGCACATTCAGCAAGAGGGTTTCTATGATCTGGGCTTCAATGATATTGGCTTCTACCCGCAATACCGGCGCCCCGGGAAATACCACATCTCCTTCTTTCATGCTGAAGATTTTTCCGCGGAAGCGAAAACTTTTCAGGTAATCGAGGTATTCTTTTGAGAAATTCTGGGTGCTTAGAAATTCCAGGTCTTTATCTGAAAATTTTAAATCCTGAAGGTAATCGAGTAAAGTTTCGAGGCCTGCAAAGATGGCAAACCCGCCTTCAAAAGGTAATTTCCTGAAAAAGTAATCGAATATGGCGGTCTTTTCGGCTTCGCCTTTACTAAAATAGACCTGCCCCATGGTGAGCTGATACTGATCTGTATAAGTACCGCTTATATCTATCATGCCAAGATGCTTTAAATTTATGTTGATTTGTATGTTATAGCTCGTCCTGAGCTTCCAGGTATTGATCCTGCTTGTGCCAGTCAAACCTGTAAGAGACACCGGCCGCAACCTGCCACCTGGAAGGAGTGTCTTTAAAATTGATAAGCCCCGAAATATCGGCCTGGAAGTTTTTATGAAAAAGATAGGCAAAACCGCCACGGGCAATCTCGTCGCTGTAAATGTCGCTTATCAAGGTCTGGAATTCTCCAAACATCGCGAATTTTGGGGAAAACGAGTGGGTGAGGGTGACAATACCCGAATATGTAGGCGATTCATCGCCAATCCTGTCGGCAATTGCATTTAAAACCAAAACCCAGGGCCCCCAGTTGTTTTGAGAGATCACGGCAGCGCGGGGTGAGAATTTTGACTGGCCTTCATAGAGGTACGGGTTATCCCCAAAAGAAAAATTGGCCCCGGCGTAAATTGAAACTGCGGGAATTAAAAGGCTCCAGTCAAAACGCTGGTTGGCTTTCCAGCTGTAAAGGTTTGGCTTCTTCTCTTTTGCATCTTTATTAGGGTCGTAAATAAGGTATTTTACACCTATGGCGTTAGAATCAAAATTGGCGATTTCGCTGGCTTCGGTACTGGCTCCCACAACGTAGTTTGTGGTCTGGTTGAGGTAAGAGCCCATCAGGTTGATCTCCAGTTCCTCAATGAGAAACCCGAACCTTACTGCATAGTCTATTCCCCAAAGATCTGTATCGGTTTGGAGGAGCTCATGGTTGTCATTCCCCATCTTGGCCCCGGCTTCCACTTGTAGTACCATTGGCCCTACTGCAAACGCACCCTGTGAATTTCCCGGCCGGTTTGAATTAATGGTTTCAGTATATTGAGCACTGGCATTAAAACTTCCGAAGAAACAAAAGAGAAAAAAAGTCAGGTAAATCCTCATATTGGGGCTGATTGGTGATGATCAAATATAGAGATTTTCTCATTTTTTTCGGCTGCACCAATGGTTTTCTTTGCCTAGAATAGTAATTTTACCAAAACTTTTAGAATGCATGAAGCTTCATTAATCCAGGTATTGAGGGTGTTGCTAATCGTCCTCCTCGTGTACTTTGGTTTAAAACTATTAATACGCTGGTTTGGCCCAATATTACTGAGTTGGGTCTTAAAGAAGATTGGAAAGAAGTTCGAGCAGCGTTTTAGCCAGTTCGATATGGGCAGGGAACCACAACAGAAACAGGGCGAGGTGAGCATTGACAAAAAGCCGAAAACTACCCGAAAGTCAAAGAATGACGTGGGCGAGTACATCGATTATGAAGAAATTGACTAATTTCCGCTCCAAAACTCTCTTCGTATGAATTTTTCCCTAAAGAAAGTATTGCCTCACATTTTTGTTTTCCTGGGGTTTATTGTAATTTCTATTGCCTACTTCTATCCTGTACTTCAGGGAAAGGAAATCTACCAGAGTGATATTGCGCAGTACATTGGGATGGCGCGGCAACAAAACGAATTTAGGGCCGAGACAGGCGAAGAACCTTACTGGACCGATGCTGCCTTTGGCGGAATGCCCACATACCAGCTGGGCGCAAATTACCCGCATAACTACATAAAAGAACTGGACAGAACCTTGAGATTCCTGCCCCGCCCGGCCGATTATCTGTTTCTGTACTTTCTGGGGATCTATATTCTCCTGCTGGTCCTGAAAATTGATTACAGACTGGCATTTTTAGGAGCTCTGGCTTTCGGGTTTTCCACCTATCTCATCATTATCCTGGGAGTGGGGCACAATGCCAAAGCTCATGCCATTGCCTACATGCCGTGGGTGATTGGTGGCATCCTGCTCTGCTTCAGGCAAAAATATATCTTCGGGTTTCTATTGCTTGCCTTCGGAATGGCCCTTGAAATAAGCGCGAATCACTTTCAAATGACTTTTTACCTGCTCCTGCTGGTGATTGTTATAGGAATTGTATATCTGGCTGAAGCCTTCAGGAAAAAGAAACTACCTCAATTCTTCAAGGCATTGGCGGTTATGGTAGCTGCAGTGGTCTTGGCTATTGGTACCAACGCCACCAACCTTATGGCGACCCGGGAATATGCCGATTTTAGTACCCGCGGAGATACAGGCCTTACCATTAGTCCCGAAGGTACTCCTGAAAAATCCAGCGGACTAGATTATAATTACATCACCGAATACAGCTACGGGGTTCTGGAAAGTTTCAACCTTTTCATACCGCGTTTTATGGGAGGTTCGAGCGCAGAGAATCTGGGCACAGATTCTGCTGTTTATTCGCAGCTGCTGCAGCTGGGCGCTAACCCGGTGCAGGCGGCACAATTTGCCGAAGCAGCCCCCACGTACTGGGGAGATCAGCCTTTTGTGGGTGCCCCGGCCTATATTGGCGCCACCGTGCTTTTCCTGTTTGTGTTTGCCCTTTTCCTGGTGCGGGGCAAGCTTAAATGGTGGGTGGTTGGCGGCTCTTTGCTGGCACTCATTCTTTCTTTTGGAAAAAATTATCCCTTTGAATTCATTACGCGCTTTTTTATTGAATATGTGCCGCTTTACAACAAGTTCAGGGCGGTGTCTTCAATTCAGGTGATTTTAGAATTGTGTATTCCGGTGTTCGCAATTGCCGGTCTTTCCCGATTGTTCTTTAGAGAAGAATCTTCAGAAAGAAAAATTTATTCGCTGAAATGGGCCACAATAATTACCGGTGGTATTGCCTTGTTGTTCCTGCTGTTAAGAAGCGCTTTCAGTTTTACCGGGGCCAGCGATGGTGTGTTGATCCAGCAACTGGGGCCCGAGTTTGTTCGGGCTTTAAAAGAAGACCGGAAAGCTGTCTTTACGGCCGATGCCCTTAGATCGTTGATATATGTACTACTCACCGCTGCTGTTCTTTGGTTTTTCCTGAAACAAAAACTCAACCGGAATATGGCATTTTTGGGACTTGGGCTGCTCATACTTTTTGACCTGGTAGGTGTTGGGAAAAGATATGTGGATAGCGAAGATTTTGTGAGATCCAGCGTGGTGAACAGGCCTTTCCAGGCAACTGAAGCCGATAGGGAGATTATGAGGGACGAGGGCCATTATAGAGTTTTTGACCTTTCCGGAAGTCCTTTTAATACTGCGCGTACTTCGTTTTTCCATAATTCTATAGGAGGTTACCATGCCGCGAAGCCGGGCAGGATGCAGGAGCTTTATGATTTTTATTTATCGCAGAACAACCTGCAGGTGCTCAATATGCTCAATACCAAATATTTCATTATCCCTACGGAAGAAGGGTCGGTTGCACAGCAAAACCCTGAGACCAATGGCAATGCCTGGTTTATTCAGGAAGTGAAAATGGTTGAAAATGCCAATGAGGCCATTAAGGCACTTGATGGGATCAACACCAAACGCGTGGCGGTTGTAGACAATGATTTTGCTGAATTCCTTCCAAAAAAGCAATTTGAAACCGATAGTTTGGCGGGTATCGAACTGGTTTCTTATCAGCCTAATGAATTGATATATAATTCTTCCGCAGAAAAAGACCGTATGGCAGTATTTTCTGAAATTTACTATCCGCACGGCTGGCAGGCTTATATTGACGGTGAGAAAGTTCCGCATATTAGGGCAAATTACGTGCTGCGGGCAATGATGGTACCGGCAGGAGAACACGAGATCAGCTTCAGGTTTGAACCGCAGGTGGTGAAAACGGGAAGTTCAATTGCTCTTGCCAGCTCAGTTCTTTTGGGGATTTTATTGCTTGGTGGCCTTTACTGGAAGCTGAGACGAAAATAATTTGACATTTTAAGCAGGGCTATGAAAAAAGTACTTATAGTTACTTATTACTGGCCCCCGGCCGGTGGCCCCGGGGTGCAGCGGTGGCTTAAATTTGCAAAATACCTTCCTGAAAATGGCATAGAGCCTATAATGTATACTCCCGAGAATCCGCATTACCCTCTAAAAGACCCTTCGCTTGAAGCCGAAGTTCCTTCAGAATTAAAGGTGCTTAAAAATGCCATTTTTGAGCCCTATGCTGTCGCCGGAATGCTGTCAAAAAAGGATACGGAAAGGATTAGCTCCGGAATTATTCCGAAGGAACAGAAGCAGGGGTTTTTGCAGAAGTTCATGCTGTTTGTTCGCGGAAACTTTTTTATTCCCGATGCCCGGAAATTCTGGATAAAACCTTCGGTAAAATTTCTTTCAGAATACCTGAAGGAGCATCAGATTGACACGATTATTACCACAGGGCCGCCGCACAGCATGCACCTTATTGGCCTGGAGCTTAAAAAAGCGCTGGGCGTAAACTGGCTGGCCGATTTTAGGGATCCGTGGACGCAGATAGGCTACCACGATAAACTGAAATTGCTTCCTGCTTCGCGAAAAAAACATGAAAAGCTTGAAAAAGAGGTGCTGCAGGCGGCAAATAAAATTATTACCACCAGTTTTACCACGCAAAAGGAATTTCTTTCAAAAACCAACCAGCCTGTAGAGGTGATCACCAATGGATATGATGTTGAGCAAGTTAAGAAGCTTCCGCTGGATGGGAAATTTAGTATTTCCCACATAGGTTCGTTGCTTTCAGGGAGAAACCCGGAGAACCTGTGGCAGGCGTTTTACGAATTGATTTTAGAAAATGAGGATTTTGCAAGAGATTTTCAGCTAAAACTGGTTGGAGCTGTGGGAGAGCCGGTTTTGGAGAGTATTCAAAAATGGCATTTAAAAGACCGGCTTGTTTTGAAAAATTATGTGTCTCATTCAGAAGCTTTGCAGTTGCAGAGAAGTTCGCAGCTGCTCCTGCTCATAGAGATTGACAGTGAGGAGACCAGGGGGATAATTCCGGGGAAATTATTTGAATACCTGGTGAGTGAACGGCCTATTCTTGCGGTGGGGCCGGTAGATGCCGATGTACAAAAGATCATTAAAGAAACCAATACCGGATCGTATTTTCTATACCCTCAAAAAAGGGAAATTAAGGCCTATATTCTGGAGCAATATGAACTCTTCAAAAAAGGCGAATTAAAGGCCTATCCCGTAGGACTGCAGCAGTACAGCAGGCGCGCACTTACAAGGAGACTGGCAAACCAAATAAAGCAGCTTTAATGGGAATTATTGTAAGCCAGTCGGCCAAAAACCTCGCTACCACTTATGTGGGTTTTGGAATAGGCGCTATCAACACCTTGTTTCTTTATACTAATTTTCTTACTCCCGAATATTACGGACTTGTAGGATTTCTTTTGTCGGCTGCAAATCTTATCTGGCCGTTAATGGCATTTGGGATGCACAATACCCTGGTGAAATTTTACACTTTTTACAATTCCAAAGAAGAAAAAGACAGGCTGCTTAGCGTGATCCTGTGGCTGCCGCTGGGGATTTCCCTTATTTTAGGGGTGACTGGCTACTTCTCCTATGACCTGCTCCTCAACTACTTTTCAGACGGGGAAGGGCTTGTAAAGCCTTATATCTGGCTCATTTTTGTCATTGCCCTGGCAACTTCATATTTCGAGATCTTTTTCGCCTGGGCAAAAGTGGCCTATAAAAGTGTCTTCGGAAATTTTATGAAGGAAGTTTTTCACAGGGGCTGTATCTCTCTGCTTCTTTTAGCCGTTTACTTCGGATATCTTTCGGTAGAAGATTTTGTTTATGCCGTAGGTGTGGTTTTCATTTTAAGGCTGGTCCTTATGATGTTTTATGCATTTAGCCTGTATTTTCCGAAGCTCAGTTTTTCATTTCCGCAGAATAGATCTTTTATCCTGAAATATTCTGCTTTAATCCTTATTGCAGGTTCGGTAGCCATGGTTTTACTCGACCTTGATAAAGTGATGATTGAAAGGTTCCTGCCCATAGAAATGGTGGCGGTATATGGGATTGCGGTTTATATTTCTTCGGTTATCGCTGTGCCTTCACGGGCCATGCACCAAATTACCTACCCAATGACGGCCACGCTGCTCAACAAAAAGGATAAAAAAGGACTTTTGGAACTCTACGAAAAAAGTTCCCTGAACCTGTTGATTATAAGCGGCCTCATCTTTTTGCTTATTATTACGAACATTTCTCAGCTTTATGCGCTCATTCCCGATGAATACCAGATTAGCTACGCGATTGTAATCTTGATTAGCACGGTAAAACTTTACGACAACCTGCTGGGAAACAACAACAGTATTCTTTTTAATTCCGACTATTACCGGCTGGTACTGGCAATAGGCGTTTTTCTTGCCGTGTTGGCCTTTGTACTGAATATTGTTTTAATTCCGGGACTCGGACTTCTAGGAGCGGCACTGGCTACTTTTTTAGCTTTTGCCTGTTACAACAGCGTGAAGCTGATCATTGTGTTCAGAAAATTTAAAATTCATCCGTTCTCAAGAGATACGGGCTATGGCTTACTGCTTATATTAGGGTTTAGCTTAGGGTTCTATTTCTGGGAATTTCCATGGCACCCGGTGGTCAACATCGTTTTAAAGTCGGGCATCATTGCTTTACTTTATGTGCTGGTGATCTATTCATTAAAACTCTCTCCTGAAATTAACAGGATCATTGAAAGGACATTGAAACTGAAGCAGAAATAGTTTGTACAGCAGAAGTCTGGTAAGATTTTAAAAAAAATCTCCGGAGCCAAAAAAGCAACCGGAGATTCACCAACTAACCAACCAAATTAAATTTTCTAATTTCTTCCGCGAGAACTTCTGGATTCCGGGCTGCGGGCGGGAGCTTGAACTTCTGCCGAAGGATTAACGGTCGCAGACCTTCTGGTTCTGTTCTGGGTTTGTACACTTCTTTGCGGTGCAGCGTTCACAGAAGTATTGCTTCTGGTTCGCTCTGCACTTCGAACAGCACGATTTTCTGTGCGGCTTTTTCGCATTTCGGGTTGTTGAACTGCAGGAGCTTTGGCTCTTGAAGTTCTTGTGCTTTCTGCAGCTCTTTCCCTTTCTACTGAAGTCCGCTGTGTTTCCCTGTAATCATTTTTTGCCTGAGGCACAGCTACAGTTGCTTTTGCAGAATTTGCATTTTGCATCCTGGTTTGCTTTTGCTCTTCTGTTCTTCTTCCGCGGTGATAGGAGGTAACCCTGTCTCCGGGTTTGTAATAGCTCTTCTGAAAAGAACCCTTATTGAATTGATTCTTGTGGTAATACTTTTTATAGGCATTGTACTTCATCCTGTATGGTTCATAATGCAGGCGGTACGGCTGATTGTAAACTACAGTGAAGTTGGCATGGGGCCTCATATAATAGTCGTGCCATGGTCTATACACGTAACGAATATTAGTGTTGTTTATAAATCCGGAAGTGTGGCTATACCTGTGGTAAGGGTCGTAATGTACCAGCAGGTTTCCCACCCTGTTCACCATTCCAAAAGCATTATATCGTATTTGAACCCTGCCGGCCTGCACTATCCTTCCGTAGTAATCATAATAAACCGGAACATTCTCGATTTGTATCACCGCCCCGTAATCATCATACTGAACAAAGGGCCCATAATTATAACCGGCGTTATAGCTGTAATTAACATGAGGAGAAACCCTGTTGAAGTTTCCCTGCGGATTAAAAAAGAAATCGAATTGTCCGTCGGGGAAAATGGCAAATTCAACCCCTCTTTCTATAAAGATGAACGCATCCTGATATGCGCTATGTCCAAAATTTGTTTGCGCTGCAGGAGAAGCTTGTGAAGAAACCCCAACGAGCAGCATGGTCAATAAGAGGTAAATTTTTTTCATGGTAAAATGTTTTGAGGTTAAACCTGCGCACTTAAAATAGAAGTACGTTAGTTTGTATTCAAACTGCGTGCCATAAATTAGAAAACCCCGTGAACATTAAGCTCAACGGGGTTTCCAAACTAACCAACCAAAAATTATTAATTACAAATTAATTATGTAAACATTACTCTTGCATCAATAATTTTGATTCAAAGGCTGTGCCAAGATTCTAAATTAGATTCTTATTAGTGTTAAATTATAATTCTATGCATTACAGTTTTTCAGCAAGAAAAGGAGCTGTATATGATTTTTTATTTTTAGCAACTTCTTCGGGAGTACCTGCTGCAATGAGCTGGCCTCCTGCCTCGCCACCTTCAAGTCCCAGGTCAATAACATGATCGGCACATTTTACGAGATCCATATTATGTTCAATTACAATGACCGAATGTCCTTTTGCCAGCAGGGCGTTAAAAGATTTCAATAATTTCTGAATATCGTGAAAATGCAAACCAGTAGTAGGTTCATCAAAAATGAACAAGGCTTTTTCTTTGGAAGTACCTTTTACCAGGAAGGAGGCCAATTTTATCCGCTGGGCTTCCCCGCCTGAAAGGGTAGAAGAGCTTTGCCCCAGTTGCACGTAACCAAGACCCACATCCTGCAGGGGTTTTAGCTTTGCAGTAATTTTGTCTTCTCCGTTTTCGGAGAAAAAAGCAACGGCATCATCGATGGTCATACTCAGCACGTCATCGATATTTTTTCCTGCAAAACTTACTTCTAAAACTTCTTTTTTAAACCGCTTGCCATTACAGGTTTCACAAACCAGGTGTACATCGGCCATGAATTGCATTTCTATGGTTACTTCGCCTTCACCCTTACAGGTTTCACATCGCCCGCCGTCAACATTGAAAGAGAAGTGTTTGGGTTTATAAGCACGAATATCGCTTAGTTTTTGATTGGCAAATAAGTTCCTTATATCGTCATAGGCTTTGATATAGGTCACCGGATTAGAGCGCGAGGAACGTCCAATAGGATTTTGATCTACAAATTCTACGGTAGTTACATTCGCAAATTTTCCTTCTATCCCGGTAAACTGCCCGGCTTTTTCTCCATATCCGCCAATTTCCTTGCACATGGCAGGGTAAAGTATCTTTTTGATCAGTGTACTCTTTCCACTCCCTGAAACTCCCGTAACCGCCGTAAACACACCCAGCGGGAACCGAACATCAATATTTTTAAGGTTATTCTCCCGGGCACCAATGATGTCTATATAATGCTTATAATCGCGTCTTTTGGTGGGGACTTTAATTTCGAGGGCGTTGTTGAGGTATTTTACGGTAAGAGAGTCTGATTTCAGGATCTCTCCATACGTACCGGCAGCGACCACCTCTCCGCCGTTGGTTCCGGCTTCAGGACCAATATCTATGATCTCATCGGCAGCTTTCATGATATCTTCATCATGTTCTACCACGATTACCGTGTTTCCGAGATCGCGCAGAGATTTTAGGACTTCTATGAGTTTCAGGGTATCTCGGGGATGTAAGCCTATAGAGGGTTCATCTAGAATGTACATAGACCCAACGAGGCTGCTTCCCAGGGAGGTGGCCAGGTTAATCCGTTGAGACTCACCTCCCGAAAGTGTGTTTGATTTTCGGTTTAAAGTGAGATAGGTGAGCCCCACTTTTGAAAGAAACCCGAGTCTGTTCTTAATTTCCGTAAGCAGTCGTTTTGCAATAGTAGCGTCTGACTCGCTTAACTCCAGTTGGTCAAAGAAATCGGCTACCTTATTTATGGGCATTTCCACCAGTTGGGTTATGGTGGCGCCCCCAACTTTTACATAATTGGCCTCTGGCCTGAGTCTCTTGCCTTTGCAGACAGAGCATTTGGTTTTTCCGCGATAGCGGGAAAGCATCACACGATTTTGGATTTTATAAGCTTTAGATTCAAGGAAGGCAAAAAAATGATTTAAGCCTTCAAAATACTGGTTCCCATTCCAGATAAGATCTTTTTGCTCCTGGGTGAGTTCAAAATAAGGTTTGTGGATAGGGAAATTGAATTTGTGGCTGTTGTTTACCAATTGATCTCGGTACCAGCTCATGCTGTCACCACGCCACGGAAAAATGGCATTTTCATAGATTGATAATCCGGTATTGGGAATGACAAGATCTTCGTCAATACCAATAACATCCCCGTATCCTTCGCATTTTGGGCAGGCTCCGTAAGGGTTGTTAAAGCTGAAAAGATGCACATTCGGCTCTAAAAAGCTCATCCCGTCGAGTTCAAACTTATTGCTGAACTGTCTTATCTTCTTATCTGAAAGATTTTCAATAAATAGCTCTCCTTTCCCTTCAAAAAAGGCAGTTTGAGCTGCATCTGCCAGCCTGTTCAGGAAGTCTTCATCATCTTTGACCACAATCCTGTCCACCACAAGAAAGAGGTCTTTTTCTGCTATTTTTGACAGCTCGGCTTCATCGATGCGCAATACTTCATCTTTGTATTTTATACGGCTGTAGCCCTGCTGCAGGAGCACCTTCAGTTTTTCTTCTGGGGTGCGACTTTGTTCTACATGAACGGGGGCCAAAAGCAGCATTTTTGAGCCTTCAGGGAAAGATCTCACATAGTTCACAACATCTGTTACCGTATCTTTTTTCACTTCCTCTCCCGACACAGGGGAGTAGGTTCTTCCAATTCGGGCAAAGAGAAGTTTCAGGTAATCGTATATTTCCGTAGAAGTTCCCACTGTTGAACGCGGATTTGTGGAATTTACCTTTTGCTCAATTGCAATAGCCGGGGCAATCCCTTTTATGGAATCTACCTGGGGTTTGTTCAGCCTCCCCAAAAACTGGCGGGCGTAAGACGACAAGCTCTCCACGTACCGGCGCTGACCTTCGGCGTATAAAGTGTCAAAAGCCAGAGAGGATTTCCCAGAACCCGAAAGCCCGGTGAGAACCACCAGCTTATTCCGCGGAATTACTACATTAATATTCTTGAGGTTGTGAAGGCGTGCACCTTTTATAATGATATTCTCTTTTGGATTTACTCCTGAGATGTCTACTTGCATATTTAAATTCATGTTGTGAGCGCAAAGGTACTTAAACTTCAAATTTTTGAGTTGTGACTTAGAGATAATAACTGTTTCTGTGCTAACTTGTTAAAAACGTTAACCTTTTATTTGCTTTAGTGAAAATTTTCCTTTTATATTTGCCATTATAATTTAAAACTATTTTGCCTATTGCATAAAGTTACTTTGAACTTGTATTAACTAACCCCAGGCCACCCCAACAGCCTGAAAAAGTAACTCTTATGGATAACACCGAGGCAAATGACGCTTTTCTCGTGAAGCGCTATATGGAAGGAGATGAACAATCCCTTTCAATTCTTATAAATCGTCACCAACAACGTATTTACAGTTTTATCTTTTCAAAAGTCTTTGATAAGGATGTTGCTGAAGATATTTTTCAGGATACTTTTATTAAGGTGATCAAAACCCTGAAGAGGGGGAAATACAATGAAGAAGGAAAATTCCTTCCGTGGGTGATGCGTATTGCACATAATTTGGTGATAGACCATTTCAGAAAAAATAAAAGAATGCCCAAGTTTGAGAATAGTGGCGACTTTAATATTTTCTCGGTACTTTGTGATTCGGGGTTAAATGCCGAAAAACAGATTATAAAAGACCAGATTGAAGCAGATGTTCAGGAGTTGATCAAGGAACTTCCGGAAGATCAGCTTGAGGTGCTGGTGATGAGGATTTACAAGGACATGAGCTTTAAAGAAATTTCTGAAAGAACCGGGGTAAGTATCAACACGGCACTGGGAAGAATGAGGTATGCCCTTATAAATCTTCGAAAAGTCATTGAAAAACACAATTTAGTTTTAACTAACTAATTAGCACAATAAGATTAAAGACTGGCCGTTATTAGGTTATAACCTTAAATGACCAATAATGGCGAAACTTTACTCTCGAAAAAAATTGAAAACAATGACCCCAAAAAAGGAAACCATAAGCTTCCTTTTAAGCTACTCCAAGGCTTTAAGAATAAACACTTATAAGAACCTGGAATTTGAATCAATTTTAAATTGATTGACAAGAAAGATCTGCTAACGGCGGATCTTTTTTTTGTGATATGCTTCCAGGACTGTTTTGCGGCCTATGGTTTTGGTGATGATGTCTTTTTCAAGGTCCCATCCTCTTGCCGGGGAATACTCCCTGCCGTACCAAATGATTTGCAGGTGAAGTTCATTCCATAATTCCTTCGGAAAAAGGCGTTTTGCGTCTTTCTCTGTCTGTACCACATTTTTTCCGTTAGAGAGGTTCCACCTGTACATGAGTCGGTGAATGTGTGTATCTACAGGAAAAGCAGGGATGTTAAATGCCTGAGAGACCACTACGCTGGCGGTTTTATGCCCAACTGCCGGCAGCTCTTCTAGGGCGGCTATATCGGCTGGAACTTCTCCATGATACTTATCAATAAGAATCTGTGAAAGGCCGTAAATTCCTTTGGCTTTCATGGGAGACAGGCCTACAGGTTTTATGATCTCCCTTATCTCATCTTCGGAAAGTTTTACCATGGCATATGGATTGTCGGCCCTGGCGAAAAGAAGTGGAGTGATTTTATTGACCCTTACATCGGTGCTCTGCGCTGAAAGTAGTACGGCAATTAATAAAGTATAAGGATCTTTATGGTCTAAAGGAACTGGGATATTAGGATAAATATCTGCTAAAGTGTCTATGACGAACTGAACTTTTTCCTGCTTGGTCATTAATGTGTAACTTTGAAACAAAAGTACTAATTATGACAACACTTCAACCAGGCGATAAAGCACCTAATTTTTCAGCGACCGACCAGGAAGGAAAAAAACATACTTTAGAAGATTATAAAGGAAAAAAACTGGTTATTTTCTTTTATCCTAAAGCCAGCACTCCGGGTTGTACTGCCGAGGCCTGTAACTTAAGGGACAATTATGAAGCTTTTCAGGCTCAGGGCTATGAAATATTGGGCGTGAGTGCCGATTCTCCCAAACGCCAGCAGAACTTCAAAGAGAAGAACAGCCTGCCTTTCCCATTGCTGGCAGATGAAGGTAAAGAAGTCATTAATGCGTTTAAAGTTTGGGGGCCAAAGAAATTTATGGGAAAAGAATATGACGGAATTCACCGTACCACCTTTGTTATTGATGAGGAGGGAGTGATTTCAGATGTTATATCTAAAGTAAAAACCAAAGAGCACGCAGGGCAAATCCTTTAACTGATAAAGGTTTAATGGATAAGGAATAACATAATGCAGGTTATTCTTTCTTCCAGAACTTCTGAAGGGTAGCAATGGAATCGCAGTTCTCAAACAGCAATTCCAAATAGCCTGAATCCACAGTTCCGGTAACCAGGTAGGTTTTACAGGAATCGAGATCGGTATTGCTGCGGCTAAAGTCGACATCCCCCTTACTAAGCACCTTTGTGATAGAGGCTGTATCTATTTGCAGCCTCTCAATCTCATTTATGGCTTCCCGGGAATAAGCCCTTTCTTTTATCCGAATGTTTTTTAAAACACGCGCGTCGGGCCCATAGGCGCAGGAAGTTTTTTTTCCACTTAGAAAAAAAGCAAGTATGATCAATCCTATGGCAAAACCTCCGAGGTAATAACCGAGTCTGTGAATAAATTTCATGGAGAATTAAAAAATAAGCAGGTTGATATCCCGGTAGGAAAGATCAAACCATTCAGCAATAGATTTGTTGGTTAATATTCCGTGGTAAAAGTACAAACCATTTCGCAGACCTCTGTCAAACCTCAAAGTATTTTCAAGGCCACCCTGTTCGGCGATATGCAAGAGGTAAGGGGTGAAGATATTACTTATAGAAAGAGAAGCTGTTCTGGCATATCGGGAAGGGATATTGGGGACACAGTAATGAACCACTCCGTTCTTTACAAATGTAGGTTTGTCATGAGTGGTGATCTCACTGGTTTCAAAGCAACCTCCCATATCTATGCTTACATCAATAACAACGGCACCTTTTTTCATGTGCTCTACCATGGTTTCGGAAACCAAAATAGGGGAGCGGTTCTTTCCTCTAACGGCACCTATTACCACATCACTTCTCTTTAAAGCCTTGATAAGGTTTTTGGGCTGAATGGTAGAAGTGTGCAGGGGCCTCCCAAGATTTGCCTGAACGGTGCGCAACCTGGTAAGGGAGTTATCGAAGATCTTGACATTTGCACCCAGTCCGAGTGCCGATCGGGCGGCGAATTCGCCTACCGTACCAGCTCCAAGAATGGTAACTTCAATAGGTGGCACCCCGCTAATATTCCCGAACATTAGCCCGTTGCCAGCAGGATTATTGCTCATAATCTCAGATGCGATAAGAATAGAAGCCGTACCGGCAATTTCACTAAGAGCCCGAACGGCCGGATATGAGCCATCGTCATCTTTGATAAATTCAAAAGCCAGGGCCGTAATTCTTTTGGAAGCCAGCTTCTGGAAATAATCTTTCTTCTGGGTTTTAAGCTGAAGTGCAGAAATGATGGTGGTCTGCGGATTCACCATATCCAGTTCCTCCAGGGTAGGAGGTTCTACTTTTAGGATCATGGGGCATGAAAAGACTTTTTTGGTGTCTTTGGTGATCTCAGCTCCGGCTTCAGAATAATCTTTGTCGCTGAATTTTGCGCCTTCCCCTGCATTTGATTCTATGAGTACCCGGTGGCCATGAGCTGTCATTGCCGCAACGGCATCGGGGCTGAGGCAAACCCTTTTTTCCTGATAAGCATTTTCTTTAGGGATGCCAATAAATAACTGGCCTTTATGCTTATAGACTTCCAGGGTTTCTTCCTGCGGAATAAGTTGTTCCCTGGTAAAGGGAGATAGCTGCTCTGTCATAATCTTGTTGGTCACAAAGATAAAATTACGACATTTTTGTGGAGTGAGAGAATTAGAGTTTAACGTAATACTCTTCCTGAATTTCCCCATCAATTGAAGTATCTTCTCTAAAAGATTTGATCTCTTTGTATTCTTTGTCAGAAAACGGGGAAAATGGGGAAATATTTTCACGTTCAATTTCGCTGAGGTCTATACCGTAGATGCGATCAAATACTTTGATTCTAATGAGATAAACTATCGAAAGGATTAGAATAAAAAATGGTGCTAAGTAGATTAAATCCCCACTATCCAAATCTATTACATCTAGATATGCATCTTCATAAAAAGCAGAGATCATTTGATAAAGATACATAAGAGCAGGTACTAAAATTACATGATACCACCAGTGTTTACAGGTGAAAAACCAAATTAAGAGTAATAAAAAAGGAATTAACTTACTGAAGTATGTCCATGCTGCCGTGAGGACATTTTCATAATATCTACTTTCATAGGTAAAAAAAGAATTTTCCCAAACATTACTGCTTGGGAAAATTTCATACAAGTAAAATAAATATGGTGAAAACCCTATAAATAAGGCAATGATACTACCCGTTAGTAGGAACTTTGATGGTTCTGCGGTCAACTGCGGTTTTCTTGATATCATTTTTATTATCATTATCTGTATTAGAGGTTACAAAGAAAGTTGCTCCAAAGATAGAAACGGCTAGGAAAAGGGCTTTAATTTTCATGATATAGTTTTTTTAAGGTTGTGTGTGTTTCGATTTGTTGATACAAACCTAGAAAAAACTAAACCGCTAATAATTAGTGCATTATTCGTACTTTTGCCGCCTTTTTGAAAGAAAATTCTTCAAACTTTTAAAATATTAGATTCTAAACAATCCAGTTAAAATAATTATTAATTCGGTTAATTACTACAATATAATACAGATCTGTTAAACAAACCTTAAATACGAAAGAAAATTCTTACACAGGTCTGTTTTTAATAACGTATAAATTTTGCGGTAAATTAACAAAACTTTAACTTTCTTAAATCATTTTCCAGTATCAATATCTCCACTTTTTGGTGTCCTTCTTCTATAAAATTTTGAATTTTTTGAGGCCATTCAATAAAATTCCAGTTGCCAGATTCTAGATATTCCTCAAAACCCATGTCCCAGGCTTCAGATTCATCATTGATTCGGTAAAAATCAAAATGATTTACCGTTCCGTTTTCTGTTTCATATACATTTACGAGGGAAAAAGTTGGGCTACTGCCAGTGTCTACGGCACCCAAGGCTCTAAGAAGCGCCTTTATTAAAGTTGTCTTACCTGCCCCCATCTCTCCATAGAACAACAGGGTCTTACTTCCGGATTTTTCCAGAAGTTTTCGTGCAACAGTATCAATTTCAGACAGAAGGTAGGTTACTTCCATTCAAAAGTATTATGATTTGGGACTGTAAAGATAGTTAATTTATTGTTACCTAGGAGATAAGACGCAAAATGGTATGATCATTTCTTCCATAGAAACCCCTCCGTGCTGAAAAGTATTTCTGTAATAGCTTACATAATGGTTATAATTATTAGGGTAAGCAAAGAAAAGGTCGCCCTTAGCAAAAATAAAAGAGCTGCTCATATTAATAGCTGGTAGGTGAATGCTCTTGGGGTTAGGTGCAGCCAAAACATCCTTTTCTTCATATGTAAGGCTTTTTCCGGTTTTGTACCGCAGGTTAAGACTGGTTTGTTTGTCGCCTATAACTTTAGATGGATTTTTCACATTAATAGTTCCGTGATCTGTCGTCATTATTAATTTGAACCCCAGGTTTTGTGCCTGCTGTATGATTTCCAGAAGGGGGGAATTCCTGAACCAGCTTTGGGTGAGCGACCGGTATGATTTGTTGGTGGAGGCTAATTCTTTAATGACTTCCATTTCAGTTTTTGAATGGGAGAGCATGTCTACAAAGTTGTAAACTACCACAGTAAGGTCATTTTCTTTCTGGCTTTTAAAATTCTCTACCAGTTTTTTTCCGGCCTTAAGGCTGCTTATTTTGTGGTACTCATGTTTAATGTTGCTGCCCAGTCTCTTTAGCTGTGCCTGAAGGAATTCGGCTTCGTGAAGGTTTTTTCCGCCTTCGTCTGTATCATTTTTCCAGAGATCGGGGTGGAGCTTCTCCATTTCACTGGGCATAAGACCCGAAAAGATTGCATTGCGTGCATACTGAGTTGCCGTAGGCAGGATGCTGTAAAATGGTATTTCCAACTCCTTTTTATAGTAATTATTTACCACCGGTTCAAACGCCCGCCATTGGTCATACCTTAAATTATCAATTACCACCAGTAGCGTGGGCTGGTCTTTGCTTAGCTCAGGAAGTATTTTTTCTTTGAACAGAGTATGTGACATGGTAGGGGCATCTGCATTCTTTTCAAACCAGCCGGGATAGTTTTTGTCAATAAACTTGCAGAATTGAAGGTTCGCTTCGGTTTTTTGGGATTCCAGGATCTCAAACATGCCGGTATCTTCAATATTTTCAAGTTCCAGTTCCCAGTAAATGAGTTTTTGGTACAATTCTGCCCAGCCTTCAAAAGAATTGATCATAGCCATATCCATTGCAATCTTTCTAAACTCCTGCTGATAACTGGAAGTGGTTTTTTCAGAAATCAACCGGGAATGATCAAGGTTTTTTTTGATGCTAAGGAGTATCTGGTTTGGGTTTACAGGTTTTATGAGGTAATCTGCTATTTTTGAGCCTATAGCTTCTTCCATAATATATTCTTCCTCACTCTTGGTGATCATCACTACCGGCACGTTCGCCTGTTTTTCCTTTATTTCTGAAAGCGTTTCCAGCCCAGATAATCCAGGCATATTTTCATCCAGAAAGACTATATCAAAATTCTCTTTTTCAATTTCCTCTAAAGCTTCGGTCCCGCTTTGGCAGGTGTAGACTTTGTAGTTTTTGCTTTCAAGAAAAAGAATGTGAGGCTTAAGCAGGTCGATCTCATCGTCTACCCATAATATTTTGATATCGTTCATATATGTATCTTTGTTGAGATTAATATTAAAGGACAAGATTTGCTTCCAGGAAACAAACTCAAAATTTTAAACGATCCAATTTACGGATTTA
>Ga0098069_100338_pt1 | contig 22365 bp, 22 predicted proteins | sample 27_taG_FD_92584 | JGI IMG/M metagenome (GOLD analysis project Ga0098069, IMG submission 92584) | Marine viral communities from Cariaco Basin, Caribbean Sea - 27_WHOI_OMZ | ecosystem: Environmental > Aquatic > Marine > Oceanic | place: Caribbean Sea: Cariaco Basin | collected 2014-11-09
GAAACTACCATGATCGAGGAAGGTTATGTGCCACCAATTCAGGATTTTCAAATAGAAGTGGATGGCGAGAATATTACCGATGAAATTCTTAATGCCGAAAAGCTTTTTATGGTCGTAGCTTACGATTTGCCGCATACCGAGCAGGAAGGTTTTAAAGCCATACAGGAACTTGCAGAGGAGGCCAAAGAAAAGGGTTATGATGTGGTTGGTCTTACAGCTTCAAATGATAAAGATCAGCAAGTAATAATCGATAAATTCAATCTGGATTTCAAGTTTTACCAGGTAGATAAAAAGACACTGCAAACAATAGTAAGATCTAATCCGGGACTTTTGGTATTAAAAAATGCCACAATTACCCAGAAAAAGCATTGGTTTGATGCAACTGATATAAAATTGTAAATCATTCTTAAGATTTTTTAAAATATTGGTAAAAAGCCAATCTTCAGTAGGCCTGGGCGCAGCTATGTTTATTCTTATCGATATATTTGTAGGAGTGCGGATTTTTTTCCGCGGAAATAATTAAAATCAACTAAGAAATTATGAGAAAAAAGATAGTAGCCGGAAACTGGAAAATGAACAACGATCTTGCTGAAACGCAGGAGTTGCTTTCACATTTAAAAATGCAATTGGTAAAAGAGCCTGAAGCCGAAGTTATGGTGGCGCCGGCTTTTACTAATCTATACTCAGCTTTTCAAGGTTTAAAAGATACTCCTGTACAGGTTGTGGCGCAAAATATGCACCAGGCAGAGAATGGAGCTTATACTGGAGAAGTTTCAGCAAAAATGCTTAAAAGTATAGGAGTAGATACGGTTATCTTAGGCCATAGTGAACGTCGTGCTCATTTTGGAGAAACCAACGAGATTCTTGCCGAAAAAGTAAATTCAGCGCTAAAAAGCGAGATGAAAATTATTTTCTGCTTTGGAGAAGAACTAGCCGATAGAAAAAGTGATAAGCATTTTGACCTTGTTGCGAAACAACTGGAGGAGAGTTTGTATCAAATCTCAGAAGCAGATTGGAAAAATGTGATCTTAGCTTACGAGCCGGTTTGGGCAATTGGAACCGGGGAAACCGCGTCGCCAGAGCAAGCGCAGGAAATGCACGCTTTTATTAGAAAGAATATTTCAGAAAAATTTAATGATGAAATTGCACAAAATGTTTCTATCCTTTATGGTGGAAGTGTAAAACCAGCGAACGCCAAGGAGATCTTTGCTAAAGAAGATGTAGACGGCGGACTTATTGGTGGAGCCAGTCTTAAAGCGGTAGATTTTGTGGAAATTATAAATGCCTTTTAATTATGTCTTCAAACTACCTCGAATTCAAATTTAAAATAGAACCGCTGCAGCCTGCCTCGGAAATTCTTGTAGCAGAGCTGGGCTATTTAGGGTTTGAGAGTTTTGTGGAAGAAGAAGATGGCATTACAGCCTATATCCCTGCCGAGGAATACGAAGATGATCTCCTGGCAGGGGTTCATATTTTACAATCAGAAGATTTTGAAATCACCTATTCCAAAGGAGAAATAGAACAGGTGAACTGGAATGAGGAATGGGAAAAGAATTTCAGTCCCATTATGGTAGACGATATTTGCAGTGTGCGAGCGCCATTTCATCCCGAGCCCGATGTAGAATATGATATCGTAATCGAACCAAAAATGTCTTTTGGTACCGGGCATCACGCTACCACGCACATGATGATTCAGCATATTTTGAAAAATGACTGGAACGATAAAGCTGTACTTGATATGGGTTGCGGCACCGGTGTTTTAGCCATCCTGGCAAGTTTGAAGGGAGCGAAGTTTGTTGACGCCATTGATATTGATAATTGGTGTTACCAAAATACCATGGAAAATGTAGGCAGAAATGATTGCGATAATATTAATGTAGAAGAAGGTGGAGCCGAATTATTGCAGGATAGAAAGTATGATATGATTCTTGCTAATATTAACAGGAACATTTTGCTTAGAGATCTCCCTATTTATGTAGACTGTCTTAATAAGGGCGGAGATCTTTTTTTAAGCGGATTTTATGAGGAAGATATTCCGGTAATTAAAGAAGCCTGTACAAAACTTGGCCTAACTTATATAGAGCACTTTGAAAGAAGTAATTGGGTGGCTGTAAAGTTTTCAGCATAAGCATTTTATAGATAATTTGTATCTTTGAGGTTTTAAAATTGTAAATAAAAATGAGTACTAAAGAAGAAGTATTAGAAGAGGTGAAGACCACCACGCAGAAGGAGAATGAGATCGTACTTTATAATGACGATTACAATACGTTTGATCACGTAATAGAAACTTTAATCTATGCCTGTGAGCATACTCCTGTGCAGGCAGAACAATGTGCTATTTTGGTGCATTATAAAGGAAAGTGCACGGTTAAAACCGGTTCTTTTGATGAATTAAAGCCCAGATGTTCAAAATTATTAGAAGAAGGATTAAGTGCAGAGATAGTTTAAGCACGATAAGAAAAATATTACATTTATATTAAATATTTAATTTTTTAATTAAGGTATTGTTAATGGTATTCATAATATAATTAAGTTTAAGTAGTAAATCAGTTCAGATTAAACTTAAACTATAAATTATGAAATTTAAAAAACTATTACTAGCTATTTTTACTGTAAGTCTTGTGAGTGTTTCCTGTCAAAAAGAGGATGTAGAAACCACCACTCCAAACGCAGAGGCGGAAGCTATAAGTCAGGATAAAGTTTCCAAAGCAGTTCTTGCTAAATTAGAAGCTCTAAATCTTAATACCGAGAACGTAGAAATCTCTGAATTTTTACTTCCTGATGGTACTAAAAAACAAACTTTTATTATTGAAGGAGATATCGCTATTGATGCCGAGCAACTTGATGCGATGCAACCCGGAAATATTACAAGTAAGCAGTATAGAACCTATAACTTGGTAAGCGCACCTAGAACGATTAATATTGTTGGGTGGACAGGCACAGGCTTTGGACAGAATCTTACACAGAAGCAAAGAGATGCTTTGCAAGCTGCCGTAGATAACTATAACGAATTAAATATAGGACTTACTTTTACCCTGGAATTTAGTACTAATCAAGCCGCAGCTGATATTTTAGTATTTCAAAATCCAAATGGTAACGCAGGAGGTGTGGCAGGATTTCCATCTCAAGGTAATCCTTACGGATTTGTTCAAATCTTTTCAGGGATGGAACAGTTTAGCCTTGGAACCAATACTCACGTAATGGCTCACGAAATTGGGCATACTTTAGGACTGCGCCATACCGATTGGTTTACCAGACAAAGCTGCGGAAGACCAAGTTTTGGTGAGCTAGCTAATCCTAGTGGAGCAGTACACATTCCTGGTACACCGTTTAGATTAGATCCAGATTCTATTATGCTTTCTTGTTTCAGCGCTAATGAAGATGGGGAATTTGGTGAAAATGATGTAGTAGCTCTGGATTACCTTTATTAACAACTAATAATTTCTGAACTGATGGAGGACCTCTGATAAAGAGGTCTTTTTTTATATAAAAAAGTGTAATTATTTTTCAAATTATAAAAATAGTAATATATTTGCAGCCGCTTAACCGCTTAGGAAAAGCAATGAATTAATGGCCTTGTGGCGCAACTGAATAGCGCACCTGATTACGGCTCAGGAGGTTCCAGGTTTGAATCCTGGCAAGGTCACTCTTAAGATTCACAAATCTTATCAAAACCGCGCAAATCTTATGATTAGCGCGGTTTTTTAGGTTTTGGGTTTTCATTTTATTTGATATCACTTAAAATGAAATGAGAACTAAAAGTAGCATCCCGGGATGAAATAATTGTGTTTTAATACTTCCGATATACTTACGGCTATTTAATTAACTTTCTAATATTAATTTGTTTAAAGTTAAATAATGAAAGAGGTCGCTATTTTCGAGGATGACGCCCTCTTTGCTGTGCGCCGTGCTCAGATTTTCTGCATTTAACCAGTTCGTAAATCGGGAGGAGGTCAATGTATGGAAACGGATATATCCTATAGTATATATAATTGAGAGATGTCTACATAATGTACTCGTCATCTACGCTCATTATCGGTTCGGGGATATTTTCTTCGTCTAGCATTTCTAAAAGATTAATTTCGATTGTACGTGTTATTTGTGAAAGAGGAATTCCTGTTCGAATATCCTGAAATGGATTCAATAAAGTTTGTCCAATTGATTGAATTGTGAAAAATATATAGCCGACAAGCGTTCCAAAAATTATGGACCATATCCCTATTGCATTTCCAATAGTCATTGTCACGCTATAAATAAATATCCATATAAACGCTTTAGAATAATAATTATAAGTCGTTGGAAAAACTGTGTTTTTGATTCGTTCAGACTTGCCCATATCGTCACAAAATGTCACAATCATTTTGTTTAATTCCATAAATTTAAATCCGTCAATTGAATTGACTTGATAAAGTTCATCTAAGTCTTTTGCTTGAAAGGATAAAATAGCATTGTGTTTATTACTGTGTCTGTTTATTTCTTCTATTTCGTTTTGAGATAAGTATGATTCATACTCTTTTTTATTTTCCGTTCTAAGGTTTTCCTTTAGAGCATACAAGAATGCAATGTGTCTCTTGATTAATCTTAGCCTTTTTTCTTCAAACTGTGAATTTGCAATGCTTTCAGCTGGATGTACAAAAATATAACAATTGTCTTGTCCAAGTTCTTGAATTATTTACTAGAGAACCCCATATTTTTCTAGCTTCCCACCATCTATCGTAAGCTTGATTGTTGTTAAACCCAATGAAGAAGGCCAAGGCCGTACCTAAGATAGTTGGAATGAATGACGGGTATATAAAAATATCTTTTAACCATAGATCGTTTATGAAATATGCAACTGAGCAGGTCAATAAGGAATAAACTAAATATTTCCAAGTCCCTGATACTATTTTATGTAATCTAATATTATTTTTTATTAGCATATTGCTTTCTTTTTATAATCGCATTTACGGTATAGTATAAGAATAGCGGGTTTACCCACACTAACTTTTCGGTAAAACACTGACCTTATTTATATTATTTTTACGTTGTTCAACTAAACCTAAAGGCAGCTTCAAGAGATCGCTAAATCATTATTCACTACCTTTAGGTATTGTGTAATTATTCATTGAAAGTTATGAAAAAAAAATAGTACCCTCATAGAGAGGGACTATAATTCTGTACCTGAGTTTGATCACCTGAACCGTAAATTAAAACGCTCCGTAGAACTCACCGATAAAAGTCAAAGTCGCCTTACCAATTATTCCCTCTGTCTTGTACGCATATCCCTCCATTTTAATATAGCCTTCTGGATCTGGATGAAGAACAGTTTTTGGATCACCTGTACTGTATCGTTCCCGAGGTAGTATTACCCAAAGTGGGTAATGGAAATCTAAAAAGAGCAAAGGCAAATACCTGTTTTCGGTTAAGGCTATGAGCACCGTTTTTAGGACTCGTTTTGTGGCTTACCTACGCAAAAAAAACCACTTCAATCCAAAGACTTCTACAAAAGCCTTTTTTAAAATGATTGTTACATTTTCTGTAAAGGAATACCGCCACGGTGGAAGAAAATCTTTATTACGTTTATCTGATGCAGCGTTTATCAGGCGGTTCGCACTTCACATTCTTTCCAAAGGCTTTTTTCGCATCCGACATTATTGGATCTTGAGTTCCTACCATAAAAAATTCACCCTTCCCCAGCTACAGCAAAGCTTGGTAAGGGTTCAATTCAAAGAGCACCAACCACTATAACACCAGCTTTGCCCGGTGTGCAAGAAAGGAAAATTAGTAATCCTTACTACTTTTACGGCCCGAGGCCCATCAAGATCCCGGGTAGAAAAACTAATAAAACAATCAAATAAATGAGTATAAAAAAAACGATTCTTCCGGGCGTAACAGGAAACCTATGGCCTATAACGATCAAAATGGCCTTTAATCCTGTAAGTGCTAGTAAAAGAACAAAATAAAAAGCAGTTGTGCTTTAGTGTTTTAATAATCAAAAACCGACAGCTTGTATAGAGATTTAGATAGCCTACCTGCCAAATCTTATTTCCTAAAAACAAATAATCCCCATACATAGTTAGTAGGCAAAGAACCGGTTTAGGTACACACTGCGTTCATGCTTGGCCGTTCCGGCCACACGAGCGCTTAGTTATTAGATGTAGTTTTTATTACTTTCTAATTTTTTCAAGCCATTCGCATAAAACATCCTTTACTTTAAGGATATCTTGTTCATATATATTGTTATTTTCAAAATGAGTAGATAATTGATTGGGAATTGTTCTTGCAATATGAATTAGTTCTTTCCCTTTTTTTGTAAGCTCTATAACTACAATCCTTTCATCTGTATTCGATCGATTTCTTTGTAATAATTCATTCGCTTCCATTTTTTTTAATACAGGTGTTAAAGTATTGGATTCAAGTAATAGCTTTTCGGAAATTTCTTTTACAGCAATATTATCTTTTTCACAAAGAACTAACATTACTAAATATTGAGTGTATGTTAGTCCTAAATCATCTAAAAAGGGTTTATAAGTTTTAGTGACAAGTCGTGAAAGTGCATAAAGCGGAAAGCAAAATTGCTTTTCTATATGTAACTCTGTGAATTCTGTATTCATTTATAATAATTGCTTTATTAAAGATTCCATTTTTTCTGGTTTTGTCATAGGTGAAAAACGTTTAATGGGATTTCCTTTTTTGTCGATTATAAATTTAGTAAAATTCCATTTTATATTATTACCTAGAAAGCCTTTTAATTCTGTTTTTAAATACATATAAAGTGGATGTGCATTATTACCATTTACATCTATTTTAGAGAACATAGGAAAACTAACACCGTAATTTAGGTCACAAAATTCTTTAATTTCTTTAGAATTTGCTGTTTCTTGATTTCTAAATTGATTGCAAGGAAATCCTAAAATAACCAAACCTTTGTCTTTATACTTTTTATATAAATTTTCTAGCCCCTCGTATTGAGGGGTTAGTCCACATTTACTAGCCGTATTAACTACGACCACTGTTTTGCCTTTATAGGCCTCTAAAGAAATAGTTTCTCCGCTTAGTTTTTGAGCTTTAAAATCGTATATATTCATAATAGTTGTTTTAATAGTTAAGAAAACTATAATTTCTTAACTTCCAAATTCACTTTTACATTGCCTCTTGTTGCATTTGAATAAGGACACATTTCATGTGCTAAATTAATTACTTCTTTAGCCAATTTTAAATCTAAATTTCCAAAAGCAACTGTAATTTCTATTTCAAAACCATATTGTTGTTTTTTAATTTCCCCCAAAGTTACCTTTACTGTTGTTTCATGTGGAGCTTCTTTTATTTTTTTTAGATGTAAAACACCAATAATTGCATTGTCAAAACAAGCTGCATAACCACCTGCAAACAAAATTTCAGGATTTAAATAATTACCCTTACTATTTGGTCCACGAACGTCAACATCTAATTCTCCGTTTTCTGATTTTACATGTCCTTCTCTTCCTCCCTTAGCCGTAGCTCGGGTCGTATAGATTTCTTTAATCATTGTTTCTATTTTAATTATTATTATTATTATTATTATATGAATTTATATTAAGTAATGCGGTTAAACCTTAAACAATTGTCTGACCACCATCTACTACCATTGCCAAACCAGTTATAAAAGAAGATTCATCAGAGGCTAGTAAGAGTACCGCGTTAGCAATTTCTACTGGTTTTCCAAATATTTTGAGAGGAATTCCATATTCCTTTGCTGCATCAGGACTTGTAATAAGATAATTTGCCATAGGTGTTTGAATTATGCCAGGATGAACCGAGTTGACTCGTATATTATATTTAGCCAATTCAGCTGCAGATTGTTCTGTTAACATCCGAGAGCCACCTTTTGAGGAAGGGTGTGCTGGATTTAAGTTGGGAAAAGCAATTATGGAAGTGACGGATGAAATATTTACTATCGAGCCCTTGCCCTTCTCTTTCATTATTGGAGCAACTGCCATAGTGCCTAGATATTGACTATGTAAATTACGGCTAGTATTTTTTTGAAATCTTCAAAGGTGAATTCCAAAAAATCTAGGACCTGTAATACCAATATTACTGGCCAAAATGTCAATAGTTCCAAATTCATTTAATGCCTTTTTAGCTACTTCTGCCCAACCTTCTTCGGATGTTGCATCTTGTACCAGACAAGCTGCGGTATAACCTTTATCAAGAATTTACTGTGTTACTTGTTTTAGCTTTCCTTCCTGAATATCGGTTAGGAGTACTTTAGCAGCTTCTGTGGCAAATAATTTTGCTTCCGCAGCCCCCATACCACTAGCTGCTCCAGTGACAATAGCTACTTTGTTTTCTAATCTTCTCATCGTTTTTAATTTAATGTATTATAAAAATCGTATTCGATTAAATCGTACACGATGCAAATATATAAATATTTATATTGGAAAATCTGTTGTTCTATTAAAAAATGTGAATTTTGAGATAAATCACACCTAATCGTCACGGGGATCTCCTCCCGACCTATGAACTGGTTAAGAAAAAATCTGATCTAAAAATAGAACCACTTCAAGCAATGATTTTTCCTATATGTAGGGGTAAAGGAGGGGTAGAGAATGGAGCGGATATTCATCCTCCACTGATATTCATACACCAGATATGATATATGAGACCACTGAAGCCACGGATTTTATTGTTATAAGAAATTATGTTGTTTTCATTCAGTTGTACATAAAATCAAAAAGCCATACAGAAATGATGTTTTCAAAACATATTTCTATATCTTTTTTTGCAATGTAGAAATTCACTTTGCCAGCTATTGGTTTTTACTTTTATTATTCCACCTATCTCAAAAACGTTTAGGTTTTATCAATATTTTTTTTCGCTCCGTTTTGATTGTTTTGAAATGACTCCATAAGTTTTATTATTTGATTACTTTCTATTAAAATAATTTCTGAAATTAGACAAATTAACTATATTTGTCGAATGAATTCGAAAGATGAAATTGTAAGAGCTCAAATTATAGAATCTGCAAAAGGGGTTTTTCGACGATATGGCTATCAGAAGGTATCCATGAATGACATTGCTAAATCCTGCGGGAAGGGACGAAGTACCCTTTACTATTACTTTAAAAACAAACACAAGGTTTTTGAGCAGGTGGCCGAAATGGAATACCTTTCTATAATAGAACCCGCTAAAGCGAAAATTGAAAAATCTAACACTATTGAAGAAAACCTGCGGCTCTATAATGAGATTAAGCTCAAGAGTCTCATTAACAAAACCCAAGAATATACTTTTTTATTGGAAGATATCAAGCAAAACTTCAACCTTGCCCATTCACTATTTATGAAGTTAAGACATATAGAGAACCGGATTTTCCAAGAAACACTCACTTGGGCAATCGAAAAAAAGGAAATCGCTCCTATCAATCAAGAGAATATGCAATTTTTAGCGATGACTATGGTAACCGCCTATAGCAGTTTAGAAAAAGAAATGTTGCTTTATGGTTCCATTGAAAATATGTCCGTAAGGCTCGAGTGGCTTGTAAATATTCTTATTAAAGGTTTAAAATACGACCAAAAACTAAAATCCTCACAAATTAAATTATAACATATGCGCAAATTTCATTTCATTGTTTTGTTTTGTTTGGCAATACTAACATTTCAAAGTTGTAAAAAAGAAGAAAAAGATCGGGAAATTCAACCCATCGAGGTTAAAACCGTAATGGTAGGCAACACTTCTTCTGAAGGTAGTGAAGCCCATTTTTCTGCCACTGGTAGAATTGCTGCCGATAAAAGTGTAAAACTAAGTTTTCAGGTTTCCGGAATCATTGAGCAGTTCCCGGTAAGTATGGGCGATTTTGTGCAAAAAGGAAGCCTAATTGCCAAAATAGATGGCACAACCTATCAAAAACAGTATGAAGTAAGAAGAGCGCAGGCTGAAATGGCAAAAGATAATTATAATCGTGTAGAAGAAGTCTATAAAAAAGGAAGTATTGCTGAAGTAAAAATGGTAGAAGCACGCTCCAATTACAAACAGGCCGAAGCAGCCGCGCAAGCCAGCTACCAAAACGTAAAATTCACCCGTATTACCGCTCCTTTTACTGGTTATATTGGTGAAAAAATGATGGAAACCGGAGATCTGGCATCACCCGGCCAACCCATCGTCGATTTTTTTGATATCGATAAGCTTAAAGCCATCATTCCAATTCCAGACGATCAGGTAAACCAATATCAAACCGGAGATAAAGCCATTGTAAATATAGAAGTCTTAGATACCGAATATGAAGGTGAAATTACCGAAATATCCGTACAATCAGACAGTAACACCCCTAGCTATACCGCAAAAATTACCATTAACAATAAAGACAAAAAAATAAAGCCCGGGATGGCCTGTACCGTTACACTTCCCGAAAAAGAAAATACTTCAGAAGAAGCCTCTAACACTTTCATTGTTCCTGTAGAAACCGTATCGGTAACCGAAAAGAATGAAAATTTTGTCTATGTAGTAAACGAAAACAAAGCAGAAAGACGCATTGTAAAAACCGGAAAACTATACAACAATGGCATCGCCATCACTGAAGGTTTACAAAAAGGAGATCAACTTATCACTTCAGGCTACCATAAGCTCACTCAAGACACTCCTGTTACAATTATAAACAAACAATAAGTCCTTATTTTATGAAAAAACAAGGTTCGATGATAGAATGGGCAATGAAAAACAAAGCTTTTCCACTGGCATTAGCTTCTGTTTTTGTGGTGATTGGCTTGTTAGGGCTTTTCAATATGCCCCGTAACGAATTTCCTGAATTTACAATTCGGCAAGGATTGGTAATGGGGTTTTATCCCGGTGCCAATTCACAAGAAGTAGAAGAACAACTTACCGCTAAAGTCGAAAAATTCCTGTTCAGCTATAATGAAGTAGACAAAGAAAAAACCTACTCTTATACCCGTGATGGAGAAATGTACATTTATGTGGAAGTAGCCAACCGTGTAGGCCACAATGAAACTGAACAATTTTGGAACAAGATTAAAAACGACCTATTAATCTTTCAGCAACGTAGTGTCCCTCCCGGCGTTAAGGGAATTATAGTAAACAGTGATTTTGGAAGTACTGCCGCGATGATCCTGGCCATAGAATCTAAAACCAGACCTTACAAAGACCTGCAAAAACACGTAGAAGAAATAGAAGATCAACTTCGGCAGGTGAAAGGGATGGCAAAAATTAGTCACTCTGGTGGCCTTACCGAGCAAATTGCGGTTTACGTCGATCAAAATAAACTGGCACAATACGGCATTAGCCCGGGCACTTTAATGCAAAGCTTGCAATCGCAGGGAACCATAAGACCCAACGGAACTTTAGAGTCGCCTAGTTTTGACCGTCCTATAAACATGGAGGTGTTCCTTAAAAATGTGACCGATATTTCCAACCACATTGTAAGCACCGATCGGGACGGTCGTGTGATCCGTATAAAAGATATTGCCGAAGTAAAAAAAGAATACGAAGATCCAGACTCCTTTATTACCGCTAACGGAACCAAAGCGATGATCATCACGCTAGAGATGGCTTCCGGTAACAATATTGTACAATTTGGAGATCGAATTGATGAAAAACTGGATACATTTCAAGAACAACTTCCGCAAGATATTCAGGTAAGAAAAATTGCCAATCAGCCCGAAGTAGTTCATCATTCCATAAGAAACTTCCTTAAAGAATTCGGCTTTGCCCTGGCAGGGGTAATTATTGTAACGCTACTGCTTTTACCTTTTCGTGTAGCTTCAGTTGCCGCAGCCACCATTCCTATTACCATTCTCGCCACCCTTGCTTTAATGTTTATGCTGGGAATGGAGCTGAATACTGTAACCTTAGCCGCCCTAATTATCGTGCTGGGAATTGTCGTAGATGATCCCATTGTGGTGATAGACAACCACGTAGAAAAACTAGATGAAGGGCAATCCGTTTGGAAAGCGGCCTTAAATAGTGCCAAAGAACTTTTTCCATCGGTATTTACAGCAACCCTTGCTATATCGGCCACTTTCCTGCCTTTAGTATTCTTTATGTCGGGAACTGCGAAAGACTTTTTAAGTACCTTCCCGTATACCATAATGCTGGCATTATTCCTTTCGCTGGCCATTTCCGTATTATTAGTGCCCTTCTTCAATACCATATTCATTAAAAAAGGATTGCACCATAACAAAAAGGAGGAAGACAAAGAGAAGAAAAAATCGATGCTAGAAAAGTTACAGCACTTTTTCAATAAGAGTGTTGAAAGTGCCATGCAGCATTATAAAATTACAGTAGGTATTGGTGTACTTTCCATAGTTGTAGGAGTATTCTTTTTCTCTAACTTATCGCAGGAATTGTTTCCGGTAATTGAAAGGAACCAATTTGCAGTAGAAGTTTATCTTTCTAAAAACAGCAGTCTCGAGGAAACGGTAAAGGTCATAAAAGAGTTTGAGAAGGTTTTAGAAAAAGACGAGCGTATTCACGACTATACCAGTTTTATAGGCGAAAGTTCTCCACGTTTCCATATGGTTTACGCGCCTAACCTTCCTGCTAAAAACTACGCCCAAATTTTAGTGACCACTACCTCAGACGATGCTACGGAAGAGGTATTAAAAGAATATGATAAAAAATATTCTGCAATGTTTACCAATGCGCATGTAAGGATGAAACAGCTGAATATGGTTGCCAAACCCGCACAGGTAGAAGTGCGCCTTTTTGGTGATAATATCGACACCTTGAAAAGCTACGGAGATAAAATCATTGACCTGGCAAGAGAAACCCCAGAAACCATTTGGTCCAGAACCAATTATGGGGAAATGCAGCAAACCGTTGCCATTGATGTTAATGAAGCCGAAGCATCACGCATAGGCCTTACCAGTGAAAATATCGCCAATACCATAGCGATGAATATGGAAGGATTAAATGCCACACAGGTTTGGGACGGCGATTATGCCATTAACGTTAAAGTGAAGGCTGAAGATCATAAAGATCAATCGGTTTCCAGCCTAAGGGAATTATCCATTATTTCACCTAACACAGGTAAAACAGTACCGCTACGTCAGGTAGCCAAAATAACCCCGGGTTGGGAACCAGAACAAATTGTAAGACGTAACGGAATGAGATGCTTAACCGTACGTGTAGATATTGAAAAAGGAGCCGTAGCCAATGTGGTATTAGGCAAGCTTCGTCCCAAAATCGAAGAAATGGAGCTTCCCGACAGTATCACTGTAGGCTATGGAGGTGAACACGAAATGAGTCAGGAAAACCTGGTGCCTATGGGAATCTCATTATCCATAAGTGTACTTATTATTTTCCTCATCCTGCTTTGGCATTTTAGGGAATTTAAACAAGCCCTATTAAGTTTCATCACAATGCCACTTAGTATATTTGGTGCAGCCTTAGGGCTAATGTTAATGCAATATCCTTTTGGATTTACTTCCTTCTTAGGATTATTGGCACTTTGTGGGATCGTGGTAAGAAACGGTATTATTTTAATCGATTTTGCCAATGAATTAAGAGTCCATCACGACCATTCAGTTTACCAAGCTGCCGCACACGCCGCCAAACGAAGAATGCGTCCTATTTTCCTTACCTCCTCTGCCGCCGCTGTCGGAGTGACCCCAATGATTATTAGTAGGTCAAGTTTATGGGGACCATTAGGAACAGTTATCGCCTTTGGTTTAATGATGTCTATGATACTTACCCTATATGTTTTACCCGTATTATACTGGTTGTTCTTTAGGAACGAAAAAGACGAAGAGGAAAATGACAAAACAAAAGAAAATAATGCAAACGCCTAGAAATAGTATGAAAAAGATGCTAATAAAGAACAGTACACTCCTAGTTATTTGGGGTATGCTAAGTTTTTTGTCTTGCGGAAGTTCATTTGCGCAACAAAAACTGAATTTAGAAGAAGTTAAGGAAGCCGCATTATCGTACAGCCACGATATTAAAAACGGAAAAATAAGAATAGAACAGGCCGAAGCCGCCAAACAAGAAGCTATTGCCAATTATTTTCCCCAAGTGAGTGCTACAGGAATTGGTCTATATGGGTTTAAGGACTTTGTCCCGCCCATCCCAGAAATACTGCCCGATGGAATCGATAATTTTTATCAGGCCGGAGCAACAGCAACCGAAGTTGTTTATGCCGGTGGAAAAATAAGAAACTATAGCGCTTTGGCAAGTCTTCAGGCAGAAACCCGAACCATACAAGCCGAGCAGGCAACAGATTCGGTAATTCTAAATACCGAACAAAAATACTGGCAACTGGTACAGGTACAAGAACAACTTAAAGCCATACGCGCCAGTAAAATGTACCTGGACGAATTACTGAAGCAACAACAGGATTTGCTTTCAGCTGGACTTATCGCTAAAAATCAATTACTTCGGGTAAGGACCAACCGCAGTAGAGTACTTTTACAACAAAGCAAACTCGGCAATCAGCGTAAACTGGCATTACTTGATTTAGGGCTTTATGTAGGGAAAATTTACGATACAACCACCGTCGTTGCCGATACGTTAAAGCAAGTCACCCCACCCCGACTTAAATATCCTAAGCCCGATCTCGATTTTCAAAACAATAATAATTACAAGCTGCTTGAAAAATCGATAACCGCATCCCAATTGCAAATGAAGATTACAAAAGCCGACTTATTACCACAGGTTTCTGTGGGGGTAAACGCAGGTTATTTCGGGACGTTCAACGATGCGATTGACAGTCAGTTTATGCCGGTGGCCTTTGGGATGGTTAGCATTCCCATCTCCGATTGGTGGGGAGCCGGTCGCCATAAAGTGAAGCAAAAAGCACTGCAGGAAAAAATTGTGCAGAATAATTTTGAAGATCGCAAAGACGAGCTTAAAATAGGCATTATGAAGTCCTGGTACGACCTGATGGACGCCTATAAGCAAATTAATTATGCAAAGGACAATCTGGAGTATGCCAATGAGAACCTAAAGGTACAACGGGATAATTACAACAGCGGACTGAACAACCTTACGGATCTGTTAGACGCGCAACAACAAGAAGAATCGGCAGAAACCGAATACGCCAATGCCTATGCCAATTATAAGATTGCAGAATCAAAGTATTTGTTTGTAACGGATAATTTATAAAGTTAGTAAGGGATTAATGGTTATGCCAGTTTTCATATCATGATAATATTAATAAAATGTCCATCTTAAGCCTTATTTACCGATATTCAATTTTGAGGTTGTTTTTCAGGCAGGTAGTCTTTTGGTTAATAGCCTATTCCGTACTGTTGGTTATCCTTTATTATACGGCACAAATGGTAAACATGCCATTGGGCATCAATTGGAATATTAAATTTTCCAACCTTTTCCTTTTTTTATGGCCTTTGGCTTTTTAACAGGTTCAGTACTTTCTTTAGTGGAAGGAATACTTAAAATATTACCGTTTAAAAGTAGGTCCCTGGCCTTTGATAGTTTGGTCAGGACCACTTTTTATTTTGTTGCCCTATGGCTTATTGTGATTATCATTAAAAATGTATTGAATAGCTATAGTTACTTATTTATAAGCGGATATCCGGCCACACCTTCAAATACAAGGAATTTTGATATCATTATCCTCACCTATACCTTGTTTATGATTTTTATTGTGAGCTTTATAAATGAAATGGTCAGTAAAAACAGTCCCGGGTTTACCATGCCTTTGATTCTTGGCAAATACCGGTTCCCCCGGGAAGAAAACAGGGTTTTTATATTTCTGGATCTCAAAGGTTCTACCCATTTGGCCGAAGAACTTGGGCATCTCAAGTATAGTAGTTTTATCCAGGAAAGCATCATGGATGTCAACCAGATAGCCAAAAAGTTCAAGGCACATATCTATCAGTACGTTGGTGATGAGATCGTCTTGACATGGAAATTGGAACATTTCGATACATTGGATGCTATTAGATTTCTGTTTGCCGTGCATAAAAGACTTGAAAAAAGGGAAGAGCATTATACCTCTATCTATGCAACGGCACCGTTTTTTCGTGCCGGTGTGCACGAGGGGAAAGTTACGGCCATTGAAATTGGGGACCTAAAAAGGGAAATTGCCTTTCACGGTGACACTTTAAATATTGCTTCCAGATTGCAAAATCTTTGTAAAAGCTATAACAAATCAATACTGATTTCGGATACGGTTAATCAATTGGATAATCAAAATTTTTCCTACAATACAACTTCATTAGGTTTAAATAAACTGGAGGGACGAGAGTCACCAATAGAAGTATTTAGCGTAGAACTTTAAACCTCGATTAAAAACAAAAAATGAAAACTATATTTACAATTATCTTTCTGATCCTTTCTCAATTAGTATTTAGTCAGACAAAATCAGGAGACAGCCTTCCCACCACCTGGGAACTTCTTAAATATGATGGTGTTAGCGCATTTAAAGGCTTAACCACAACCTATACCCAACCTTTAAAGTGGCAAGAGGATGACTTTTTAACCGCAGGGGCCATTGTTTTAGGCACTGGAGCACTTTATGTTTTAGATGAAGAAACCAATAGATGGTTTGAAAATCAGGAAAAACATATTCCGGGTATTATTAAGGACTTTGGCTGGTATTATGGGAGCCCGCAAAATAATTACGCAGTGAATGGTGCAGTATATCTATATGGTTTATTTACAAAAAACGAAAAAATAAGAAAAACGGGGGTTTTGCTAATTTCAGCCGCATCTACCGCTGGACTTATACAAACCATCTCAAAAACAGCCATAGGGAGGGCGCGTCCAGGAACCGGCGAAGGGAAAGGCTCATTTAAACCTTTTAGTAAGGAGGGCAATTTCCATAGTTTTCCTTCTGGGCATACCATTCTTTCCTTTACAACAGCTTATGCCATTGGCAAACAGTTTAAAAATCCGTTTGTAAAAGCCGGAATTTACGGAGTAGGAATGATTGCTCCTATCTCCAGACTTTGGGCTGGAGCCCACTGGCTAACAGATGTTGGTCTTAGTATGGCAGTAAGCATTTTGGTTGTAGATACTATAGATAATTATCTCAATGAAGAAAGAAGTTATGGTGACCCAAATAAAACTAAAATTAGCTGGGAATTTCATATGGGCATTGGTCAATTTGGGCTTATAGGAACATTTTAACATACTGGATTCTTTCTATATTCAGTAATTGGAGGAAAAGTGATTTTTTAGAGGTCAGGATTTAACTTCATACAATTTATTTGAGTGGAACATTTTTTCCCTCTTCACCATTCTGGAAGTGAGATTATAGAATATTCTGGTTTTGGTCATTCTAAAACCTGTAGAATGACTTTTGAAAGGTTTGCAAGAGAGCGTGCCGAACGCTTCATTCAACCAGGAAAGGGAACTGCTGGGACAATTCCGTGGCAGAGAGCTTCTTTAAAAGCATAAAGGTCGAACTCATATAGAGAATCCGATATGAGCTAAAAGAGTAGGCTGCTCTAGCAGTATTTGAATGGATAGAAACATGGTACAACCGAAATAGAAGATATTCCGCTTTGGCAAAATGATTTTACTCATACCTACTTGAATTACGGCTTCAAAATCTTTTTGTATGCCCTTGGCAAAACTTTGAAGTTCAGATGTTTTATTGAGCGCTTTGGTTAACCAATCTGGTAGGGAACCTTCTGCTTTATCTAAAAATAAGTTCTTAAAATTCCTTGTAAGTTCTGCGGTAGCTTTTTTCTGTGGAGCTTTTTGATAAAGAAAATTCAGATCTTCTGCAATTAATTTAGCCTGTTTTTGTAAGATTATAAAAGAAATTTTTGAATTGGACCATGTTTCTATGGGTGGTAACATTGGCAAACCAGGCTTTTTAGGTTTAATGAAACGATTCATATTGTGTGGCAGAACTGCATAAATTTTCCATTAAAACCTTGGGCACGAATAGAATCATACAAAGTTTGCTAATCGTAATTATTATAAGATGTAAAAAGATGCTCTTTAAAGCCAAAAAAGTTCGTGAGATACTTCTGCTGTAAGGAGCTTGTCTGCGGGGAAATTCCTCAAATATGAGGTATTTCTTTATAGTCCTGAAATGAGCATAAAGCTTTTTAGCAATAGCCTTTAGGCTGTAACCTTGCAAGGCAAGTTCTTTGATTTTTTCAAATTCTATTTACATCTCAGGTTTAGATGCACGAGGTTTAAATACCGCTTTAGGTGCTTTTTTGTCCTTTACCAAGGGAGATCTGTATAGGGACGAATATATTCGTTAAAGGCTTGTTTTAGAACAGAACTATGTTTATAAAGCATCTTTGGAAAAGCTTCTTTGAGATTGATCAGAAGATGGAATCTGTCAGCTAACTCAATTGCATTTGCAGTACCATCCTTAATGCTGTGAAGGACTTTGGGGGAAACTCCCCTTGTCTACTGGACACGAGACGTTCCCAGTAATGCGGAAAAAGTTGCAAAAATTTCCTAAATTTGAATTTAAATAAGAATATTATGAAATCTGTTAATATCCAAATATCGGACTTTGAATTCAACCAATTAGGATTGAACAAAGACACATTGTCTTTTTCTGAATTAATTGAAATTATTGGGAAAAAAATCACAAAACAAACGCTAGAAAAGAGCATTTTGTTAGCCAATAAATACGGACTTTCCAAAATGACAATGGAAGAAATTGATGACGAAATAAAAGCGTACAGGAATGCAAAAAATAATTCTTGATACCAATGTAATTGTATCTTCGCTAATACAAAAAAACTATCCATTTTTAATTGTTGACCATTATGTTATTATTTGTGTTTCAAGTCCAATTCTTCAAGAATATCTAGAAGTTCTTGGTCGTCCCAAATTTGCAAGATTTGCCGACTTTAAAACAAATGCTGAATTTCTCATTGCACGTTTAAGCGAAATTTCAGAAATCTACGAACCAAAGGAGAAATTAAAAATCATACAAGACGAACCAGACAACAGATTTTTAGAACTAGCCGACATTTCTAAAGCTGACTTTATAGTTACTGGGAACACAAATGATTTCACAATGAAAATCTATAAAAGCACAAGAATAGTAACACCGAAAGAATATTGGGAGGAATTTAAATAGCAAAAAAGCACGACTGGTAATGATGCTAAAAACAAAGATGCTAAAACCTGTCTCGAATCTCATCTCTCTGCTCGTTTGCTTAGCAGATGTTCTTGCGTAGATTTTTGTAACACTCTCTCTGAAGGGAATTTACTTAGAACATAGTTAGGAATGGAAAATTCAAATTAAAACCTTTGCAAATCAAATTTTTTGGGAATCCAAATTTCATGTATTTTTATATAATTGAAGTCAATATATCACAAATTAGTTCAAATTTAAAGATACCTAAATGGTTACCTTGAAGTTATGACTCATCGTAATGCTTTCCAATTATAAGACTCGCGAGTCAGGTTTGAATCCTGGCAAGGTCACAAAATATAAACCGTAAATAGCTTTATGATAGCTGTTTACGGTTTTTTTTATGTTTTGTGCTTTCCTATTTAAAGCACCTAATTAGCGTAATAGTCTACCTTCTATTTATTTATAGATTCCTTTGCAAGCAATTATCACTTCTATTCTGAAATAGGCGCTAAAATTTTAAATAAACAAGTTAACTTTATAGTACCCACATTTAATATTGCCAAAAAGAGTAATCAATATTTAAGGTACTCCCGAGTTAAACCCAAAAATTAGACTTATAAAATATTCAGCCTAAATTCTATTTCCCATTAAATTTTAGTAAATTTAGTACAGATGCTTCAGAATTAAAGTTTTCTTATTATAAAAAATGTATTGTTTGGCAACACTTCTGCGCACGATTCCGTTGAAATTTGAATTGAAAATTCTATCACTTTATGAAAAAGTCATTTTTAATAAGTGCGCTTTTATTAATTCCTATGTTGGGATTTTCGCAGATTAGTGACAGTCTGGCCCAACCTCTTATCTCCATAGAAAAGAAAAGCCTCTTAAAAAATTTAAATATCACCTTCGATATGCGTACCGAGTTTCAGGCGTATACTTTTAGGGGATGGGACCGCTATTACAATGGGATTCAATTTGAAAATGGATTCACTGCGCTTGGGTTTTCAGCAAAACTACACGATAGGGTGAACTTCAGTTTTAGAAACCGGTTTAATAAAGGCAGCGATATACAAACGCTAGACCAACTGGGTAGCAATATAGAATTAGCATATTTAAATATAAAAGCTAGCCCTAAACTTGATTTTATTATAGGTAAAACCTATGCATTTTACGGCGGTTATGAATACGAGTTCAAGGCTTTGGAAGTTTTAGAATATAATGATATTCAAAGCAATGCTCTGGCATTTGTTACAGGTGCCGGAATTACTTATAAACCTTCGGGAGATCATAAATTTGGGTTTCAGATCTTGAATTCACGTACCATGCTTTATGATGACATATATGGCGATGTGGTTGCAGAAAATATTCAGGAACCTGACTGGCCGGTAGCAATTGTTGGAAACTGGCGCGGTAGTTTTTTTGATGGTAAAATTCAAACTATCTATAGCCTGAGTTCTTCTAACCAGGTGAAAAATAAAGGAACCTATTTCTTTACCTTAGGAAATAAATACCAAAACCGTAATCTTACTTTAATGTACGATTTCAACTACAGCTATGAAGAAGTGGATACTAAAGGCATAGTGACAGATATTATGGCGGGAACATCGGTAGCTGAAGACGCTCTGTATGTGGAGAACTGGTTAAGAGCTGAATATCGCTTTAGCCCAAAATTTAAAGGGCTATTAAGTTTAATGACCAGTAGCGCCTACGGTGATGCTGCAAGCGATCGTAAGCATTTAAGAACGAGCTACGGAATGGTGCCTACTCTATATTACAGTCCGTTTGAGAAAATTGATATCCGGTTTTTCTTTGCCTATATCGGCCGATTCTATACTTATTCCAATTATGCTATACAGGAATTTGATACTGCTTATCATAACAGGAATGAAGTAAGGCTTGGTATTATTGCGCCGCTATTACTGCTATAAAATTCTTTCGAAGGAAAAGCATCTAAATGCTGTTTAGGCTAAGCTCGCTTAATATTTAGTTTCTCTTAGAAGCTAAATATTGATCATTATATTTTATATCTGATATCCTTAATTTTAACCAGGTCCATTCGCTATCATCTGATTTCCATTTTACTTCAGATTGAACCGGAATTCTTATTCCGTTACGTACTGCGGTTTCACTTGCAGTAACGGTCCATTCGGCAGGCTCGGTGTCCCTGGCATCTTTGTAGCGCATGGCTACAAACTTTTTAAAATCCCCATTTTCATCAAAATGAAACACGCCCGAACCTTCTGTTCCTTTATAATTCATAGTGGCTTTTGCAGAATATTCATCTATGGGCTCCCAGCTTATATAAGAACTTATAGCCGCAGAGGGAAACCAAACAATTTCGGCCAAATATCTTTGTAAAGTGGCCTGATCTACTTTTTCACTGTCTTTTGCATTCACCATAGGGATGGCTGATAATAATCTTATAAGCATTTCGCCTTTTCCATCTTCAAATTTATCCCTGCCTACTACTTTTAAGCCTGGCTTCATGTGAAGATCTATCGTCCAGTTAAAAGCTGGCGGTTCTACACTAAAATACTGTTTGGCTTCAGCTTTCATCCAATCTTTTTGTTCCGGTTTCATCAGCATTTGTATTTCCTGCTCTAAATAGACCTGCTGAATTATTTCATTTCCGGGTATTCCGCTATTGCAAAGCCATTTTTTTACAGGATGAGGAAAGCTCTTAAGCATTTGTTCTGTAAGTATAATTTTTCCTGATTTTTCAGATTCAGCGAATAAATCGCTTACTTCAGCAGTTACCTTTTTTTGAAAGCTAATTGTTGAAAAACCTATTAGTGCAGCAATAAGAATTACCAGGTTGAAGATCGTTCCGAATTTGCTATCGCTCCAATAACTAATAATTAAAAACTGGGAGAGTATAACTGCAAAAATTGCAATTATCCACCAGTAACGATAATAACTTAAATACAGGCTTAAAGTAACTGCAAATAAGAGAAAGGCGAGTAACCAGAGGATGCCGAAGGTTTTGGAAATTGGCTGGGAAATTGCATCAAATTCTGAAAAACCGAATGCTTTTAGAAATCCAAAAACATGGATAATTCCGTGTATAACGATCACTATAGATAAGGCTATTCGCATATTTTTTACCTGAACCAAGCTTTACTCCCTTAAAGATAGCAGGTTTTTTTATCACTTAATCTTTATAGAGGGTATTTTTCCTTTTAAAAACCTCGCTATTAATGGTTTCAGTAATAACCACATCAGAAAAATTAGCGCCATAATAAGTTTTATTTCTGTTATGATTCGGGTCATAAAATAGGATTGACTTGTCTGGTAATTTTACTTCAGAAATCAAAAACAATCATTATGAAATTATTTGTAAAAATAGGATTGGCTATAGCCCTGGTATTTTCATTCGC
>Ga0098069_100341_pt1 | contig 22130 bp, 23 predicted proteins | sample 27_taG_FD_92584 | JGI IMG/M metagenome (GOLD analysis project Ga0098069, IMG submission 92584) | Marine viral communities from Cariaco Basin, Caribbean Sea - 27_WHOI_OMZ | ecosystem: Environmental > Aquatic > Marine > Oceanic | place: Caribbean Sea: Cariaco Basin | collected 2014-11-09
CCAGTTGAATCTTAAAAGAAAAAAATCCGCCGGCAAGCACAAATAGCAGCAGTAACAAAAAACCAACAGCCTTTTGTCTTCTAAAAAAATAATAAAGCTTTAGGAAAAAATTGTGCATTTAAGGTTTTACCACCTGTTTTTGGTTTCTTACCGAAAATAAGAAATAAAAGACAATCCAAAGCAATACAGCGGCAATTCCTGCGAGGGCAAAACTTCCAATTATATATTGCCAAAGGCCAAGGAAAATATCGGCAGTAGAATCAAAATCTTCCGGTCTTAATTCCCAGGCTAAACCGCGACCGGTAAGCAAAGAACCCGCCTGGTAACTCGCATAAATTATAAATGGAATAAGTGGCGGAATACTAATATTACTAAAGAGAAATGCTACTACTTTGTTGAGTTTAAATAAAGCCGCAAGGCTAAACACCAAAAGAGTATGCAGCCCCCAAAACGGTAAAATACCTACAAACACTCCAAGTGCGATTGCCGCCGCCTTTTTATGCGCAGGCTCCTGACTTTTAATTATATTTTCTTTCCAAAAACGTTTGTAACCCTTCTTCCTAAAATCCTGGTAAGTATCGCGAGGATGGATATAGAAAAAACTTACCAAAACAAACCAAATATAAAGTATGGTTATCCTGGTAATGTCCCAAAAAGGTCTAAAATGCGTCACCCGGTTTTCTTCATAAAAAACCTTAATAGGTACGTTTCTAACTTTTACTTTTCTCCAGGCAGACTTTACAATAATTTCAATTTCTAACTCAAATTTATTGGTATAAAGTTTTATTTTATTCACCACTTTTAAGGGATAAAGCCTGTAGCCACTTTGCGTATCGGTAAGTTGGGTGCCGGTAACCACTAAAAACCAAAAATTAGAAAATTTATTTCCGGTGGTACTTTTTCCGGGAATCCCATCCTGACCCATATTACGGTCTCCTACGAGTAAAATCTCAGAATCGTCACTTTTTTCTTCTAAATATGTAAGAAAAATATCCAGATCATCGGGATAGTGTTGGCCGTCTGAATCTATAGTAATAGCATATTCATATCCCAGGTCTTCAGCTAGCTTAAATCCGTGTTTTAGAGCCTCACCCTTACCTTTATTTTCTTCGAAGTGATGAATGTCTATTTCGTGAAAATCTTTGAGAATTGTTTCGGTAGCGTCTGTAGAACCATCATTAATTACCAAAAGATTAGAAGTGTATAACAGTAAATCCCGCAAAACACTGCCCAGAGTCTTTTCGTTGTTGTAGGTAGGAATAAGAATACAACAATTTAAAGCTTCAAATCTGGATTGATATATAGGTTTTTGGTTCAAATTAAAATGGCTTTAACTGCAAAAGTAAAATTAAAAAGCAGAGCACAATATGTTAAACGACTAAGATTCTAATTTTTTATAAAAAGAATTGATTTTCAAAGATATACCTTCCGAATTTCGTGCAATTCCTTTAAGTTTTATTTCTCCGTTTAATTCTTCAATTTCAGATTCCAGGTTTAATACAGCATTTTTATTTGGGTCCACTACTGCCATAAATTTTACATTAGAACCTTTTTTGAACTGAAGTTTACAATCACACCTACGCTCCGCCTCTTCTTTAAATAAGTGCATTAAAATTACACCGGGAGTTACCGGCCTGCCGGGAAAATGCCCTTCGTAAATAGCGTGATCTTTATTAATTTGAAGTTTTGTAAAATATTTCCCCTCTTCCCTGGAAGAATTCAATACCGAATAAAAATCCTTTAATAACATATTGGTTGGTTGTTGATGTCTTACTCGATAATCGAGATTAAATGCTTCGTGAGGAAGTAACGGGATGCATCGAAATTAAACTATCTTTTCCAATAACAATGCTCCCCTAGCTTGCTCCGAAGTTTTTTACTAATTTAAACAGAAAATTCAGGATTTTTAGCCTTTAAAGTAAGTTTTAAGGTTGAAATACAGAAGACGGAATATGTTTATTCCACTGGATTTCGCTAAACTCAATAACTGTAGCATCCCCTGATTCTTCCATTAAACTTACTTTTCCCACTAAATTTTCAGCATTAAATTGCATTTGAATTTCTGAAAACATTTGACTTAAATGCTCATCCTTAGGAATAATAACCGCTTTTATATTATCATTCTCTTTAAAATATGAAATATCAAAGTTCTCATTATCCTGAAGTAGTTTACCATTCACGCTTCCGATTATTAAGTTAGCGATTTTGCCAAAAAGTTTACTGGAAGCAGTATTTCTAACACTTTTATCCCCGGCGTCATTAATGTGTAATTTACCTTCTATAAAAAGTATTATATAATCTTGTGGTTCGGTATATTTCCATTTTAGCTTTCCAGGATTTTGATAGTATATTTTCCCGCGGCTCACAGTTTCGTCTGCAATCATCTCCATACTCTTGGTCTGGATAAAATTGGCTTGTAAAGTTTCAAGCTCGTTTGCTTTAGCCATCATTTTTTCCTGGAACTGTGCAACTTCCTCTTTAGAAAGTTCTTGCTGGGCAGCCAGGTTAAGGCTAAAAAAGAAAAGTAAGAGACTAAGAATACGCATTGATTTCCAGTAATTTATCGGGTCTAACAACCTCGTAATGATTATTTTTCAAAAATAACAACAACTGTTCCAGTATGTTGACGGTTTTAGCATTATTATCGTGCAAAAGAATTACCGCACCGGGTTTTATTCTTTTCTTAATTCTATTTAAAATAATTTCTTCTGAAGAAACTACTGCATCAAAGGAACGGATGCTCCAGCCTACAGATTTTAAGCCGTTCCTTTCAAGCGCCTTTTGTGTTTTTGGACTTACTATTCCAAAAGGTGGTCTAAATAGCTTTAGCTTTATTCCTGCGGTTTCTTCGGCAATTCTATTACATTCTTCAATTTCCCAAACAATCCTGGAAACACTTAGAGCGCCCATTTTTCTAGTGTGAGTATAAGTATGATTTCCCACAACATGTCCTTTTTCAATAATTTTTTTAAAGATCTCTGGGTGTTTTTCAATCCTTTCTCCAATGCAAAAAAAGCCGGCCTTTGCATTATACTTATCCAGAACTTTAAGTATTTCCAATGTATTTTCAACCGGCCCATCGTCAAAAGTTATGGCGATATGGTTTTCCTTGATCTTTCGATTTTCGCTAAAAGATTTTACGAAAAAATTAAAACGGACATTGGTTGAAACTGTAAGTAAAAACAAGATGTAAAAAGCTATAAAAACAAGCACATAAATAAATGACGCAATCCCGAAAAATGCTAATACCAATCCTGCAGCCAGCAAGAGAATGATAATCGTGTTTATGATTCTAAACTGCACTTAGTAAAATTAAACTGTGATCCCTCCCAAGATACTGATTGTAAATTAAAATGTTCTTCAATTCTTTTGGTTTTGAAGTATTTAGCTTCAAAATAGAAGAAATTCTCCTGCTTTTTAAAATTTTACACGCTGAGTAAAGCGCAAATCCCGAAACAGTATCATAATCCCCTACCAAATGTTTATAAGCTAATTGAGCGGTATTTTTAAAAAGATTTTGCTGCAGATTCTTATAATAATGGTCACACCTATTATCGCCGTTATTCCCTAAAATCACTACATCTATTGCAGCAGCATTTATATTGTTCCTATTCAGAAAAATTTCAACTTCATCATTAATTTTCTCCGGCTGAATGGAATTTTTTATAGAAACGCCTTTAAATTCAGCATAGGATTTATTGTTTTTTTCAGTTGAAAGTGTGAAAAAATGTGAGCCTTCAGAAGTGATTGTACCAGGGGAATCTTCTTTCAATAAATCCAGGTTATGAATATCAATAGATTTTAATTGCCCATCCAGCGCTCTAAACTGAGTGATCTTTTCTGAAAGTTCATCTACGCCGCCAACCAAAACCGATTTCTTTTCTGAAGTTTCTAAAAGTTGCATTTCTGCATCTAACAAAGCACTTTCTAAAGAAGCTGAATTTTGTGTATAAGTCACATTGTAATTTTTACAGCCTAAATTTAAAGCAATTTGCCCTCCAATGGTGTTATGCGTAGATTGTATAAATGAAGTTGGCGATAACAATTCTTCGTCCTGGTCTATTAAATTTTCCAGAAATCTCTCGGTATCCTGTTTGCAACCTTCGCCGGTGCCGGTGATAATGGCATCTGGATTTACAATTTTTGCCTCGTTTAAAGCTACTTTTGCCGAAGTAATTCCCATTTTTATAGCTTTAGACATTCGCCTTAAAGCCATTGGTTTTATAAACTCTTTATAATTTGGTGAAATTGCCGGGAAAATGGTTTTGTGATAGGAAACCGGATTCTCCTCAAAATCTAAATTTTGCGCAGAAATACTACTTATCCCGTTAATATAAATTTTAGGCTTCATCTTTAGCGAAAATTAAAGAGGTGCAATTACCGCCGAATCCAAAGGAATTTGATAGAATAAAATTCAATTTCTTTTCTTTCAATTCGGTGATTGGTTGTAGTTCAGTTTCGCTCATTGCCCGGAAGAAATTGAGATTTGGAAACATTTGCTGCTTGTTTAAGCTTATCAAACTATAAACCGCTTCTAAAGCACCTGCAGCCGCCAGGCTATGCCCGGTAAATGCCTTGGTAGAACTAAAATGGGGAACATTCTCACCAAAAAGTCTTCGTATTGCTCTGCTTTCCGAAAGGTCATTATTTTTAGTAGCAGTACCGTGGGCGTTGATGTAATCTATTTTTCCTGAACTAAGATTGGAAATTTTCAACGCTTGATGCATCGCTAAAAAGGCGCCTTCTCCATTTTCTGAAGACGCAGTTTGGTGAAAAGCATCATTGGCATTTCCATATCCCATAATTCTTCCTAAAACAGTTTTTCCTTTTAATTCTTCTTCGGCTTCTAAAACCAGATAAGCGGCACCTTCTCCCAGGTTCAGTCCGTTGCGGTTTTCATCAAAAGACCGGCAATGTTCTTCAGAGAGGATCATTAAAGAATTAAACCCGTTTAAAGTGAACTTTGTAAGACAGTCTGTTCCGCCAACAATAACGCGTTTTAGCTTTCCCGCTTTAATCATTCTGGCACCCATCATAATTGCATTTGCTCCAGAGGAACAGGCGGTACTAATGGTGCTAACAAATCCAGTAATACCGAAATGTTCGGCTATTTTTTCAGTAGTAAATCCGGGATGCTGAGAGCGTATAAAACGATTGTTCTTAGTTTTACCTTCAGTAAATTCTTTGAAGTGATTTTCAGTTTCATCAATGCCACCTACACTGGTTCCTGAGATAAAACCGGTTTCAGCATTAATATTAATCTTTGACTGTTCCAGGGCTTCCTTTACCGCTATACTACCCAGTAAAGCAGCGCGGGTAAAACTATGATCTTTAGGTAGCTCTAAGGACTCGGCAAGTGATCTGTTCGAAATTTTTATTTCCCCAACCGGGATATTTTTATGCGTGGTTTTAAGAATTTCAGGAAAACTAATTCCACTTTCTGAAGACAAGAGCGATCTATAATTCGCGTCGGTATTGTTGCCAATAGCAGAAATAATTCCCATTCCGGTTACGGCAACACCTCTATTCATAGTTTATTTAGTACGGTTCGCTTCTATAAATTCTGCCATTCGATTAATGGAAACAAAAATCTCCCTGCTCTGGGCAGGATCAGTAAGCTTTATACCGTAATCTTTCTCTAAAAGTACAATAAGCTCCAGTGCATCTATAGAATCCAGTCCCAAACCGTCACCAAAAAGCGGTTCGTCGTTTCCTATATCAGCCGGCTCCATATCCTCCAGGTTGAGTTGCTCGATGATACTTTCTTTAAGTTCGGTTTGTAGGTTAATCATTTTCAGCAAAATATAAATTTTTAAGGCATTCCTCGGAAAAAGAAATATTTATTTCCGATGAAATCAGGCACAAAAATACATCATATTCGCCATTTTGCAAGTTTAACCAGCCGCAAAGCACTTCTGAAGACTTTCCCGAAGTCAATAAACTTTCGGAATAGTTCTTAAGGAATTCAGCATTAAAACTTTCCGCTATAAAAAAAGCATTTTCGCTTTGTAGTTTAAATTTTATACTGATCTCGCCTAAAACAATATTAGGTAGTGTATAAACAAATAACGCAGGAGAAGCAAAGGTTTTTGTACTCTCTTGAAATTGCCTGTCGGTTTCCAGGCTTGAGGCATTATTAGATAGGATTAACGCGGTATCGGTAGAAATACTATTCTCTCTAAAAAGAATTTCGGTCCCTAAAATCCCTAATTTAGATAAGCCGTCCATTTTATGAAATTTCGGGTACTTCAGTTCTAAAAAATCATAAACCGATTTAAGGAAAAAATCGAGGTTCTTTTCCGAAGAATTAAAAATCTCACTTTTTGAATTTGAGATCTTTCCATCCTTTATCTTAACCCAATCTTTTATGTAGAAATCCTGTTGCATTTATTCCTTTTTAAAAACCAAAGCGAGGTTACATCCTCCAAAACCAGAAGCGGTTTTTAGCGCATAATTAATTTGCTTTTCCCCATTTTGCTGGATTATATTCAGTGATTTAGAAACCCCTAATTCTCCGAAATTTTTGGAACTGTACAAGTGATTTTTCAGCATCGAATGTTTGGTAACAATACTTTCTATTAAAGCTGAAGCGCCCAAAGTGTGCCCGTAATAACCTTTTAAACTGTGAAGCGGCGTATTTTGTAATCCAGACCGATGAAAAGCCATACTTTCCATTTCATCATTATATATAGTTGCCGTGCCGTGAGCCGATAAAAAATCTATTTCTGTTGTAGAAATAGAAGCTTCTTTAAGTGCTTTTTGAATGCTTTGATATAGTCCTTCTCCGGTTCTGGAAGGCCCCGAAATATGGTTCGCATCATTTACTGTAGAATCTCCAATCAATGCTATATTTCGTGAACTTTCAGGTTTATCAATAATCACAAGTATAGCCGCTGCGGCTTCGCCTAAACTAATTCCGTTGCGGTCTCTAGAATATGGTTTGCAAGCTTCCTGGCTTAAAGCCTGGAACGAGTTGAAACCTGAAACTACAAAATCGCTAACCAGGTCGCCTCCCACCACTAGTGCATTTTTAAGTTTTCCTATACTTCCTAATCTTCTCGCCACAGCAAGTCCCAGACCACCAGAAATACAGGCATTAGAAACAATAATGGGTTTTAGAACAAAGCCGAAAAAATTAGCAATCACTTGTCCGAGTTCGCTTAGCTTTAGTCTAATTTCGGGAAAATTTCCGGGATCTTTTAGGAGGTTAATATTTCCCTTAGTGGTAGTGATCACCAAGGCGGTTTCAGCTAAATTTAAGTTTGGGTTTTTATTTAAAATCTGCTGTACCGCCAGCAGCATCATTTTCTCAAGCTTGGTATATTTTTTAGGGTATCCAATTGCTTTAAAAGCATCGTTTAAAGGGGATTCATCAATAATTCCCGCGTAAAAAGAATTTTCGGTGATCTCAGGTTTTTGCTGAAGTTGTAAACCCGATTTTCCTTCTCGAATGGCACTGATATTTTCTTCAGTAGAAAATCCAAGCGGAGAAATAATAGCATCGTCTAACAGGTAGAGCTTCTTCATTAAAGCAACTTCATTTTCTTTTTCCAATCTAAGAAAAACGGCGGATTATTTAAGACTAATTCCTGGTTTTTATCCAGGAAAACCTGCGTTGTTTTCCCTGTGCAGATCAAATTGTCACCCTTATAAATTTTATAAGAAAAATTGATTTTTGCCGCATCTGAATTTTTAAAAGTAGTTTCTACCGTAAATGAATCACTGTATTTTAAAGGTAATTTATGTTCACAAACAGATTTTACAATGGGTGTGGAAAATCCTTCTGCTTTTGCATCGAGGTAAGAAATACCGTGTTCCCTTCCAAAATCTTCTCTGCCTTCCTCGAAATATTTCAGGTAATTCCCGTGCCAAACGATTTGCAACGGGTCACATTCGTGAAAACGAACCTTAAGTTTTGTAATGGTAGTTAGGGATTTCTCCAGCATAATTAATCTACAGTTACCGTTTTCATTTCAGAAGTGGCTAAAAGATTTCCTTCTTCATCAAAAGTACGTGCGCCAACAGAAGTTACGTTCAAAAACTCCTGGAGAATCTCCACATAAGTAGTCAGTTTACTTCCGGCCTTTGGTAGTTTCATAATTTCTACAGCCTTAATTGCACCAATAAATCCTGTTTTTGGTTTGTCAAGTCCGCTTAAAAATCCCTGGTAGCCACGCCAAAGCGACATACTTTGCGCCATATGCTCTATTATGCCCGGTTCAGAAAAGATATCGTTTTCAACTAAAATATTATCTGCGGGGATAGTAAATCCCGTGGTACCTTGCTTTTCATTATACTCCAACAAACTGTCTACCATTACAAATGGTGGCTTTTGAGGAATTAACTGAAGTATTCTATCTAATTCTAAAATTGGTTCTTTCAATAAATTTTCTTCCATAAACTGATTTTAGCTGAAATCGTTCCAATAATCGTAATAATTATACCACTGATGCGGGTATTTCTTAAGCATCATTTCCAGGTTTTCAAGATAAGCTTTTAATAAATTTTTCGCCTCATTTTTCTCAGGATTATAAGGCCTTGCGTAAAAATGATAATGAAAATTCTGCTCTCTCATAATGTGCACAAACAACACGGGAATTTTATTACGGGCTGCCAGTTTAAAAGGACCTTGCGGAAATTTCACCGGTTTTCCCATAAAATCTTGAGTATAAGTTTTAGCATGTTCGGTATAACGATCGGCAGCAAAAACAAGGAGTTCGTTATTTTGAAGCGCATTGTTCATTTCAAAAATATGGGAAAAATCTTCTTTTAAAACAATGAGTTTTATAGCCGATTTTCCCGTAACCGATTCCAGGTAATTTTTGATCTCTTCGTGTTCCAAATCGGTAATTACAAGGTTCACAATAGTATGATCATGTTTCTTGTCAAAGAAATGTTTCGCAAGATTGAAATTCCCGATGTGTGCGGTAAGCAAAATCCCGCCTTTATTTTGTTTCAGTAAGTTTTGAATATGCTGAATTCCGTCAAATTCAAAAGTATATTTATGTTTTAATCCCGAGGCTATGGCCACGCGATCTAATTGTATTCTTCCGAAGGTAAAATAGCTTTTATAAACGTTTAAGACAGCTTTAAGCGTGGAATAACCAAGATGCTTTCGGAATAAAAAATATACACTTTTGGTAGAATTAAAGGCAAAGAACACAAAGTAAAGCGCCACAAAAGGCAGAACAAAATACGACGCATAAAGGCCAAAAGTTTTTAGGATAAAAATATAAATCCTCATACCCAAAACGCTTCCCCTGGATTTTCCTTTCCACTTTGCCATTTAAGAATAAAGTCCGCCGTTAATATTTATAACTTCTCCGGTAATGTAGGAAGCTTTTTCAGAGGCCAGGAAACTCACCAAATCGGCTACTTCTTCTGCTTCGCCAAAACGATTTAATGGGATTAATTTTTTAAGCTCTTTTTCATCAAAATCGGCTGTCATATCTGAGGTTATAAATCCCGGTGCTACAGCATTTACAGTAACTTTTCTTTTGCCAATTTCCTGGGCCAGTGCTTTGGTTGCAGAAATTAAAGCGCCTTTTGCAGCCGAATAATTTACCTGCCCGGCATTTCCTTTTAAGCCGGAAAGCGAGACAATATTAATAATTCTACCATAGCGCCTTTTCAGCATATCTTTTAATAGAGGCTGGGTAACATTATAGAAACCATTTAAACTCGTGTTGATTACCGAATGCCAATCTACAGGTTTCATCCACATAAAAAGGCCGTCACTGGTTATTCCTGCATTATTTACAATGATTTCAATTTCTGCATCAGGATTATTTTTGCGGAAATCTTGCAATACATTTTCGCTCATTTTGGCATCAGCAACATCAAATTGAAGCAGTTCGCAGTGTACATTTTCAGCCTCTACTATCCCTTTCGTGGCATTAGCTGCCTCGATATTAGAATGGAAATTCAACAAAATATTATATTGTAATTCTCTTGCTAATTTAATAGCAATAGCTTTTCCAATTCCGCGGGAAGCACCTGTAACGAGTGCGTATTTCATTGAATTCTTGTTTTCTGATTAAGATTGAAAAAAGCTCGCAAAAGCATTCAATTTTTATTTATAAACTTCGTTATTTTTAAGGTATTCTTTTACTTCAGCATTAGTTTTATAAAGAGGAGAATCCTCTTTTATTTCGGGTATTATCTTGTTCATTTCTTCTAAAACCTGCCTGGTTTTATTCGATAATTTATCGTCGAAATTCAAATAACGTAAAGCCTGAACAATAGTAATAAGTTCTACTGAAATCACTTCAAAAGCGTTATCAATAACAGTCTTTGTAATATTTGCCGCATTGGTGCCCATACTCACAATATCCTGATTATCGTTATTATTGGGAATACTGTGAATATACATAGGGTTAGACAAGGTCTGGTTTTCTGCCGTGGTAGAAACCGCGGTAAATTGGGCTCCCTGCATTCCAAAATTAAGCCCTAGTTTTCCCAAATTTACAAAAGGAGGTAAAATATCGTTGAGCTTATTATTGAGCAAATAGTTGAGTTGGCGTTCAGCAAGCATAGATAGTTTGGTAACCACGAGTTTTAATTTATCCATCTCCAGGGCTACATAATCGCCATGGAAATTTCCCCCGTGATACACGTGCTTGTTTTCCACATCTATAATAGGGTTATCGTTGGCAGAATTCACTTCTTCGATAAGGATTTTGGCGGTATGTTCTATGGTGTCGTAAACCGGACCTAAAATTTGCGGCACACAGCGCAAACTATAATATTCCTGAACTTTTTCTTTAAAATACGTGTTTTTATCGGCCGTATCATTATACAAATGTTCGTTACGATCGCGAGTGAGTTTACTGTCTTTTAAATGATCTCGCATTTTTTCTGCAATCTTTTGCTGCCCCTGGTGTTTCTTTGCTGCATTGAGTTCTTCAGATAAATGATCATCATAAGCCTGCACAATTTCATTAATCGCTGCAGAACAAAAAACTGACCAGTTCAACAATCGCTTGGCATAAATAATATTGACAATTCCAATGCCGGTCATTGCTGAAGTGCCATTCATTAAAGCCAGTCCTTCCCTGATTTCAATCTTTATTGGCTTAATATTTTCTTCGGAAAAAACTTGTTTAGTTTCACAGCGTTTACCTTTGTAAAAAACCTCCCCTTCACCTATTAATACCAGTGCCAAATGCGCTAGCTGTACCAGATCTCCTGAAGCTCCTACTCCACCGTGTTCAAAAATAAGCGGTGTAATATTTTTATTGATAAGTTGCTGCATTACCTCGGCCACAGATCTATGTACCCCAGATTTTCCCAGGGAAAGCGTATTTAATCGTGCCAACATTAAAGCTTTTACATAAAGTGGCTCCATTGCCTTTCCTGAGCCCGAAGCGTGACTTCTAATTAAGTTATATTGAAGTTGAATGCGATCTTTATCTTTGATCTTATATTGGGCCATTGGCCCAAAACCGGTATTAACGCCATAAATAACCTTATTCTTAGAAAACTCCTTTAGAAATTTAAAACTAGCATCTATTCTTTCCAGGGTTTTTGAAGTAGGCTGAATTTCAGTATTTTCAAACAAAACCTTGTGAAAATCATCGAGGCTAAGGGTGTTATTGATTTGGAGCATAGACCGCGTAATTGTTAAGAATCTTAACAAATGTACTATATTTAGCCCGTATTTTAAATTGCCTATTTTAGATTTAGAACGAATATTTATAGCAAACGTAAGTTGGCTAAGCCCAAAAAATGAAACAGCTTAACACACAGATCTTAATTATTGGCGCCGGCCCTTCTGGGATGGTCGCAGCCGGGTATTTGCAAAAACAAGGTATAGATTGTTTAGTTGTAGAGAAAAGTTCATTTCCGCGCTTTAGTATTGGTGAGAGCCTGTTACCTAAAAGCATGGAAAACTTTAAGGAAGCAGGATTATTAGAGGCTATAAAAGCCGAAGGATTTCAAAAGAAATTCGGTGCCAGGTTTATAAAAGAAGATAAAGTTGGTGAGTTTGATTTTTCTGAAAAATTTGGAAAAGGCTGGGATTGGACGTGGCAGGTTCCCAGAGCTGATTTTGACCTGGTTTTAGCGAATGAAATTCAGCGAAAAGGCGTAAAGATCTATTTTAATGCGGAAGTCAAAAACGTGAATTTTGAAGAAAAAAAGTCTTTAACCGAAGTTGTGATAAATTCTGAAGAAAAAATTGAAATACAAGCTAAATTTATAATTGATGCGAGTGGAAACGGTCGCGTATTGGCAGAGCAGTTGAATTTGAATGCTTCCCCAAAAATAACCGGGAATTCTTCCATATTTACACATATTAAAGAAACAAGTCGACCCAATGGCAAAGAAGGTGAACTCATTACCTTTGAAGTTTTAGATACCAAAACCTGGTTCTGGTATATTCCTTTTTCTAACGGAAATTCCAGCCTTGGTTTTGTAAGTGAAAATAAGTGGCTTGAAAGTTTCAGTGAAAATAATTCGGTTGCCTTTAAAGAGATGTTGAAAAATCTGAAATATTATAACAACAGGTTTGACTCCTACCCTTTTTTATTTGAACCGGTTAAGTTGCCGAATATCTCCCGAAACGTAACAAAGATCTATGGCAAAGGATTTGCATTAACCGGGAACAGCGCAGAATTTCTTGATCCTATTTTCTCTTCTGGAGTTGCCTTTGCCACCGAATCTGGTTTGCGAACCGCTAAATTGGCTAAACTTGAAGTAGAAGGTAAAAAAGTTGATTGGGAGAAAGATTATGCAGAATATATGCAAGCCGGGATTTCTGTATTCAGCAGTTATGTAAAAGAATGGTACACCGGGAATCTACAGAAATTATTTTTTCACGAGAATCCCCGACCTGAAATTAAGGAACAAATTTGTGCGGTTCTAGCGGGATATGTTTGGGATAAGAACAATCCTTTTGTGAAGAATCATCAACGAATTATTGGAAATATAGCCCGTATGATAGATCGGGAAGAAATAAATATTTAGAAATTTTTAAGCTTAAATTTCTGATGTCAAAGCGATTAAAAAAAACGGCGAATTTTATTCTGTTCTTTAGCCCAAAAAAGTTTGGAAGGTAAGTAAGTAAAAGTTACATTTGCAACCGCAAAATTGTTTGCGAGTTCTTTAAAATTGGAGAGGTGGCAGAGTGGTAATGCAGCAGCCTGCTAAGCTGTCATCCTTTTTGGATGCCCGGGTTCGAATCCCGGTCTCTCCGCAAGATTTTTTAGTCTGCGGATTTTTATTCTCCTTTTCTTATGGAAAAGATAGGGATAATCTTCCTCCGTCTCCCGGACTGCTTTTTAAAGAGTGTTTTGGATCGGAAAAGGCTAAAATTTCCGTTAATAGTTTAGACTATTAATTTTGTGGTTTATTTATGGCTTTAGCTAAAATAAATCTTCCCAATTATCGCGCCGAGCGCGATTAAGAAATTACTCGGGGTGTAGCGTAGCCCGGTTATCGCGCCTGCTTTGGGAGCAGGAGGCCGCAGGTTCGAATCCTGCCACCCCGACTTTAACAAGTTATATTTTAACATAATTAAAGGGTAATTATATGGTTTTCATATAGTTGCCCTTTCTTTTTTGCTCAAATTTTAACAAACAGTGTTAAATTTTATGTGAGTTCACCGTGAGTTCACTGGGAATTTGTGAGTTTATCGTGAGTTATTTTTTTGTATTTTTAGCTTACCGATACTCCATAATTGCGTATTGGTAGTTTGACTTTCGCCTTAATTAATTGTTTCATTAAAATAACATAACGATGCGTACCAGTCAAACCTTTTCCATTTCTTTTTTTATTCGCAAAAAGAAAAAGCAACCAGCCTTAGCCCTCCTCTATGCCCGAATCACCGTTAACGGTAAATCATTAGAAATAAGTTTAAAACGAACTATTCCGGTAGACAAGTGGAACCAATCAGCCAGTAAACTTACCGGTAACACTTCTGAAAGTCGGCAGATCAATAAAAAGATTGATGAAACCAAAGCGCAATTATATAAAACCTATGATAGCCTTTTAAAAGAAGGACTGCTGGTAACCACACAAACAGTCAAAGCTAGATACCTGGGTAGTGACCAGCAACATTATACGCTTACCTATTTGATTAACTATCACAAAGAAAAGATGGATAAGGTGTTAAAATATGGTACCATGAAAAATTATACGACTACGGAAAATTACCTAAAAGATTATTTAAAAGCCCAGCATCATACTTCAGATGTTTATCTAAAGCAAATTGATTACCAGTTTACCCTGGGATTTGAAAGTTATTTACGTGTTTTGCCGGGCCTTCAAAATAATGGAGTAATGAAGCATATGGAGCGGTTCAAAAAACTAATGCGCCTGGCCGAACATTTAGATTGGATTGAAAAGAACCCCACCAAAAGGTTCAAGCTACGCTTTGATCAGGTGGATATGGTTTATTTAAACAAGACCGAGCTGGAAAAGATCAAAAACGAAGAGTTTGAAAAACCGGTATTAACTATTAACCGGGATATTTTTGTTTTTGCCTGTTATACCGGGCTGGCTTATGCTGATGCCAAAGCCTTAAATAAAAACAATTTGCAAATTGGAGTGGATGGCAATAAATGGATTTATACCCGAAGGAGTAAAACGAATACTGCTGTGAGAGTTCCATTACTCGCAGAGGCGGAACGAATTCTAAAAAGATATAAGACTCATCCTAAAATAGACGGAACGGAAAAATTGCTACCGGTTTATTCCAACCAGAAAACCAACCAGTATTTAAAAGAAATAGCTAAAGAGGTGAAAATAAAAAAACAACTGAGTTTTCATACCGCCAGGCATACTTTTGCCACAACGATAACTTTAGCTAATGGCGTTCCCATAGAAACAGTTTCCAAGCTTTTAGGCCATACCAAATTATCCACTACACAGATCTATGCACGAGTAATTGATTCTAAAATTTCTAATGATATTGATAATTTAAGAGAAAAGTTGAACGATGAAAAAACAGAAATGGTAACAGACCGTACCTTTTATTTATAAACCTTTATTAATAGAGACTTTGTAATAGTCTTGTTTCAAGGTCACCAATTCGGATTCAAGTTTTTTGTTCAAATTTTGTTTTCAAATACTGAAGAAAGTAGAAACTACTTCTAAAATAGCTTATATCTTTATTTGTCGCAGAATTTCTTCGAAACTGGGTGGATCATTTCAGGTCTAGGAATTTTGATCAACCTATTAATAAAAATTAACCTATTTGATATCCTTAAAATCCTTTGTTTTTTCCATTTTAGCTTCTATTTACCGGAAGCCGTTGAGAGCAAAGTATTTGGTCATAAATTTATCACCAATCCAAATTTATCTTTTAAAAAACTTTTGTCCGTTATACTGAGAAACTTTGGGGGCTTTGATTCAGCTGTTATTGTTTTGGTTGCCGATCATATTTTTTTATTTGCCAATGGATTTTGAGATCGAACTGAAGCGAAGAAGATATTGCTCAGCCAGTATTTCTACAGAATTAATTTCTTAATTTGTATTTATTATGAAATTACTGATTGTAGAAGATGAACCGTACCTGTTAAAAAGCCTTGAGGATTTCGCGGCCAAAGAAGGCTATTTATATGATTCGGCAGGCAACTTTCAAACAGCCCAAGAACGTGTTTATTTATACGATTATGACTGTCTAATTCTAGACATTAATTTACCGGATGGCAGTGGGTTCGAAATTCTTGAAATTCTTAAAAAAGAAGATAAGACTGATGGTGTTATTATTCTTTCTGCAAGAGATTCCCTAGATGATAAGTTAACTGGCCTCGAATTAGGAGCTGATGATTACCTGATAAAACCATTTTATTTTTCAGAACTTAATGCCCGGATAAAAGCCGTCATTCGTAGGAAACAGTTTAAAACCAATAAGCCTATCCGCTTTGCCAATATGGTAATAGATCTAGGCCAATACCTAGTGAGAATAGATAACTTTTCTACGCCAATCTCATTTACTAAAAAAGAATATGCTATACTCATCCACCTCATTAACAATAATAAACGTATTATTTCTAAAATGGCGCTCGCAGAGTACGTATGGGGTGATTATGTAGATGAGGCCCAGAGTTTTGATTTTTTGTTTTCTCAGATTAAGAACCTCAAACGAAAGCTGAAAGATGCCGGGGCACAAGTAGAAATAAATAACATCTATGGGGTAGGTTATCAAATTCAGGCTTTATGAAGCTGCTTACCTACACATCCCGCCTTCAAATGCTGTATTTCCTCGTCTTGTTCGGGATTTTTTCGATATTGTTTTATTTGGTACTTAGCTGGAATGTACTTCAAAATGTAGATGAAGTGTTGAACAACCGCAAAGTCAACTTGCTAGCTTATCTAGAAGAAAATCCTGAAGCTCCTTTTAAAGAGGATAACCCACTAGACGATTTTACCTTTTTTCCTGTTGAAAAGAAGGTGTTTCAGGAAAGCTATGAAAGCTACACTGACACTCTTATTTATGAGCCTGTTGATGATGAGTTTGATGAGTACCGAAAGCTTACAGCTTATGTGAAATTACACAATAATAACTACCGGCTGGAAATTATAAAGCCACATCTGGAAGCGGGAGAAATGATAGGTACCATTGCCATTACACTCGGCAGCCTATTTATGGGCTTGGCGCTTTCTTTTTACTTAACCCAACGTATTATCTCCAAAAAAATATGGAAATCGTTTTTTGAAATGCTCGAAAGGCTCCGGCTCTTGCGCTTTGATAAAGAGAAAATGCCCGAATTACCATCTACAAATATTGATGAGTTCCGGATGCTGAATGAAGCTGTGAATGAGCTGGTCCGAAAAAATACTGAAGTCTTTCAAAGCCAAAAGCAATTTATTGAAAACGCTTCACATGAAATGCAAACGCCCTTGTCCATTATCCAGTCAAGGCTGGAAGCACTCATTGGGCAGGCTGAACTTTCAAAGAAGCAGGCGGAAATTATTGAAGGCATTATCGGTTCAACACAACGCTTAAAAAAACTGAGTAAAACTCTGTTGCTCTTATCTAAAATCGAAAACCGGCAGTTTATCCTTTCGGAACAGGTTGATATTCAAACAATTTTATGCCGATCCATGGAATTTTATGAAGAACATAAAGCCGCCTTGAATATATCGGTGAAAGCCGAAACACGAGATAGTTTGAAAGTGCAGGGAAATATTATGCTTACGGAGATACTGATACAGAACCTACTTAAAAACGCCTTTCTGCATAATATTGAGAATGGAATGGTAAGCGTTCAAATAATGGAAAACAAGCTCATTATTGCCAATACCGGGCAAAAGCAAGAAATAGGAAAAGTATTTGAGAAGGATAAATTGTTCAACCGTTTTTACAAACAATCCAGGAATCCCAATACTTGGGGGTTGGGATTAGCCATTGCTCTAAAGGTAGCTGAAACGAGTGGATGGGGACTTCATTATTATAAAGAAGAAGGATTGCACATTTTTGAAGTGAATTTCGGGTAACCAATCAGCTTCCCAAATTTCTACAGATTCCATTCATATACTTGCATTTAATAAAATCATGAAACTATAATGAACAGAGCCGGGAACCAAATCATTCTTATTTTGCTTTTATCCTTTTTAACCCCTAAAATTGTTTTTTCACAGGTAGAAAATAAAGAAACAAATTATCCTAAGATAAAAAACTATTTTAGTATTATGCATCCTATTGCCACTATAACAAAAGACGGGAATCACTTTAATTTTGATGGCAGTTATACAGTAGGCTTTCCAGTTGGTATAAATTTTCTTCAGAGCGACAAAATAGCTTACAGTATCGAGTTTGCACCTATGATTTCTTTTAATGATCGTGCGAGTAGGGTAACCGGATTACTTTTTCACCCAGGTGTTATCTACCGAAACATTGGAGGTTTTAATTTTTTAACCAGGCTTGCATTCAATACCAACGGCCGTTATGGTTAGACCTATAATTAAAAAGGAAAAAGTAACTTATTTCCTCGCTACGCCCATTCCGTTTAGATTCGGCAATGATTTACCTTTTTCAGTAACTTTTGGTTTTCAAGTTGGAATAGCATTTTAATCATATAAAAGAAAAAATTATGGACAGAAAAGATTTTTTAAGGAACTCAGCAATTTTAGGTGGAGCAACCATACTCCCTACTAACAATGTATTTTCGCAGAATGTGACTGAAAATGGAATAGATAAGTTGGTCGACAAAAACGGTAACTTTATCCAGAAATCACTTCCTTACAACAAAACATTTTTGGAACCACATATGGACGAAGAAACCCTTCACTTACACTATGAGTTTCATCATGGTGGAGCAGTTAAAGGTGCAAACAAAGATTTGATTAAAATAAAAGAACACCTAAAATCAGGAGATTTAGACCAGGTTGATTTGTGGACACGCAAACTGGCGTATCATTTTTCAAGCCACGTGCTACATACCATTTTCTGGACAAACCTTTCCAATAAAAAAACACAGCCCAAAGCAGAACTATTGAAACAGATAGAAAAAGATTTCGGCTCATTTGAAAAGCTCCAGGTATATATAGCAAAAGTATCTAAAGGCGTAGAAGGAAGCGGCTGGGGTATTTTGGGTTATCAACCCTTTTCCCGATCGCTAACCATCTTGCAATGTGAGAATCATCAGAAACTGACCCAGTGGGGCGTGATTCCGTTATTGGTTATTGATGTGTGGGAACATGCATATTATTTGAAACACAAAAATAAAAGAGGGGATTTTGTCGATACGATTTTAAATATCATTAATTGGGATAATGTAGCAGAACGATATAATAAGGCCATAAAAATTGTTTAATGGAGCAATTACCCTTTAAAGAAGCCATAAAAGTATGGATTAGAGTAGCCATTTATAGCTTTGGTGGACCTGCCGGGCAGATTGCGGTGATGCATAAAATTCTGGTCGAAGAAAAAAAATGGATAAGTGAGGACCGCTTTTTACATGCGCTCAATTACTGTATGCTGCTGCCTGGGCCGGAAGCCCAGCAGCTGGCCACGTATATTGGGTGGTTGCTGCATAGGACGAAAGGGGGGGTAACTGCAGGTATTTTATTTGTAATACCTGGATTTGTTTCAATACTAATTCTCAGTATTCTTTACGCTGCTTACAGAGATGTTGGTATTGTCGAAGCTATATTCTTCGGTATTAAACCTGCCGTCTTAGCTATAGTTGTTGGAGCCGTCATTAAAATAGGTAAAAAGGCCATCAAAAATGAGCTCATGTTTGTTTTGGCGGCTTTGGCCTTTATAGCTATATTTTTCTTTGAGGTAGATTTTCCTTATATAATAATAGCAGCGGGATTGACAGGTTTTATTGGCGGAAAACTTTGGGAAGAAAAATTCCATGTCATTAAAGGGCATAGATTAGCTGAAGAACATAAAGACAAGGACAATAATGAAAATACATTGATTGACAGCAAAATACAACCTGTAAAGCCGTCTTTAAAAAAAACATTCAAGACTATTTTTATTTTCCTAACGCTATGGTCTTTACCACTATTGATCCTTGGACTGGTGATTGGGGTCGAAAACATTTTCTTCTCGGAAGGCTTATTTTTCAGTAAAACGGCCGTTCTAACTTTCGGAGGGGCTTATGCTGTATTAGCCTATATCGCTCAAAAAGCGGTTGAAGATTATGGCTGGTTACAATCCGGTGAAATGTTGGATGGACTGGGTATGGCCGAAACTACGCCGGGTCCGCTGATACAGGTGGTACAGTTCGTAGGCTTCATGGGGGCCTATAGATTAAGCGGCTCTCTCGATCCTCTAACAGCTGGAATTTTAGCTTCCCTGATGGTTACCTGGGTTACCTTTGTACCTTGCTTTCTATTCATTTTTACAGGCGCTCCTTATATAGAATACCTACGGGGCAATAAAAGTTTAACCACTGCACTATCAGGAATTACAGCTGCCGTAGTAGGGGTTGTACTTAATCTGGGTGTCTGGTTTGCAATCCACACCCTTTTCTCTGAGGTTAACGAAAAATATCTGTACGGAGCAAGGTGGTTGATTCCCGAATGGAGCACAGTTAATATTGGATCATTAATTATTGCTCTAATAGCCTCTTTTGTATATTTCATTTTGAAATGGGATATGTTGAAAACTATCCTGATCAGTGTTTTATCAGGTATCATCTATTTCTTCATATTTAAGGAATTAGGTTGATTATGTGCTGTAACCCTATTGTCGATAACAGCATGATAACAAAGGATATGGCACTTACGGTATGTTTAAAAGGTGTAACCGGCAATCACGACAAGGGCGGCGGTTTATGGATAAAACAATTATTATGTAGTACGGGCAAATCCACTCGAGGATAACGTGGTGTGTACAAAGTAGAAGATGGCTAACGCAGAGATTTGCCCCTTGTAGGAAAAGGAAAAACCTATGGCTTAGATGTTGCCGCTCTAGGTGATAACTGGAAGAGCCTGGAATTAATATTAAAAGTGATGATTTACCATTTATTTGAACAATAAGGAGTATTTAAAGTTAAAGATACCACCCTCACTAAAGCTGGTAAGGTGGGTTTATGGACCAAAGAAGATGCTGTAACTTACTTTGATGATTTCAGTATAAAAACATTAGATTGATTAGAAGAATTTAAATAATAAAACAAACATATTATGAAAAGTAAATACGTATTGATTTCAACAGTTTTTTTATTGCTTTCGTGCAATGGCCATGACGGTAAAAAAGAGAATGCTGACAGTTCTCGCCCATCTTCTGAAAAACAAAAGGAGATAGAACAACAGGAAGATATGGAACGGCATCCCCTGAATATTACAGCTATCCGGGAGGTTATTGGCATTAAGGGCACGGAAAACAATGGGGAATATAAAGTAGTAGTTCCCCAAAATGATCTAGAGATAATGGTTGATGGTTTTAAAATCATCCCCCCGATGGGACTAGGCAGCTGGGCAGCATTTTCTGCGATTAAAGAGGGAGCAATGGTCATGGGCGATATAGTGGTGACTGAAGATGATTTGTGGCCGGTACAACAGGAAGTAATAAGACAGGGATTGACTATTACCGCCATCCATAATCATTTTGTGAGGAATAATCCCAATGTCATGTACATGCATATTGGAGGTATGGGTGAAGAAGGAGTACTTGCAGAAAAAGTAAAAGCTTTATTCGATAAGGTTGTGGAAGTGCGTGGTGGGAATCCTGCAGCTTCCGAACCTAGTGAAGTCGAGAATACGCTGGATACTGATAGAATAGATAATATTATAGGACATTCAGGTAATCTTAACAATGGAGTTTATAAGATTACAATAGGGAGGCCAGATGTTGATCTTAGGGAGCACGGAGCTCCTGTTAGTACTTTTATGGGATTTAATACCTGGGCCAGCTGGCAGGGGACTCCAGAAAAAGCTGCTGTTGCAGGAGATTTCACCATGCTTGCCGATGAAATTGCCCCTGTTATAAAAGCCCTTGTAGAAAACGGTATTGAAGTAGTGGCAGTACATAATCACATGGTGTATGAAGAACCAAGAATATTCTTTTTACATTATTGGGGTGTGGGCCCAGCCGAGAAACTCGCCCACGGTCTGAAAACGGCTCTTAACCAGACCGGGGTGGTGAGCAAAAATGAATAATTAAATTCATTTTTAATTTAGCGAGGTATTTTAAATGAATGAGAGAGGAGACACGGGATTAATTTCCGTTACCTCTTTCCACGTAAAAATACCTACGGTTCTCGTATACTGTAATTTTTCTATTTATTCTGAATTTCCTCTAACCATTGCCAAGAGGTGGATGTCCTGTCTGGAACTTGCCGAAATAAAACTTTATGTGAGCTTTTTAATAATCCCTTGAATAAAATAGACCTATGAGTAACCCAGGCGAAATTTTCGTTATCTTTAAAAGAAAAGGATAATTATATGTCTATATACGATTACCCTTTAAAATGTTGAAATTTTCTTTAACGAAAAGGATGTTGAACTCCTATTAAATTAAAAGGTCTTAAAACCTGATTTTCCATCTGATGCCGTTCCGGAGATAACTAACAAGGGCTTTTATCAAATAAGTATCAGCCCGAAGCTTTGAATAGCGTATAATTCGTTCCTATCAGTTCGGTCACAGTTTATTATTATGGGGAAGTATTCCCCGATAGAAAGTTAACAATTACAGAAACTCACTAACATATATATAATTCCTAAATAAG
>Ga0098069_100342_pt1 | contig 22117 bp, 21 predicted proteins | sample 27_taG_FD_92584 | JGI IMG/M metagenome (GOLD analysis project Ga0098069, IMG submission 92584) | Marine viral communities from Cariaco Basin, Caribbean Sea - 27_WHOI_OMZ | ecosystem: Environmental > Aquatic > Marine > Oceanic | place: Caribbean Sea: Cariaco Basin | collected 2014-11-09
AAACAGTGCGAGCTGGCGAGCTTGATTGTCCGCAGGACAATCAGGCGTTGCAAGCGAGCAGTAAGTTTCGATTCGAGACTGATTTCAGCATTGTTTTTATGTGTTGTTGTGAGTCCGTTTTTTTCTTTTAATGATCCGTCACTTAAAAATGCCATTTTTGACAGGTTTTTTCGTGATCAACTCTGACCGTAAATCCGCTTATTCACAAACTATAACTTCCAAATTTTCCTAAAAAAAAGCGCCACTTCCAGCTGAGTGAGGATTCTAACCCGTAGCTTTTTTTTCATCCTTTCGCCATCGACAGCAGCAAATAAACTAAAATTTGCTTATTGCGGTCCGCTATAAATGGCTCACAACGTACGAATAAAAGCACCAGTACATTTATATATACTTTGTCTTTATTGTACTTTATTAGCTAATCTAGCGGATTTTTGATTTTGAAAAAAATATTTGTTGCAACATGGGTGTAAATTTCGGTGGTTTTGGTGCTCTTATGGCCTAAAAGGACCTGAATGTAACGCAAATCTGTCCCGCTCTCCAATAAATGTGTGGCAAAAGAGTGTCGGAGCATATGCGGAGTCACCCTTTTGCGTATTCCGGCCTTTTTAGAAGCTTCTTTTACAATCTTAACTACACTTTCAGCAGAGTACTTTTCGCCTTTCGGGCCTTCAAATAGATATTCTTTTGGTCTCCATTCAATAAAATATTTCCTAAGATCTCCAAGAAGCTTTTCAGAGAGAATGGTGTAGCGGTCTTTGTTCCCCTTACCTGATCTTACCTTTATCACCATTCTCTTGCTATCAACATCCTCCACTCTCAAATTGAGAACTTCACCCCTTCTTAATCCTGCAGAGTATAGCAGGCCGATAATACATCGATGTTTGATGTTGTTGGTGTTATTAATTATCCTTAGCACTTCTTCTTTTGCTAATACTTCCGGGAGCTTCTCCTCTGCCCTCGGTCGTTCAACTGCATAAAAACGATTAGGCATTTCCAGAACAATTTCGTAGTAAAATTTGATAGCATTAATTGCCTGATTGATATATGAATGAGAGCTCCCATCTCTTATTAACTTTTGAAGATAATGCCTTACATCATTTTCGTTAAGATTTTGAACTTCTCTGTCGCTGTAATGATTAATAAAAGTTTCAAAGCAAGAAACATAGGTTCTAATGGTACTGGCCGCATATCTCTTCAATTCCAGTTTCTGTAAATAGCTTTCGGGACAAAAAATTTTCCCAGCTACCGGCTTCCTCTTTTGAAGAGCCTCTATATCTACTGGTATCAATTCTTTACCAAAACTACTTCTGGAATAAAAGTGATTACAATTGATCCAGGCCACTCCCCGGAATGTCTTGAAAACCAGGTCGATGTTGGCAGGAGTATTTAGGATGTAATTCATATTGAAGTCCTCACTCCATTTTATTCCAGGGAGATCATTGACTAAAGCCTGCACTACCCTGTCTGCAAAGAATTTTAAACCAATACATTTCTGCTTTTCTATCATTAAATTCTTAAGAGTAATATATTTCCTTTCCATGCAATTATAATTTTATTGAATAAAAGTAGGCAAGGCAAAAACATAAAGCGTTTATTATCCGTATATTATACGAATAAAACAGGTAATAAATCATGAATAATCGAGAGAAATGTTTAGCCTGTAACCGAAAACTAGAGGGAAGAACAGACAAAAAATTTTGTGATCCATATTGCAAGAGTACTTGGCACTACAATAAAAGTCGCCAGAGCAACGCTAGCTTCTATTCAAAAGTAGACCGGCAACTTAAGACTAATAGAAAAATATTAAAGCAATTCAATAAAGCCGGGAAAGCTACCGTTCGTGCTCAGACTGTATTTGATGAAGGTTTTGATCCTAATTTCTTCACTCACTACTGGAAAAACAAAAAAGGGGATGTTTATCTTTTTGTTTACGAGTTTGGTTTTTTAACCAGGATAGAAAATGGAAAGAAAAAATTTGTCCTTATTACATGGCAGGATTATATGAGTAGGTAATTTCTTTTACTCAAACCTTCGGTATACTCAATCCCTTTTAAGAACCAGTAGATGATGCTAATATAGTGTTAACAGAGTACAAGAATATACGGAAAACCTCATTTTGATAAGTTTTTTTTAAATTTACTTTCTAAATTTTAGCTTCACCAGTCTGTTGCCCATTCTTTCCCTTAATTCAACGACCATTTCTTCCTTATCACCAATAGTGAATTTAGGCAGGACATATACAAACCTTTTACGTTGTCCCGGCAAAACAATATCCGGAAATTTATATGTGTAGAGTGGCTGCTGAAGAAGTTTCTGGTAAGAGGCATTTCTTCGTCTATTCCCACTGGATAAAAAAAGCCTCAAATATTCAGGTTCAAACTCGATAGTAGATTTATTAGCTATTTCAAAAATGATAAAGACATGACTTTGATTGTAGAACATATCATTCACCTGCAGAACAATGCCACTTTTCCTTTTATCTTTCAGGTTCCCTTTAGAAATGGTACTATAGTAAGCCGAAAGTTTTTCAAGAAAGTTTATTCTGTGAACACTATCCTTAGATTTCATGGATGATGGTATTGGAATCTTCTCTTCAACAATGACCGGCGGCTGCTCATTACCTACAGATGCCGTTTTGTTTAAAAAGTGAGTTAGTTTCGGCAACTCCTCGCTGTATTTTAAAATGTAAGAATAGATTTCTCCGTCGTAGGTAATGGCTAAAAGATTACTGATTTTTCCTGTACTGGCTTTCAAAAGCCCGAAGAATTGTGGATGCTCCTGATTATAGCTGAATACGTAATTCTCTGCTCCCACTACTGCCTGTCGAATTTTATCAGGAAAAAAAAGGGCCACATTAAGATGCTCATTGGCAAAAATGGTGTCTTGGGTTTGTCCCTTTCCGCTAAAAGAAAGGAGACAGACGATTAATACAATTAGCTTTTTCATTATTCTGCTTTTAGTAAAAGTTGGTATTGATCGAGTATAGTAACTTTAAGTTTGCGGTTGCTTTTTCTGAAAATATTTTTAACCCCTCCAATTTGGGGTAGCCCGGCTATATTTATATCCTGCACAAGATCATCCAGTACCTCTTTCCCCGCCTCTGTTTTAAAGCTATTCTGCACATAAATTCCTTCGTTGTTATCCTGAAGGTCAAAAGCTTTTAGACTGATATCGGTCTCATTGAGGTGGGTGATTTTAATGTGTACCCTGTTTAACTGTAGACTGACAAAGCCATACAACAAGGTGTTTTTCGGAAAAAAATTTTCCTGAATTTGTGCATCTTCTGTTAGAATAAGCTCTAACCTGTCTCCGGATCTAAGAGTTTGCGTTCCATTCACTTCAGCTTTAATTAAGGTTTCAGAATTGTTCTTCTCCTTTTCAAATGATCTGGAAGTAACCGCACTTATAAAAAAATTAGCATGTCCGGCTGATAAATCTCCAGTAGGAACATTTCCAGGGATTTGGACTTCTTTAAACTCTAGTATTCCTTCGCTGCTTTCCTCTTCTCTGTATTTAGTCTCACTCTGTTCTGATTCAACTATCCCAAAACGAACTGTACTATCAATCATCCATTCCCGCTCCTCCTGCTCTATTGCGGGAGCGTATGCATCGAGGGAGTCAAGATATCTTTCGGTATAAACATTTGGGATATTTCTCTCCCGCTCCTCTTTAATTGCATCCACAGCTTCAATTTTTGAAGAATACGTCTCCTGCTCTTCTTCCAATTGGGGAATTGAAGGTTGCTGCAAACTTTCAGACACCTCTTCATCCATAAAAATGAGCATGGTGTAGCCACTAATAAAAAGCAGTACAATAATAATAATGCACACAAATACTACTTTCTTTTTATCTAGTTTCATCGGATAATTTCTTTAAGCTGTGTTCAAAAAAATCTATTATCAGTAATCCATGAGTATTGCGCGGGAAATGACGGTCAACATGAATTAACTTTCCTGTTGTAATCAGTTCATATTGATCCAAAACTTTCCCCCTATTGATTTGGAAGGTGGTCGTAGTTCTGAATTCATAAGGTTCCTGGTTAAGATCAAGATCTGACTTTACACTTTGAACCTTCTGTACAAGGGAATATTGAATTAATCGGTTGTATAAACCATCAACTTTCTTTTGCCGATAGATATTATCAACTGAGCTATTTCCCAGCCATAGAGCCTTTTCCAGATGGTTTTCATAATTACTGGCATCTATTCCGTAAAAATATTGATGAAACATTTCAAGGTGAGCCAGGGCTTCTACCTCGAGATTTTCCTTTGCCGTGGAGAGTTTAAGTGGAATTACACTGCCATCTGTGTTTACTGCAAACATGCTGTTAAGCATCTTCTGATTCAAATCAAACACCGACCAAAGGGACAATGCTATACTTAAGAATGCGAGGCTGATCACTGAAAGAACAATAAAGCGGTTGATCTTTAAGACTGAGTAAATATTCTTGTATGGTGTTTTCATCTTTAGAATGGAATTACGAGGCAAAGAGCCTAAAAGTGAATGAAATTGCTCTTCGGTAGAGCTTAAATTTGAGAAAGACAATAAAGCCTACAGATCCCAGCTGAACAATTGGAGCAAAAACTCCACTTTCTGCGCCTGTACCCAGAAGATTTCCCCAAAAATTTGTGTTGATCTCTTCATAAAGCAGGTTTACAAAAACATTGACAAGGAAAAACGCAGGAACAATCATATATACAGCAGCATAGAGGCGAAAAAACCTGTACCCCATCTCCCTGAACCTTTCAAAAACCGATAAACTTATTACCAGTGGAAAAAATGCCTGCATGAGACCCAGGAGAAAGTAGCGCTCTGCCAGGAAGAGAGGATAGATAAAGAGGTCCATGATCCAAAGAAAAATACTAATGATAAAGGCTATCACCTTCATGGGGTAAAATGGTGTCACGAGATATTCATAAAGCATACTGAGAGCTTTTGTACCCGCCTCCACAAAATTGATATCTTCTTCAATTTCCATTTCCTGTAACTGAAGGGGAAGAAGTGCCGGGGCTGTATCCCTATATTCCATTTCAATGGCCACCAAGATGCTATCAAAGAATCCCAGCACCTGGGTGGAGAATATCACGACAAGAACTACCACAAAATTTTTGATCAATTCCGTCGGACTTAATCCCCAGGTATAGCCGTCATTATTTACTGCCCCTTCGTTGTACTTCTTTATCAAATTGACAAGAAAAAGAAGGATGGCCAGCGATTTCATGCCCAAAATGGTGTACTGGGAAATACTGCTTTCCTTGATGGTACTAAAAACCGCATCTACGTACTCAAGTCCTATAGTCAATAACATCGTTTCAGTTTCAAAAGTTAATCGCCCTGTTATTGATCTTTGACTGCATTTCTCTGAAGGAAATAATAGTTTTGAATCTCCTGGTGCGAAGCCCCACTTCGGCAATCATTTCCCGGGATCTTTCCTTTTGGGCTTCCAGTATGGCAAGACGTTCAGCATCTGTCATTTTCAGAAGGTTGCTGGTCAACAATTGCTGCATAAACTCCATATCCTGCATGGCAATGTCCATAATGGAGTGAAATGACACTGTTACCCGCTCAATTTCCTCAGGTTTAATGAACGGAGAATTAAGAACCTCCTCAAGGTCGTGTTGTACCACCTTCACTAATTCTTGATTATTCCTGATGATTTCCTTTACTGCCCTGATTTGTTTTATCACACTGTTTACCTGCTCGATGCGTTGTTTCTGTTCATTCAGAAATTCAACTGTCTTTAATAGCTGGGAAGTCTGTTTAGCAGATTCTACAAGAGACTTTGCCAGGGAGATAAAGTTGGTATTGTCATAAACCGGCATTCCCTGGGAGTGTCCATCCTGGCTGCATATAGCCAACAATAAAAAAAGGATAATTTTTGTTTTCATGATTTTATGGTTTTGTGATGAATAACCGGATTGCTTTTTCCATGGAACCTGTTTCCGCATAAAGCTGCATAAGGAGGTTGTTCTCCTGCCCGTCTGTGAGGTAAGCGGCATAAACTTCAGGAGGCACTTCAAGTCTGAAGATGTTACTCTGTCTACCGATCTTGATAAATATTTCTGTATACTTTTGGTCCCCGGAAAGGTTATTCTTAATGGATTTAAGCTGATTGAGGTCATGGGATGAGAGGTTTAACCTTTCCTGAAGCTGGTCATATCCTTTTTCATTGTGCAAGCTGTAAATCACCTGGGTATTTTCTAAAATACTGGCCGAAGTAGCATTTTCAGGTAACTGATTGATGGATTGCAGGATGATACCGATAGCTCCATTTTGTTTCCTAATCGCCTGGTAATAAAATTCAACGCTCTCCAGCACATTGCCGAATTTCAATTGTTTTGCGAATTCATCGAATAGAATTATACCTTTTTCGTTGCGGTTTTGCCAGATAGTCCGTTGGATTGCCGACTTAATAAGCTTTAGCATTACAGATAAGATCTCTTTGTTATCCTTTATCTCATCCAATTCAAAGACAATGAGCCGCTTTTCTTCCAACCTAAAGCTTTGATCTTCGCTTATCTCAAAAAGAAAACTGTAAAGTCCGCCTTTCACATATTCAGACATGATATGAAGGAAATTCTCGACATCAAAGTAATCCCGATGGATCTGTAGATTAGTCAGAAGCCTTTCTTGTTCCACTTCAATGAAATCATAAAAACTTTCCATGGAGTGCCCCTGGTCAACATTATCGTAGTAATGCTTAAGTATTTTTTTCATCGCAACCTCCCGTGCCTTGTCGAGCAGCTCTCCGCTTGCAAACAACTCCAATAGAAATATGGTGAGATCTTCAAGATGCTGTGGCCCCAGATCTTTCATACTATTTATGAAAAATGGGTTAATACCCAGGTTTTTTCCCTGTTCATATCTCAAGATGAGATGATCTTGGGGATAGAGCTTGGCGAACTTGTTATATGAACCTCCCAGATCTATAATTACCAGGCGGACTCCATCTTCATAGTACTGCCTCAGAATATTATTGGCCAGAAAAGATTTGCCTTCTCCTGTAGGGGCGAAAATGGCAAAATTTCTGGCCTTTATTCTTTTTTTATGTTCATCCCACACATCCTTTATCACCGGAATATTGTGCTGTCTATCATTGAAGATAATCCCCTGCTCATCACTTTTATAATTTGTATTGTTAATGAGCAGACAGAGGGCATGTTTAAGGTCAGTTACAAAGAGATCCTCATTCGCAAAGTTTGAAGAAAAGCAAAAGAAGCTATTCAAAAAGTAATTCTTTCTTTCCTCTGCCAACGGCAAGTAAGGAGTGATATCCAATTCTTTAAATCGGGTTTTTATTTCCGAGGCAGTTCGAAGGAGGTTCTTATAATCTTCATTCCAGAAGGTCACATTAAAATGTCCTCTTATTACCCTGGAACTATCATCCTCATTAATTCGATCCAGAATGTGACGAATTCTTTCCAGTACCACTTTATTCTGACTTCCGAAATTGCTACTCTTTTTAAGCTCTTCGATCCTCTTTTCTAAAAGCCTGCGCCACCTGGACCTATCATCCATGTAAAAAATCTGGTTGAGGATATGATCCTCATTAAGATCGAGGCCCAGGCCATCTATAAAGCCCTGATGAAAAACAAAATCATCGGCTGTGTACTTTTCGTTGGTTTTAGAAGATTGCACGGCTTCACCAAAACATAGCTCATTGTTCACTGCTAGAACTTCAAAGAGATTTCTACCTATTTGAAGTTGTGCTTTATCCAAAAGAATATCCGTATCATATCCTTCATTGTACCCGTTGAAATAGGAAGTGGAAAGCTGCAGGATTTCCTCCTCTCCCAGCGGAATGAGATTTAGTCTCTTACTGTTATTGAGGAAAGAAACTGTATCATTCACCGCTCTCGTAAAATCCTGCAGTCCTTCTTCTAATTCCTTCAGACTTTTGGAGGGTATTTTTTTAAAAGGATTGACAAACTTTTTATGATTAAGAGTTCTATTTTTTGGCCAGCAAAAGAACAAATAGCTTTCATGCTCCAGGTATTCGCGACCTTCAAAGTAATTTCTAGTTGCTTTTCCCAGAAAGCTTTCCTTCGGTAGTTTTTCACCGGAATATTTTCTTTTTCGGTAAACATCCTGTTTATGAATTACACCACCGGTCATAAACGAACGCAAAGCCTGAAACCAGATCCCGCGCAGATCATCAAAATCCTTCTCAGACAAGGAGTATATTTCCGGAAGTTCAACTTTAAAGCAGAGCACGAGGTTTCCGTTATTTGCGAAGACCAGATTCTTTTTAATCTCTGTAACCGGGGGATATGTCGAAAGATCAATCTTCATAGTTCAGGCCTGTAATTTTCTTATTGGAAATCATTTTTGGAAATACACGCTGGTAATTGAGCAGTTGTGGATTTTGACTAAGTCGGCCAAGAGATGCATAGAGTCCTAAATTCCACAGCACGGCCGAAAAAATAACACCGACTCCAAAGGAGAAAATGATCACAAGGAGCGAAGCAATAACAGAAAGCATCATTAAAGCGAACAACCCAACAGGAAGGCCGTAGACAAGGGCCTTCCTTCGGATATGTCGGTAAATTTCGTAGCGCTTCATTAGACTACAATTCCAATAAGGTAACTGAAAATTCCTACTACTGCACCTGCAATTAAGACGAAGACCAGTACCCGGGTAATTCCCTTTTTGAGATCTGCATTTTCCCCGAAAAAGTGCCCGGCATTAAAAAGGAAGCCCACAAGAAATATCACCCCAAGAATAATGGGAAAAACCGCTCTGACTGTATCCGCAATTTCGGCGACAGAATTTTCTATACCTCCTATCTGCGCAAAGGCAGGCATAGATAAGGTCAAGAAACAAAAACTGGTGTACATAGATTTTTTCATCGGAAAGATGTTTTTAAATTAAACCGATGATGAATCTATAACAGGAAAATGCCTGGAGAATTAAGGTCTTAAATAATTAACATACAATAATTTATATTTTATGGAATCACTTTAAAAACTGGGAAAATATTAGAAGGTTTTTAATAAATAACTGAGGGATACCGGGTATGTCCATCCTCAGAAAGTGGATTATAATGCACTGGGCGGCACACCTTTTGTTATTAAAAATAAAAATCCTTGATGAAATAAATAACCTATAAGAAGTTAAACGAATATGACACTTACAAAGATTTATAACAGAATTGAAGAGCTACTGGATATCATAAAGAGGAGTACTGAAAACCAGGATCTTTATTTTAATTCAGAATTGGAATTAGCTTATCTTGAAAATCTCAGAGAAGAACTAGAAGAAGGAGCCTGATATGTAATTACTTTTGTTTTCTGCCTATGTGTTACCGAACTAAACTAAATTCAAAACTTCAGGAGATTGAAAGCAGCTTTGAAGCAGTGTTTATCGATCCCGATTCTTATATTCCAAAGGAAGAAATAAACGGATTTGCGCATCATGAAACTCCTGTAATTACAGATGAGAACCCACAGGAAATTACTCTTTCGAAGTGGGGATTAATCCCTTTTTGGGCTAAAAGTTCAGAAATACAGAAGAGTACTTTAAATGCAAAGATAGAGACTGCTCAGGAAAAGCCATCCTTTCAAAAAGCAGTAAACAACCGCTGCCTGGTAATAGCTGATGGCTATTACGAGTGGCAATGGCTGGATTCAAAAGGGGGCACAAAACAAAAATACCTTCTAACAACAAAAGAGCAGTCGGTTTTCGCCTTTGCCGGTATTTATTCGTATTGGAAAGAGCCGGGAACAAATTATCTTCACCATACCTATTCAATTCTGACTACAGAGGCCAACGAGCTTATGAGCAGAATTCATAATAACAAGAGGAGGATGCCTGTTGTGCTCGAAAAACGGGATCAAAGGAAGTGGCTAGATGGCACTGACCTTTCAAAATTTGCCTTCCCTTATGAAGTAGCTCTGACAGCTACTCCTGTAGATGAGCCCGGAAAACAACAGGCTTTAAATTTCTAAATATCCAGATCCACCCAGAGTGCAGGATGTTCACTTGCCGCGTCTTTTAAACGTTTAATCTGAGGATAAATCGGCCATTGAGACTTACGTTGTGGCCAAACTCCATTTCGGTTCATTCCTGCAGATATGATTCTATTGAACAGGACCGGTGACAGCAAAAGGTAGTCCCTTTGTTTTAAGTTAATTCCTTTTCCGTATGCACCCAAACTGTGATAACCTGAATCTCTGCCCTGGTCAGCGACCACTGTAAATTTTTGGTGCCTGCTTATTTCTTTGAGACTGGTATCCCGAATTAGAGAAGAGAGGGAATAACAATAGGACGGGGCGTTAAAAGTCCCACAGACCACAATGTTTTGTTGTCCCTCTGTCAGCAGCCGCTCATATTGTGATGCAATGTATTGAGACTGCTCTGCTCTTTTTCTATCACTTTCCTCCTTTATCAGGTGGTCATCGGTGAGATGTGCAGAAATAATAGTTATTCTTTCACCACCCGGAGAGAAAATTTCATATTCCAACAGACTCCTTTCAAACAGCGGTTCATTATTTTCTCTCTGTATAGAGTGATGACTTCTGGCACTGCCAATGGTATATCCAGTTCTTGTCAGCAAAGCCATGTCCTGCCCAATATTTGTATTACCGGAAATAAATAAGTAATTTTTTAAAGGAAAACATTGAAACTGTGGCAAGAGGATTTTATTAAACTGTCGCAGAGCTTCACAGCTTTCCACCTCTTGCAGGATGAGTAGATCGGGATTTATGGCAGAAACAACCCGTGCCTTATTTTCAGTCTGAACAGTTGACAAAGGATGATTTTCAACTTCTATCCAACCATTCCAGTTATTATAAGGTGCGGCATGCATCTCTTTTGAAAAATGGATTCCTTTGACAAAAAAATTCCCTCCTTTTCTACGCATCACTACATACCCGGACTGGTCGATATGTTCAAAACCGATCAGAAAGGAAAGTTCCCGCAATCTTTCCAGATCACATCCAGTCTTTCTGAATTTCACCATTAACTCGTCCATCTCCTTTAGCCAATTTGCGAAGTTTTTGGTCTTACTGCTGTTCAAAAGTCTTTTATGTCGAAAAAATAAATTCTGGACATTGTAGGTTGCTATCTTCATCACACAATAATTAGTTTCGTTTATCTTTTGCATTTTTTGGAAAGGCGATCAGGTTATATGCCTGTCGCATTCTGCTTCTCACCCTGCTCCCATACCTCTCTTCTAATTCATTAGCATTTAAGTTGGTAGTCAGGTGAGTTTTGAGTTTATGGTTCAGAAATAAATCGTGACGACTCAGAAGTAGTTCTCCCATAACGTTACAATCATTACCGAAAAATTTCCCTTCCGGTTCAATTCCCAGGTCATCAAAACAGAAAAGACCACTTTTACCATAATCCTCAATTATTTTATAGCCTATGAGGTTGAAACCGAAAACAATATTTCGGGCCGGAATGACCTCATAGGGACGTTGATGAGGGACAAGGTGTTTCAAAAGTCGCATCATACTGGTTTTGCCACAACCCACCGGACCTGAGAGAAGTATTCCTTTGTCAGTATCAATGTTGTACTTATGACATTTCTCCTGGTCCTTTATGAAGTAATTAGCCAGTTTATACCAGGTTAGGTGGTCCTCATCAATGATCCTGAATCTTTTTCCAAATAGTAATTTCCCTTTAGCTTCCAGGTAAGTCAGGATCTTTGAGAAATCATAAATTAATTCCGTTCCGGTAAAGGTGCCAAGGCTATATTCCACGCCACCTTCAACAATTTTAGAGGGGTTGATCATAATCCTTAGCATTAGATGTTTGGAGACTGTCTTTTTTAGAAAATTTCTTACCAGGAAACCTGAAGGTATTTTTAATCCAACTGTGAGCCAGAGCCTCCCAGTCCCGTACCTGCTCTCCATCACCCGTTCTCCATTCGTTTTTCTGGTAATAATCGAAAAACCTTTTCCCTTCCTCAGGTGAAAGACCCTTAGCATTGAAAAACAATAAAACATCCATCCTGTCTTTAGGTTGTTTAGATATTTTTTCAAGTTTAGTACTGTTTATATTTGATCCCACCAGAGGTTTATGGTTGGGACTGGATGGTTTCGACAGATGTCCACTTTCAGGACTGTACTGGGATTGTACGGGAACATTTTTGGAACTGTACTGCCCCGCAATTCCGTCAAGAAAGGAGTCAAAATCTTCTTCTGCTTTTGTTTCCTGTTTTTCCAGTACGCACATCCTAATTCTACTACCTTTAAATGCACTCTTAGATGGAAAATAATCAAGATAACCCCAGTCATGAAGGTTTACGATACAGCGGTGATAAGTAGATTTAGAGCCTATTTTTGCAGCACGCATGAGGTCTCTGCGATTCACAGAAATTTCTCCGGCAAACCTACTACAGTTCCATTCCTGGAATAGAGCCAGGTATAGGGTAACATGAGCCGGGTTGAGACGATCATCGAAGTAAAATTTTTCAAAGGCGGCATTAAGGAGCTTAATGTAATTCATAACACTTCCTATTAGTTAATGAAGGACCTTTTTCTCTACCATTAGTTTTTGTATTTCATCAGAATCGAAATAAATGATGCCCCCCAGTTTGGTATAGGGTAGCGTTCCATTGAATTTCAGGTTTTGAAGAGTTCCGGGACTAATCTTTAATAGCTTTAAAACTTCGTTGGATTTTAACCACTTCTTTGGATTCTGATTCTTGTGCTCAGTAAGCATTGACTGGATTTCTTGCAGAAGCTCCTTTTTGAACTCCTGAAGATCTTCTGTGGTAATAATAGATGTTGGCATAATGATTTTCTTTTAGCATTTAAAATGCTGGTTACAATTTCATTATGCTAAATTGATATGCCCTGCTGGCTTTTTTTCACAAGAGGTTTCGTACTACGAAAAAGTTTAACATCCTTTTCTTTGCGGAATTTTGGGCAGTTTTGAAAGAATATAATCCCTAGAATTCTCTCAAGAATTGCCATTTTTCAATCTTCCAAAGGTTTTTCCCAGCAATTCGTAGTACGAAAAAAGGGCATCATTTTATCCTTGCAGTGCTAATGATAAACGGGGTAATATGAATAGAGAGGTAGTGCTTTGTTTATTCAGGCACCCTTATCCTGAGAAAAGCGAATTTGCAGGTGAAAATAAAAAAAGTAATATGGGAAGAAGTCCTTAAAGAAGATAAAGGAACAGCTCTGCGTTTACAAAATCTACTACTTCAATACCCGGCTTCTTTCTGTTCTTCTTGGATCTCCAGCAGTTTCCTGTCTGGAGATCCATTTTAGGTTAACGGCGATATATCCAAACTCCTCCACTACTTTTCCGTAACATAAAAAGATCCCTTTGCTGCGCAGTGGGTATTTCTCGGCTACTCCTGGAAAAGAAACTGTGTCAAAAATGTCATTATGTTGATCAAAGAAAGTCCCGAAATACATGTACTTATTATTTACTGTGGGAGTTCTTTTTGCTGTTATTAAATTTCCATATATAGAGATTTCCTTACCAATATAATTTTTAAGATCTTTTGCTTTTACTGTGGGTTGCAGGTTATTTTTTAGAAGATCAAAATGGCTGCAAAGGGGAAAACCCAGTAACTCCATTTGATCATATGCCTCCACCAAAAAATCAAAACTAAATTCGGGCAGGTCAAAATCTTTATGTGGTGTTCGGAAAAGCAACGCCTGAGTGGAGTTTGTTTTGTTATGATTCAGTTTGAAATGCGCTTTCCACAGCAGGTGGTGCTTGTCCAATCCTGTAAACCTGAACGCATTAATTTTAAGTAGTAAACTCAATTGATCTATGGAAATCTCTACCCGATCAATAAAATCATCCAAAGATCTAAAGCTGCCAAAAAACTGGCGATTCTCAAGGATGCGCTGTATTACCTTTAGCTCCAGCTCTTTTATGTAAGCAAACCCAAGGAAAACATCACGGCTCCGTATTACGTTAGGGTGATCACTGTTATTGATACAGGGTGCATGAACAATTCCTCCACATTTTCTGATTTCCTGAATATAGGTTTCCACATCATAAAATCCACCTCCGTTGTTGAGTGCTGCCACCATAAATTCCAACGGGAAATATCGCTTTAGATATAGACTCTGGTAACTCTCCACAGCATAAGAGGCAGAATGACCTTTGGGAAAGGCATAACCCGCAAAAGATGCAATTTGATCCCATACCTCATTTATAAGAGTAACATCGTATCCCCGTTCCCTACAATTGTCCCGGAATTTCCGTTCAATTTTATCAATTTGGCCTTTAGAAGTTTTTTTTCCACTCATTCCCCGCCTCAGCACATCTGCTTCTTCAAAAGAAAGGCCTGCAAAATAGTGGGCAACTTTTAGAACATCTTCCTGGTATACCATGACTCCATAGGTCTCAGCCAGAATTTCGTATAATACAGGATGTGCCTGCCGCCTTCTTTGCGGGTTCCTGTGCCTTTGTATATATTCCTCTTTCATCCCGCCGTTGGAAACACCAGGTCTAATAATGGAACTTGCTGCAACAAGTTCAAGATAGCTCTGTGTTTGCAGCTTTTGGAATAAACCACGCATGGCGGGAGACTCAATGTAAAAAACGCCCATACAGTCCCCTGCCCTGAGTAAGTTATTTATTTCTGGATCATTTTTAAAAACTGCTACATTATCAATATCTTCAATATGAGCTTCAGGTTGGTTTTGCTTAATAATTTCGATGGCATCTGTAATTTTTGAAAGTCCACGTTGTGCCAGAATATCAAATTTATGAATACCAACTTCTTCACTGATATTCATATCAACCTGAACTGTGGCAAAACCCTTTGGCGGCATAAAAGTACCGCTGTAATTATAAACAGAATCATTCAGGATAAGGATACCCCCGGAATGTACACTTAGATAATTAGGAAAACCAGTAATCAATCCACTATATCTAATTACCAGCTGTTCCAGGTGATCTAATTGCTCAAAATCAAAAAAACCAGCAGATAATTTATCGATGTTCTCTTTTGGAAGCCCAAATACCTTTCCTATTTCCCTTACTACCGCACGCCTTTTAAAGGTTACATAGGTTCCCATTAAAGCCGTATTCTTATGACGCCTAAAAATATAATCAGTTACATCCTGGCGATCTTTCCAGGAAAAATCAATGTCAAAATCGGGGGGAGATTTTCTGCTTTCGTTTAGGAAACGTTCAAAATATAAATCCAGTTCTATTGGGTCGACATTGGTAATACCAATTATATAAGCTACAATGGAATTTGCCCCGCTTCCACGACCTATGTAAGGGTAATTTTTGGATCTGGCGTATTGAATGATATCGTGATTGATCAGGAAATAAGAAACAAACCCAAGGTTAATAATCGCTGTTAGCTCCTTTTCAACCCTTTCACGTACTACCTGAGAGGCCTTGGGATATCGCTTTGACAAGTTTTCTTTACATAGTTTTTTTAGAAGGATTTCATCTTCCTGCTTACTTTTACCGTAGACCTGTAAATTTCGGTTGATCCTGTCTTTCCCAAAACCAAACTTAATGTCACAGCTTTCGACCAGGTTATGGGTGTTTTTCAGAATAAATGGATAATCTTCAAATGCCTTTTGAATTTCCTGTAAAGAGATCATTTGCTGATTGATTGAACCTTCCTCATCCCTGGGAAGTTTGCTCAAAAGAGTATTTTTATCAATGGCACGCAGAAGACGGTGAGCATTAAAATCTTTTTTATTTCGGAAGCTTACCGTTTGCAAAAGGATCAGTTTGTGTGAAAACCGGAGGTACGTTGAGAATTTTAGTTGTCGTAAAGTTTCTACGGAAACGCCGATGAACTCATTTTTCCAGAAATCCTTTTTTTTAGTCTTAACCACTTTTTCAAACGGATAAATGATATAGCAGTCAGGTAAATCAGGTGCATTGTCTTCAAATGCTGAATGCTGATGTAAATGAGCCGAAAGATGTTCATTGAGCTGTCGGAATCCGATATTGTTTCTGGCAATACCCACATATTGTTGGGATACACCATTCCTGAAATCAATGCCTATCAGTGGTTTTATTCCAAAGGCAGAGGCCTCCTTGACAAAATTCATACAGGCAGAAGTATTGTTGATGTCGGTTACAGCAATAGCTTCCATACCATTCTTTTTTGCCAGAACACAAAGATCTTCTACAGAAAATGTTCCGTAGCGTAAAGAAAACCAGGTATGGCAGTTTAGAAACATCTATAAAATTCTTTGTTGTTATTGTTGCCGATGCGCATGTAATATTGGAGGTTCCCCGTTGAAAGGATTATTCATTCTTCCCACACTGGTACCACCTATGGTGGCTGCACGGATGACACTGTGGTCTCCAAAACGCTCGCGGATTCTGTCCATCGAATTGTACAGGCTCAACATTTCCTCCGAATCATCAAACAGGTTGATCTGGTAGTGTCCACTCACAAGACCTGTAAATTTAACCCCCACCAGTCTTATCAGTAGCCTGCGGTTATAGAGCTGGTTGAAAAGTTCCAGCACCTTAGGGATGATTAGATGATCGGCACTGGTATAAGATATTTTTGCCTGTTTGGTATAGGTGTGAAAATCCGAGTACCTGATTTTCACACTCAGGTTCGACGTCAGTTTATTGCCACGCCGGAGTTGAAAGGCAAGATTCTCTGCCATTGCTACCAGAGTTGCCCGGAGTTGTACCATGTTGATGGTATCTTTATGGAAAGTGCGCTCTGCAGATATGGATTTCCTTTCATGAAAAGGAATAATAGGGGAATCATCTATGCCATTGGCCCTCTTCCATATAGATCGCCCATTCTTGCCTAATACACCTTCCAACATCTCCACCGGCATCTCCTGGATCATTTGTATATCCCGAACCCCCAGATTTAAGAGCTTCTGAAATGTCTTCTCACCTATCATAGGAATCTTTCTTACTGACAAAGGAGCAAGGAAAGATTTTTCATTCCCTTGCAGAATGATCATCTGATTATTGGGTTTGGCCTCACCAGTTGCTACTTTGGATACCACCTTATTCTGGGATAATCCGAAAGAAATAGGTAATCCACTTTCTCTTATGATGGTTTGCCGAAGCTCTCCTGCAAATTTATAGGTGCCGAAGAATTTTTCCATCCCGCTGAGATCTGCATAAAATTCATCGATACTTGCTTTCTCAAATGCAGGTACTTTGCTCTTAATAATTTCAGTAACTACATGAGAGTGTTTGGTATACACACTGGAATCCCCTTTTATTACAGTAGCCTGTGGACAAAGCTGCCGTGCTACTTTCATGGCCATGCCTGAGTGTACACCGAACTTTCGGGTTTCATAGCTACATGCTGCCACTACCCCCCTGTCTCCCGATCCCCCTACTAAAAGAGGTTTATCCTGTAACTCAGAATTGAGCAAACGTTCTACAGATACAAAGAAAGTATCCAAGTCCAGGTGTAAAATTGATCTCTTCAGCATATTTTGGAATAATTCCTTATTATAGGATTTTTTCCAAATTTATAAAATTACAAATTGCTATAATAAAGTATAACGTTAAAACATAAATGAATTTCAAATCCTTATTTAAAACCCTGCTTATCAGACCAACAACAAGGTTTTCTTCCTAATAACCTGTATTACAATTTATCATCCCGCGACATTTTTTGTTCCAGCTGAAGCACGAGGTTCTGCAGGTATTTTGTTCTTGTTCCTTTTCTTGCTTTAATTTCAGAGTAGGTTTTATAGGTGTTATCCAGCCGGATATTGAAGAAATCTTCAAAGGAGGAAATGATAGTAGCAAGGTCAGCAGTACCATGATTCAGGTCACCGGTAGCGTATAGGGCATAAATCAATTCTACTAATGCAGTTTTAGATCCGGACCACAATACAATTTTATGTTTCTTCTCTACTGTAAAATCTCTACCGCCGGGCTTCAATTCCTGAATCGACTCCCTAACGTAATGGATAAACCGGTACATCGCCTGGACCTTAGACCATAACATATCATGAGAGGTAGAAAATTCCGGGTACTGGTAATAATTGATCATGGGTGTGAATGGGAAGTTCTTCCGGTGATTTCGTGTAAACAGCTGATGATCCATATAGGAATGCCCCTGCTCCATGTAGTGTACAAAGTCATTATTCTTATGAAAGAACTTATTAATTTTCCTCAATTCTTTTTCATAGAACCTTATTTGGAAATTATCACCGGCTTTAGGCTTTCTCAATTCGCAGGACCTCATTTCCGTAAAGTAAATAAGGTAACTCATTGGGCAAGGTTTGATACTCTTAAAAAATTCTATTTCATCAGGAACATTTTCAAAATCCTCTTTTTCAATAAGATCTTTTAAAACTGACAAAGTGGTGTTACACAAATCAATACCTGCATCAGCCTTTTTCAGAGGCTGGGGAATTTCCATGACCTGAGTACTTAGTTGGTTGTGAAAGGTATGTATAATCTCATCAAACATTTTATTATTGCCTTGAACCATTAAATAATAGTAGGGTAAGTTGATTTTCAAATTCCTAATTTTAATGGATACACAGTGGGTTCCTTGAGAGTGAATTTACAGGTGAGCCCTTAGGATTCATTTCTCATCATACCTATACTTTCCATTTTATAGTTGTCTTCCGTTTGCACATAAGATAATCTTCTCTTTACCGTGGCTCCGAATTTTCGTTTTTCAAAAGAAGCGCTTAACCCGAAGTCTATTCTTTTAAACCCAAGATCTTTGGCCCTTTTAATTGTTTGATATAATAACTGCCGATACACCTGAAATTCAGTTGCGTATTTATAATCCATTCCCACCAGGGAGGGAACATAAGTCACATCGAGGTTTTTATAGCAGAACATCACACCCACAACTGGAGGCTCAGTACCTTCAAATAGTGAGGAGTGGAGTTTTAAAACAATAAATTCCCAGTTAGGGCTATCGGCCATACTAAAGAATAACTTTTGAGGATAGGTGAAAGTGTTGATGCCGTAGTTATTCTGCTTTACATTTTTATACAATTGATAAAATTCTTCAATTTCACCGGGATGAGGATTTTGAACAATCCTGATATCAAATTTATCTTCATACGGCTGAACTTCCTTTCTAAAATGTCTCCTGGACCTGGAGCTTAAGCGTTCCATGTAATCCTGCTCATCTTTCCAGTCCAGGCCTTCCAGAACACAGGATTCAGGCATTTCCGCTGGAATATATCCTTCATCATTGAAAATCCTTGCCAGCGTATCATCCTTCTCAAAATCCCGCAGGACCACCATTTCTGCCCTGACCTTCTCCGACAGCTTTTCAATCTCCTGTAAAAGAAGCTTTAATGCTTCTTCCCACCGGGGATGTTTTCGTTTAATAAACAGATGTTCCCCCTCTGTAAAGGTGGAACCAAGGGAAAGTACCGGTGAAGTCATAAAATAGGGATCTCTTTCCCGGGTTTCCTCGAGCTTTTTGGATACAGAAGCGGGAGCAGTCATATCATCCTTCCACAGCGAAATGCTTAAAAAGGTGCTAAGCACAGAATTTTTGTATTCATCCCGGATAATAAAATAATGGAATGACCACTGATGTTCCCGCTTTTCATTTCCATTAAAAACTTTCTCGAGGAAAAGCTGACCATCCCAATCAAATGCGCCCTTGCCTCCCATACATTTATTCCATTCTTCCTTAGGTATTCTGAAAATGGTATTTTCGTACTGCACTTCCAGGGATCCAGATCCCTTGGCAGTCGTTTTGGGAGAGGTAATTTCTAGTCGAAATGCTTTTCCCACCCGTTCGAAATTATTCCCTGTTTCTTCAAGAGCCAAGGGATAATGATATTCCATAGCTTCTGAGAGGGCCTTAATATCTGCCAGTTGATTGTGTCGTGAAATGGTGATTCTTACCCCCGTATTTTTTACAGGTACTGCAGGATATAACCCAAGATTAACAAAGAAGCCTTCGTTCATCAACCGGTTAACGAAATTATATCCCGTTGCCGGTAAACCGGTTCCGATATAAAACACCGGCGATTCATTGACAGAAATAAGTGGCAGCACGGTTTGGGAAAGAAGCTGGTTGAAGTACCTGATCTTTTCCTGAAGATCTGACTGCAAATCATAAATTTCATCTGAAAGGTGGATCTCAGCCGAGGCAATGGCAGCTGCCACAGAGGCCGGTTCCAGCTGTGCCGAGAATGTTAAGGGACCACCAAAATTCTTTATTTTCCTGAACAACGAGCTATTTGTGCAGGCCACCACTGCCCCACTCGCTCCAAAAGTCTTGCTTAAGGTTCCTATCAGTAGTACATTTTCCGGAAGCTCATTGAGTACACTCATGACATAACCTGCACCATTACGTCCTTTCCAGCTCATCCCATGCACGTCATCAAAGTAGAGGTGTAACTGGGGATATTTCTTACATAATGCCATTAGCTCCTCAATGGGTGCAAAGTCACCATACATCGAATACACCCCATCGGCCATATACCATATTTTTTCAGCCTTATCAGAAAATTCCCTGATCCTGGTCTCCAGCATTTCGAGGCTATTATGCCTGATGAGGCTAACGGGAATGCCTCTGATTTTTAAAATTTGTGCGGCGTTTTGAACACTCCAGTGTACCTGGTGATCCAGTATCACAGCGTCTTCATCCCTTACAGCAGTAGGTATTACGGCCATATGGCCAAGCGTGCTGTTCTTGGTGATAATTACAGGATGATTATAAACAGCCGTCATTTTCTCCTCCAGGAGTGAATACAACGGATGCGAAATGTAAGTTTTGGAAAGAGGGAATTGGGTGCCGTACTTCAGAATTGCATCCACGGCTGCCTTTTTGAGCCGCATATCCTGCTCCAGACCGAGATACCCGGTGGTACCAAAATGAAAGGATTCCTTTCCCCTAATTTTGATTTTCCTCCCGTTAAGATGATCTCCTTCTGCGTTTAAATGAATAACACCTGCCTCAGTTGCATTGGAGATAACCTCATCAACAGTGTCCAAAAAATTGTTGTGTTTGATCTTTGCCATAACTTAAATTTTTTATTACAGTTCAGTTTTCGTAATTTCATTCCAAACTATAAAATGTTTCTTTAAGCTATACAACATCAGTATTTTACAACTTAAATTAAATCGATTTTAATAAGTGTTTTTCATTTTTCGTAAATCGTATATTCAAATTACTTTTTAATTTAATTGTAGTTAATTAGCACATATTGGATTGTTCTTTTACTGTACTAAATATCCGGCTAATGATAGTGCACAAAGAATATATGGAAAACGCCTTTGCAGAATTCTGGATTGAAAACAGGATTCTGCATATCAGATATAAGCCCGATATCTTCATGGATATAGAGGCTGCCCGACTTATCGTGGCAGACAGAGTAACATTTCAAAAAGGAAAACTTTACCCCATTCTGTGTTATGCAGAGGGAATAGCGAGTTCTACAAAGCCTGCCCGGGATTACCTCGCCATTAAGGGTTCTGTTCTCACCCTTGCGATAGCTTACATAGCCTCTCCTAAGGTGTCACTTGCAATGCTCCATTTTTTTAAGGAAATAAATAAACCCGTTGTGCCTTCAGAAATCTTCACCAGTGAAATGGCTGCACGTAAATTCCTCCATTCCTACCTGAGTTAAAAAAGCCCCTCATATGATAAAATCCCATGCGTATGAAAACCAACAAGGATTCCAACAGGTGGCAAAAACTCTTCTACATGCTAATTGCCCTGGCCAAGGGAAATTTCTCCTATAGAATTAAAAGAAGCAGGTATGATGACGAAATTGAAGCTATGTCAGAACTGGGAAACATGCTCTCCCAGGATTTACAGGAAATCTTCAGCTTTCACGGGTTTGTTAATCCCAGGAGGACTTACATCTACCTCACTAAAATGGATTTCTATCTCGATAAAGAGCTCAGGATTGTAAATTTTTCCAAGGAAGTACCCGAACTCCTGCAGCTGGCACCAGAAAATCTTGAGTATAAACATTTCCGGGAGATTCTGGATTCCCAATCCCTTCAGGTCTGGGAAGAAATAACCCCGCAGTTTCAAGGTAAACTATTTAAAAGGTTCAGTCTCAGCCTTAATTTCAAAACCGGCAAAGGTTTATCAATTCATAGCAACTGTTATGTTTCTGCGTTATATCCTGAAAATGTAGATTTGCGATTTTCAGTTTCCACCTTTCTCCCTGTATTGCTGGATGAGGCGTCAACAAAACTTGATCCAGCCCTGTCCTTTATTTTAGAAAAAGA
>Ga0098069_100343_pt1 | contig 22025 bp, 19 predicted proteins | sample 27_taG_FD_92584 | JGI IMG/M metagenome (GOLD analysis project Ga0098069, IMG submission 92584) | Marine viral communities from Cariaco Basin, Caribbean Sea - 27_WHOI_OMZ | ecosystem: Environmental > Aquatic > Marine > Oceanic | place: Caribbean Sea: Cariaco Basin | collected 2014-11-09
CTTATGATCACATCATCATCCAGGAAAAAGACTATTTCAATTTCCGGACTTAATTTAGAGATCCCAAAATTCCGCTGTCTCGTTAAACCTCTATTCTCTTTACCCACTTTAAAATACTCCAGCTTGGAAAATTCCTGCTGCTGCAATACATTTTCAGTTCGATCATCCAGGGAACCATCTATAACCAAAATTTGATCGGGATAACGGGTTTGCTCCCTAACGGAAAGCAGCAATTTTATTATCGCCTCCGGTCGCTGATAGGTACAAATGATCAACCCAGTTTTCATAATGCTCTCTGATTAAAGGTTCCTTCCAGCAGCAACAATTTCTTTGCCCAGGTTTTACTCTTCTTCCAGCTTTCTATCATTTCCCTGTTATACCTAAAAGGATTTTTGACAGATTGTTTGTTGTAGTATTTGAGAAGCAGGGAAGTCCTGAACCCCATTAGCTGCTCTTTTGAATAGTATTTTAGCGCATAAGCCATTAGAGTGGGGGAAGGTTTTGGTTTAATATGCTCCATTTCCCAATTCATATTGGTTTTTTCCCGAAAGCCTCCGGTCTCTGCCTTAAGATGATGAATAATAAGACCGGGATGATATATGATATCGCAACCAAGGTTGCGCAACTGCATTCCGTAATCCATATCTTCTCCATACCCATGCTCGAATGCAGGGGAGAATTTTACCTTTCGGGCGAATGCTCCAAGTACCACACTATTTCCGGCTCCAAAAGTACCCCATTGTTTTGGTACCGTAAAATTCTTTTTTTCTCCGGATTGCAAATAACTGGTAGTTAAACCATCAACTCCGAATTTTTTAATTTCCCTAAAAATACTTTCCAGTAAATCTTTTTCAAATCTCTGGTCATCGTCAGAAAAGAATACCCACTCGGCTGCAGTCTCAGCCAGAGCCAGGTTACGAGCGTTACATGCCCCTGTGCGGTGAATGAAGTGGTGAATGATCTCAAATGGCCATTTTTCCTTTTCCAGGTAATCAAGATCAGAACCAGAATTTAAATCAGGATTTTGTTCTACGATGATAAGTTTTCGTGGAAGTAGCGTTTGTTCTGAAAAATCTTTTAGCACATTGTACAAATGCTCCCGCCTACCCATGGTGGGAATGATCACATCTATTGCCTCTGAAACCTCTGTAAATCTGCAGGAAGAGATAGGAATTTCTGAAAGATCCACTTTTTTCTGAAAATATTTCTCTGTTTTAACTCCCTTAAGGAAGGATTTAACCGGAAACTTTCTCTCATATTTATAAATGCACCAGGTAAGGATCAGCAACCATACAGAGTTATAATGCTGATATACAAAACTGAAAAGTTGTTGTCGGGAAGCGGTATGTATTACAGGTTTAGCCGGAGGTTCCTTTACCAGGCCGGGAGCACTGTAGCAGAAAAGGGAATTCTGCTGCCCAAGTTTTGCAACGGAATTTATAAGGTACTCGAAATCTTTGACCTGGTTCATTAAAGGCTTAAATCGAAGTAATACCTTTCCATAAATCCCTCCTACATCCCGGCTCATTCTCCAGGTGCCATAAAGTACGTCGTGATTAAGGTTTGCGAATGGCAGTTGCTCTACATACCCAATACTTTCAGGCAAAAAAGTAGTCTTGACAGCATAAGATGCCATGATAAGATCATGATGGAAGATCTCCTCCCATTTATGGAGATCCAGGTGCTCCAGAAATGATTCCTCGCACCAGCCGATAAGTTCATGAGGGAAACGGCCGGCAAGCTCCCATAAAGCAGCAGTACATGTGGTGCTTTTCAGGACTGTCTCTTCCCCGTTAGAAGAAATAACATTGACCGGAATTTGGGCTCTTTTATGAACGAGGATCTTCAAATTGAGGGGCTTTATAACAAATGTAGTATATTCTCAAAAGCGGAAAAAAGGATCACGTTAAAACGTTCCTTTTTCCGCCAAATATTTCAAAGCTGGATACAGAAAATAATTTTCTTCAGGTTTTCTCCTATTTTAAAAGAATAGTTATGGTCCCGGTAATTAAAGAGAATTTCTTTAAGGATCATATCGTTCACCTCCTTCATTGATATATAAGGTTGAGTTTGTTGTCCCAGGAATTTCTTTAATTGATGTTTCACGGAGGGATAATATGCATCTTCAAAAAATTCAATTCTAACTATTTTATTTTGAAGAGAAGGCAATTCCTCCCGTAAAAGATGCTCCACATGAGCCAGAATATTAGGAACTTTATAGTTCAGGTCAGGCACCCTTAATCTTCGGGCAACCTCGGCATCTATTATTTCGCCCATCCCAAGCTGACGTAAGGGTTTAATTGTACCTCTATCTCTATTCTGTAGAAAATGTCGTTGGTTGATCCTCATGATGTTCTTAACCCGCGGATTGCCTGTAAGCAACTTATCTTCTGAACCCGAAAAACTTTGATGCCATTGATGAAAGAAATATGCCACCGCACACTTCTCTTTTTTTAATCCCAAATTCTCCAACCGGGCGAAAAGATCTTCATCTTCAGCACCATAAAAATGGAAGAATTCATCTAAACCGTTGACCTTTAACAGGCTTTCTTTTGAGGTAAGGATCATTCCGTTTACCTCTCCGAAACGATTTACTTTTAGACCTTCAATCTCAAAGCTATTTTCTATTTTATTAGATTCTTCTTCATCTAAATATCCTAAATTGAATAAGTAAAACCGGTCAGGTGTCCTTTTTTCCTGAAAAAGAGCAGTGGTTTCTGGATGAAAAACAAGATCAATATCTGCTATAAAGACATAATCCCCTACTGCTTTTTTAATCCCATAATTAAGTGCTTTACTCTTATTCCAAAGCAATTGAGCAACAGGTAAATGATAAAACTTAACAAAATTATATTGCTCAGAAAGAAATTGAAGTTCATCAACTAAAGTTTTCTCGCTTCCGTAATCTACCAAAATCACCTCAAAATTTAGAAATTCCTGCCTTTGTAGAGATTGAAAGGAGTTTTTTATCCTTTGAATATCCCGATTGCGGTGAGCGTAGATAATAGAAATTTCAGGTTGCATTATAAATCATTTTCAATTTCTTTATAAGCTGTTAGGACGCTGCTTTTAACAATGCTTCTTTCCAGTTGCGGTTTAACCTGTTCAGAATTCCAGGAAATGGCCTTTTTTCTAAGCTCTATATTCTCGAGTGCTTCTTTGATTAAATCCTTAATACGAGCCGGGTTTTCGGACTCTTCTATTAAAAAACCGTTTTTCTTATGTTCGATAATTTCCGCAGTGGCCCCTCCGGGATTTGACTGTATGGGAAATACGTCCATGACAATCGCTTCCAGAAGCGTGTTTGGCATCCCGTCAGAAGTGCTGTTACCAATATAAATTAAAGATTCCCCCATGATCTCCATCAATTTTTGATTTGGTACTTTACCAAATATTTTAAAATTTTCAAAATTTTTCAAAGAAGATGCTTCAACAAATTCAAATACTTCAGGAGCCGCTCCAAAAACGATGACCCGATAGTCTTTTAATAACCTTTCCAGTCCCAAAATAGCCTCCAGGACAGGTATGCACTTCCCATGTAAGCCTTGATAACCTTTAATTATAATTACATTTCTGTTTTCCTGACCCTTGATTAAAGGCTTAAAGCTATTAATTTCAAAACCACCACCACCGGGAAAAACTCCCATGAATTTTCCTTTAAAACCATGGTTTTTAGCAAGAGTATAGTCCCGCTGGCAATCGGCAAACATATAATCCATGTAAGGTAAGGCTTTTCGCATTCCTTCAAGATGCCTAGGTTGCCTCTGATAGTAGTACATATCACTCCCCCAGGAAGAGTAAACCCATTTAATATTTGGAAATTTCTTCATCACCGACAAAACGGGAACGCCGGCCAGATACATAACGAAACTATGAACTACATCTGGTTGAATTCTTTCAATTTGCTTTTCAAGTTGAACCTGGAAACTACGTTCATTAAATATATTGATAAACCTAGTTAAGGCTGGAGCTTTTTTTTTAAAATAGTACCTGCCAGGATAATTCCATTTATAACGCCAACCAATAATCTGCTCGACAAAATCTATCTGCGCCACTTTGGTATTGGAATCAAATATATCCAGCCAATAAACCTCATGGTCGGTATCTTTTAGCTGCTCGGTCCACTTAATAAAGTGTGGAGCAAAAATAGAAAGCATTAAAATTTTCAATAAAGTAATGTTTTAAAGTTCACAAATTAAATTGTTCCTTTATTTTTACAGGAAACCGAGATAGATGTGAAACAATTAAAAAAAATTATCATTCCTTTGTGCCAAATTACTTAACTGAATTTAAAAAAAGCTATAGAATTGGGAAACAATTTTTAGAATGGTAGAAAATGGGTTATGGTTATCCCGTTCCATTTCCTTGTATTGTTAAGGAAAAAGTAATTGAGAAGTTTCAAAAAAAATAATTATAATACTTTAATTGAAACCGGAACCTGCAATGGCGATATGATTGATTCACAAAAAAAAATTTAAAAGAATTTGGTCAATTGAACTGGATAAAATACTATTTGAATTAGCTAGAAAAAAGTTTCAATCAGAATCACATATAAAAATTATCCAGGGAGACAGCGGTACGGTTTTACCCGAGTTGTTAAATAAACTTACCGACCCAGATATATTTTGGCTGGATGCACATTATTCAGGAGGGAAAACTGCAAAGGTGGAGAAAATACCCTAATCTTGGAAGAGTGTTCGGCCATTCTTTCCACCAATTAACCTCATACTATCTTAATTGATGATAAAAGATCCTTTTATAACATGAAAGACTATCCCTCAATAGTAGAACTTAAAAATTATATTTATTCAAAAAATCCATCGTACCAAATGGAGGTCCAGAATGATATAATTAGATTTTGGATCTAAATTCTTTTTATGATTAAAATTTTTAAGATTGGTAATCTATCTTATACACCGTTCGATAGAAATTTCATTGAACAAGATTTTCTCTACCTTAAAAACAGAGGTATAGAAATTACAGATAGTAAAAAAAATGCAAATATATTCGTAGCTTCTGATTTTAATAATCTAAGAAGATTTATTTTTAGAAATCCATTTTTAAGTAAATATCTTCTATGGACAAACGAACCCAGATTTTCTAAAGTAACAACTGAATCGTTTCGTATTCCACTCCTTTATAGAAAAATTCATGTAATGAATGTTTACAACGGTACAGTTTTCACTAATAATGTAACCTACCAGAAATCGCGTTTTCTTAAGCAAAAAAAAATGCATCCTTTAAATTCATCGTTTATCCTTAAAAATAGAAAATTAGTAGCATTAATGTCCTATTACCATGGTGGGTTACACAGTAAACTAGTTATAGAGGGTAATAATATTGATTTAATTAAAAAAAGGACAGATTTAGCCCTGTATGGTCATAATCGAAATCTCATTGACATCTTTGGTAAAGGATGGCCTCAGAACATTGCCAAAGAGGATTCAAGAACCGGACAATGGGGTGCAAGGAAAAGAGAGGTACTTCAACAGTACAATTTTAATTTGGCTTTTGAAAATACTGTCGCGCCTTTTTATGTAACTGAAAAAATTTGGGACAGTATAGAGAATTATTGTTTACCCATTTACTACGGTGGACTCACAAGTACTATTTATGAAATTTTTCCTAAAAATAGCTTTATTGATTTTTCTCAATTTGAAGACGCTAAATCTCTTTACGATTTCATCCAATCTATAACAAATGAAGAATACAAAACCCGAATGAACAAGTGTATAGCTGTTTACAATGAATTCGCTGGAAAACCTCTATCATTTTGGGAAAATACAAAAAAGAAAATGTTAGACAATATTGCCGAAATTTGTCATAAAATCACATTTGAAAAATAAATGTCAATAAATTAGGTTAAGGCTTCTATAGTTTTTAAAAAATTTTTTTCAGATAAATACTCTTCAAGATCACGTCTGTGCATATAATAATCTCCTATTGTCCACTTTTTATACAATTTCCCAATCAAATTAACCATCCTTTCGTCATCATCAATCTCACCCCACCAGGGATAACCTTCTCCCAAAAGTCTTCGGCTTTCACTGTAATATGGTCCCAGTAGTAAAATTGGTTTTCTGGCCTGGACACAATGTGGAAATTTACCCGGAAGAAAAGGACTTATTGATCCCTTGGCCTCAAGGATTACATTTACTGAAGCATTTTTTTGAATACCAAGGACTATTTTAAAAGGCAAATAAGTTTCACTACTATAGATTTGTGGCACCTCTTTTTTTATCCTTTGAAAATCTTCTGTATATCGGGATTTGCCTCCCAGAAAAATCAGCTGACTATGATTTCTGGCTACCGGAAATTTACAAAGAAATTTTTCAAAAGCCCTTACTAGTGCCATGGGGTTTCTAGCGCCCATCAAGGCGCCTGCATGCACAATGGTAAAGGCATCTTTTTTAAAAAATTCAGGTAATTCTGTTTCGCTCACTTCACTATCACTTATCTGATGTGGAATTATTACAGCTTTACCTTTTAATAGTAAATAATAACTCTCCATCCATTCTGCAAGTAATTGACTGGGATAAGCTGCATACTTCGCTTTTTCGGCTACCTGTAAGAAAAATTTTCTTTTTTGCTGATACCCCGGCTCCACCCAATCATATGGCCGGGGATATGAATGCATGGGATACGGATCATGAATATAGGCAATCCACCTGTCATGCCACCCCGGCAAATCTAGCATAGCGTGATGGGGTCTGAAGCTCGCTCCCTTACTTAGGGTAAGCACAAGATCTGGCTCACCTTCTTTAATCTTCCTTAGTCCTCTGGCAATGCTATTGCTGTCATTGAAATAAGTAAGGGAAAATCCAAAGCACCTTTCAAAATAGGAATTAAGATTTAAATTAGTTTTCTTACGTACACGACGCTCCAGTCGACTTAGTAAGAATAAAAAACTTTTTCTATTCTCCTTTATTGCTACACATTTAATTCCCTCCAATTGAATTTTCTTACGGGTATAGTGGTAAACAATTACCTCAAATCCCGCTTTGTGCAGGTTTTGAATTAGAGCAACATTAGCCTTAGAGCCACTACTATCGTCAACATCAATTGATTCTGCTAATACAAGAATTTTTTTCTTTTTTTTAGACATCATTTTCTGTTAAAGCCTGTATTATTCTTTGCGAAGCAAAGCCATCTCCAAATGGATTTCTTGTATTTGTATAAACCGGGGGATGATCCAACAAATGATTTGCCTCCTGAACCAGAATCTGTTTATTTGTTCCGACTAAAAAACAGAAACCTGCTTCCACAGCCTCAGGTCTCTCGGTATTATCCCTGGTGATTAAAACAGGCTTTTTTAAACTTGGGGCTTCCTCCTGAATCCCACCCGAATCAGAGATTATGAGATCTGCCTGCATCATTAACCAAACAAAAGCAGGATATTGAATAGGACCGAAAAGATATATATTTGGGTTTGAACCTAATATTCTGTAAACAACGGTTTTTACTTCTGGATTTAAATGAACGGGAAAAATAATTTGCACATCTTTCTGTTTCGAAATTTCTAAAAGTGCTCTACATATATTATCCAGACCCTCTCCAAAATTCTCCCGCCGGTGTCCTGTTACCAAAATTAGCTTTTTATTCTTTTCACGAATACTTTGAAGTTCTTTTATTTCCTCATTTCTATATCCCTCTTCTAGTTTTGATTTTGCAATGAAAAGGGAATCAATTACAGTATTACCCGTAACAAAAATGCTATCTTCAGAAATAGCTTCTTTTAATAAATTATTTTTAGCTGATAATGTAGGAGCAAAATGAATATGTGCAATACGGCTAATCAATTGACGATTTCCCTCTTCAGGAAAAGGAGATCCTAAATTTTGAGTGCGTAAACCTGCTTCAATATGACCTACCTTTATTTGTCTATTAAATGTGGCCATGGAGACCATGAAAGCTGTAGTAGTATCACCTTGAACTAAAACTATATCCGGTTTATAAATATCCAAAACTTCATCAATTCTACTAAGAATAAGAGCGGCCAAAGAATTAAGGCTCTGCCCAGGTTGCATTAAATTTAGATCATAATCTGGAATTATAGCAAAAAACTCCAGGACCTGATCAAGCATTTCTCTGTGCTGTGCAGTAATACAAACTTTGAACTCAATACTGCAATTTTTTAGTTCATGAATAATCGGAGCCATTTTTATGGCCTCAGGACGGGTTCCAAAACAAAGTAATATTTTCAATTTTTTACAAGGATACTAATTATTTCATCTTCTAAATTTTCTAAGGAATAACGATTAGATTTCAGAATAGCATTTTGTTGAAATTTGCACATTAGAATTTTATCTGATAATAGAGCTGTCATGTGATTTGCTAATTCCTTTTTTGTTGACCAGTGAAAACCATTTATTCCGTGATCTACAGTTTCTTTATGGCCACCGTTCCCTACTACTAGGGGAACACAACCACTTGCCATTGCTTCCACCACAGAAATGCCATAATGCTCTACCAACGAAGGATTTTTATTTTCATTTATTCCAAATCCACAAGCACTTATATATAAAGCGGAATTCTGCAAAATATCTCTTTTTTTTTCAGAGGAACAATTTTCATGAAAGTAAACAGAAAAACCTTTAGCTTTCTTCTTTAATTCATTTAGATACTCTTGATCCTGAACGAAACCGATTAAATGCAAATTGCAGTCTATCTTTTTATTTTCAATCAAATAAAGAAATACCTCAATTATTATATCTTGCCGCTTGGAGCGTTTCCCTTTGTTAAACCTTCCGATACTTACAATACCATTCCTTTCAATCTTATTACTTATATCCTCAGAAAATTGTGGAGTAGGCGGATAAATAACAATAGAAGAACGTTTCCAATACTCTTGAACCCAAAATTTAGTAAATTCTGAATTCACTACTATTTTATTCCATGACTTCAAGCGAACTTTCTGATTCCAGGTTGTTATTTTCTCCATTGGAAAATCGCATAAAATAAAAGATTTTTTAACTAGAACTATTCTTGGAACAAACAAGGATTGCTCAATCACAATATCGTATTTAATCCATTCTTTTAGAGCATAATGTATTTGGGAAATTACCGAAATTTTCCCTCTTTTTAAAAGTTCTATTTGAATTCCGAAGGTGTCATATACCCTATTAAAATTAGAGGCAGAAATGGAAAAATTCACAAAAACAGTAACTTTAAAAGATTTTGATTGTAGTACTTTGGCAAGAGCTAAAATGTATACCATTCCTCCACCTGCATTTACATCAGAGGAGTTTGTATAAATAGCTACTGTTTTTTTAGCCATTAACAATTGATTTTAATCTTTTCCTTCCTCTCCTATTAAGAGAAATAAATTTTCCTAGGATATACAAAAAATAAGCTGTAGGCCAGTTAGTAACATTTCTAAGAAATAAGTATTTACTATACCTAATTTCCCTGTCTATTTTCCTCTCAATTTTAGGATCTTTAATACGGGACTGCCCTCCTAAATGCATAATTGTTATATTCGGAATCAGGACGCTGTAATAACCTTCTCTTCTATATCGGAAACACAAATCCATATCTTCTAAATACATGAAGTACCGGGGATCAAATAAACCGTGCTTCTCAACAATCTCCCTTTTGATCATTATAGCAGCACCTGTTAAATGATCTACAACTGTAGGAACTTTAAAGTAACAACGACTTGCAGTCGCCAGTTCTGCAAGATATTCCTCCTTCGAAACCTTCTTAATCCCATAGTCACAAAGTATCTTACTTATACTTAAAAACCTTCCATGACAAATATTCTTCTTGTTATTATCTGTAATTAAATTCGCCCCGACGATAGCAACGTTCTCATGGTTTTTTAAATAATCTATGAATCCCGGAACTGTCTTGGAATCAAGTAAAAAGGCGTCCGAATTCAGTAAAAAAATATAGTCTCCTTTTGAATATTTAAATCCCAAATTATTTGCTTTTCCAAAACCTATATTTTTATTTAGTTTGAAAAAAGAAACATTATGATAAAAAGCTAATTTCTCCTCTAAATAGGTTTCGCTTGAATTATTATCTATTACAATTACTTCAAAACTAACATCTTTAATATTCTCAAAAACAGAATTGACGGCTTTCAATGTTAGACTATCCGTTTTATAATTTATTATAATTATTGATACTAAAATCCTTTGTTGTTTCAATGCCACTCTTAACATCCACTTACTATCCTTTAGCTATGAGAAAATATAGTATTATTAAATTAGAGATTTTAGTTGTATTTTTTTGAAATTAACTTTCCATTATCATCCACTTTCCATGAACTTGATTTTGAAGAACTAGAGAAATAGAATTTTTGTTCATTGGTTAACTTTTTCGATTTAACATTCCAGCCTCCATGAGTAGCAATATATGGAGGTTTTGTCCTTATTGCCCCAAGGAAATTGGATTTAATAGCATCATAATTGTTAGGACGGTATAAGGCAAAGGTAGTGTCAATTTCCGCAATAAAATTTCCTTCCACATCTTCCCGATTCCAAAATTTTTTCTCCCATTTTAGAATTGTTTCTTTATTGAAATTTTCGTCTGGAATATTATTTATGTTCAAAGAAAAACCTACTTTGGTCACCTTTTTTTCTCTTTCCAGAACATTCTTAAAATAAGAAAGAAAATCTTCTGGACAATTTTCATCTGGGAGCACATCAGGATCTGTCACAGCATAATAACCACCGGCATACCTGTAAAAAAATTCCTTCCGCCGCCAGAAAACCATATGTCCATAATTATTTTTTAATTTATGGACTTTTACCTTCTTTCCTATCTCGTCTAAATAATCAAGTAAAGGTGGATAAGTAGAAGCATTGTCAATAATTACTATATTATGATAATTAGCTTCATGTAAAAAAGACACTAACTGTTTTAAATAGTAAAGCTGGTTATAACTTAATATAATAATAGGATAAGTTTTTGGATCGTTTTCGTCATATCTGATTCCACTATTAAAACAGTATAAAGCAGTAGCTCTTGCTAAAAAATATAATTCTCGTAAATTTTCTAATGCAATTTTTTTAATCCCCCCAATTGTTTCCCTTCCCATAAATTACCTCAATTCTAAAGCAGAATACTTTTATAGCCAAACTTGACCTTTTTTGTAAAAATATGGCCTCTCCCAAAAAGCGCAAAACTAAAGATGGCCAAAAAACCACTAATTTTTGAAATGAGAGTCAATTCCTTTTCACGAACAATAAAATAAAAGAAAGCAACCACGGATTTTTTTAAACTCTTTTTTCTTACAAAAGATTTAAATTTGTGCAATAAAAACAACTGCAAATAATCTTTGACGTCTCCTGGAAGCCTAAGTCTCTGTTTCCTATAAATCTTAAGTCTGGCAAGAAAATAGTACCATTCTCTAAGATTCTCATTCTTTGGCTCATATGAAATACTATCATTATGTTGTCTTATATAAACCAAAGGCTGATCGATCCAATCATAATTACTTGAAACAATAAGTACTCTGCAATGGAATTCCCATTCTTGCGCAGCAAGCAAAGTTTCATCAAACTTAAAATTATTTTGAACTAAAAAACTTTTATTCCATAAGGGGGCTTGAGTTAACCAACCTATTTTCTCACATAGATAATCTTCAAAAGTATTAGCGGAAAAGATTTCTTCATGTCTCAGCCCTAGAATATAAGACAGATTAGTTTTAAAAACTACAGTTTGACAAACCGTGAAGTTGTAATTACTTTGCTCCAACCTCTCAACCTGTATAGAGAGTTTTTCCGAATCCATAAGATCATCACTGTCAAACCAATTTACATATTTACCTCTACTCTCCTTCAATCCATAATTCCTGCAGGCATTAGCACCTTTTGGGCGGTCCTTTGGTCGGTAATAAAATTTAATTCGAGAATCTTTTTCGCAGTAAAACTGCAATAATTCCTCTGTATGATCTGTAGAACCATCATCTACCACAATACATTCCCAGAATTTAAATGTTTGCGCCAAGACAGAATCCAATGTTTCACCGATAAGGTGAGCACGATTGTAAGTAGGAATGATTATAGAAACTACTGGGTTCACATCTATAAATTATTATAATGAAATTCCAAATTTTTTGAACGCACTATACATATAATGAAATAAAAATTGAGCTTGGAATTGCTTTTATATCTTTAAAAGAGATTTGAACCTGGTTTCTCCTCTTTTTAAAAACTTAAAGATTTTAAAGAATCTAACAACCCTTAATAGCTTTAGTTGAACCTCCGGAGATAATTTACTTTTATAAGCTAAAACTAAGTCCAGACATTGTGCAGCTTTTGAATAATCCTTCTTAGCCAAATTCCATCTCATAGCCCATAGAACCTCCTTAAGAATATATTCGACAATAACATAATTATTCGGGGTGCGATTAAGAATTCTACCTTTAACTTTTAAAAAAGAGTTTATTTTAAGGTCAAAATCTCCATTTTTAGTACTAATGGATTCATTAAACCGCCTAATATAAATTAATTCTTTATTGATAATACCCATCCGGTTATTTTTAAATATAATCCGGGAATACAAATCAAGATCCTGATATTGATAAAGTGTCTCATCATACAACTCGTCAGATTCAAAAATTTTCCGTCTCCAGAGAGGAGTGACATTCAAAATTGAAATCTTTCCAGTTATATAGTCTTCATAAAGACTACTTTCAACAGTTAAATTCAAATTGGAATAAATAAATTTCCTCTCTCTCCCATTTCCTTCAAATTTAACTGCTTTACTAATACAGAAATCTACTTGTTCATTATTCGTTAGATAACTTACTTTTTCTTGCAAATTATCTCTTGTCATGAGGTCGTCACTATCAAACCAATGTATATACTCCCCCTTACTCAATTCAAAACCAAAATTCCTGCAAGCATTCGCTCCTTTAGGTCGGTCTTTTGGACGTTGATAATATTGTATGCGGGAGTCTTTTTTAGAATAGAACCTCAGCAATTCACAAGTGTAATCATTAGAACCATCATCTACAACTATACACTCCCAATTCGTATAAGTTTGGGCTATAACCGAATCTAAAGTCTCTCCAATGAGGTGGGCCCTATTGAAAGTGGGAATGATTATTGAAATAAGAGATTCCATAAAGCTTTATTCTTTGGATAATTTTAAAATTTAATTCAAATTCTTCGATATATATTTTCGAGTTTATCCCCAAGAATTTTAGAATCGTAATTTTTAATAACAAAAGCTCTTCCCGCTTTACCCATTAAAATCCTTTTTCCTTTATTATTTATTAAATATTTTATTTTTCCAGCAAAAGCTTTTACATCATTTGACTTTACCACAAATCCTGTCTTTCCATCCCGTAATCCATATTTCATTCCTCCCACATCTGAGACTATTACAGGTAATTCCATAGCTTGAGCTTCTTGAATTACTAAACCTTGAGTTTCTGCCCGTCCACTGTCATCAACTATTCCGGGAAACACAAAAATATCTGCATTATTTAACTCCTCTTTAATGGCTTCTTGTGCAAGACCACCTAAGATCGAAACTTTCTTTTCCAGTCCTAATTTTTTAACTTGTTCCAGTATATGCTTTTTTCGCGGCCCATCACCTATAATGATTAGCTCTAAGTTTTCTTCCCTTTGGATAATTAATTCTTCAAATACATTGATTAAAATTTCAGGACCTTTTAAAGAAATTAACCTCCCAACAAATATTATTCGTATATTTTTAGAAGATCGAATAAGATTATTCCTTTTAAAGAAATTCGTGTCTAAACCCACAGGGAGAATAAAGGGTTTATTTTCGAAATTAAGCTTCTCTAGTAAACTTGCCGTATACTTTGTGTTACATGTGATGGCATCAGCAACTTTGAAAAGATTTTTATAGGTATTTCGATAGGTTGCTAAACGAGCAGGGTGAATATCGTACCCATGAAATGAAACTACAATTTTCGATTTTTTATTAAAAATATTTATGTCTGAAATACGAGAGGCTATGGTCCCAAAATGAATGTGAATAATGTCAAACTCTTTTTTCACAAGTAGCCACCTTACCTTTAAGTAAAAATCCAAATTAATGGCTTTTTTTCCGTACTTTTTAAGATTAAATTTTGCAAATAGATGTTTCCAGTTTAGTCTGTTTCTACAATAAAAGCAGTCTCTAAAGAAATAAAAGTAACGGGTTATTTTAGATGGTTGATTACTTTGGTACCGAGTTATTGATAATAAATCGTAATCTATTATCTTTTGATGTAATATTTTGGTATTACCTTTTTTAGTAGCAAAAATTGTTACTTGGTGCCCTTTATCAATTAAATCTAAAATTTGATTTAAAATAAAAGTTTCCGAAACGGAAGGGAAACTTTCCACTACTATTGCAATTTCTACTTTTTTGGATTCTAAATTATTCGTATTCATCAATTGTATAACGATTCAGAATTTCCCCAAAGTAATCTAAATTTTTTTTGGATATTTTTCCATTCCAGGAATTTATCACAGCTTTATTTGGAAGCAATCCTATAGGTTCTTTTATAATTCTAATTTCTTGATTTTTCTTAATTTTTTTATGGCGAAAAAACTGTTTTTGAATTTTTATATACTGCTCTCCAGGTCTTTCTATTAGGTCCTCGTATTTAATCAATAGAATATTCTCCCTTTGAGCAAAAATTTTCCATGAAGAAAAATGTTCGGCCCAATGTTCAAAAATAGTCCTATTCTCTTCACTTTTATTAGCTGGAGAACCATACCAGTCAATTTTTTTATTTAGGAAATCATCGAAAGAGACATCTTTCAAATTCTTATGAAGAAAATTTTCAGTTTTCCAGATCGAGTAGGCAACCGCCCTACCATCCCGATAAATATAGATTTTAGGTAAATTATTTTGATTTTTGTTGGGGAAATTGTGATTCCCGAATAGTCTGCCGTATTTGTTACCTTCTGAGTTTATTTTTCTATTAGACCAGTGCCCCCACGTTATCTTTTCTATTTTTAAATCTTTCCCTCTGTAAAAATTTTCTGCTAAAAAAGCTTCTAATAAGTGAGTTCCTGACCGAGGATGAGAATAAACTAGAACCAAAGGTCTCGAAAAATTTAAAGATCTCTTAATCTTTTTTGTGATCCTTTTAAGCTCCATTATTCTTGTTCATTCTTAAAATAATTTTTTACCAGAACTCCCTCCTTTGATATTTGCTCCTTACCTGTTCCAAAAAAATCCCCTCCTACAACTTCAAAGTCTAAGGCATTTTCTATGTCATCTTTTACCCCGTCAATTGAAAAACAACTTAATTGAATAGTGTAATTCCCGTTGGGCAAAGGAAAGTTAGGCACAATACACGTTAACTTGCCATTATCTGTCGGGGATAAATTGTAGGTTGTCGATGAAAATTTGTTGTTACATAAAAAACGTATATCCCCCTTATTATCTGTAAATAATAGCCGTATATTAACTCCATCTATATTGGATTTTACAGAGTAGACAATATTAAAAAAATATTCTTCTCCTGATAAAAGATTTCGTTGCTCATTATGATATTTATCCAAAATTTTCAGATCCTGAAAACGAAAATTATCTCCTCCATTACGATCTTTTCTTTTTGAAATAAAACAAGTTGAATTAGGTTTACTTCTTGACAAATAAAAATTAACGCCATCATTAACAGCACCTTCAAAAATGCTTTGCCCGTTTTCCAATATTAGTATTTTAGAGCATAATTGTTTTATAGATGCCATATTATGACTTACAAATAATACGGTTCTCCCCTCTCCCTTCGAAAGTGAATTCATTTTCCCAATAGCTTTTCTCTGAAATTCGGCATCTCCTACTGCCAAGACCTCATCTACCACCAAAACTTCAGGCTCGAGGTGGGCAGCGACAGCAAACCCCAGTCGCACCCTCATCCCGCTACTATAACGCTTCACGGGGGTATCAATATACATTTCACACCCGGAAAAAGCTATTATCTCATCTATTTTTGCATTGATCTCAGGTTTTGTCATTCCCAGGATCGCCCCATTAAGATAAATATTTTCCCTTCCGGTAAGTTCCGGGTGGAAACCCGTACCCACTTCCAGCAAAGAAGCAATGCGTCCTTTTGTCTTTATGCTTCCTGTTGTAGGGGAGGTAACGCGAGAAAGAATTTTTAGAAGTGTAGATTTACCTGCACCATTCTTTCCAATGATTCCTAATACCTCCCCTTGTTTAACTTCAAAATTAATATTTCTTAATGCCCAAACGTAGTCCTCTTCTGTTTTTGCGCTCCGATCATTAACTGCTCCAACTTTTAAATAAGGGTCTTCTTTCCCCCTAACCCTGTGCCACCACCGGTTAAAATCATGTTTAATCGTACCAGTTCCTACAGTTCCCAACCGGTATTGTTTTGAAATATTTTCAGCTTTAAGGATCACACTCATGACTCAGTAGGCAGTATTTTAGTAAGCAGTGGACAGTTTATATTTCTGTGGAAAAATAAGAAAATTTAATGGGTTCATGGTGTTGCACCTTTCAGTTTTTAGTATAAGTCGTTTCAATTCTGGAATTAACAAATTTTGAATAATGAATCAGCCAATCCCAATCTGTCGACTATAGTCTACCGTCTAAAGACAAACTAGACTGTATCAATAAAATTCTTCTCAGTTCGGTTAAAAACGATAAGACCAAAAAGAAAAAGTATGATGGATATTCCTAAAGTGTAAAAAAAACCATTCCAGCTAAAAATTCCGATGTCCAGAACCATATATCGAAAACCTTCAATAATTTGCGCCAGCGGATTATATTTCACTAACCAGGCAAGGGAAGGAATTTTTTCAGAAACTTCGCTGAGAGGATATGGTACCGCTGAAATATACATTAAAAGTGAAGTCGCAAAACCCACCATAACTGTAAGATCCCGGTATTTGGTGGTAAGAGCTGAAATTATCATTCCAGCACCAAGCCCCAATAAAGCCATCATTATTACATAAACAGGAAATAATAGAAGATTGGGATTGGGACTTAAATCAAAACCTTTAAATAAGAAATAAAAGTAAAAGACAATCAAGATCATCAACTGAATTCCAAATTTAAAAAGTCCTGAGATTACAGTTTTTAACGGCATTATCACCCTGGGGAAATATACCTTCCCAAAGATCCCCGCATTGGCGGTAAAGGTATTGGAGGTTTTGGTAAGGCTTTCATTGAAATAATTCCAGGCCGTAATTCCTGTAAGATTAAACAAGAATGGGGGTACGTTACCAGTGGGAATGTCAGCAATGTTATTAAAAATCAGGGTAAAGATTACAGCGGTAAAAAGAGGTTGGATAAAATACCACAAAGGCCCCAGAATAGTTTGTTTATAAACGGTGACAATATCCCGTTTCACGAACAGAACAAGCAAATCCCGATACTGCCAAATCTCCCTAAAATTAAGTTCGATCAACTTTCTTTTAGGAGTAATTTCGTAAAGCCAGTCGCTGTTATTCCTGTTTTCCATTTATCAAGTTCACGCCGTGAAAATAAGAATTTTTGAATAAGAGGGTTATCTGCACCCATTATATTTTGAACCAATTAAATTCTGTGTAATTTGGCTTATTCATTTTTAATAAAACCATCCTCTTTAAATGCTCCTAGTCGCCAATTACCATTACATCCGTGAAGATTTTTCCGCAGCTTATCCAAGCATTTTTGGACTGACTCCGCGGCAATTTAAGAAGCAACTGGAACAGCTTTCAAAATATGGAAGTTTTATTTCGCAGGAGGACTTGCTGTACCACCCAAAAAGGGCATTTCAAAAGAACTTTTTTCTCATCACTTTTGATGATGGTTTGAAAGAACAGTATGACCTGGCAAAACCTGTACTGGAGGAGATGGGGATTCCGTATTTGTTTTTTATCAATACCTCCAACTTCAGCGAAAGAATAGTCTCTTTAGTACATAAGATCCATTTACTGCGTTCACAAATAGCGCCCAGAGAGCTGCTGCAGCAATTGGATTTAGAAACACTTTCAGAAAAAGAGATAAAGGCTGCTGTAAAACATTACAATTACGACAGCAAAGAAAACGCCCTGTTGAAATACCTGCTCAATTTTAAACTCAGCCACGAGGAGCAAAAGAATTTTGTGGAACCTTTGTTTGCTGAGATCTTTGAGGAAGAGAAAGTTGCAAAAGAGCTGTACTTTGCAGAAGAAATGCTGCAGGAGTTGCATCAAAAAGGGGTTTTAGGATCCCATTCGCATCGGCATGTCCCTCTGGGACTAATTTCATCTGCTGAGGTTGAAAGCGAAATGCGGAACACGCAGGATTTCTTTTTAGATCGCTTCGGACAAAAAGCAGTTTCCCTGAGTTACCCCTATGGCTCCCGGGATTCCTGTGAAGGGATTCGGGAAATTGTGCAAAAGGCGGGGTTCAAGTTAGGATTTACCATGGAAAGAGCAGGCAATATCTCCTTAAAAAAAGACAGCCTTCTTATCGCCAGATATGACTGTAACGATCTACCCGGCGGAAAAAACAATTTGTTTGGAAATGAAGATCCTTTTAAACTTTCAGCTTTAAGACAATGGCATATATAAGAACAGTTTTACTTACAAGCAATAGCCTGCGGCATAAATATATTGCCCACTGCCTGGCTTCAAAACTCGATCTCGCACTAATTGTTACTGAAAAAAAATCATCACGCATAACCGAAACCGATGCTTTTGACGAGGACAATGCAATATTCATTACGCAACATTTTATAGCCAGAGAAACTTCAGAAAAGAAATATTTTAGAGAGTACAGCGAATTTCCTTCTAATATACCTTTACTTGGAATAGAGCATGGAGAAATCAATAGTTCTCAGGTAGTAAAATCTATAGAAAAGGTAACAGCAGATTACATTATCCTCTTTGGAACCTCTATAATAAAGGATCAGCTGTTAGAAAAATATTCCCGTAAAATCATCAATCTGCATCTTGGGCTTTCTCCCTACTATCGCGGTTCAGCCACTAATTTGTTTCCATATTTCTTTGGAGAACCCGAATGTATTGGTGGCACTATCCATCTGGCTACTGCAGAGGTGGATAAGGGAGAAATTTTGCACCAGTTTCGCCCGGATATTAGTCCAGACGATAACTTGCATGATATAGGGAATAAAGTTATCCTAAAAGGTGGCGAAATTCTTCCTAAAATTCTGAAGGATTATCATGCCGGAAAAATTACACCCGAAGGACAAAAAGGTTCAGGGAAAATCTGCAGGAATACGGATCTTAACCCAGAGGTGTTAAAGGAGATTTACAGGCGTTTTGATGCAGGTTTAATTGAAAAATATTTGGCAGATAAGAGAAGAAGGGATGAGGCTAAACCCATAATTTCGAATTATGCATATTAAAGTGGATTTCACAGATTAAGTACAAGTGACAAATCCCAAATACCAAGCACCAAATTCCAAAGTGGAACCTGTCAATTAGCGGGCTATAACAAAGATATTCGTGAATTCGTGGCTGTTTTCAATTTACAATTAAAAATTACCAAATAACCAATCTACAATTAACCATTCACCAATTCCCCATTTCAAAAATCCCTATATTTGAATCCAACCAAATCTGCCGCCGCCTTGACCGCTAAAAAGAAAATTCTTATTCTGCTTCCTGATGGAGTGGGCCTTCGGAATTTCGCCTTTACGTCTTTTGTGGAAATTGGTGAAAGATTGGGTTGGGAGATTATATTTTGGAATCATACTCCCTTTGATCTTTCCCCATTAAATTTTAGCCAAATTAAGCTTCAGGGAAGAATCCGTTCCAAAACAGACCTACTGAAAAGGGCAAAAATAGAAGCTGAGCTAAACCATTTTTCAAGAAAGTTTGGGGATCCTGTTTATCAAACTTACAAATTTCCAACTTCTAATAAAGGTGTAAAAGATTTCATTAAAAATAGCATTGTCAGCTCATTAATCAATAAGCACCCGGGAGAAGAAGGATTGCAGAAGCTGCGAAAAAAATTAAAAGCTTCAGAGAGAAAAGGCTCCTTTTACGAGCACTGTAAAACAGTCCTGCAAAAAGAAAAGCCGGATTTTATTTTTTGTACTAATCAGAGACCTGCAGCTGCTATCGCCCCTCTCACTGCCGCCCTGGATTTAAAAATCCCAACGGGTACTTTTATTTTTTCCTGGGACAACCTGCCAAAGGCTACTATGGTAGTGGAAACAGATTACTATTTTGTTTGGAGTGACTATATGGAAATGGAACTTCTGAAGTATTATCCTCATATCAAACCGGAACAGATTTTAGTGATGGGGAGTCCGCAGTTTGAGCCTCATTTTGATTTGGATTTGAGACAGAGTCGGCAAGATTTTTTCCGGGAACATAATCTTGATCTTTTGAAAAAATATATTTGTTTCAGCGGAGACGATAAAACTACCTGCCCGGATGATCCTCAATATCTGGATGACATTGCCGATTCAGTAAGACAACTTAATGGTACAGGATTGAACCTGGGAATAATATTCAGGAGATGTCCGGTGGATTTTTCGAATCGATACGATGCTGTACTGGAAAAACACCAGGATCTAATTATTCCTGTTCATCCCCTTTGGGAAAAAGTGGGAGATAACTGGAATACAGTTTTACCAACTAAAAAAGATCTTGCATTGCAGATGAATACCATAATTCATACAGAGGCTGTGGTGAATCTTGCTTCTTCCATGGTTTTCGATTATGGAATTTTTGATAAACCTTGTTTGTACCTGAATTATGAAATTGAAAATAAGGAGGATGACACCTGGACTCCCCAAAAGGTCTACAACTTTGTTCACTTCAGATCTATGCCTTCCAAAAAGGCCGTTTTCTGGATAAATTCCAAAGAGGAAATTTCTGAAAAGTTAGAACTTTCACTTGCTGCCAAACCGGAAGATCTTAAGGAAACGAAAGAATGGTTTCAAAAAATCAACCTGCATCCACCCCGGGAGGCTTCGCAGAGGATTTGGGAGGGGATTGAAAAGATTACTATGAAATGACGGACTGCTCAGCGACGGATTGCCACGTCCTCCTTTGTCGGACTCGCAATGACAAAATAACAAAGAATTGATAATGCACATAGGATTTTTAACTCCCGAATACCCTCATCCCCGTTCGGTTCCTGCCGCAGGGCTCGGCACCAGTATAAAGAATATGGCGACTGCCCTTGTAGAAAAAGGGGTGAAGGTTTCCATTTTTATATTTGACCAGCAGGAGGATGATATCTTCACTGAATATGGGATAACATTTCATTTCATAAAGCATAGGAGCTTTAAGCTATGTGGCTGGTACCTGCACCGGAAATTCCTTCAGAATTATCTCAACAAATACATTGCTGTAGATAAAATTGATGCCATAGAAGCGCCCGACTGGACCGGGAGCACTGCTTTTATGAAATTGCGCTGCCCTTTGGTAATAAGAATGAATGGTAGTGATGCCTACTTCTGTAAACTGGAGAACCGGCCACAGAAGCAAAAGAATTTTTGGTTCGAGAAACTGGCGCTACAGGGAGCAGATCATTTATTGTCTGTGAGCAGTTTTACCGCAGAAGAAACCAGAAAGATCTTTCAGCTTAAGAAAGAAATTAAGGTAATTCCCAATTCGATAGATGTAAAACGATTTCAACCCATACAGAAGAAGGCGCAGGAAGGGAATATCCTTTACTTTGGAAGTATCATAAGAAAAAAAGGTGTCCTGGAGCTGTCCGCGATCTTCAACAGGGTCATAGAAGAATTCCCCACAGCACGCTTCTTATTTGCAGGGAAGGATGTACCGGATAACCGCACCGGGAGGTCTACTAAAAAATTAATGACAGAAAACTTCTCTCCCGCAGCAGCAGAAAATGTGGAATGGCTGGGAAGTCTGCCGTATGAAGCCATACTTGACGAAATTGCCAAAGCCCGGGTAGTGGTTCTTCCCTCCTTCGCCGAGGCTTTGCCAATGACATGGATCGAAGCCATGGCTATGGAAAAAGCATTAGTAACATCAGACATTGGATGGGCAAAAGAGGTCATGATTGACGGGAAAACGGGTTTTATGGTTGATCCCAAAGATCATGTAGCCTTTTCAGAAAAAGTAGTTACCCTATTGAAAGATCCCCGCCTGGCACAGCAGATGGGA